>Ga0075425_100000592_pt1 | contig 34157 bp, 24 predicted proteins | sample SoiMethybrSBSTD4_FD_75300 | JGI IMG/M metagenome (GOLD analysis project Ga0075425, IMG submission 75300) | Bulk soil microbial communities from a Populus tree surrounding site in Tennessee, USA - Soil MetaG P. TD hybrid SBSTD4 | ecosystem: Environmental > Terrestrial > Soil > Tree plantation... | reverse complement strand
ACGACGTGGGTCTTCGTCACGACCGATCAAGGCATCAACGCCTATTCGCTCGCGATCGAGAACGGCGTGCCGAGCCTCGTGTTCCGCTGGTCGCAGGAAGAGCCGGGCACGTCACCGATCGTCGACAGCGGCATCCTCTTTTACGTCGAAGACGAGAACGTGCGCGCGCTCGATCCCGAGACGGGCGAAGAGCTGTGGAGCGACGACACCATCGGACACATTCATTGGGAGAGTCCGATCTTCGTGAACGACACGCTGTATCTGACCGATCACCAGAATGAGCTGATCGCGTTCCGGTTGCCGAGACAGTAACCCGCGCTCACCCCGATCGCCGCAACGCGCCCGGCACACCTTCCGCGTCCGCGACGCGCGCCGGCTCGCCTGCTCCGAACCGCACTTTGCGCAACAGTGCCCAGTACACGCTCACGGATCGCTCGAGCACCCACAGCGGCGCGTACAAACAGGCGCGCAGCGGGAAAAACGCGGAGGCGCCACTGCGGCCGCGCAGGGCCAGCGCGATCGACGCAAAGGCGACGGCTCCGCTGACGGTGAGCGCCATTCGCGTTCCGCCGAAGACGAGCAGCAGCATCGTCATCGGAATCAGCGCGAAGAAGAACGCCGTCTTCACCGGCATCGAGAAGTCGTCGTCTGCGGCGCGCGGACGATCGCTCCACCATTCGCTCAGCGCCGGCGGACACCGCTTCACGAACAGCTCGAACGCCGAGAACACCTCGGCGCCGAACGCGGCCAGCCGCCGCACCGGATCGCGCGCGCCCGCCGCATCGAATCCACGCAGACCTCGCAACGCGCCGCGGCGGAATCCGAACGTCGCGCCGCGATCGGGCATCGGCTCGACGCCGCGATGCACGAGCATCCGGCCCGCTTCGATTCCGCCCCACCACGGCAGCGGATCGAGATAGTCCTGCGGCTCGACGACTTCATGCAGGTCGAGCAGCGCGCAGAGATCGTGCAGATCGGTGACGTCGTACCGCACGTCGTCGCGCGCGATGATGATCTTCTCCGTCCGCGCAAGCTCGGCGGCGGTGCGCACCACGTCGATCGGCGCGCGCGCGCCGACATGCCGCGCCACCCATCTCAGCACGCGACGATTCTCTTCGAACACGTCGCGCGGCGAGGAATCGAGCACGATGACGTCGCAGCCGTTGATGTCGAGAATCGAAAGGTAATCGGCCAGGGAACGAAGATCGTCCGGCTCCGCTGCGTGCTTCTCGATCGAGACCACGTAGCTGCAGCGGCGATCCGCTTTCGGTTTCTGTCTCATTCCACGCCGCTACGAAGCGATTGGTGTGCCACGTGCAGACCGCTGAGGTTGGTGAAAATCTGGCCCGGCAATCCTTATCCCCTCGGCGCAACCTACGACGGGGCAGGGACGAACTTCTCGCTCTTCTCCGAAGTGGCCGAGCGCGTCGAGCTCTGTCTCTTCGACGACCGCGGCCAGGAGACGCGCGTCGATCTGCCGGAGATGGATGTCTTCTGCCGCCACGGCTATCTGCCGAACGTCGGACCCGGACAACGCTACGGCTACCGCGTGCACGGACCGTGGGATCCGCACAACGGACTTCGCTGCAATCCGTCGAAGCTGCTCCTCGATCCGTACGGCAAAGCGGTCGAAGGGACGGTGCAGTGGAACGAGGCGATCTTCCCGTATCGCTTCGACGATCCCGAGAACTCGTACAACGATGCGGACAGCGCGCCGTTCATGCCGAAGTCGGTGGTGATCAATCCGTACTTCGACTGGGGCAACGATCGTCATCCGCGCACGCCGTGGCACGAAACGATCATTTATGAAGTCCACGTCAAGGGATTCACCAAGCAGCATCCCGCAGTGCCCGAGGCGCAGCGCGGAACCTACGCGGGCATCGCCCATCCCGCATCGATCCGTCATCTGAAAGAGCTCGGCATCACCGCCGTCGAGCTGATGCCGGTGCATCAGTTCATCCACGACAAGCAGCTCATCGATCGCGGACTGCGCAACTACTGGGGCTACAACTCCATCGCCTTTCTCGCGCCGCACAACGAGTACTCGTCGGGCGGACAGCTCGCGCAGCAGGTGCAGGAGTTCAAGCAGATGGTGAAGACGCTGCACGAGGAAGGGATCGAAGTCATCCTCGACGTCGTCTACAACCACACCGCCGAAGGCAATCAGCTCGGCCCGATGCTGTCGATGAAGGGCATCGACAACGCCGCGTACTACCGCCTCGTCGATGGTCAACGTCAGTACTACATGGACTACACCGGCACCGGCAACAGTCTGAACATGCGGCACCCGCACGTGCTGCAGCTCATCATGGACTCGCTGCGCTACTGGCATCTGGAGATGCACGTCGACGGATTCCGCTTCGATCTCGCCGCGACCCTCGCGCGCGAGCTGCACGACGTCGATCGCCTCAGCGCATTCTTCGACATCATCCAGCAGGATCCCGTGATCTCGCAGGTGAAGCTCATCGCAGAGCCGTGGGACGTCGGCGAAGGGGGCTATCAGGTCGGCAACTTCCCGCCGCTCTGGTCGGAGTGGAACGGCAAATACCGCGACGTGATCCGCGACTACTGGCGCGGCAGCGACTCTCTGATCGACGATTTCGCCAGCCGGCTCACCGGCAGCTCCGATCTTTACGAAGTGACGGGACGGCGTCCGTACGCGTCGATCAACTTCATCACCGCGCACGACGGATTCACGCTGCGCGATCTGGTCTCGTTCAACGACAAGCACAATGAAGCGAACGGCGAGGACAACAACGACGGCGCGAACGACAACCGCTCCTCGAACTGCGGCGTGGAGGGTCCCACCGATCGCGAAGACGTCAATGCACTGCGCGCGAGGCAACAGCGCAACTTCATGACTTCGCTTCTCCTTTCGATCGGCGTGCCGATGATCTGCGGCGGCGACGAGATCGGCCGCACGCAGGAAGGCAACAACAACGCGTATTGCCAGGACAACGAAGTGTCGTGGTTCGACTGGGATCACGTCGACGAGGCGCTCTTCGCATTCGTCACGCGCGTCGTCGATTTTCGAAAAGACCATCCGGTGTTTCAGCGCCGGCGCTTCTTCATCGGACGATCGACGCACGGAAATGACGTCAGCGACATCGCCTGGTTCAAGCCCGACGGAAACCTGATGACCGATCAGGACTGGCAGAATGGCTACGCCAAATCGCTCGGTGTCTTCCTCAACGGAGACGCCATTCCGACCGTCGACACGCGCGGCGAGCCGATCGTCGACGACAGCTTCTATCTATTGTTCAACGCGCACTCCGACGCCATCGGCTTCAACCTTCTCGGCGGCGCGTGGGGCGAGCGCTGGGCGCGCATCATCGATACGAACGATCCGATTCCCGATCTCCGCAATCAGAAAGAGATGCGCGCCGGCCAGAGCGTGAATGTGGCGGCGCATTCATTGATGGTGCTGAGGCGACTGGGGTGATCGACGATCTCTGGTACAACAATTCCGTTCTCTACTGCCTGAACGTCGAGACGTTCGCCGACTCGAACGGCGACGGCATCGGCGACTTCAACGGACTGACGCGCAAGCTCGACTACCTCGCGGGCATCGGCGTCACCTGCATCTGGCTCCTGCCGTTCTATCCGTCGCCGCGCCGCGACGACGGATACGACGTCGCCGACTACTACGGCGTCGACCGCCGCTACGGCTCGTCGGGCGATTTCGTCGAGTTCATGAATCAGGCGCGCGAGCGCGGCATGCGCGTCATCGTCGATCTCGTCATCAATCACACGTCGATCGATCATCCGTGGTTCAAAGAAGCGCGCAGTAACCCGAAATCGAAATATCGCGACTGGTACGTCTGGTCGAAGAAGCGTCCGCGCGACTGGAACAAAGGGATGGTCTTCCCCGGCGTGCAGAAGTCGACATGGTCGTACGACTCCGAAGCGCGGCTCTGGTACTTCCACCGCTTCTACGACTTTCAACCCGATCTCGACACCGCCAATCCTGAAGTGCGCGAAGAGATCAAACGCATCATGGGCTACTGGCTCGAGCTCGGCGTGTCCGGCTTCCGCGTCGACGCGCTGCCGTTCGTGATCTCGATGAAAGGACCGAACGTCAAGCGCCACCAGCAGGACTTCGATTTCCTTCGCGAGATGCGCGAGTTCCTGCAGTGGCGCGAAGGCGATGCGCTGCTGCTGGCCGAAGCGAACGTGCTCCCCGATCAGGATCTCAACTACTTCGGCAACCGCGATGACCGCATGCACATGATGTTCAACTTCCTCGTCAATCAAAACGTCTTCTACGCGCTTGCATGCGGCGACGTGCGACCGCTCACCACGGCGCTGAAGAAGACGAAGCAGCGCCCCGTCACCGCGCAATGGGCGCACTTCCTCCGCAACAACGACGAGCTCGACCTCGGGCGGCTCACCGACGATCAGCGCGAAGCCGTCTTCGAGAAGTTCGCGCCGAAGCCGTCGATGCGTTTGTATGACCGCGGGATCCGAAGACGGCTCGCGCCGATGCTGGACGGCGATCGCAAACGCCTCGAGCTCGCCTATTCGTTGATGTTCACGCTGCCGGGAACGCCGGTGATCCGTTACGGCGACGAGATCGGCATGGGCGACGACCTGCGATTGAAAGAGCGCCAGTGCGCGCGCACGCCGATGCAGTGGTCGCGCGAGGCGCAGGCGGGATTCACGACCGCGGAGAAGGCGGTGCTGCCGGTGATCGACGACTCGATCTTCGGATACGAGAAGGTCAACGTCGCCGATCAGCGCCGCGATGCGCAGTCGCTGCTCAATTGGACCGAGCGCATCATCCGGCTGCGCAAAGAGCGACCAGAGATCGGATGGGGCAAGTGGACGATCGTCCCGACGGGATCGCCGCATGTTCTCGCCATCCGCTACGACTGGCGCGAGCGCGCGTTTCTGGCCGTGCACAACGTCGACGCGAAGCCGCATCGCGTCAAGTTGAACGCCGGCAATGTGACGAATCTCCTATCGGACGATCACTGCATCAACTCCATCGAAGCGTTCGGATATCGTTGGTTCGAGATCGCGTAACATTCGCGGCGCGAAGAGCGTCATAGATCGATGATGAACTGGCGAAGACACTTCATTGAGGCCGCTACGCTGATCGTTGCGGCGGTGCTCTGCGCCGCCGTGTCGAACGCGATCGCCGGCCGCGAGAGAAAGATGCTGTGGAGCGGCACGTATCCGAACGCGATGACGGTGCCGGCGCCGGCGACTGCGACGCCTTCCAGTGGAGGACAGGCGCCCACGCCTGTCCCGGCGCCCGTCGTTGCAGCACCGGTAACGACCACGACGACCACGACCCCCACCCAGACAGGCGAGGCGCCTATCCTCCACGGGACGACGACGACAACGACGACGACCGCGCCACCGAAGCACGCGGAATCGCAGCAACTCTTCCCACCCCATCCCGACAAGCCGTACATCGAGATCCAGTACGACGCCGTCAAACAGCTCTATGACAAAGGCGTTCTCTTTCTCGATGCGCGGCGCACATCGGTTTACGAGCAGGGACACATCGCCGGCGCGCGTCCGTTCTCCGTTTGGGAATCCGACATCGATGAGAAGGTGAACAAGCTCTTCGAAGAGCGGGGCGATCCGAAGCAGCAGGCGGAGCCGATCGTCATCTACTGCTCCGGCGGCGACTGCGAAGACTCGCACATGCTCGCGCAGAAGTTGTGGGGCATTCAGTACAACAACGTTTACGTGTACAAGGACGGGTTTCCGGATTGGCAGAAACACGGCGCGCCCATTCACACTGGATCGGCGCCTTGACGCATCCGTGGCTCACGATCCGGGTGCAGATCGCGCTCGGGATTTTCTTCGTCGCCGCGGCCCTGCCGAAGATCGCCGATCCGCCGTCGTTCGCGCACATGGTCTACAACTACCGCATCGTGCCGGGCGCGCTGATCAACTTCATGGCGCTCACGATGCCGTGGATCGAGCTTCTCTCCGGCCTCGCCCTCATCCTCGGCATCTGGAAAGGGGCGGCGCGCACGATCATTGCCGCGATGCTGCTGGTCTTCATCACCGCGATCACCGTCAACCTGATGCGCAACAACGTCATCGACTGCGGCTGCTTCGACGTCAGCGCGGCGAACAAGACGCATGAAGAGCGTCTCGCCGACATGCATTGGGTGGTGATTCGCGATCTGGGGATGCTGCTGATGTGCGCGCAGGGATGGTGGGCGTCGCGACGAACCGCGACGCCCTGAGGACGATTATTTCTTGTCGCAGTCGCCGATGCGCTTGCCGGTGATCTTCTGCGTCACTTCGCGATCGCCCATTTTCATGTGCATATCGCCTTCATACGAGTCGTTGCTGTAGGTCATCTTTCCTTCGCCGCTCGTATTCGTCTTCTCGCACTTCACCTTCCACGTCACGGTGTTGCCTTCGAGCTTGTAGTCTTCGATCTTGCAGTCTTCGTTGCGCGCCTTCGGCGGCTGCGGCTTCTCCGCCTCTTCCGGCGTCACGCAGCGCTCGAACGTCATCGGCGGCATCTTCATGTCCATGCCCGCCATCTTCGTCTCGACGCTCACCGACCACTTGCCTGCTTTCATCGGTCCGGCAAACGTCGGCAGCGCGAGCGCGACGACGATGACGAACAGCACAATCGTGCGAATCTTCATTGAATATCCTCCGAGTGAAATTGGATGTCGCGGCATTATACGCGTGCTACCATCGCTGGCCGTCCAACGAGATCCGCAGGAGCCAAGCATGTTCGCCCGCATCAGCCGCGCCATTGTCGCCGCGGCGCTGTTCACCCTTCCCCTCTTCGCAGCAGATCAACCATGGAGCGGCGCGCCGTTCGCCGGCGATCCGAAAGCGATCGTCGCCGCCGCCGAAGCCGTTCCCGCCGGCGAGTCGCCCGCAGTCGTTCTGCTCGACGAGAACCATTACGTCTTCGACGCGCAGGGACACTCGACGCGCACCGAGCGATTGATCTTCCGCATCGTCGATCAATCGGCGGTGGACGACTGGTCGACGGTCGAAGCCGAGTGGGCGCCGTGGTATGAAGAGAAGCCGGTGATCGCCGCGCGCGTGATCTCGAAGAGCGGCGCGGTGGCGATGCTAGACGCGAAGGCAGTGACCGAGGCGCCGGCGCGCGATGCGTCGCTGGACATCTTCAGTGACAATCGAATTTTCCGCGCGCCGCTGCCCTCGATGGCGGCCGGCTCGATCGTCGAGCAGGTCATCACGTGGAAGGATCGCAATCCGCTGTTCGACACCGGCACGAGCGGACGCATGCAATTCGGCCGGTTCGCGCCGGTGCAGCAGACGCGGTTCGTCATCGACGCGCCGTCGTCGCTCAACATCCGCTTCGTCAACAAGACCTCGATCACGGAAAAGAAAGAACAGAAAGACGGACAGCAGACCATCGTCTACGAGAGCGGGCGGCTCGAACCGCTCGAAGATCTCGAATGGAATCTGCCGTACGACGAGTCGTCGATTCCGTTCGTCGCGTTCTCGACCGGCAAGTCGTGGCAGGAGCTGGCCACGCGGTACAGCGAGATCGTCGAGAAGCAGATTGCCGGCGGCACTGTGCAAGCATTCTTGAAAGAGGCCGTCGGTACGTCGACTGATCGCGACGAGATCATCAACAAAGCGCTCGCCGCGATCGAGAAGAACGTGCGCTACGCCGGCGTCGAAGTCGGCGAAGGATCGATCGTGCCGCGCGTTCCGTCGCAGGTCGTCAACCTGAAGTACGGCGACTGCAAGGACAAGGCGACGCTGCTCGTGGCGATGCTGCGCGCAGCGGGACTCAAAGCAAACGTCGGACTGCTTCGCGCCGGCACGGGACTCGACGTCCATCCCGATCTGCCGAGCCTCAGCGAGTTCAATCATGTGATCGTTCGAGTGGAAGGCGACCGGCCGATGTGGATCGATCCGACCGACGAATACTCGCCGGCCGGACGTCTCTCGACTCAGGACCAGGATCGTCTGGTGCTCATCGCCAGTCCGTCGACGACTGCGCTGGTGCGAACGCCGGCGAGTGACTCGAAGGCGAATCTCATCGCCGAGTCGCGTCTCTTCAAGCTCTCCGATGAAGGGAAAGCGGAAGTCATCGAGACGACGGAGAGCACCGGATCCGACGACGCCTCGTCGCGCCGCTTCGCCGCGGAGACCGACAAGAAGTCGTATCGCGAGTCGATGGAAAAGTACGTGAAGGACGAGTACGCGGCCGAGAGCCTGAAGAGTCTCGACGCCGGCGATGCGCGCGATCTGTCGAAGCCCTTCCATCTCACGCTCACCGTGAGCAACGCCGCACGCGGTACGACTGCGGACATCGATGCCGCCGTCGCCATCTTTCAGCAGCATCTCCTCAACATCCTGCCGTACGAATTGCGCACCGCGCCTCCCGATGATGACGAGAAAGACGCGACGTCAACCTCGAAGAAACCGAAGAAGCGCACGCACGACTTCGTCTTCTCCAATCCGTACGTGAAGGAGTGGAGCTATCGCGTCCTCCCGCCGCCGGGATTCGTGGCGCGCACGCTGCCGCCGAACGAGACGAAGCAGATCGGCACGATGCTGCTGACGACGCAGTACGCGACCGACAAAGACGGCGCCATCACGGCGACACTCCGCTTCGACAGCGGCAAGCGCCGCATCACCGCGGCCGAATTCGACGAGACGCGCAAAGCGGTCAGCGCCGTTCTCAAGTCCCCGGCGATCTTCCTCGGGTTCGACTCCGTCGGATGGGCGAAGATGACCGCGGGCGACATCGGCGGCGCGCTCACCGAGTTCCGCCGTCTCGCCGCAATGCATCCGAAAGAAGCGCGGCATCACGTGCAGATCGCGCGCGCGTATCTCGCCGGCGGCATGGGCGAAGCGGCGCGCGACGAGATCAAGCGCGCCGTGGCGATGGAGCCGACCTACGCGCCGGCGCATCGCGTTCAGGGCCTGATCCTCGAGCACGATCTCCTCAGCCGCGAGTTCCGCAAAGGCTTCGATCTCACCGGCGCGATCGCCGAGTACAAAAAAGCCAAAGAGCTCGCGCCGAAGGAAGAGGGAATCCGCAGCGAGCTCGCCAAACTGCTCGAGCGCGGCGACGACGGACTGCTCTTCGGACACAACGCACATCTCGACGCCGCGATCGCCGAGTACGAGTCGCTGATCAAGGACTTGAAAGCGGACGGCTACGAAGACGAGCTGGTCGCGGCGATGGCGAACGCGCGCAAATTCGCGGAGCTGAAGAAGCGCTCGCACGACATCAAGGACTCCAATCAGCGCATGCTGGCGATGGTGATCGCCACCGCGGCGACCGACGGCGTCGACGCCGCGCTGCGCGAAGCGAATTCCGCTGATCCGAACGCGCGACGCCAGATCCTCGGCAGCGCGATGCAAACATTGATGAAGCTCCGCTTCTATCCCGAAGCAGCTGCGCTGCTCGAGCAATCGGTGCAGGGAACGCAGAACGCGACGCAGGTGCGTCCCGTGCTCGAGATCCTGCGCCGCACGAAACGCCTCGAAGACCTGAAGATCGCGCCGGACGATCCGAAGAGCGTCGTCCTCAATCTGATGAGCGAGACGCTGCGTCCCGGCTTCGGACGCGAACAGTTGAAGAAGTATCTGCCGTCGTATCTGGCCGCATTCGAGGACGAAGCGCGCGCTAAGAAGAAGGCCATCGACAAGACGGTCGACGAAGATGACAAGAAGCAAGACATCCTGCTCGCCCTTCGCATGAAGACGAAGGACGGCGATCTCCCCGTCGACGTCGTCATCGACCTCGGCGTCGCCGCGCTCGACTTCCTCGTCGAAGGCACCGACGCCACCGGTTATCGCATTCGCACGCGGGCGAAGCCCGGAGTCCCGAACTCGACGCCGCAAGAGACGTACTACGTCGTCCGCGACAAGAGTCACTACACGCTCGCGGGCGCGAAGAGCAGTCCCGGAGCAACCGGCGTCACCGCGCTGCATTACCTTCAGACGAACGAGCCGGAGAACGCCCGCACGCTGCTCAACTGGGCGCGGGAAGACATCGCCTCGATCGGCGGCGACGATCCGCTCGCCGGACCGCCGTTCGCGCGGCTGTGGGCGAAGTCGAAAGCGACCGCGACGCCGGACGAGATCCGCATCGCCGCCGCCACGCTCGTCGCCGTCGATGACGACTACTCCGCGAGTGCGATTCCGCTGTTGAAAGAAGCGAGCGAGAAAGCGACCGACGAGCAGAAGATCTGGCTCGACGAAGCGCTCATCGCCTGCTACACGCGGCTGCGCGATCACACGAGCGCGCTGCCGATTGCGAAACGGTTGCACGAGAAGTATCCCGACTCCGCGCTGGCGTTCAACAGCATGGCCGGCTCGCTGATGGAGCTCGGCAGCGACGCCGACGCGCAGAAGCTCTCGAACGAGCGCCTGGCGAAGTTCCAGAACGATGACATGGCGCTGCGCGCGCTCGCGCGCGTCGCCGCGCGCAAGGGCGACTTCGAAGCGTCATCGAAGTACCTGCGCCAGTTGATCGACTCGTCGAATGCACTCTCGTTCGACTACAACGAAGTGGCGTGGAACGAGTTGTTCATCGGCAAAGCCATCGATCGCGCCATCGAAGACGCGCGGCAGGCGACGATCCTCTCCGATAATTCGTCCGCTGAGCTGCATACGCTCGCCGCGCTGTACGCGGAGAGCGGCAAGAGTCTCGAGGCGCGCACGGAGCTGCTCAAGTCGATGGACGAAGCAGGACACGAAGAGCCGTCGAGCGTCGACTGGTACGTCCTCGGCCGCATCGCCGAAAACTTTGGCGCGCTCGACGCGGCAATCGCGGACTACAAGCGCGTGGAGAAACCGGAGAAAGTTGATACGACGTCGACGTATTTGTTGGCGCAGAAGAGACTGAACGTGCTGGCGAAGAAGTAGTGCCCCTCACCCCTTCATCCCCTCTCCCCGCAAGCGGGGCGAGGGGACCTAAATGTGCTCCGATAGCGAGAGCACGTTGCCGTCGGGATCCTTGAACCACGCCACCTTGTCGCCGCCTGGCGCGGTCCAGACTCCGTGCGCGTCTTGTTCAAGGAAACCGAAGCGCTCGAACTTCACGCCGCGGCCGGCGAGCTGCGCGACGACGTCTTCGATCCTCTTCACGTTCCAGCCGAGGATCGTGTACTGCTCCGGTTGGTGATCGCGGACTTTGGTGACACGGAGCATGATTCCGTTCGCGTCGAGGACGAGCGCGAAGTCATCCTGGCTCACGAAGCGGAGGCCGAGGACGTCGACGAGGAACGCGCGCGCTTTGGCGTAGTCGGTGGTCGGGAGGAAGGCGACGAGGTTCGTATTGCCTAACATGCGCTTCAGGTTAGGCTTTGATGACTTTGCCGTCTTTCGCTATTGTGACAACAAATGTCGAAATCGCGACATACGTGTCCGGCGCAGAAAGGGACGCTCAACACCCTCACCTACGACTTCGCCGACGGCTTCGTGATCGAGGAGCATCTGCATCTCGAGGATCAACTCGTCTACGCGTCACGCGGCGTCATGACCGTGCGGACGAGCGACGGAACGTGGGTCGTGCCGCCGCAGCGCGCGGTGTGGATTCCCGCGCGAGTGCCGCACAGCATCGTCATCTCCGGCGCCCTGTCGATGCGCACGCTCTACTTCCGCGCGCGGCTGATCCGCTCGCTCCCGCGCACCTGTCGCGTGGTCAACGTCTCCCCGCTTCTGCGCGAGCTGATTCTCCACGCTTGCAACTTCAAGACGCTCGCGCGCCGCAAACGAGTGGACGCACATCTCATCGACTTGATCGTCGATCAATTGAAGACCGTCGAATCCATTCCGCTCCAACTGCCGCAGCCGAGCGATGCCCGGGCGGTGCGTGTGGCGAACGATCTCCTCCGTGATCCGAGCGACTCGCGCAGCCTCGTTCAACTCTGCCGCAACGCCGGAGCGAGCAAGCGTACGATCGAGCGGCTCTTCCAGGTCGAGACGAACATGACGTTGGGCGAATGGCGCAAACAGTTGCGCCTCATGCACTCGCTGCAGCTCCTCGCCGCCGGCGAGAAGATCACGCACATCGCGCTCGAAGCCGGCTACTCGACTGCGAGCGCGTTCATCTCCATGTTCCGCCGCGAGCTCGGACAGACGCCGAAGCGGTACTTCGCGCAGTGATTCAGTGGCGGGCGCCGCGCACTCGCGTCTCGAAGGTCCGCACGAACACACGCGTCACGTCGTCCGCTTCACTCGAACGCCGTTGATAGACGAGGCGCGGAGTGCCCGGGAAAAAGACGGCGTACGTCGGAATTCCGCCAGGGCGATGCTCGCAACCGTCGACACCGTAGCGCTGATGCTCGTATCGCTGTCGACGATGCGCGCGACGCGCACGAGACCATCGGCTGTGACGGCGGTGAGCGTGCAGTCGGTGCCGATACAAATCGGAAGCGCCGCGCTCGCGGTGACCGGAATGTCGACATCGGTGAGCGGCTTCGCGCCGTCGGCGAGCGGCGCCAGCGAACGATTCATGCGCGCGAGGTGCACGCCCGCATCGTCATGAAGCACCGCGACGTAGTTGTGACCGTCCCAATAAAACGCATCGGCCGTTCCGGCTGCGTTCAACGCAAAACGTGCGTCGATCACTGCCGATGAATTGAGACGAATGACATTGAGAAACGACCCCTCCGGCCACATGATGACCGTGCTTCCGCTCCGATCCGAAGCAGCAACCGGTGTGATGCGCGCCGACAACGACGAAGTGACATCCCTCGGCCCGAGCTCGACCGGCGTTCCATCGGGCCGAATGCGAACGACATAGACATGCGCATTCACGTCGTTCGGAGCATTGATCGCCGCACCCCACGTCAGCACATACTCCACGCCGTCCCAGACCATCGACAGCTTCGAATAGTCGCATGGAGAGAAAAGCAGGTCGTGTGCGACAACGATTGGAAAGGCGTCAGGCAAATGCCCGTTCGCGCTCACGCGACGCACGAGCACGTCGCGATCCGCTTGCCAAGCGACCAGGAAGTCGTGGCCGTCGGAGGCAATGGCCGGATGTGCACGATCACAGCTCGCATCGCCGACCTTCATCGGATTTGTGTCGAGAATCCTCCCGTCTTCCCCGACGCGAGACGCATACACTCCGAGCTCGCTGGTCACATCTGCGCCTTCACGCCACGCGACGAGCGCAACGCCGTTGGCCGAGACCGCGGTTGAGACTTCTTCCTGGGGTGAGCCGCTTGCGCCGAGCCGGAAACGCGGCACAGGGCCGTCGGCTAATGACTGCGGTGATCCAAACACCGCCACGTTCTTGATCGTGAGTCCAAATGCCGTCCAGGACAGGAGCATCGTCGAACCGTTGCTGGCGAGGTTGCAACGCGTGCAGTCACCTTCGAGAAAATCGATCGGTGCACTCACGGACACCGGCGACGTGACCTTTTGCAAACGGATGCCGCGAGGGCGCGGCGTCGAGGTGACCCCGACATGCTCCTTTGTGTAGGCCATCAGGTACTCGTTGCCGTCCCAGACGACCTGCACACCTGGTGAGTCATAGAAGAGTGGAGAATAGACATCGGACGATCCGAAGCGCCCGGTGTCCCCGACCGGTGTACCTGTCGTATCGATGAAGAGTCCCTCGAACTCCATCTGGTAAACGAGCGCCGGTGAGATGAACGGCGGCGCAACACGCGGAAACGCGCTGACGAGCAGGTATCCGCTCTTGCCGGCACCGAGATAGATGTCGTAAGGCGTGACCGCGTACTGAACGAGCGGCTGATTGCGCACGATTCGTCCATCGCGCGCGATGAACGTGCCGACGATCGGGTCGAGATGCGGCGTGTATGCGGATCCGTGATACGAGGCGACGAGAAAACCATCACCGTCCGAAGCGGACGTCACGGGCGCATCGTGCGGGCCGGTGACAAACGTATAACTGCCAATCGCGTTCAAGTCGACATCGAATAGCGCGCCTCGCGCGGCAAAAGTCGAGAAATCGGCTGAATGCGTGGTGTAGGTGATGAGAAACTCGCGTCCATTGGAGACGACGTTGACGGAATCGTTCACCACAGTCTCGCCTGGCGGTGGAACGGGCAGCGCCCTTGGCGCGAAGTCGATCGTCGAGCCGTCCGAACGCAGCCGGATCGACTTCTCCCCGTCGCAGACCAAGTAATGATCCCCGCTCCAGAAAACGAAGCCACTGAAGGGAATCGCGATGCTTTGCGAGAGCGGATGTCCCGTTGCATCGACGCGCATCGCGTATCCCGGGAAGTGCGACACGCCATTACGAACCGGATAGGTGTCGCGATTATCGGCCCAGACCACGAAGTACTCATGGCCGTTCCACGCTGCGTGCACCTTTGATTGCTCCGTGCTGCCGAAGCCGGGCACGACAGGCGACATCATCTTCTCCGAATTGAGAAGAACATCTCCGAACATCGGAACGGCCATAGCGAGCACCAGGGCGAGTTTTTTCACGGCTTGATCCAACCCGCGAAGGTCATCTCTCCATTCTCGATTTTGATCATGGCCACTGGTTTGATCGGATCGCGGTCGGGTCCCATGGTGATGTTGCCGGAAACGCCGTCGTAGTTCTTCGTCTGCGCGATGTGATCGCGAATCGCTTTCTTATCGAGGCCGTTCGTGGCTTTGATTGCGTCCGCGAGAATGTGCAGCGCGTCGTAGCCGAGGGCGGCATTCGCTTCGGGATTGTGTCCGTAGCGCTGGTTGATCGCCTTCACGAATCGCTGCACGTTGGGACGCGGATCGCCGACGAAGTAGTGATCGGAAAAGTACGATCCGTCGATCGACTTGCCGCCGATCTGGATTACCGTCGGCGAGTCCCAGCCGTCGCCGCCGACCATCGGCACGTTGATGCCGAGGTCGCGAGCCTGGATCGCGATCTGTCCGACGTCGGTATAAAAACCGGGAAGGAACAGTACGTCAGGCTTCGCGTTCTTGATCGTGGTGAGCTGCGGACGAAACTCCGTATCCCCGCCGCTATAGCTCTGCTCCGCGATGATCTTGCCGCCTTCGCCGACGAACTGCTTCGTGAAAAATTCGGCGAGGCCGACGGAGTAGTCGTTCTTGTTGTCCTTCAGAATCGCCGCGGTCTTTGCGTGCAGGTTGTGGCGCACGAATGCGGCGAGCGCTTTGCCCTGATAGGGATCGGTGAAGCAGACGCGAAAGATGAAATCGCCTTTCTTCGTCACGTTCGGATTCGTCGACGACGGCGAGATCATCGGGATGCCGTTCGTCTGACAGATCGGCGCCGCGGCGAGCGATTGATTCGATGAGTTCTCGCCGATGACGGCGACGACGTCGTCGCGCGTGATCAGCTTCGTCACGGCCGATGCGGCTTCTTCCGCTTTCCCTTGATCGTCCTCGATGACGAGCTTGATCTTGCGTCCGCCGAGAAGTCCGCCGGCGTTGTTGATCTCTTCGGCAGCGAGCTTCACGCCTTGCACGGTCGCTTGTCCGAATGCGGCCTCGCCGCCGGTGAGCGCGCCGTAGACGCCGATTGGAATATCGCCCGCCGAGGCTGCCGTTTGTCGTTCGCGGCCGGCGTGGCAAGCAATCGCTAGAAGTGTCACTGCGAGTATCGCCAGAACGTGCCTGAGTCGCATCATCACGCGAGTGTAAACGAAAGGATTCACCCGTACATGCAGGCCAACGACATCCGCAAAGGCATGGTCATCGTCTTCGAGGGAGATCTCTGCAAAGTGTTGGAATTCCGCCACCACACTCCCGGAAATCTTCGGGCCATGGTCCAGGCGAAGCTGCGCAACATGCGCACGGGAAATCAGTTCGAGCATCGCTTCCGCTCGCAGGACCCGATCGAGCCGGCGTACATCACGCAGCATGAGATGGAGTACCTCTACTCCGACGGTCACGCGCACCACTTCATGAACACGGAGAACTACGAGCAGGTCGAGATCAGCGAAGAAGATCTCGGCGATGCCGCGTCGTGGCTGCAGCCGGGTCTCAAGATTCAGGTGCAGTTCCACGAGCAGCGCCCGATCGGCGTCGAGCTGCCGAAGACGATCAAGGCGAAGATCGCGTCGACCGAGCCGATGGTGAAGAGCTCGACGGCATCGGCGTCGTACAAGCCGGCGACGCTGGAGAATGGACTCGTCGTGCAGGTTCCGCCGTTCGTCACCGACGGCGAAGAGATCATCGTCGACCCGAGCGAGAATCGCTACATCGAGCGCGCGCGATAACATCGCCCCTCAGTGCGCGCGATAGTGGCGTCCGTTCACTTCCTCTGCAAACGATGCGAATCGCGGCTCGCGCGCGAAGCGGGCGAGCCGCCGCACGCGTGTGAGCATTGCCAGTTGGCGAATGACGTCATTGCGCCCGACGCAAACGCGATCATCGATCGCTGCGCCGCGTGCGGACACGACCAGCTCTACTTCCAGAAAGACTTCAACCGCACCACCGGCATCGCCCTCGTCGTCCTCGGCTCGATCTTCGTTCCCTGGACCTACGGTCTCTCACTCCTCGGCGTCACGATCCTCGACTACATCGTCTGGCGTCTCGTGAAGGACGTGATCGTCTGCTACGAATGCCAGGCCGTGCATCGCGGCTATCCGGCGAATCCGGCGATCAAGCCGTTCGATCTCGTGATTCATGATCGTCATGTGTATGGTGCCGCGCCGCCGGGGGCGGAGGAGAATCACTAGCTTCGTAAACGCGCGATGCGGCGCGTCATCTCTTCGACTCCCGGCTGCACATTCACACGTTCATACAGATCGCGCGCTTCCGCGTACAGATCGGCGTCATCACGCACCATCGCCAGCGGACGAATCGTGTTCGCCAACTCGAGCGGCGACACGTTCTCGCGCCGCGCGATCTCCAGCGCCTCGGCGAGATGCGGCTCCGCGAGATCGGCGCGGCCCATCTCGCGCTCGATGTCGCCGAGGTGGCGGAGCGTGTGCGCGAGAAGACGCGGAAGCTCGACGTTGCGGATCAATTCGACCAGACGCAAATAGTCGCGTTGCGCGTCTTCGAGACGTCCCTCGGCGCGCGCGCGATCGGGACGGCGGCGACGCAGATCTTGAACGAGCACCTCGATGATCGCGAGATGATCAGGCTTCGGATCGTTGAGCGCGGACCACACGGCCTGCCCGAGCGCATTTCCGCCGTAGACGTTCACGATCTCGCTGTTCGCGCCGAGCGCAAGGAGCGTTTTCACGACGTCGAGACGTCCGAAGATCACGGCGAGATGCAACGGCGTCATCCCGTTCTTGTCGGTGACGTCGATGTCGGCGCCGTTGCGAATGAATTCTTCGACGGCATCGACGCGGCCGAGGCAGGCGGCGTAGCCGAGGGTCATGTCGAATGGCGCGCCGCGCGACAGGAGAAACTCGGCGGCCTCCTCGCGGCCGTTGTTGAGACATGCGGCGACGTCGCCGCGACGAAGCTCCGCGCCGCGATCGAGGAGCAATCGCAGCAGGTCGATCTGGACGCCGGCGACGTGCGGATGAACGCTCGTCGCGGCCAGCTCGAGCGTCGTGTCGTGACCGTTGTAGGAATTCGATTCCGCATTCACGCCGGCGCCGGCATCGAGAAGGATGCGCGCGATCTCGACGATGTTCGGCGGCGTTCGCTGGCGAAAGTCTTCGACGCCGTTCGCCGACGTGTAATGCAACAGCGTCGCGATGTGCGATCGCGCGGAGCGCGCGCGAACGAGATCGGGATGTTCGCGCAGAAGCCGCGTGAGCGTCGCGACGTCGCCGTTCACCACGGCATCCACCGCGCTTTCGAAGATCGAGTCATGCGACGCGTTGCTGCGCAGGGCCTCGATGTGCTTCGCGAATTTCGGCCAGCTCTCGAAGCCGTGCGCGCGAGCGAGGAAGAACTGCGCCTCGCTCAGTTTCTCGAAGCGTTTTTCCTTGACGAGCTCTTTCGCTTGTTTCTTGTACTGGGTGAGATCGGGATGAGGAGGGATCGGCCTGGCGTCGGACATACGAAGCTCCTTTCGTCGTCTGCCCGGAGTCCGCACGATCGGGCTGAAAGAAGTTCGCGTCGATTTGTCTACGACAACTCGGAGTGGGTGGGCACGGCCCTTTCCGCGGACTGGATGCGCCCCATGCGCGTGAGCGGATTCTAGATCGGCAGGTGCACGATCGTCGAGAGCCACGCGCCGAGGACTTCGCCGATGACCACCGCGACGACATCGACGTAGAGGATGCCGGTCGCGGCCATGGTCGAGCGGATCTTCACCGTTCCCCACACCATCGGGTAGAGCAGCAGCGGCCCGAGCAAACCCCAGCCGGCGCGCATCCAGAAAAAGATGCCTTCGCGGATGGCCACCTCGCGGAAGACTCCGCCGATCGCGATCGCGGCGACGACGACGACGACCTTCGCGATCGTCGAGTAGAGCGTGGCGATGGTGAGGCGCTTGAGCGGATCGATCGACATGCCGCGCACGACGAGGTACCAGTGACCGAGCGTCATCGCCAGATTGACGCTGCCGAGAAGGGCGATGCTGGCGAGCGCACCGACGACGGACCAGACGATGTTCGTCGGACGAATGGCGTTGTCGTACGCGTCGAGCGCGGCGATGAGATAGGCGATACCGAGCAACGCGACCGACGCGCGGAAGATGAGACGCTTCGGATACCGCAACACGAGGAGCACGATCGCGGTGAGGAGGACGATCGACGCATCCCAGAGCGCGAGATCGCGACGATGCGCGATGAAGTGCGCGGCCGCGGCGAGCAGGGCCAGCGTTGCACCGATCGCGAAGACGAGTCGATAGAACTTCACGCCGGCGTTGCGGCGGCCGACCAGCGGAAGGAAGAGGACGAAGCCTGCGGCGAGGTCGATGAGGAAAAGCGCGAGGAGCACTACTCCACCACTTCGCTCGCGCGCAGCAGGCGAATGCCGCGGCTGCGGAGAGTCGGGACTTTTTCGTTGAGCACGCGCACGGTCACGTCGTACATATGACCGATGCCCACCGCCACTCCCCGCTCGGCGGCATCGGCGACCAGATGGTCAAGCTGTTGACGAACGGCCGCTTCGCTCTGGACGTCGTCGAGGAAGACTTGCCGCGACGCGGTGGGGATCTTCATTTCACGCGCGATTTTTCCGGCCACCGAGCCGCCGACTGTCATCGAGTCGATGAAGTACATCCCCTTCGGAAGCGCGGAGAGCACCGACGTCATCACGCGCGGATCGAGCGTCGCGCGCGAGCCCATGTGATTGTTGACGCCGACGGCGTACGGCACCGCGGCGATGTCGTTGCGCGTGAGGCGCGCGATCTCGCCGTTCGACATCGACGTCATCACCGCGTTCGGTCCGGGCGATTTCTTCGGATCGAGCGGCTCCATCGGAAGATGGCAGAGGACTTCGAATCCGTTGCGGTGCAGCTCTTCGGCGACTTCCTGCGCGCGCGATGCGTTCGGGAGGACGGAGAAGTTGAGGTTCGGATCGATGCGCATCGCGGAGGCGAGCGGCTGGTGATCGAAACCGACGTCGTCGAGGATGAGGACGATGTCGCCGCGATGGGTCGTCGCGTGGACGACAGGCGCCTCGCCTGTCTTCTTGGGCGGAATCACGTTGGCTTGGACAGGCGCGGGCGCCCGTCCTCCACTGGATTTCAGTCCGTCGCGAACGAATTTGTATGCGAGGAAGAGGACGAAGCCGGCAATCGGAATCAGCATCAGTGCTGCGATGCTGTTGAACGAGCTTCGTCGTCCCCCCACCCGGCCGGCCACGAGGAAAGCTTACGCTTTCGCGCTGAACAGCGCGATAGCTTTGTTGAGAATCAGATCCTCGGTCTTCTCCGTTTTCGGCGCGTTCGGGTCGCGAAGCGCCTGCGAGGTCATGTCGACCAGGACGTCGGGCTTCACGCCGCCGTCTTTGATCGGCTTGAGGTCGGGCTGCGTGTAGTGGCCGATGGTCATGTAGACGCCGCCGCCGCTCGGCAGCGGGATGAAGCGCTGCACGATCGACTTGCCGTACGTCGTCACGCCGACGACTTTGCCGCGGTTGTTGCCGTGAATCGCGGCGGCGAAGATCTCCGCGCCTGCAGCAGTCGATGCGTCGGTGAGGACTTCGACGTCGCCGTCGTAGTCGGTGTTGCGGTCGGCCTGCCAGCGCTTCGGCTCGACTTTGCGTCCGTCGAGCGCGGTGATCAATCCGCTGGTGAGCAGCTCGTCGGCTGACTGAATGGCCTGCTCGACGTCGCCCGCGGCGTTGCCGCGCAGGTCGACGATCAGCTTGCGCGTTCCGCTCTTGCGCACGTTCTCGAGCGCGCTCTTGAACTGTGCCGCCGTGTCTTTCTCGAAATACGGGATCTTGATGTACGCGATGGCGCCGAGCTGCTTGGTCTCGAGCGCGACCGGATGGAAGGCGTCATGCTGCAGCGTGAACTCGTCGCGCTTGGTCTGGCCACCGCGAAGCACTTGGAGCTTGAGCGGCTTGTTCGACTCGAGCGCGCTGCGGATCTGCCACACCGCCTGCCTCGTCGTCGCTTTGCCGTCGATCTTCTCGATGAAGTCGCCGCGCTCGATGCCGGCTTTCGCTGCGGGCGATCCCGGAATCGCGGCGATGACGAACCCGTAGCCGAAGCGCTTCGTGACGACGAGTCCGGTTCCGTTGTCGTCGGTGTCGACATACGTCTTGTACGCCGCCATCTGCGCGGGCGGCACGTAGTAGCTGAACTCGTCGATCGCGTCGGTGGCGCCGGAGAACGCGCCGTCGAGCAACTGATCGGGCGTCACGTTGTCGACATAGTTCGACCGCACCAGATCAAACACTTCTGTGAAGATGCTGAGGTAGCGGTAGAGGTTGTTCTTCTGCGACACCTGCCCGAACATGGCGCCGCTGAGAAGGGAGAGGAGCAGCGCGATCGAGATGGAGAGGAATGCGATTTTCTTTTTCGTCATATCAACGCAACCATTTTTGCGGATCTTCAGGGCGATTGTCTTGACGGATCTCAAAATAGAGGTAGCCCGGAGGCGCCTCTTCGCTCTCGCCCACTCCTGCAATCGGCTGGCCCGCCGCGATCCGCTCGCCGACCGCCACCGCAGGCGACTTGAGATTCCCGTAGAGTGAAAAGACCCGATGACCGTGATCGAGCACGATCAAGTTACCGTATCCCTTGAACCACTGCGAAAAAAGAACTGTTCCCTGGAAGACGGCCCGCACCGGCGCGCCCGGCGCCGCGGCGATCTTGACGCCGTTGTTCGTCGTGAACGTGTTGAACTTCGCATTGCGCTGACGCCCGAAGCGCTCGATCACTTTGCCGTCGATCGGCCACGGAAGCGCGCCCTGCACACTGCGGACGTCGATCGCCGCTTCCGGGCCGCTGGACTGCTGTTTCGATAACACATCGACCAGCCGCTCGAGCCGCTTCGCTTTCTCTTCCAGCTCCGCGAGCTGCTTCTCCGATCCGCTCTCCTCGCGCTGCAGCGACGCGAGCACTTTCTGCTTCTGCGCGTGCGCGGCGACGACGGCGCGCTGCCGCTCTTCGACGACGTGCCGCATCTCGTCGATCTTCTTGCGGCGATCGGAGAGCTCGGCGTAACGCGCTGCGAGCTGCGCGCGCGTCGTTTGAAAACGCGACACGACATGCGCGTCGCGCGTGACGAGGAAGCTGAGCATCGACATCGCCTCGAGCGGATCGCGATGCTGATCGATGGCCAGAAACATGCGCACGTAACTGAGACCGCCCATGCGATAGATGGCCGCCAGACGCTTCGCCAATACCTGCTTCTGCTGGGCGATGCGCGGCTCGAGCGTCGCGATCTGCTGCTCGATGTTGCGCCGTTCGTCGTCGAGCTGCGACTGCATTTGGACTGCGAGCGCGAGCTCCTGCGTGCGAATGCCGAGCTCGAGATCGACTGCCTCCAGTTCCTGCTGCGCCGACTGCGTCTGGCGATGCACGTCATCGAGTCGCGAGCGAAGACGCGCGATCTCGCCGCGAATGCGATCGAGATCGGCGTTGCGCGCAGGTTGGGAAAAGGCGCTCGTGAAAAGCAGTGTCATTCCGAGCGTAGCGAGAAATCCGGCGGCGCGGCGCCCGCCCCTCCGCCCAGTTCTCTCGCTACGCTCGGGATGACATGTCCAGCGCATGCTTCGCCGCCTGTTGCTGCGCTTCTTTCTTCGACGATCCCTCGCCGCGCGCGATGAGGCTTCCCACCTTCACTTCGACGATGAACGTCTTCTCGTGATCGGGCCCGACTTCGCCGATCACGTTGTACTCCGGCAGCGTGAATCCGCGTCCCTGCGCCAGCTCCTGCAGCGCGGTCTTGTAGTCATGGAACAGCAGATCGCTCTCGTTGATCGACTCGATGTCGTGCTCGAACGATTGCTCGATCAAACGCCGCGCCGCATCGATGCCGCCGTCGAGATACACCGCCGCGATCAGCGCTTCGAACAGATTCGCGAGCAGCGAGTCTTTGTTGCGGCCGCCCGTCTTCTCTTCGCCGACGCCGAGTCGGATCACCTCCCCCATCTCGTAGCCGCGCGCTTTCGCGGCCAGGCTCGTGGCGCTGACGAGATACGCCTTCATCTTCGACAGCGCGCCTTCATCGAGCGCGGGAAATTTGCGGAAGAGGAGATCGCCGACGACGAAGCCGAGCACGGAGTCGCCGAGGAATTCGAACGTCTCGTTGTGGCGCACGTCGTCGTTTTTCGCTTCGTGCGAATACGACTTGTGCGTGAGGGCGCGCTCGAGCAAGTCGCGATTGCCGAACTGATAGCCGAGCCTCTCTTCGAAGTCGCTCATCCCTTCGCTAGTTTACGCAGGGCCGCATCGTTCGGATATTTCTGCAGCCCCTGATACGCCCAATACAGCGCGCCGCGACTGTCGCCGATGGCGCGAAGCGTCTCCGAGATGGCCACGTACGACGGCGGATTCGGCGCCACGGCGATCAGGCGAAAGATCAGTTGAGTCGCTTCCTCCAAGCGACCTTCCGTCGAAAGCAACAGCACGAGCGACGCGTACGGTTCCGGCTCCTGCGGATAGAACGCGATCTCCTGGCGGAAGTCGCGCTCTGCTTCTTCATTACGCCCGAGGCGCGCGAGAACGTCGCCGCGGTAGAAGTGCAGATTCGGCACGCGCGGATTCTTCTTCGCCTGGGCACGCTGCGCCGCTTCGTCGAGATAGCGCAGCGCCGATTGCAGATCGCCGCGCTGTTTCTCGATGAGGCCGAGCGTGACGAGGCCGTAGAGCTGTTGATGATCGTTCGACAGCGTCAGCTCTGCTTCCTGTTTCGCGCGAACGTAGTCTTTCTTCGCCAGCCAGATGCGCGCGAGGATGTCGTGCGCCTGCGCGGCATCGTATTTCTTCGCGAGCTCGGCGTGCTGCTGCGCCTGCTCGAGATTGCCGGTCAGCATCGAGAGGTTCGCGACCGCGATCATCAGCGCCACGGCGTTCGGCTGCTGCTTCAGTCCCTCTTTCGCAGCGGCGATGGCCTCGTCATCGCGTCCGAGCTTCTCCAGGATCTTCGATTTCAGATCCCACAAGTCGAGGATGCGCGGATTGTCGCCGAGGAGCTTGTCCGTCAACGCGAGCGCTTCGGTCTCTTTGCCGTCGCGATAGTCGGTGTACACCTCGCGAATCTGATTGAAGACGCCGATCGTCGTTTTCGGATCGGGGAGCTGTTCGTTCGCCGCGGTTTGCACGCTCGCGCTCGAGCCGACGTAGCCGAGCGCCGCGAGCTTCGCCGCTTCTTCCGGATCGATCGCCGACGGCGCCGCCGCTTGCGTCACGAAGGGCTCGATGGCAGTGCGCATCGCGACGTACGCGCGCCGGTCGTCGTTGATGATGTTCTTCTTCTCGCCAGGATCAGCGGCGACATCGTACAGCTCGGGAATCGGCGCGCGAATGTACTGATGTTGACCATCGATGAGCGAATGCAGATCGCTCCAGCCGAAATGGAAGCGCGCGTAGAACGACTCGGAGTAGACGTTGCGCGCGGGCGCGCTCTTGTCGAGCATCGCCAGCAGCGACTGTCCGACATGATGCAGCGCCTCGGCATTCGTCGCGGTGAGCTGCGTGATGGTCGGGAAAACGTCCGCGAGCTCGACCGGCGTCTCGCCTGTTTCACCAGCATGCGCGGCGTGAGGCAGCTTCACGATCAACGGCACTTGCAGCGCTTCGCGGTAGAGGAAGATGCCGTGCTCCTCTTCGCCGTGCTCGTTGAGTCCTTCTCCATGATCGGAGAGAAAGATGATGAGCGCTTTGTCGTAGAGATCGCGCTGCTTCAGATAGCCGATGAAGTCGCCGACGATGTCGTCCGCATACGCGATCTCGCCGTCGTAATGATTCTTGTAGCGGCTGAGGAACGGTTCAGGCGGCGTGTACGGCGTGTGCGGCTCGTAGAGATGGAGGAAGAAAAAGAGCGGACCTTGCTGCTTGTCGAGCCACGTCTTCGCGACGCGCGCCGTGTCGCGGCCGTCGCGCTGCACGCGTCCGATGACGGTCGACGCGCCGACCGGCTCGACCTCGTCATCGTAGAAGTCGAAGCCGCGCGAGATGTCGGTCTCGTGTCGCAGCACGAACGCCGACACCGCCGCGCCGGTCGCGTATCCGTTCTTCTTCAGCAGCGACGCGAGCGTCGGAACGTTCGGCGCGAGCTTGAATCCGACGTTGTCCCGCAGCCCGTGATCGGCCGGCAGCGTGCCGGTGAGAATCGTCGCGTGCGACGGCAGCGTGAGCGGCGTGTGACTGTACGCGCGGCGAAAGAGGATGCCGTCCTTGCGCAGCGCATCGATGTTCGGCGTTTCCACTCCGCCGTAGCCGTAAGCCGGCAGATGATCCGAGCGAAGCGTGTCGACCGAGATGAGGATCACCGGCGTTTGATTCGACGGCTTTACATTGCCGCGGCACGCCGCGAGCAGCACCGCCGCGACGATTGCGATTTTCTTCATTGAAGTTCGGATAGTGCCTTCCTCGCCGACGCAATGTCGCCCGCATATCGAGCCGCCGGCGCCGTGGCCACGAATCGCTCGAGCGCCTTCCGCGCCTCCGCGCGATGTCCGCTGCGCCCTTCGACGAGCCCGATGTTGAACAGCGCGTCATATTGTCTCGGATCGACGTCCACGGCGCGATTCCAGTACTCGACCGCATGCGCGAAGTCGCCGGCGCGCGCGTAAACGACTCCCAACGTATTGAGCGCCAGCGGCAGCCGCGGATTGAGGTCGAGTGCGCGCGAGAGATACGACTGCGCGCCGCGCAGATCGTCTTTTCGCAGCGCGACGATGCCGAGATTCTGCAGCGCCGGGGCGTTGTTCGAATCGGTCGTCAGGATGCGGTTGAAGATGCCTTCCGCGCCCGCGGCGTCGCCTTCGTCCGCGAGCGCGACGCCCAGCGCGTTCAGCACGTCGGGATCGCTGCTATCGCGCACCGGCTGCAGAACGTCGATCGCTTTCTTCGCTTCGCCGTTCTCGCAATAGAGCAGTGCGAGCTTCACTCGATCGTCGGCGTTCGTCGAATGCGGATCGCTCTTCAGCACGAGCTCGAGCTGGTGAATGGCCTCGGCCACGCGATCGTTCGCCTCGAGCATGAACGCGTACGTCTCACGTCCCATGGTCATATCGGGACGCGCATCGACGAGCTCGCGCGACAGCGTCAGCGCGCGATCGAGCTGATGGCGCTCGAAGGCATCGATCGCTTCGTGCATCTTCGCGTCGAGACCGACGAGATTCTTCGGATCGTCGGCCGCGGTGTACTGCTTCTTCATCGAGGCGTTGCCGGTGATGTAGCCGAGGCTGCGCAGTTTCGCGGCGGCGTCGGCGTCGATCGTGCGTGATGACGGCGCGACGTTCATCGGCTCGAGCAAATGGCGCGCTTCTTCGACGTCGCGGCGGCGCTCGTCGCGAAGATTGCGCAGCTCCTTCGGATCGTGAGGCAGATCGTAGAGCTCCGCGATCGGAAGATCGATGTACTTCTCGTCGTGATGAATGATGCCGGTGAGCGGCGCCCATCCGCGATTGAGCGCCGCGGAGAGCGACTCGAAGTACGTGTCGTTCGATTGCGTCTTGCGCAGCAGCGATGCGCCGGGAAGGGAGCGAGCAGCGACGCCCGCGGCGTCGAGAATCGTCGGCACGATGTCGATGTGCCGCGCCGGCGCGTCTTCGGTGCGATGGGCGATTCCAGCGCCGGCAATGACGAGCGGAATCTTCAGCGTCGACTCGTAGGCGAAGAGTCCGTGCGTCAGCTCGCCGTGATCGCCGAGAGCTTCGCCGTGGTCGCCGGTGACGACGACGAGCGAGTCGGGATCGGCCGCGAGAATCGGCGCGAGGTGCGACTGCAACTCGCTGTCGGTGTACGCGACTTCGCCGAGGTATTCGTTGTCGCGATAGTCGGAGTGGAACGGCTCGGGCGGCGAATACGGCGCATGCGGATCGTAGAGATGGACCCACATGAATCGCTTCTTTCCTTCGTTCGCGCGCCACCAACTCACTGCGGCATCGAGCACCGCGGAGGCGCGCCGTTCCTGCACGACGAAGTCGATCGTCGCGTCGCCCTTGCCGTAATTGTCGTCGTAGAGATCGAAGCCTTGCGCGAGTCCGAAACGGCGATCGAGCGGAAACGCGCCGACAAACGCCGCCGTGGCGAATCCGTTTTCGTGCAGCATCGTCGCGATCGTGGCGTGCTTCGGATCGAGCACGAAGCCGGAGTTCTCGCGAACGCCGTGTTGATACGGATAGAGGCCGGTCAGGATGTTCGTGTGCGACGGCAGCGTGATGACGTTGTGCGCATGCGCGTTGCGGCAGACGATGCCGCGCGCCGCGAGCGAGTCGAGGAACGGCGTCTTCACGCGCGCGTTGCCGGCGAAGCCGGGAGCATCGGCGCGAAGCGTGTCGATGGTGACGAGGATGATGTCGCGCGCCGGCGCCCGCACACTCTCGCGATGGCACGCGAAGAGGAGCATCAGGATCAGAATCGGAGCGGCGGACGCCCTCGTCCGCCAGCGCGGCGAAAGCCGCGCTAACACGCGGACGGGCGGACGACGATGCACCATCGTCTTCAGTGTGCCACCGCGAGCCGCTTCGGAAGGTCACGAAGCTGCTGATCCGCAGGATAGCGGCGCTGTCCCTGGCTGATCCAGTAGCGCGCGCCGCGATCATCGCCGATCGCTTCGAGCGTCTCCGCGATCGCGACGTACGAATGCGGCTCCGGATCGGCGGCGATGAAGTCGTAGACGACCTTCGTCGCCTCGTCGAGGCGATGCTCCGCGAACAGCAGAAAGATCAGCGACGAATACGCGCTGGCGTTCTTCGGAAAATCGTGGATCTCGGCGCGGATCTCGCGCTCGGCGTCTTCTTTTCTGCCGAGGCGCGCGAGAACGTCGCCGCGGCCGAGGTGGAGGTTCTCGTGCTTCGACACTCGCGCCGACGCCTGATCGTAGTACGCGAGCGCTTGCTGGAAGTCGCCGCGATTCGACGCCAGCGACGCGAGGATCATCAGCGCATTCACAGGATCGCCCGACGAGTCCGCGGCCAGCTTCGCTTCCGCTTCGGCGCGCGCTGCATCGTTTCGCTGAATGGCGATGCGCGCGAGGATCTCGTGCCCTTCGCCCGGCTCGATCTTCACGGCGATCTCGGCATGCTGCTGCGCTTCATCGAGACGGCCGAGTGCGAACGCGGCGTTCGCGACGTCGTAGAGCAATGCGACCGACGTCGGGACGCGACGCAGTCCTTCCCTCGCCGTCTCGAGCACTTCCGTCGTGCGTCCGAGCTTGTTGAGGATCTTGCATTTCAAGTCCCAAAGATCGGTGATCTGGGGATTCTCGCGAAGCAGGCGATCGGTCAGATCGAGCGCGCCCGTTTCGTTTCCTTCGCCGTACCAGTCGAATGCCTGCTTGATGTCGCGCATCGTGCCGGTCATCGTCTTCGGATCGGCGAGCGCGCCGGTCTGCGCCGCCGTCGAGCCGACGTATCCGAGCGCCGCGAGCTTCGCCGCTTCTTCGCGATCCACTTGCGCCGGCGCGGCCGCGTCTTTCACGAGCGGCGCGATCTCGTCACGCAGGCGCGCGAACAGGCGGCGATCGCTCTCGATGCGATTCTTCGACTCGCGCGGATCCGAAGCGAGATCGTAGAGCTCCGGCTGCGGCGCGCGAATGTAGTGATCGTTGCCGTCAATGAGCGAATGCAGATCGCTCCAGCCGAAATGAAAACGCGCGTAGTACGACTCGGCGTAGATCGGCCGCGCGTGCGGCGCGAGCAGCGAAGCGCCCGCATGCGGCTCGCCGATCACGTCGAGGATCGTCGGAAAGACATCCGTCAACGCGACCGGTGTCTTCACGCTCTCGCCGGCGCGCTGCGCGTGCGGCAGTTTCACGAGCAGGGGAACCTGCAGCGCTTCGCGGTAGAGGAAGATCCCGTGCTCCGCTTCGCCGTGATCGTCGAGTCCTTCGCCGTGATCGGAGAGAAAAATGATCAATGCGCCGTCGTAGACGCCGCGCGCTTTCAGGTGATCGATGAAGTCGCCGACGAGCGCGTCGGCGTATGCGATCTCGCCGTCGTAATGATTCGCGTAGCGGCTGAGATACGGCTCCGGCGGCGCATACGGCGTATGCGGATCGTAGAGATGGAGGAACGCGAAGAACGGACGCGATGAGAGCGTGTCGATCCAGTGCGCGAGTGCGTCGACGGTGATGCGTCCGTCGCGTTGCATGCTTGCGAGCGCCTTCGAGTCGCCGCCGGACTCCGTCGCATCATCGAAGAACGCGAAGCCGCGCGCGATGCCGGTCTCGTGACGCAGCACGAATGCGGAGACGGCGCCGCCGGTCGCGTATCCGTTCTTCGCGAGAAGCTCGCTGATCGTCGGCACCGACGGCGACAAGCGAAAGCCGATGTTGTCGCGCACGCCGTGATCGGCCGGCAGCATTCCGGTGAGGATCGTCGCGTGCGACGGCAGCGTCAGCGGGACCTGGCTGTACGCGCGCTCGAAGAGAATCGCGTCTTTGCGCAACGCGTCGATGTGTGGCGTGGCCACCCCGGTGTAGCCGTATGCCGGCAGATGATCGGAACGCAGCGTGTCGACGGAGATGAGAATCACCGGCGAGTGCTCGCGGTGCACGACTTCCCGGCGACACGCGAGCACCGCGATCGCAACTGCGATGGCTCCGAACCGGCGCACGCGCGCTTACTTCTTCGGCAGCGAGTCGAGCATCTGTTTCGAGTCGCGCGCTTCCAGCGAGTCGGGTGAGAGGGCGAGCACTTTCTCGAAGTCCGCGCGCGCTTCCGCATTCTTCTTCGTCTGCACCTCGGCCAGGCCGCGGTAGTAGTACGCATCGGCGCGCTTGGCGTCGAGATCGATCGCACGCGAGAAGTACGTCGCCGCGTCGCCGGGATTCTTCTTGTTCAAGAAGAGAATGCCGACGTTGACGTACACCGTCGGATCGCTCACCGCGCCGGCGGGCAACTTGTCGAGAAGGCTCTTCGCTTCGTCGAGCTGTCCGTTCTCGAGATAGAGATTGGCGAGAAGCAGCTCGCGCCCGAGCTGTCCCGCATCGGGCGTCGTGAACGGATCGACGCGATTGAGCGTCTCCAGAATGCCGATCGACTTCTTCAAATCGCCGGCGCGGTAGTACGCCTGCGCGAGAAGCGTCTGCACCTGAATGCGAACCGTTTGCAGATCCGGCGTGTCGGATGGAATCTGCGGCAGCGCTTTCTCGAGATCGGCCGCCGCTTTCTCGGAGTTGCTTTTCACTTCGGCGGCGGTCGCCGTGTGCGACTGACCGTTGTCCTCAGGCACGACTGCGCCGACCGTGATCTTGAGAAGGTTCTGCGCCTCGGTGATCGCGTCGACGGCTTCCTTCGGCACTTTCGGCGAAGTCGGAACGGCCTGCGGCGCCTCTGCTTGTTTCTGTTCCGGTGTGAGCTGGTTCTGGAGCGGCGGCACGCGCTGGCCGGCCGAGAGTGCAACGCTTCCGCGAGTCGGTTCATACCCGGGCGCGGTGATGTCGACGTTCCATTGCCCCGAGGTCAATCCGAGCGCGCTCCAGCGGCCCTTTGCGTCGGTCTTCGTGACAATCGGCGTGGTCGATCCGCTCGGCACTGAGATCGTGACGGTGGCGCCGGCAATCGGCTGTCCCGTCGCTTTGTCGGTCACATTTCCCTGCAGCCGCTCCGTTCCGCGCACCTGCGCGAATGCTGCGCCGCAGACGAGAAGGCTCAACATCATGATCGTGAGTTTGCGCATGAATCAACATTATCAAAAAAGAAGGCGGCCTTGCGGCCGCCTTCAGTTCGCAGATTTGCGATTGAGACTTAGAACGTGACGCGCGCTCCGAGACGGAAGACACGCGGCGACTGAATCTCGGTGATGTGATTCGCCACGGACTGATTCAAACGACGCACGTCGCGCTGCAGGATGGTGTTCTTGTTGAGGATGTTGAATGCATCAACAGAAACCGTGATGCCTGCGCGGGAAATGCGAATGTCCTTGGCCAGGCGAAGATCGAGCTCCGTCAGGTTCTCGTGGCGATACTTGTCCGTATCGTCCTCGGCGAGGATGTACTTGAAGCCTTCGCCGGGCACGTTGACACGGAAGTCGTACGGAATCGGATAGCCCTGACGTCCCGTCAGGTTGAAGCCGAGGCTCGTCTCCACGACCGGGATCTGATAGACGCCGGTCAGGTTGTACGCCCACTTCGAGTTGATGTAGACGCCGCCCTTCGAGCCGCTGCCGGAGCCGGAGCCCTGAAGCACTTCGCTACCGTCACAGGTGATGCAGCCGGTGACCCAACCGGGGTTTGCGCCCGCACCCGCGGCAGAACCACGGTTACGCGTCGGATCGATGATGGCGCCGGAACCGACATGCTGCTTCCAGTCCTGAAGAGTGACGTTGCCGCGCAGCATCCAGCGATTCGACATGCGCTTGGTCGCCGTAAATTCGACGCCCTCGTAGGTCTGGTGGTAGTCGGGTCGGTTGGTGATGACGTAATAAATCGGAGCAGGAGTTCCCGCCTTGAGCTGATAGTAGGTGAAGGTATGGCTCGTTTCGCCACCGGGCAGGAATCCCACCTTCGTGCACGGCGCAGCGGTGATGCCGGTGCAATTGAGAGCGGCAATCACGGTCTTCTGCACGTAGTCCGAGGGCGAATAGAAGTTGCCGGAGCCCTGTGTCTTCTCTCCCGCGTTCCAGATGAAGTCGTCGAGCTTGCGGTAGGTGCCGTTCACGCCGACCGACAAGTCGCTCACGATCTCGCGCTCGAATCCGAGAATGAGCTCGTCCGTGTGCGGCGGGTTCATTTTCTTGTCCCACCGGTACATTTGATTGGCGACCGTCAGTTTGTTCGGATCGACGCCGACAGCGAATTGGAAGTCGGTGAGCTCGCCCGGGTCGGCGATGAGGTTCTTGTTCTTGTCGTTGAAGTAGTAGTAGAGATACTGATAGCCGCCGGGCGACACGTGGTAAACGGTCGTGCCGCCGAGCTGATCGACATAGCGGCTGTAGGCGGCGCGAAGCAGCGTCTTCTTATCCGCACCGAGCGTGTACGTGAGGCCGAGGCGCGGTGAGATGCTGTCCCACTTTAGACCGCTAACGCTGTTCCACGAGATGGGCGGATACGCGGCACCGAGAACACTGTTGCCCTTGGTGCTGCCGCCCTGGACACTTCCCTTCTGCAGGTCATAGCGAAGTCCGGCCTGCAGCGTGAGGTTGCCGACCATGATCGTGTCGCCGACGTACGCGTCGTTCGACTTGACGCTGTAGGTGAAGTCGGTCGGACGGAAGAGATAGACGCCGCCGGTGCCGTCGCCGAAGTCGACCGTGTACTGATCGCCCGGCCAAACGCTGATCGAGCGGACGTCGGCTTTGCGATAGCCGAATCCGAACTTCAGCTCATGGTTGATCGAGCCGGTGTTCAAGAAGGCAGAGCTGTCGACGCGGTACTGCGTCTGCGGACGAATCGTGTCGTAGCTCTCATACGTGCGATGGTACGCGCCGTCGGTGCCGAGGTAAGACGGCAGCGAGTTCAATCCGCACGCGAGATCCTTGCAGCCCTTGCCGTTGTCGGCGATGAGACGGAAGCCGCCCTGGACCTTCGAATAGAGGCCGGTGAAGTAGAGGTTCGGATTGACGATCTGCGTGTCTTCGAGCTTCCAGAGCGTCGGATCGGTGAGCGAGCCCGCGCCGCCGTCATAGTGATCCGACTGATTCCACGAAGTCTCCGGGAAACGCGACGGGCCGACGTTGCGGCCGAGCTTGACCTTGTTTCCGTACGAGTCGGAGAAGCTCAAGCTGTTCGACGCAAAAGGCTGCGCGTTGATCTTGAGGTTCTCGTTCTCGAGCTTCGTCTTGTCGAGGAAGCGGGAGCCCGACGACAGGACCGTCGCGGTCAGCAGGTTGATCTGCTGATTCGAATACGCGCCCCACAGCCAGAGCTTGTCTTTGATGATCGGACCGCCGATCTCGGCACCGTAGTCATCGATGTTGTCGATCTGATTCACGTGCGCGAGATAACCTGTTGCCTCGCTCGGGATTCGCGGGTTGGCCTGCAGGCCGCTGCCCGTGTTGAAGTAGCGACCCGAACCCTTGATGTCGTTCGTGCCGCGCTTCGTGACCATGTTGAGCTGCACGCCCGGCGTCTGAATGCGCGGGTCGGTGCCGCCCGTCGTGATCTGCATCTCTTCGAACGAGTCGAAGTCGTAGTATGTCGGCGATGAGCCGAGCGCGCCGACGTCGGTGATGTTCACACCGTCGACGTTCCACGTCGACTGCGAGCCGACCGTGCCCTTGCCGACGTAGTTCGACTGCTGTCCCGATTCGTTGCCGCCGACGTTGATGCGGTCGATCAGCACTCCGGGAGTCTGCTGAAGAATGACCCACGGATCGCGTCCGCTCGGAACCTTTTCCAACTCGACCTTCGTGATCGTGGCGCCCGTGCCGGCCTTGCGGACGTCGAGCAGCGGGGCTTCCGCTGTGACGGTGATCGATTCGGACGCCGCCGGGTTCAGGGTCATGGTCACGTCGGCGTTGCGGCCGAGGTTGACCGAGATTCCCTGACGCGTGGAGATACCGAATCCCGCAAGCTCCGCCTTCAGCGCATACGTGCCGGGCGAGAGGTTGAGGAAGCGGAATGCGCCGGTCCCATCCGTGACGAACGTCTGCGGAGCGCCGACGCCCGTGAGCGTCACCGTGACGCCGGGGAGTGCGGATCCGTCTTTCGCCTGGGTGTGACCGTAGATGTTACCTGTCTGCACCTGCGCGTAAACGCTGAACGCCATCAGCGAAACGAGCAAGGCAGCACTCAGAACCGTGAAAAACCTTGAGGGGGGGCACCGTTTCATATCGGCTCCTTTCGGTTTTGGGTCTCGAGCTAAACCGTTAACTGGAACGTTACTGCAGATCACCGGCCGAAGGCCAGAGATCCTGCAAGCTGTTTATCCTGCCGTAAGTTAAGCGCCAGAAGGCCCCCGCGCAGATGCTGACGAATTCAAACCGCCGTTGTGCGCCATTCCGTAACTTGAATTCATCGTAAGCGGTTGAGCGGCGGTATCGTAGCACCAAAACGCCGATGTCAACAAAAAGCAAACGGTTGGGAGCCCAAGCTTTTTGCCCCGCCAGTGGAGGATAGGCGCCTCGCCTGTCCCCCGTCGCGCAACGCGGACAGGCGGGGCGCCTGTCCTCCACGGGAATCGAGCCAAAATGCAAACGCCGCGAATCGCTTCGCGGCGTTTGTGGCCTGCCTTCCGGCTGCCTACGAGGTTAGCTGTCGGATTCGGGCTGGATGCCCTAGAGGCTTCTGGCCTCATTCACCCCGGACGGTGGCAAGCCGTCGCTCAATCGGTTCCCCCGCTCCTCGGCGCCGAGGATTAGGCTAGCAAGCCGCCGTGCCTACGACGGCAATAAGGAGTGTAGGAGTTTCGCCCGCGGGGCGCAAGCAAACACAGCGATCGAGCCTCTGTGTGACGTAGGAGTAGAATTCCTTCATACCGTCCATCTCAATCAGATGAGACCGCGCGGCATAACCGTGCGGTTTTGCTGTTCCGCTTTTTCGGCTCGGAGGGCTTGGAATGACCGACTCGAACACGCCCGACTACCCTCCCACGGAGGAGAGCCCGCGAACTCCCACTCTGGAAATCGGAATGCTCATCGCGAACCGCTTCAGGATCCTCTCGCTGATCGGCAAGGGTGGCATGGGTGCCGTCTACTCCGCACTCGACGCGACGCTCAATCAAGTCGTCGCGCTGAAATCGATGCTCCCCGAGCTCGATCAGAGCGGCGGCGCGCTTCGACGATTCAAGCGCGAAGTGCAGTACGCGCGAATGATCGC
>Ga0075425_100000591_pt1 | contig 34182 bp, 27 predicted proteins | sample SoiMethybrSBSTD4_FD_75300 | JGI IMG/M metagenome (GOLD analysis project Ga0075425, IMG submission 75300) | Bulk soil microbial communities from a Populus tree surrounding site in Tennessee, USA - Soil MetaG P. TD hybrid SBSTD4 | ecosystem: Environmental > Terrestrial > Soil > Tree plantation... | reverse complement strand
CCGTTCCCAAACAGAATCGGGCTCCGCACCAAAACGGAGCCCGACCTTTTTGCGAATGAGAGAAGACTTATCTTTTCTTTCTCTTTGCCGCCTTCTTGGCCTTCTTGGCCTTCTTGGCCGGCTTCTTTTTAGAAGCCGCTTTCTTGGCCTTTTTCGCGGGTGCCTTCTTTGCGGCCGCCTTTTTGGGCTTAGCTGTGGCTTTCTTGGCCGCGGGTTTGCTGGCCGATTTGGCTGCCGGTTTCGCGACCGTTTCCGTGTCCGGCTCTTCTTCGCCGATGATCAGCTCCTCCTCTTCGGTTTCCACGAGGCCGTCGGTCTCGCCGCCCAGTTCCTCATCCTCCAGCGGAGAGATCTCCGTCTCATCATCAAAATTGTCTTTTTCGAAATCCATTCCATCCTCCCCTGAGGGAATCTTTTGCCCGACGTATCGGGGCCGGTGCGGCCACAGACCAGCCACAAGCGCGGCGAACCACTGTGGCGTTCGTATCGTATTCAGCAGGTAATGTCAAGGATTCTGAGCGCAAGAGGCGAAAGTGCGAAGGTCGCTCCGCCGCTGCGGCAAAAAATGCGGCAAAGCCAAGGCCGGGTTCAGGGAGACTTTTGCCCGCCGTTTGCTGACGAGGCCGTCTTTACGCCGGTGCTCCTTTTCTTGGCGGCAGTTCGGCCGCGGCTGGGGCGCGCTTCGGGCGCACCGCCGACCGTATACACGCGTAAAACCATTCCACGGCTGACGCGGGCGGACTTCAGCGCGTTCCATTGGCGCAATTGGTCGGTGCTGACGCTGAACTGGTCGGCAATCCCCCCTAGCGTATCGCCCTTGCGCACGCGGTACCGCACCAGCCGGCTCTTGGTTTCGCTGGCCGGCTGGGTGGCCGGAATGATCAGTTTGTCGCCCGAAGTCAACGCCGTCGAGCCGCCCAGGCTGTTGGCCGCTGCAATCGCTGCCGCGGTCACCTTGTATTTCTTGGCCAGGGAAGTCAGGGTTTCGCCTGGTTCGACGCGGTGCCGGCGCCAGCTCACCCACTTTTCGGCAGGAATGTCGGCGATTTCCGCCGAGAATCTCGGCGCGGTTCCGACCGGCAGATGCAATTCAAACGTGGGATCGTCGGGCGTGGCCAGTCGTAGCAGCGACGGGTTGAGCGAGCGCAGTGTTTCCACGTCCACATCAATGGTTTCCGCAACCAGCCGCAGGTCGATGGCGCGGCCCGGTTTGACCACATCCGAAGGAATAGGCCTTTCCATCTCGGCTTGAATTCCGTAATGGGCGGCGTCTTTGGCGATCAGCGTCAACGCCACGATGATCGGGACATAGTTCTTCGTCTCGCGCGGCAACACGTTGCGCCGGTACAACTCCCAGAAGTCGGCGTAGCCGGTGCGCTCAATGCCTTTTTGGACGTTGCCAGGGCCGCAGTTGTAGGCCGCCATGGCCAGATACCAGTCGCCAAAAAGACCGTACAGATCGCGCAAATGCTGCGCCGCGGCCCGCGTGGCCTTCTCCGGATCCTGGCGTTCGTCGACCCACCAGGAACGCCTCAGGCCATATTCGTTGCCGCGCCACGGCACGAATTGCCAGATGCCACGGGCACCCGCGCGCGAAAGAGCCGCCGGCTGGAAGGCGCTCTCGGCCTGCGCCAGATAGATCAAGTCCTGCGGCACGCCTTCTTCGCGGAGGATGCGCGCAATCATGTCGCGATACTTGCCGGAGCGGCTTAAGCCTGTCCCCACAATCAGTTTCCCGCGCGGGGTCTGGAAAAAGTTCAGAAAGGATAGAACCTCGTCGTTCACCGTCAACGGCAAATCGTGGGAGACATTCTTGGCGGCTTCCTCGGCGCGGCCTTTCAAGCGCGGGTCCACCGGGAAGGTCAAGTCCGCCACTTCGTCGATGGGAGCAGGGACGGCGGGCGTTTCCTGAAATCCGTCGCCGGCGTGAAAAGCCTGCAGCTCATAGGCGTAGACCGTGTCCACAACGTGCCGGAACAGTTCACGCAATTCGGGATCCTGGTCCACGTCGTAGCCGCTCTGCAGCATCAGATCGACGGCCGCGTCAAAGTCCCGCCGCGCCGCTTCCAGATGGCCGGCCTTGAAGTTCTGCTCGCCGGATGCAAACTTCTCCTCCACTTTGGCCACCAGTCGCGCTTTGTCGTCTTGCGGGGAGGGCGCGACGGTGTTTGCGCCTGAAACCGGCTGCGGGGAGGAAGACTGCCCGTAGCTAGCGCGGACAGCCAGCGCGAAAAGCGCAAAGGTCAGCAATACTGCGTTGCGCAGAACCTGCATAGATTCATGGTACGGAGCCGGTTGTGTGCGGGTCAATGCATTCGGCGCGGGAAGTTCCCCATCGGCTACCAGACCCAACGGTCAGTACCGCGGTTGAATGCCGCGAAGGTCCGCGCAAAGGGAGGGTACAGATTACTCGGCGAGCGCGGGTGCGGGAGAGTCCACCTCCCACGCAGGCTGCTCGGGCATCATCGACTTCACCAGATCCTCCATTTCGTGGGCGCTCACCACATCTTCCGGATAGTTGTATACGCTCAGCTCAAACGTGACCTGGAATGCGGCGCGAGCCCCCTGCAACTCCTCCTGCAAGCGCACCGCGACGCGTTTCCCATTCATCTGGTCGGTTTCCGGCAGCACTACACCGAACAGTTCCGGCGCGAGGCGGAAGATCGAGTCCGTGGGACGCAGCCGGCGCGACATTCCTTTCGCGGTTGCACTGCAGACCGTGGTGATATCCAGCTTGGTGCTGTTAGCCGGCTTCACCCTCAGAAGCACCAGCGATAGCGTCTTTTGCATGGTCTTGGCCCGGCGAATTTCCATCGTCAGGCGATCCCAGAATTGATTGGCGTCCGGCATGGAACCGAGCAGGTCCACGTTGGCCTGATGCTTCAGCGCAATGTTGCGCTCCAGTTCCGCCAGCAGCTGCTGCTTCAACTGGCGAAGGGTCTTCTGGCGATCGAGCAGGTACGTCACAAAGAGCAGTGTCAACCCGCAGAAACCGAAAAATGCTACCCGCAAAGTCCACTTGTTGCCTTCCGGGTGTTCGAAAACGAGTGGATACATGAAGGCTGCTAGGCCACCGGCGAGGACCAGCACGAAGACCACGGATAACACGGTCACGTGCAGGCCGCGCCGCTCCAGCCTTTCCAGCTCCTCTTTGTTCAGCAAGTCAGTCTGGCCCATTTGCTTTCGTGCTCCCGCGCAGTTCCAGCTGCGGATGGATTCCATAACAGGAATTTCCATATTGAGAAAGCGCCCCGCGGCGGGCAATAGAACCAAGGGGCTGGTGTAGCGGAAACATCAACGCCGAACTGCGGTGAAAAGCGGCTCAAAAGGAAGGAGTTAGCGAAACGCTAGCACGAGCGCGAAACAAAAAAAACGGGCGGTCCCTGGGAGGACCGCCCGCTCAAACAGTCTCTTTTTCAGCCCAGAAGCTGCGCGTGCAGCTCCTGACGCCGTGGTTTACAGAGGCTGAACGTTCGAGGCCTGCAGGCCCTTGGGGCCGCGGACGACTTCGAACTCGACCGCTTGGCCGTCGTTCAATGACTTGTATCCGTCCGCCTGAATCGCGGAGAAATGTACGAATACATCTTCTCCGGTCTGGCGCTGGATGAAGCCAAAGCCTTTGCTGGCGTTAAACCACTTGACTGTTCCTTGTTCTTTGCTCACTTCATTTACTCTTTTCGTTGATAAAAGCTATCTGGTGCTTCGTTAACCGGAGCGTCAGGCCAGTCGCATAGCGACTGTGCCCAAAGGCTCTGGCCGTCTTTAGCTGTTTTCTGTGATCCGGTTTAGCCCAGGGTTTATAGAACAAACCCCGAAACCCTATAGGCGGGCACAAAAAAAGGCCGCGAGTTTGACCCGCGACCGCTTGACAACTGCAAGGCGATACAAGAGCAACAAACGCAGTTCTAAGGTAACACCGGAGCGCGGCAAAAAGCAAGAGAAATCTTAGCGCGGGAGCATTCCGTAAACCGGCAGGGGCCGTCGGCTCGCACCGAATCCCTGGCCCGAACGCCCTCGACCGCGTGAAGCGGCCAATCCAAACGCCACGAATCAAGGACAATAGGCTAGCCGGGGGTCGCTTACACCAGCGGCGACGACCAGGTTTCCAGCGTCTCCTTGACCTTGTGCAGGAACTGGTGGGCGACGGCGCCATCCACGACGCGATGGTCGTAGCTCAGCGTGACGTAGCACATCGAGCGAATGGCGATGGAATCGTTGATGACGACCGGGCGCTTCTCGATGGCACCCAGACCAAGAATGCCGACATTCGGCTGGCTGATCACCGGCAAGCCGAACAATCCGCCAAAAACCCCAGGGTTGGTAATCGAGAAGGTGCCTTCCTGAACTTCCTCGGGACGCAGTTTTTTGGAACGTGCACGTTCGGCCAGGTCGTTCATGGTGCGCTGGATGCCGAGAATGTTTTTCTCATCGGCATTCTTGATGACCGGCACGATCAAGCCCCAGTCGAGCGCGACGGCGATGCCGACGTTAATCTCCTTGTGCAGCACGACATTGGTACCGTCGAGCGATGCGTTCAGTGTCGGAAAGGCGCGCAGGCCGGCGACGACCGCTTTGACGAAGAACGGCATGAAGGTGAGCTTGGTGCCATACTGCTTTTCAAATTCGTCCTTCGATTTGGCGCGCAGGGTGGCCACTTTGCTCATGTCAATTTCGTCGACGGAATAGACGTGTGGCGAGACGTGCTTGGAGGCGACCATGTGCTCCGCGATTTTCAGCCGCATGGTGGAAAGCGGCTCGACTTCGTAGTTGCCGAAGTACAGGCGCTCGCGCGGCACGCCGGTCTGGAGCGAGGGAATGTATTGCGTGCCGTGGCCTGCCGGAGAAGCGGCGGCCGGGGCATACGCGGGAGGAGGCGGTGGAACGACTGCGGGCCGGACAGCCTGAGGCGGGGGCGTGGGTGCAGAGTATGCCGGTTCCTCGGCTGGTTCGAACGGCGATGGAACACCTCCACCGCCCGCGATGGCGGCTTCAATGTCCTGCTTGCTGATGCGGCCTCCTGCGCCGGTGCCGGGGACAGTGGAAAGGTCGATGCCGTGTTCCTTGGCCATGCGGCGGACCAGCGGAGAGCTGTGGATGCGCGCGCCTTCCTTAGCGGGCGCGGAGGCAGCCGCGGCGGAGGGTTGCGCGGGAGCTTGTGGCGAAGGCACGGGGACCGGACCGGGCTTGGAAGCCGCGGGTTGTGGAGCGGGTGCGGCGGCCTTGGGCGGTTCGGCCTTCGGCGCTGGAGCAGGGGCGGGCGCGGAAGGTTGCGCCGGAGCCGCGGCGGCCGAACCCGCAGTGTCGATGGACGCGACCACGGTGTTGATGGGCACGGTCTGCCCTTCCTTGATCTTAATCTCCTTCAGCACGCCGGCCGAGGGCGAAGGAATTTCCGCGTCGACTTTGTCGGTGGAGATTTCAAACAGCGGCTCGTCCCGCTCGACTTTGTCGCCGGGCTTCTTCAGCCATTTCGTGATCGTTCCTTCAAAAATGCTTTCGCCCATCTGGGGCATGACTACGTCGGCTGCCATGATGTTTCTCCCGTGAATCAGAATTTCTGAACTCGTGCCTCGGATTCCTAATACTTCACCAGCTGCCGCGCGGCGTGCAGCACTTTTTCCTTGTTCGGCAAAAAGTACTCCTCGAGCGGCGGCGAATAGGGAACTGGCGTATCCAAAGCGGTGACGCGCATCAACGGGCCGTCTAGATCTGCAAAAGCGCGTTCACAAAGAATAGCGGCAATTTCGCCGGCAATGCCGCCGGTCTTGGTGTCTTCGTGCACCACCAAACACTTGTTGGTTTTCTTTAACGAAGTGAGAATCGTCTCTTCATCGAGCGGAAGCAATGTACGCAAGTCGATGACTTCGGCTTCGATACCTTCCTTGGCCAGCTCGGCGGCGGCTTCGAGTGAAGTGTGCATCATGGCGGCGTAGGAAATGATCGTCAGGTGCTTGCCTTCGCGCCGGATCACCGCTTTGCCGATCGGCACCGTGTAGTCCTCGGCGGGCAACTCTTCTTTGATGCGGCGATACAAAAATTTGTGCTCAAAGAAAAGCACCGGATTGTTGTCGCGTACGGCGGCCTTGAGCAGGCCCTTGGCGTCGTAAGGCGTGGAAGGGTAAATCACTTTCAATCCCGGCGTGTGCACGAAATACATTTCCGGGTTGGCCGAGTGGAAAGGCCCACCGTGGACGCCGCCACCGGCTGGCCCGCGAATTACGATTGGCGCGGGCGCGTTCCAAAGATAGTGGCCTTTGGCGACAAAATTAGTGATCTGATTGAACGCGCACACGATGAAATCAATGAACTGCATCTCAGCGATCGGCCGCAAACCGAGATAGCTCATGCCGCAGGCGGCGCCCACGATGGCCGATTCGCTGATCGGTGTATCAATCACGCGTTCCCAGCCGAATTTTTCAAGCAAGCCCTCGCTGGTTTTGAATGCGCCGCCGTAAACGCCGATGTCTTCGCCGATCAGAACGACCGCCGGGTCTCGCTCCATCTCTTCATACATGGCCTGCTTGATGGCTTCCAGAAACGTGACCTGCGCTGCGGCGGCGGGTTTGATGCCGGTTTCTTTGGCTGCAGTGGCCATGATTATCGCGCCGCCTTTCGCGCCGTTTTACCAGCAATTACCGCCGGCTTCGCCGCTTTTTTCGCCGGCGCTTTGGCCGCGCCGCCTTTGCCGTTGCTCCGTTTGGCCGTCGACGATTCTTCGGCCGACGCCGCGTCCCTGGCGTTCTTCTCGGTATCACCAAAGTGAATCGGCGCGCTGCCGCCACCGGAAGCTTTGCCGCTGCCGAATCCGGCTACGGACCAGACGGCCTCAACGTTGGATTTGGGCGGCGTGACTTCCGCAAGGGGCCGCTCCCATTTGGGACGAATCTTGTGGCAATCGTCGCCCGTACAGTACACGCCCTGTGCCGCAAATTCCGCCGGAGGCATGGGCGAATTTTCCGCGAAGTCTCGTTCCTTTGACAGCAGCTTTTCGATCTTGTCACCGATTTCCTTCTTGGATTTATCGTCGAGCAGTTTTTCGGCAGTCAGATATTTTTCATATAGCGCGATGGGATCGCGCCCTTCCCAATAAGCGCGCATGTCCTTCGGAACATACTCGGCAGGATCGTGCTGCGCGTGGCCCATGCGGCGAAACGTTTTTACTTCGAGCAAAATCGGCCCCTCGCCCTGGCGCGCCCGGTCGACCGCTTCTTTCGCAGTGTCGTACACGGCGACCACGTCATTGCCGTCCACGGTGTAGCTCGGAATTCCGTAGGCTTTGGCGCGGTCGGCGAGATTTTCGAGCGGCACCTGCCTCCTCACCGGCGTCGAATACGCCCACTGGTTGTTTTCCAGCACCAGCACAAAAGGCGCCTTCTGGACCGCGGCAAAATTCAATCCTTCATGGAACACCCCGGTGGAGCTGCCGCCGTCGCCGATCCACGTCATAGCCACGATCTTCTGCCCCAGGTAGCGCCCCGCAATGGCCACTCCCGCCATGACTGGAATCAAATCGCCCAGCATCGAAATCGGCGAAACGATGTGGAGATTTTCCAGATCACCGAAGTGGCTGGTGCCGTCCTTGCCTTTGGTCGGCGAATCGTATTTCGCCATGTGCTGCATGAACACATCGCGCGGAGGCACACCCTTCACCAGCAGCGCCCCGATGTTGCGGATCATCGGCGCCAGCCAATCTTTTTTCTCCAGCGCGTAGGCAGTGCCGACGGAAACAGCTTCCTGACCCAGGCTGCTGTAGAGCCCGCCGACAATTTTATTCTGGCGGAACAGCTTGACCATGGTGTCTTCCACCGCGCGGTTCAGGCGCATGTAGTAATAGAGGTCGAGATACTGTTCCCGCGTCAATTTGCGGGAACCGTTTGCGCCCTTCGCTTTTGCCATGCCGCTCTCCGAAACTTTCTCTTACGCCGGAACCGCTATGGTGTGCTCTGCTGCCTGCAACTGCTGCATCAATTCTTCGCGTTCAGCCGCGCGTATCTGCAACCCAAAAACCTCACCGAGGTGCGCGGCCAGCCGCGGCTTCACTTCGCTCAAGCCCACGCAACGTCCCAGTAATTTCTCGAGCGACGTGGCTTTCCGCTGGGCAAGGCCGCAAGGCACAATCAGATCAAAGTAGCGCAGATCCGTGGCCACGTTGTAGGCAAAGCCATGCGACGTGACCCAGCGGCTGATGTGCACACCGATGGCGCCAAGTTTTTCCGCCGCCCGGTCGCCAACCCAGATACCCGTTTTGCCGGTTTCGCGCGCAGCCGCAATTCCGAATTCCGCGGTGGCGCGAATCATGGCTTCTTCCAGCGTGCGCACGTACCAGACCACGTCGCGCTTGATGGCGCCGAGGTTCAGGATCGGATAGCCCACAATCTGGCCCGGCCCGTGATAGGTGATGTCACCGCCACGCGAGGTTGCAAAATATTCGACGCCCTTTTGCCGCAACACACTCTCGCTGGCCAATAAATTGGCGCTTTTTCCGCTCCTCCCTTGGGTAATTACATGCGGGTGCTCGCAAAAAAGTAGCACATCCTCAATGGTGCCGGTTTTCCGCGCGGCAACCACACGCTTCTGCAGCTCCCACGCTTCAGCGTACGCAATCAATCCCAGGTCCACAACGGCACAGCTTTTCACGAGTCACCCGTCACGCATCGCTGCTTCACTACACATTAATCTGCAAACCGCGCACCGAGGCGAACGCATCGCCCATCGCTTCCCATACCGTTGGATGCGCATGCACCATGTTCATTAAATCGTCGATCGTGCCTTCCAGGTTCAACACCGCCGCGGCCTCAGCCAAAATCTCCGTCGCCAGCGGCCCGATGATGTGGATGCCCAGTACCTCGCCATACTTTTCTTCGCTGACCACCTTGATGAAGCCGCCGTGATTACCCAAGATAGTGGCTTTGCTGTTGCCGACAAACGGGAACTTGCCCACTTTCACCGCATAGCCCGCATCGCGGGCCTGCTTTTCCGTCAAGCCAATCGAACCGATCTGCGGCTCGCAATAGGTCGCGTTGGGAATACGGTCCTTGCGTATCTGCTGCGTCGGCTTGCCAGCGATGTAAGTGACCGCGATGATGCCTTCCATCATGGCGGCGTGCGCCAGCTGCGGCATTCCGGCAACGATGTCGCCGATGGCGTACAAGCCTTTCTCCGCCGTCTCCATGTTCTCGCCAGTCTGTACAAACCCGCGTTCCACCTTGGCTTTGGATTTTTCCAGCCCACAGTCTTCCGTCATCGGCTTGCGGCCCACCGCCAGTAGCAGCTTTTCCGCCTGCAGCGTCTGCTTCTTTCCGTCTTTATCGGTGAACGAAACGGTCACGCCCTTGGCGTCTTTCTTCACGCTTTCGACTTTGCAGCCGGTTTGAATCGCAATGTTTTTTTTCTTGAACGCCTTGTCGAGCTCTACGGAAATTTCTTCGTCTTCCACCGGAACCACGCGAGGCAAAGCTTCGAGGACGGTGACCTGCGTGCCAAACGAATTGTAAATAGACGCAAACTCCACGCCTACCGCGCCTGCTCCAACGATGATCAGAGTTTTTGGAATGGCCGGCAGTTCCAGAATCGAGCGGTTGGTCAAAATCTGCTTGTGGTCGGGCTCAATCCCCGGCAGAGCGCGCGCTTCGCTGCCGCTTACCATCAGGATATGGGCGGCCTCGATGGTCTCTTTCTTGCCGTCCTTCTCTACAGTGATCTTACCGGGGCCTTCATACCGGCCCCGGCCCTGCTTCCATTCCACCTTGTTTTTCTTGAAAAGAAACTCGATGCCCTTGGCGTGCTTCTTGACGATCTTTTCTTTGCGGGCAATCACGTTGGCCCAGTTCACTTTCAGGCCGCTGACCTCAAATCCGAGTTCCGCGCCATTCTTGAAGTGATCATAAATATCCGCATGATGAAGCAGCACCTTGGTGGGTATGCAGCCGACGTGCAGGCAAGTACCGCCCAGGAACGGGTCTTTTTCCACCACCACCGTCTTTAAGCCCAGCTCACCGGCGCGAATCGCGGCCACATAACCGCCCGGTCCGCTTCCAATAATCGCTACGTCATACTTGGCCACTCGCTTCTCCCTTCGATCGGCAACCTTGCAGAATTCTGGCGCAGACCAGACCGTGCTTTTTCGCGGTACTTGGTCACGGTAAGTCCAACTTATTCCGGCTGTTTTCGGCGAGCATTCTCTCGGTGAGTCTTGTCGTTCGCGGAAGGCTGGCACGAGAGACTGGCCCAGGTTTCCCGATGGGCTGGCCCTCAGCCGCGAAGTTTCTCTCCTGACGGGACTTCCGGCGGTCCGCTAACGGTCCCGGCCGCCGCATCCCGGCAAATTTGCAATTTTAGCAGCGGCTGCGACTCCCCGCAACCGCGCCTGTTTCTCCGGGCCGCGCTTGCCAGTACTTCGGTACCCGCGCGATGCCTTCCTCCCGTACCGTCAAATTAAACCGGCTGGCCTAGTGACCGGAGGCACTCGGTCCCGGCAAACTGTTCCTGTAATCGGGAGGCATCAATATCGCACTCCCGGCCGGAGATACACCGTGCTGGTAGCTGGCTTGATTTTTACCGTGATGGTGACGTTGCTGCTCAGCGTGGCCGGCCCGGAACCTGGAGCCGCTCAAATCCGCCGCAGGCCCGCTTCGCGAGGCTGACGGCGACAATTGATCTTCTGTTCCTTCCCTCCTGACCCACGCCCGAGCCGCCGGCACCCCCACCGGCGGCTCACCTCTTGGCGACCCTCGACTGAGGTCTTGTGCAAGCAGACTTGCCCAGGCCAGACGGTAAGGCCTCGCAGTCAGCGCGCCGCCCAGCGTCCTACTTTTCGCCTAGGTAGTAGAGCTCGGCATGGCCGCCGGGCCGCGCATACACCACGATGGAAAGATCGCGTGCAAAATCGTACGCATTGCCGCCAGTGGTCAGCGGAAAGGCAAACGGCAGCTTCAGCGCCACTTGCGGCCGGCCAACCGCTTCACCGTCCTGCCAATTCTGCCGGTAGATGGTAACGTCGCTGCGCGAAGGAACCGCGTACAGGAATGACTTGCCGTTGTTAGCCACGGTCAGCCCAAAGGTAATCACCCCGGGTACCATCACCGTGCACTTCTGCTCGGCCAGCGAAAATTTATAGATTCCAGCCCGTTCCCCCTGAGTGATCAATGTGAAGAGATAACCGCCTGCGGGCGCGACATCAAACGCAAATCCGCAACCTTCCGCAACCTTTTCAGGTGTTCCGCCTTCTGCCGCCTCTTTCCAGATCACTGGTCCTTTGCCCTTTTCGAAAGTGTTCAAAAATACCGCTTTCTGGTCCGCTCCCCAGATCACGCCCTGAATCTCGTCTCCGTTCCAGGTCAGCGTGTGCAGTCCGCTGCCATCTGCGCCAACCCAGTACGCTTTCGCAGTCTTTCCCGCTTCGGCGTCCGCGTAGGCCAGGTAACGGCTGTCGGGCGACCAGTTTCCCGTCGCCAGTGAAGGCGCCTCCGCCAGTTTTCGTTTATTGCTGCCGTCCACATCGGCGACCCACAGTGCGTTGCGATCGCGCGACGAGCTTGTGATGTACATGAGGTGTTTGCCATCGCGAGACAGTGCAGGCTGCGTGGCATTTTCTCCGGCGATATCTATCGTCTGCTTTGCCCGCACGTCATACGCCGAGAGAATATCCGCAGCCTTGCCGTTCACGATGAACATCCCGCGTCCCGCGGGATCGGGCATCGGCGCGTAATCCGGGCCTGGTCCAAACGAAATCTGCGTAAACGTTTTGTCCTGCAGGCTGTATTTCCAGATGTTGGTCAGCCCGTTCAATGTGCGCGTCAGGTAAATGCTTTTTCCCGCTTCGCTCCAGGTGACGCCGCCCGCAACGCCGGATATTTCGCCCAGGTCCTCCGCCTTACGGGCCGCTACGTCGATATCGAAAGCGCGGAAACGCTCCAACAGGGACGTCGGGTCGCCCGTGAGCATCAGCAGGTGCTTGCCATCTGGGTAAGCCAATAGCGCTCCGGGCGGAAACATGTTCTGATCCCAGGTATATACCAGCTCTTCGCCCCGGCCACCTTTATCCGCGCGAAAAATGCCTCGCTCGGCGCGCCGTACAAAATAGATAAAGCTTCCCCCGGGCACGGGCGTCAACAGGTCGCCGGTAACGACTCGCCGCGGAGCGCCTCCGAGCGTCGGAACTCCCCAGATTTCCTCTCTGCCGAAATTTCTGCGGTAGTAGATCTCCGTTCCGTCGGTGGAAAAACTTCGCGCCCCTTTGTCGCCTTCGTCGTTGGTGAGCTGCAGGGGCTCGCCACCCGAAGTCAGCATCACGAACAGTTGTAAAATGCCATTGACCGGCGAAGCGAAGGCCAGCGTGTGCCCGTCGGGCGACAAGCGGGGAGAAAACATCGGCTTGTCCCAGTGACTGATCTGCGTGATTTTTGCCGGCGCGCTGGAACTGCGGGAGCCTGCGCCAAAGTGATACGCGCCATACACCGCGCCCGCGATTAAAACCGCTGCCACGGCCGCCCCGCTCAGGTATTTGCCGCGGCTATCTGCTGTTGCCGGCAACGCGGCGGCGCCTGAACCGCTCGCCGGCCCGCTTACCGCGGAATGCATTCCCCTGCCTGGCAGGTTCGCGTCGCCACCGGCTGCCGTCGCATGGGTTGAGTTCGCCGACGAGGAGATCCGTCCCGAATCCGTATCCCGCCGCAGCCTCTTCAAATCGGCTCGCATCTCCGCCGCCGACTGATACCGCAGATCGCGATCCTTCTCGAGCGCCTTGTTCACGATGCCTTCGAACTTCGGCGGCAGATCGGGATTCAGCCGCAACGGGTTGACAAAGGCCTTGTTCAAAATCGCGTCGGTGATCACTCCCGAAGTCTCGCCGCGAAATGGCAGCGTGCCCGTGCCCATCTCGTACAACACCACCCCAAACGAAAATAAATCCGTGCGCGAATCCAGCTCTTTGCCGCGCACCTGTTCGGGCGACATGTACGCTGCGGTCCCGAGCGTGCTCCCCGGACTCGTCAGTTGATCCGTATCCACGCCCACCGTCGCCAGCGAATCCGCTCCGCTCAAAGCACTGGCCGGCGATTTCACCTTGGCCAAACCAAAATCCAGGATTTTGGCGTGGCCGCGTTCGGTCACAAAAATGTTCGCGGGCTTGATGTCGCGGTGGACGATCCCTTTCGAGTGCGCCGCATCAAGCGCGTCCGCACTCTGAATCGCCAAATCCAGCAAAGTCTCCACTTCCATCGGGCGGCTGCCGATGCGGTGCTTCAGCGTGGCGCCCTCCAGCAGCTCCATCGCGATGAACGCTTGCCCTTCCTGTTCCCCGATGTCGTGAATGGTGCAGATATTCGGATGGTTCAGTGCTGAAGCGGCTTGCGCCTCGCGTTCGAAGCGCGCCAGCGCTTGCGGGTCCTTGGCCACATTTTCGGGAAGAAACTTCAGCGCCACAAAGCGGTGCAGCCGCGTGTCCTCGGCCTTATACACCACTCCCATTCCGCCGCCGCCCAGCCGTTCGAGGATGCGGTAGTGCGAAAGTGTTTTGCCGTTCAGAGAATCAGGGGCGGGCATGTGCGCAGCATCTTAGGGCGCGCTACTGCCGCAAGTCAACGAACCGCTTCTCGCGCGTCGCCGGTCTTTTGCTGTCCCGTGAAGCGTATTTCACCGTTCCAGAACATCTTTGTAAGCGTTCAGCGCCACCTTCTTGGGCTGCTTGTCCATGTGAAAAATAACGGTTCGCGTTGCGTTTCCGACCACTCCTACCTGTCCGAGCCGCATCATCCCTTTGCCAAGATCGGCGAACACCGGCACCAACATCGCGAAGTTCTGGTCCACTTCGCTTTGCGTAATCTGCACTTTCAACTTCACTTTGTCGCCGCCTTCCGATTCCACATCGTACTTGACCGTATACTTCGGCACCCCGGTCCCGTACACCCACTCGTTGAAAAACCAATCCAATCTCCCGTTCTGCTGCAGGTCCATCTGCTTGGTCATGTGTTTTTCGGCTACCGCCTTGAACGACTCGGTCGAAGCCGGCGCTTTCTGATGGCTATCCACGAAGTCGTGCATCATGTCGATGAAAGCCTGTTCCGGATTGCCGCTGGTGCTCTGGTCCGCGTACATGAGCGAACGCAACATGTTCAGCACGTACGCGCCCTTCGGATAGGTCACATTCTGGTATCCCTGCTCGGTCTTCGGCGAATTCAGCCGCAATCCGAGCCAAAGCGGGCCGGAATCATTCGCAGCAATCCCAAAGGTGTTCTTTTCCAAAATTCGCGTACGCAGCCGTTCCCAGAAATCGAGGTAGTCTTTCTGCCACTTCGGTCCTACCGCCTGCTGCAAGAACAGTCCCGCCGCAAACTCCGCAAACCCTTCCGACAGCCACTGATCGTGGTACGACGCCCAGCCCACGCTGTGCCCGAACCACTGGTGCGCGACCTCGTGCGGCGTCACCTCCTGCACAAACCCGGTGAACTTGGCGTTAATCCGTCCGAACAGCATCCAGCGCTGGGTTGAGTCGACGTAGGCCGAAATCGGCAGGTACACCAGATTGGGCCACGACTGCCCAAAATTAAAATTCGGCTGCTCGGTAATTTCTAAGTTGTCGTAAGGTGCCTTGCCGAAATAGAACGTGCACAACTGCATTTGCGCCCGCGCCTGGTCCAACGCGTACTTGGTCATCGCTCCGGGAGCCATCCCGGCGAGAGCGTTGCCTTGCATGGAGTTGTTGTCCCCGCCAAACGCTCCGCCCTGAAAGCGTTTCAAGCTGCTCGGCAACTCCGGCAGGTAGTATCCTGAGATGTTGTAGTGCGTGAGCGGATCCGGAAAGTCCATTTTCACGTAGCGCCCGTAGTTGAATCCGGCTACCGCTACGGGTACCGGCGTCACCCAGTGCGTCACCGCAAATCCTGCTTCCGTCGATTCACCCTGCAGCTTGCCTACGCTGATCACCACATTCGAGTGCGGCACTTTGAACGTCAGGTCGTACAACGCTTTTTCGCCAAATCCGTTCAGGTTCGGATACCACGACTCCCTTGCGTCGATGTAGTAGCTGCCTTCTCCGGCGTCATACAGCACTTTGTCGCCCGCGTATTCCACCGTGATCGAATGTTCCTTGCCCGCGGCCGGGGCCTCGTCCAGCACGGCGTAAAACGATCCGTCCTGTTTGCGGTCTTCCTGTATGAAGTGCAGGTCCTTTCCGCTCTCATCGCTCACCCGCAGTACGCGCAGATTCGGCAACAACCCGAATTTCAACACGCGCTCGCCGGCGATCAGCGGCTCGAACGTAATCGTAGCCCGGCTCGCCAAATGACTGTTCTTACCAATCACGGTCTCGATGTTGTAGCGCTTGGTCGCAAACAGCCTCCGATCCTCTTCCGAACTCGCTTTGTGCGTTCTTAATTCCGCCATCGAATGCTGCGAATACCAGATGCCGTCGTCCATCCCTCCGCCGTTGCAGTTGATCAGCGCGACTTCCTCCGGCGAATTCAGCTGCGGAATGGCACCTACGCGTGACCGCACAAAAAAGCGCAGGTCCTTGTGCGGTTTCCCGTTCATATAAACGTTGAAAAAGGGAGGGTGCTTCGGATTGTAAATCGCCGCCATCACATCCGCGTCCACGTTATCAATCGTTGCGTCTTCCAGAATCGCCTGCGTGAGCCCCTCCGGCACTTCATGCCGGTGGCGCAGTTTGTTTCGCCACCGCAGCAGAACCTCTGCGGCTTCTTTCGCGGGTTCGACCTGCGGCCCCAGCACCCCCGAAAACTGCGGGTAAATGCCGCCGCTAAACCGGAATACCGCTTCGCTGAAATCCTCTTCCGCGGTCTCGCTCCCCGCTCGCCTTTTCAATTCTTCCTTGTCAATCCGCGTCACCGGTTTCAGCGAGAAGTGACCCTGTCCGATGAAAATCGCTCCGGTCACATACCGATTCACGCTGTTCAGCAGGGTGATCGTTCCCGACTTCAGTTCAAACGTCCCCGCATCCATCGGCAGCGTTACATTTTCGCAGTGATAGGTGTGGCCGAGCCCGATGTCCCGCAGCTGCCGGTACACGTCGTCGGAATTGGCAAACGCCGCCGACTTGCCCGTCACGCTGATACTGGTCTGCTGCGCGGCGATCGTCAGTCTCAGCGGCAGCTCCGCCGTTCCCTTTAACTCCACGGGCGTGACGCTGTCCTCAAATCCGTCTTTGCTGACCCGTACCGTGTACTTCCCGGCGCTCAGATCCGGTTCGCTGAATTTCCCTTCGCTGTCCGTGGTCAGTACCAGCGGCTGGCTCAGCGTCCCACCGGTAATCTCAATGCGCGCCCCGGTCACCGCCGCGCCCGACGGATCTTTCACCGTGCCCGTGATGCTGTCGGCGTTCAGTCGCGCCGCCCCCGGGAGACACAGCACCGCCAGAAGGAACGCTCGAATCAAAAAGCCCGGTCTCGGCTTGCCGTTCGTCCGCCGCTCGGCACATCTGGTCTCTTCACGGTTCGGGCCACTGTTTGGGCCACTGCTTGGGCTGGTCTGGGCCATGGGTTCCCTCTAGACAATCGATTCGTTCGCGCCCCCCGGTCAGCAGGACTTTTTGCTGGTCTTGATTCGCGGCGCTCCGTTCGTTATACAGCACGTAGTCAAATCTCTACTGAATTTTTTAGCCACCGTTTCCAATGCCGGGGTCTTCCAATAGTGGCCTTTTAGAATCGATCCTTTACGGATAGCAAGTGGGGCGGGGCCCTCTTCAGGGCTCGGCCGGGCGGATACCGGACGCGATGGGATCCGGCCCTCACGGACCGGGTGGTTCAGCTTCTGGCTAGCGTAGGTCGGAACACCGCGCGCAGGAACTTTCGGCGGCCATGGCCGGAATCTATGGTGTGGAACAAAAAAAAAGGGGGCCGGTGCAAGCCCCCTTTGTTAACTGACCCCCCAAAACCAGAACACAGTCGAGGTTGTGTTCCGGCCACCCCGGGAAGCCAATCTCTGTATTTGTTACATTAGGATTGCAAATCCAATGCCAGTGCTGCGCCACGCTGTGGAGGAAATGACAGATCATTGAAAAAGCGGCATTTAGCCCACCGTTGCTGGCTGGCGATTGTCCCGGTATTGTCTCCAGTCTACAGATTCTCACAGATACCGGTGCCCTCAGTTCCAATCTTTGGGAGAAGTCGGTCCGCCGACCGAAGCCGAGCGATGCTTGGTCGACTGTCTCTCACGGATCGAGTGTGAATCCAATCTTCAGTTCGCTTTCGACTTCGACCGCCTGGCCGTCCAAAATCGTCGGCTCAAACTTCCATTCGGATCGGCGGGTGCCGGAAAGCACTCGCAGATCAGACGCCAAGTGGTCGGAGATAGCTTGCAACGGCCGTCATGGATGGTAATGCGGCGTAACGGACAAAAGTTCCGTGGGTAGAAGAAAATAAACGTAACCGGAGTCGCCGGCTGCCGCTTTAGATGCCGATGGTAGTCCGAATGGCCGTTGCAATAGACTGGCTGAATCGCTCCACGTCGCGGGCATGCTCAGCTTCCACCATCACGCGGGCTAACGGCTCGGTGCCCGAGTAGCGCAGGACGATCCGCCCGTTGTCGCCCAAAGTTTTCACCGCGTCGCGCAGCGCCTGCGCTACTTCCGGCACCGACTCCAGTGCCGGCTTCGTCTTCACCTTCACATTCACGATGGTCTGCGGATAATCCTTCAATCCCTCCACCAGCGCATCGAGCCCGCCGTGCAACGCCACCAGCGAAGCCACTTTCACCGCGGTCAGCAAACCGTCTCCGGCCGGCGAATCTTCCAGAAAAATAATGTGGCCCGACTGCTCTCCGCCCAACGCGTTGCCGCTTTTCAACATCTCTTCCAAAACGTAGCGATCGCCCACATTTGTCCGCGCCATGGTAATCCCTTCGCGCGCCAACACGCGCTCCAATCCGAGATTGGACATGGAGGTCGCCACTACGCGATGTCCCGGTAGTTTTCCCGCACTCTTCAAAAAGCGCGCCGCGGCCAGCAGCACACCGTCGCCGTTCACGATTTTCCCGGCAGCGCTAACAAACAGGGCACGGTCCGCGTCGCCGTCAAACGCCACTCCCAGCGCAGCTTTCTCCGCCGGCACTCGCTGCTGCAGTTTTTCCAGATGCAGCGAACCGCAACCTTCGTTGATGTTGCGTCCATCCGGCTTGGTTCCAATCGTCACCACGTCGCAGCCGAGTGAACGAAACAGTTCCGGCCCCAGGCGGTATGCGGCTCCGTTCGCGCAATCCAGTACCACCCGCATTCCCTTGAGCTTCTTCAGACCATCCAGTGCCCGGCTCCGCAAAAACTCAAGATAATCCCGGTGCAGCGATTCATCCCTATTCAGCGCGTCCGAACCTGCCGCGGGCTCGGACAGAAATTGCGGAATCGCGGCTTCGATCTGCTCTTCCACCGCGTCGGGAAATTTCATTCCCGCGTGAGAAAACAGCTTCACCCCGTTGTCGTGATACGGATTATGCGAAGCGGAAACCACCACGCCTGCATGAAAATCGTTCTGCCGCACCAGACACGCCACCCCCGGAGTCGTCAGCACTCCCGCGAACGTCACCCCCACACCCGACCGCTTCAGTCCCGACGTCAGAACTCCCGCTGTGTGCGGCCCGGATTCGCGCGTGTCCATTGCGATCAGGGCGTGCGGTTCGGTATGTTCCTGATGGAGATAGGCGCCGACGGCCCGGCCGACCGCATGCAGCGTTTGATCGTCCAGCGGAGGCGTTCCGGGGACACCGCGAATGCCGTCGGTACCAAAATATTGTTTGGGCATAGAAAAATTAGAAAGTGCAGCCGGGCGCGCACTCTTAAAAAATTCTAGCACAGCACCGCGCGCCTTCTGAGCATCGGGAACCGCCATTTTACCGGACGAAACGTCGCCCGCCTTCCGGCGCTTCCCGCTTGCGTCGTGTGTTACCTTGTTTGTCCAGGGAAAGTCTGAAGAGCTTTCTTCGAGCCCTGAGTTGAGAAAGACGGAGTTCCGCTTGCCCGCTACTGAAGCTCCCGGGGAAACTACAGCCGCCAAGGAATACATCCGCGTGGCCGGCTCGCCCTTCAGCTCGCGGGTGATCGCGGCCGCCATCATCTTGCTCTTCGCGTATTACGCACAGGGCGTGGTCATTACCCTGGTGCTGTCCATCCTTCTGGCCTACTGCCTCGATCCTTTGGTGGAGTTCCTCGAGCGCTGGCGCATGCCCAGAACCGTCGGTGCCATGATCATCGTTCTGCTGATGTGCGCCGTGCTGGCCGCGGTCACCTATAGCATGTGGACGCGCATTTCGGACTTCTCGGAAAACTGGCCGAAGTACAGCGGCGTTTGGCGGCATACCGCCGAGTCAATCGAAGCCAAAGTTTTCCCGGGAACGCCGGTCGGAGCAGGCCCGGCGGCGCCCGCCGCCGGTCTTTCGCAGCGGGACTCGGAACTGGTGCGCAGTCTGGCCTTTCGCGGAATCGGCTCGCTCTACGCGATCTTTCTCGAAGTTACCTTTGTTCCGTTTCTGGTCTTCTTCATGCTCGCGGGAAAACGCGAAGTCTGGCATGGCACGCTGCAGCTGTTTCCCGCATCGCGCCGCACGCAAGTCAAGGAAACGCTGGAAGACCTGCGTATCGTCTTGCGCGACTACGTGCTGTGGATGCTGGTCGTCACGGCCATGGTGGTTGCGCTCAGCAGCCTGTTTTTCTGGGTCTTGGGACTGGACTATCCGGTGTTGACCGGAATCGTCTCCGGCGTATTGAACATGGTGCCGTATATCGGCTCAGTGCTGGCCTGGCTGCCGGCCTTCATGCTGGCGCTAAGCAAGTGGCAGACCATCGGCTGGTTCGTCCTGATTGCGGGCGTTCTCACGAGCATCCACTTCTTTGCTTTGAATTTAATCGCACCGCAGCTTGTTGGTCGGCGCCTTCGCCTCAACGCCGTCGCCATCACCGTTTCGCTGCTTTTTTGGGGCTGGGTTTGGGGCGGTATGGGCCTTCTACTCGCTATTCCGATCACTGCCACACTGCGGGTGGTCTGCGATCACATCGATTCGCTGAAACCTATCGGCCGCTGGCTCAGCGCCTGATCGCGGCGATCCAGGTCCGTACCGGGCGAACCAAGCTGGTCATCCCGGGCGAGCGATCCTAGATTCCGGCTTCGTCGGAAGGAACCTCTTCTCAGGATTTTCCAGGCGCCGGAGTCGCGGTTGCCGTCGGTGCAGGTTCCGCAATTCCCAGCGATTTCAGATAGCGCACCAGTTGCCAGCGCTGCGGCTCCGGCAAACGCGACCACACCGGCATGCCCTTGCGCACCACGCCATTCGTCAGAAGCCAGAAAATGGCGCCCGGCCGAGCGTTCTGCACTTCTGGTGCACGCAGGCTCGGTCCCTTCTTCCCGCCTTCAGCTGTATCGCCGTGGCATTCGAGGCAGTGATCTTCAAACAACAGCCGCCCGGCAGCCACCGCTTCCGCATCATTCTCCAGGGGATTCGCGCGGTTGCGCGCCTTCTCCGGGGCCTTGGCAAGTTCTGCATAGATGTCCGGCTGGTCCTTCCAGTTTTTTTGCGCATTTGCCAGCGTCACGGAAACCGCCAGCAGCGCGGTGCAAACAGAGAGTGCGAAAATCGTCGGCTTCACGATTTCGCTCCAAACAACCGGCGCACCATTCCGGCAAAGCCACTGATTTCCCGAGATACTCCCCAACGCAGCAGCAACTTGTGACTGTTGTCGTTCAACCCGAATCCCGGCGAAAGCCGTAATGTCCAGCCGCCCGGCATATTCCAAGCCACCGCCGGCGCCAGATAGTGCGCGGTGTCTTTCAGCCCAAAACTGTAGCGATCGCCGAGTCCGCCATACATTTCCACACCCGCCACAAAATTCTGCCGGCAAAACGAGCAACGTCTGGGCGAGCCTTTCAAGCTCAGCGGGCGGCTCACCCCTAGCGCGTAGCCAAACTCCCACGGCTCATTCGACAGGCTCTTCTCGCTGATGATGTTTTCCGAAATGTTCCAGCCCTTCACGGTGCTGGACAGGATCAGTTTCAGTTCGAGTTCCCGTTGGTGCTCGCGCCGCGTCTCCGCATTGGGCTCCAGAAAATCCGCCTCTACGTCGTGTCCCACGATTTCTTTCAGCGTCTTGTCTGTTCCGTTGAGGTCCTCGTACTCCACGTAGAGTATCGGATTGATCCAGTGCTCATGCTGCAGCGGACGAAAACGGTTCTCCCACTTGAATCCGGAATAGACCGTACTGTCGTGGAAGGTTGTTTGCGCATCCAGATAAAATTCCGTGGTCCACCACGCCGTCGCCCCGTACTCAAATTCCGTCCAGTAGGAATGAAAGTTGTTGCCGCCACGCTGCGTCCCAAACGTCGAGAAATACTCGACTTCGAGGTTGCCGGGCTCCTCAAGGTAGTGGTCATAGGTTACAAAGTAAGGGTTTTCCTGAGCCTCGGCCGGACGAACCCAACTCCCGGAAGATAGAAGAAACGCCAGCAAGAAAAACAGAGAACACCGAAACAGTCGCAAACCGGATCTCCTGTGCGTTGGCGATGTAGAGAAAACAGGACCGAATTAGTCCGATATCAATCAGGGTAGCTTAGGCCGATATCAGTTGCAAGTACGTTGCAAGAACGGAGAAGATACCCACGGCGATGGACTCTCGCGCAGGCTGGCGAGCACCATTCTCGGCTGAACACCGGAGGGCCACCATGGACGCACGGTCCGCGATCTCGCGCTTGTTTGAACAAGCCTTTCGCCAGAAAGCCTGGCACGGGCCGAACCTCTGGCAAGCGCTCAAAGGAGTTACCGCGAAGCAGGCGGCTTGGCGTCCCGCGCGAGGCAGGCACAACATCTGGGAAGAGACGCTGCACGCTGCCTATTGGAAATATGCGGTTCGGCGCCGGCTGGAAGGCGGAAAGCGCGGTAATTTCGTGCTGGCTGGCAGCAACTTCTTCCCACGCCCGGAGACCGGAAAGCTGACCGAAGCCGCCTGGAAAGCCGACAAGGAGATTCTTCGCACTGAGCACGAAGCTTTGCGAAAGGCGATCACCAATGCGTTGCGCAAGCCGCTGACGCCGAAACTCGGCACCTTGCTTTGGGGCGTAGCTTTCCATGACATTTACCACGCCGGCCAAATTCGCCTGTTGCGCCGGCTGATGGAAAAACGCTAAAACTCTTCGCGTTCTAGCTCTGAACGGCACAATACCTGCAGCACACGGTTTCCGAATGACACAGTCCGCTTCTCTCGGCAGTGCACAATCCGCCCGTCCGTTTCTCTTGGTTTGGCTGGTCTATTTTCTCCTGCTGTTTCTGGGCGTGAAGTTTCTGCTGTTCCCCTCGGGACTGACCGAGCGAATGGATTTCCGCCAGCTGTACTCCGCCGGGTATCAGGCTCGAACGGATGCCGGCAATCTTTACAACTATGAAAATCAGAAAGCGGTACAGGACGCCTTGGTCAGCAAAGCCGAGGGACTGCTGCCTTTCATACGTCCCGCCTATGAAGCGTTGCTATTTGTTCCGTTGTCGTATTTGCCGTACCGCAGCGCTTACTTGTGTTTTCTCGGCTTCAACATGCTCTTGCTGTTGGCGTGTTTTTTTTCATGCCGTTCCGAATTTTCGCATCCCGGAACGTTCGCTCAACCACGGCCCGGGCTGCAGCTCTTGGTTTTTTTTCCGGTGGTTGTCGCCATCTTGCAGGGGCAGGACTCCATTCTGCTGCTCCTGGGGTTTTGCCTGGCCTATCGCGGTCTCGAGAGAGGACGTCCAGGCCTCGCTGGAGCCTTGCTGGGCTTGCTGATGTTCAAATTTCAAGTCACCATTCCACTGGCCGTGTTTCTGTTGTTCCGGTATCTAAGCCTTTCCTTTTTCGCGGGGCTAACCAGCGGAACTGCTTTCGTCTGTGCATTGTCCATCGTGACCGTCGGCTGGAAAGGCTTCGTTTCGTTCGGGCGGGTGCTCCTACTAACCAATTCCGCGAGCCTGGCGCAAGGCGCTCCGAACGGTGTGCTGGGCGTTGTGCCGCGCGCCATGCCTAACTTGAAGGGCCTGCTCTCGGCAATGGCGATGGGTCGTGTTTCCGGCGGCGTCATTTTTATGGTGACGATTCTGCTGTCAGCCTTGATCGGGGCACTGCTCATTCAAAGATTAAGGTCCCGCAAGCCGGGGCTGGAAACTTCCTTTGCTCTTGCGGTGACCGGCGCGGTGTTGTTGAGTTACTACCTCCATTTACAGGACTTTTCGGTGCTCTTGGTGCCGCTGGGACTTATGGCTACCGCCAGAAATCCGCTTCTTGGGCGAGCGAACCGGCTGCTGTACTTGGCTCCGCCACTGCTTGTAATGTTGGGGCACAGCGCGATTTCCCTGCTCTGTTTGCCGCTGATGATTTTCCTTTACGGAATCGCGCAGTTCGCGAATTCAGATGTCGCGCAAGGTTCTGGAGCTCCGGTTTCCGTTTCCCGGTAGTTCCTGCTGATGCAAGCCCTCGACTGTTTGACTGAGGGTCTCCGCTGATTCCTGAAACAGCCGAATGGCGGCGATACCGGCGGCTCCGGCGCGCAAGCATTCCGGGGCATTCTGCGCTGTGATGCCGCCAATGGCGATTACCGGAATGTCCACCGCCTCGCAAACTCGGGCCAGCCGCTCTACTCCCTGCGGCGGACCGTAATTGGCTTTCGACGGCGTGAAAAAGATCGGACTGAAATAGATGTAATCGGCCCCGGCGCGCGCGGCACCCAGCGCTGCACCCAGCGAATGGCAGGAAAGCCCGACCAGGAAGTCCGCCGGTTGGCTGCGCGAGACAAAAAAGTCGTCGCGGAGCCGGCACGCTTCCGATACCGGAATGCCGTTTTCGCTAAGGTGCACGCCGCCCGCACCGCAGGCAAGCGCCACGTCCAAGCGGTCGTTCACCAGCACGCGGGTTCCGGAACCGGCGCTGTTGACGCGCAGCAAGGAGCCACGCACCAGCTCCGCCCACTCCTTGCCGGAATAGTCCTTTTCACGCAGCTGAATCCAATCCACACCGGCAGCGGAGGCGTTCCCAACGCTTTCCAGCAGCAGATGATGCGCATCCGACGAGGTGGAAAGAGGCAAACTCCGGCGGTCGGTGACGTAGCAGAGAATCGGCTGCGCCGGTTTAAGCAGGGGGCACACCAGTAGCACTCGAACGGGACTGCAGCAGACCGATGGCGACGAAAATGTCCAGCAAGCCGAATCCGCTCACCAGGCCGCGCACGGAAGGATGCAGGACAATCAGCATCAGCGAAGGAAAGTGTGAAAGAAAGTAGTTTTGTTCCCAGAGATTGGACCACGGCAAATAGAGCAGCAGGGCCCCCAGCTCAAAACACAGCACGATTGTGACGGCGCGCAAAACCTTATTCATGAACCAATGCCGGTAACCTGTGCCCGGTCAGCGTGTGGTTTTCTGAAGAGCCGCGATACGGTCCGCAACGTCGCGGTAATCAATGTTTACCGCGTATACGTGAGAGAAGCTCTTCAGCGCCGCATCCAGGTCGTTGGCCGATTCCTGGGCGACTCCTAGATCATACCGCAAGGCCAGGGTGCTTTCCGCGTCCACGCCGGGAGTGCGCAGTGCGCGATCGTACCAGATGGCGGCGATTCCGGGCTGGCCCTTTTCCATGAACGCAAGTCCCAGCAGCGTGCAGCACTGCATGGCGTAGCGGAAGGCTTTGCCGCATTCGTTGGCTTTGGCTACTTTCTGGAATTCGCTGATGGCCTCTTCGAGCAGACCCATTTCGCGGAACGCGATGCCCAGATTGTAGTGCGTTTCCAGATCTTCGTCCTCCGCACCCATTTCGCCCAGGTCGGCGCGGAATTCGTCAAAGACTTCCTTGAGGGGCGCGTTTTCACCGGGTCCTGCGGGCACTTCGGCCTTGGCGGGAACCATAGCGTCAATTTCTTCTTTTGGCGCCGGTTCGGAGTACGAGGGCGTCAGTTCGCCGATGCCGAGTTTGTCGATTTCGTCGGCCAAGTCGGAAAGGAACTGGTCGGAAGCGAGCGCCGGCGCGCCGTTCGTCGCGACGGGCTTGGCAGGCTCAGCGGTCTCAGCTTCGGGTTCCGGGGACAGAACCAGTTCGTACTCTTCGGCAAGGTCAATTTCGGCAGCGGGCGCCGGCGGAACGGCACGCTCCACTGGCGGGGGAGGCCGAGGCGCAGGCGGCGGGGATGGCTCTTCCTGGCCCGCTTCGGGAACTTCGAGCAACTCGATAGTAGGTTCGGGCGACTCTTCGACCGGAATTTCGAACTCGGAAATCGCGGGCTCTTCCGGAGCCGGCGGAGCGGACGCCTTCTCCAAGGGCCGGGGTGGAAGCGGTGGCGGTGGCGGCGGAACTGCAGTCGTCGCCGAAGCGGATGAATCGTTCGCCAGCAGCGAAGCCCACTCGTCGGAAAGATCCACTTCCTGAACTTCGGCCGGAGCTGGGGGCACCGCGGAAACTTTGGCTTGAGCTGGAGCAAACTCCTCCAAAGCGGCCTGGTCCAGCACGGCTGGCTGTTCACCCACAACCGCCGGGACGGCGGCTGTGGTGGCCGCGGCAGCCATCTCTTCGTCGCTCAAGCCGGCGGCGCGCTGGAAGCGGCGGCGCAATTCGCCGAAGCGTTCCGCACCAGCAGCGTCGCCGCGGTCGTGGTGAATTTTTTCCAGTTGCGCAGCAAGCTCGGCGGTACGGCGGTCGTCGCCGGCTCCCAAAACGAAATCCAGCAGCTTTTCGAGCGTCGGGGTGTGGAGCGGCGCGCGGCGCAGAATCGCTTCCAGCAAACCGATGGCTTTCTGTGTCAGGCCGTAACTGGCAAACAGATCCACATCGGTCAAGGATTGCGAAATAAATTTTTGCGTTTCTTCGTCGGGCTGTTCTTCCGCGACCGCGGCCCCGGCTGCAGCAACTTTTTCCTCTTCGGGAATATCCAGATCGGGCCGAAGTTTCGGCGCATCCGGCTGCGGAATTTCCGCCTGCAACGTTTCGGTGATGGGTTCGGAATCCTCTTCCGGGGCATTCATGCCCATGCGGCGCAAAATACCGTTGAGCTTGCGCTTGGCGAAATCGCTTTCGGGTTGGCGGTCCACCAGCTGTTCGAAGATTTCCTTGGCGCGCTCGAGTTGGCCGGCTTGCGCAAGCGCGTCCCCCAAATGCGCCAACGCGTCTGGCAGACGGAAAGAGTCGCTGGTGCGGCCGTAGCTGTCCACGAGCCATTCCAAAGGCTCAAGCCTTCCCGGAGTTTTTACGGCCAAATCATTCAACATGCGGGTGATGGCGTCGTACTCGCCGGCATCGAGCATGGGAATGCGCAGGCGTGAAACCAGGGCCATGGCCTGTTCGGTCTGTCCGGATTCGAGCATGGCTTCGGCGACTTTCTGCGCCAGGCCAAAATTTTTCTCGTCGCCCTCGAAAACCTGCAGTGCCAGCGACGAAGCGTCATCCCAATTGGAGCTCTTCAAATACAAATCCAGCAGGAATTCGCTCTGTTCGCCGCCTTTGTCGAGGCCCGGCAAGCCTTTCAGAAATTGCGCAGCCTCGGCGAATTTGCCTTGCGAAGAGGCGGAACGCGCCTTCACCGTCAACGCGGGCGCACTTGCCGGATCGATCTTCAGCGCTTTATCGGCTTGTTTTTCGGATTCGGCGTGGTCGCCGCGGGCCAGCGCCCGCTGCGCCGCGCAAACATACATCTCGGCCGCTTCGCCTTTTTGACCCATCACCTGGTACAAGTCGGCCAGGCGAATCTGAATGCGAAGATTGTCCGGCTCGGCCTGCAACAATTTTTTCAGCAGCGCCACCGCTTCGCTCTGCCGATTGTGCTTGAGGTGAATTTCCGCCAGCTGCAGGAACAGCGGGCGCGCTTCGCTCATCACGCCCTGCTGCACATAAAGGTCGGCCAGCCGTTCCAGCGGCTTGATCTCTTCCGGCGCCAGCTTGGCGATGCGCTTGTAAACCGCGATGGCCTTGGTAAGGAAACCGTCGCCGACAAAAATCTGCGCCAGCCGCTCAAAATATTCGATGGCCTGAAAGGTCTCGCCCTGGCGAATGTAGAGCTCGCCGATGGTCATCAAGGTGACCTGGTCTTTCGGCTCGTACTTCAGAATGTGCTGGTATTCGTTGATGGCCTGCGGAACCTTGCCCTGGTTCAGCAGCTTTTGCGCGGCTTCGACGTATTTGCTTTTGTTATAGGCCATGCGTGCAACTCGGAAACCGTTCAACTACGGCGGCCGGAAACCGCGAACACTTCCGAGACGTTCTCCTTCGGAGCCAGAGCTTGCCACGCAAGCCCAAACCCGGCCGAATCGCGACTGGGCAGACACCTGACCTGTCAAACCGCGACGCGGTTCAGGTAGGCGCGTGCAACGTGCCCGTCGAACCGCAAAGCGGTGGACGGTGCGGCCCGCTGCTGTTAGTAAAACTACAGGCGGGGGATGGGCGAGTCAACGCGGGTGCAGGGTCGTGTGAGCAGGCAGTTATCCCCGTGGCGGATAGGAAACGGCGCGGATGGCGACCGGTCTCGGCCCGTCGGCTGATCAGAACATCGGAAGGGGCGTCTGGGTGGCGCCAGTCGACCAGCAGCCCGCTTGGCGCACCGGCGCAAAGGAATGACGGTGAAGGCGCGTAGGCCCCAGGCGCTTTAAGGCTTCAAGATGTTCCGGCGTGCCGTAGCCTTTATGCTGAGCAAAACCGTAGCCCGGGTAAATTCCGTCCCACTCGTCCATACGGAGGTCACGGTGGGTCTTGGCCAGGATAGAGGCGGCGGCAATGGAGACGCTGCGGGCGTCGCCCTTGATCAGGGACTTTTGTTCAATGAGGACGTCCAGCTCCATGGCGTCAATCAGGAGATAGTCCGGCGCGAGGGAAAGTTGCTTGAGCGCGGCGGTCATCGCCTGGCGGCTGGCTTGATAGATGTTCCAGGCATCAATGCGGGCGGCGTCCACTTCGGCAACCGCCCAGGCCAGAGCATGGTCGCGAATGCGGCCGGCCAGTTCGAAACGGCGGTCGGGGGCAAGTTTTTTGGAGTCGTCCAGGCCGACAATGCGGCGCTTGGGATTGAGAATGACCGCCGCGGCCACCACCGGACCGAATAGCGCGCCACGTCCGGCTTCATCAATGCCGGCGATACGCGTCCAGCCCAGTTGCCGCGCCGCTCGCTCGAAACGGGATGAGCATTGCCGCGCCATGCGTTGTCGCCGCAGATTCTAGCATGTCCGGACCGCCAGATTGGTCACCAGGCGGCCGGAACTTTGCGCCCGGATTCCTGCTACAGGGCGAGATTCAAAATCTTGTCCGCCAGCGACGCAATGGAGGAAACCGTCTTCAGCACCGTGCCCAGCTTGGCGATGCTGCCGGCTACTTTTTCCAGGGAATCGGAGGCCTCGCCGAGCTGTTTGGCGATCTGATCGAATTCCGGAGAGTCTTCAGCGAAGATTTCCTGCACCAGTTCACGTTGCTGGTCGTCCAGATGCTTGCGCAGTGCGAAAAGCTGCTGCCACTTGGGATTGCTCGGAGAAAACTCCGGGTCGGACAACAGAGCATCGATCGTAGTCAGCACGTCGCCGATTTCAGTTGCTACATCAACTTTATTCACGCCATCCTCCGTTTTTTGTCAGGTGCTTTTCAGCAACGAAGCCAGCGCCTGGCCGAGCGGCTGCACACGAGAGAAAAATTCCTGCGCGGCGGCCAACAGGTCGGAAAGATTTTTGGGGTTTTTGTCGGAAGCCACGTAGGCCACCAGCGCTTGATGAGATTTTTTCATGGCCGCGATGGAAGGCTGGGGATCTGCGCTCGCCAGGGCCAGCTTGCGGCTGCGCCAATCTTTCAGGCGTTCGCCGAGCAACAGCCGAAGTGCCGGATCGCCTTGCTTCGGTCTTTCCAACTCCTGTTTGAGCGAGGCCGTGAGAATCACGCCTTGCTGGCCCTCCGTGCTTTTCCTGCGCAGATAAGCGGCCTGAAGGTCAATGCCCAGCAAGTCGGTCAACTGAGTGATGTCTTTATCGTGTTCCTGGATCTGGCGTTCGATCTCGCGCCGCGCTTTGTGCTCCTCAATGACCTGGACCACCAAGCCGATCCCGGCGGTAGCGACCGAGACTGCTCCGGAAAACTTCGCGTTGTTCAGTATCGGGCTGGAATCGCCTTTGAGTTTGTCCGCGTCCTTCGCCAATGTCGTGAAGGCATTGCCGACGTCTTGAAACTGTCCGGTTACCTGCCCAGGTGCCTGCAGTGAGGCGAGATCCGCCAGCGCCGAGGTGTAACGCGAGAGTTGGTCGAAGGCACGCACGCGAACTTCGATTTCTTCCTCGGTAAGGAGGTCCTTGGCTTTGATTTTCTTTTCGTCAAACGGCTCGCCCTGGAAAATCTGCCTGTCCAATTCGGCATTTTCCTCAACCTGGTTGACCTGCTGAAGAGTTTGCCGGGCACCGCTGACCACTACCGCCGAGGCATCGCGGAATTGCGAGATAGGCTTTTTGTAATCGTCGTTCCCGCAGCCGGCCTGCCAGCAAAACGAAAGCACGATCAGCAACAGGGCGGCAAGCGGGCGGGCACGGCTCCCGCGTAAATAGGCATTCATGGCGTTTCTCCAAGGGGAAATGGTCTGTTTAGAGAGTGACGAAAAGAGCCGAAACGTTTCTCTATAACCTTGTAAAAGTTTGTCAATCGTTTGCTGCGATCGCTCAGCCGGGCCCGGTCCCGGCTCGCGCTAGCCAGCCACCTTGGCGCTCCGCCTGCTTACGGCGGCGGCAGGAAGCCTGGTGGCCACTCGGAGACCATGATTTTGCCATCGGAGGTGCGCTCCAGCGCGGGAGCGTACAGCCCCCGGGATTCACGGCGCCACCAGGCACCGGTGGTTTTTTTTGTGGCGCGGTCGGTGAACCAATATTGCCAGAGCACCGCCCGGATGTGCGTTGGCGGTGAAACCGGAAAAGGGTTGGAACGAAACAATGACAGGACGTCGCTATTGTTGAACAGAAGTTGTTCTCCTGTGCGCACCACAAACGGATTTTCGCGCCAGCCGCCGAGCGAGGCGAACCACAAGTTCCACTCGAAGCGCGGCTGAAAAGGAGCGTAAATTCTCGGCGCTTCCTTGAGGGCTTGCGGTTTGTAGCGGAAAGGATAGGCCGTCCAGTTCACGCCATCATTCGAACCCTGAAATTCAATTTCATAGCGCGACCAGGTCATCCGGCCGAATAACCCGTAGGAATTGGCGATGCGAAAAGGTTCGAGCGCCGTCATGGGCCTGGAAGGCAAGGGAAGTTCCGGGGAGATTTGCTGAACCAGCAGGAATAGCGTGGCGTAGAGCACCCAAGCCAGAAAGAAAGCTTTTGTCCACAGAACAGCATTGGACAAAACCTCCCGCCAGCGCGGGACTTCGTGCGGTGCAGCGACAACTGGAGCAGCGGAGGTTTGTGCAGCGGATTGTTCTTCAGCGGGCGTTAGGGGAGGCGGGTGAAATAGCGAAAGAGATTCCGCTTCGGGCGGCCCTGGTGTTTCGACCGACGGGCGGCGGAAGGCGAAGAGACTTTTGCGCCAAGGCTTTTCGCGCAGCTCGATTCCCAGCCGTTGTCGCACAGCTTCCCGCCAACGGCGCGGGACAAAACCGATCAGGAAAGCGTCGTCAAGCAGAAAAATGGCCAGTGCCAGCACCAGATAATTCAGAAAGGCGTAGTTGGCAGTGAGGATGATGGCGATCTGCAAGGATGTTACGAAGAAAAAGCACGCGATGCGAAAGATACGCGGTAAGAAAACCATGCCGACGACTACGAGTTCCGTAAAGACTGTAACCACCGCGGTCACTTCGTGAAACCGGCGCGGCAGCTGATGTGCGTACCAGCCGATCCAGGTAGGCAGCGGGCCGTTCTGGTAATACTCGTTCATGGCGGAAAAATCACGCCAGGCACTGTCGCCGCCAAAATATTTGGCGATGCCGGACTCGAAATAGATGGAAAACCACAACAGCTGCAGTAGAGATAAAGTGGCGCGCGAAGGCGGCTGCTTTTCCGCAAGGCCCGGCCGGAATCCGCCCGGCGCAAGGAAAAAGGCGATAAAGCTCGCAGCGAGCAGCATGCCATCGGACTGGTAGCCGGAAAAATCCTCCGCGGCCGCGACGAACGATAAAAAGAGCGCGAAGCAGGTGGCCAGCATCGCGCGCGGCCACAGGTTCAGAATCAGCAGCAGGGAAGCGAGCATGCCGGTCCAGCACAGTGCGGTCAGCGCGTCGGAGCTGCTATTGAGCCACAGCAAAGTAGGCGCGTACCAAAAGCGCGCTGCGCCGGGCATAACTTTGGCTACTTCCTGCAGGTACGAACCCGCCGGCAACAAGCCATCCGGACCAAGCAATCCCCGGATTTGAAAGATCAGCGAGTAAAACGCGGAAAAGTAGATGACGCCGAGCGCTCGAAGAAAAAGCCAGCGCGAAAAGATGTGGCCGCCTGGTCCCGTAATACCGGGCCCAGCCCACCAGCGAACGGCGCGCTGCGCAATCCCGCCCATGGCCGACGATGATAACGCGCTAAGTACGACAGCGTGACTGCCGCGAGGATGTATCGCCAAGGCTCGGATGGCGGTTGAAATGGGGAATGACTACTTCCAGTGCACACTGCAGGAGCCGTCTTCACAAACCGCGCGGTTCCAGCGGTAGCGGTTGCGCGCAATCCATGAATAGACTTTTGTGGCCAGCCAGTGGATGCCGGGCAGTAGCAAAATCCACGCACCCAAATTCCAACCAGGAAGCAGCCGGCCGATACGCGCCCAGGCGTCCGCACCGCTGTACAAGCGGCCTTGCGAATCCACGGCTTGCATCCATTTCATGGCTTCTTCGCGATCGACTTGCGGGAAGCGCCGCGCGGCGGCGGGATCATGCAGGTCGAGCAGCTCGATTCGGCGGCGCGAATCGAAGCGGGCGACGCGTTCCGCACCGTTACGGCACAGCGTGCAGGAACCATCGAAAAGTACGGTGAGGTCGGGCACCAATTCACCCTAACAGGTAATTGGATTCCAACGTGAGAATAGAGGTTACGATTGAGCTGCGGCAGCCACAGCGTCCGCCGTTTCGCGGGCTTTGCCGGCGCGCTTGATGCGGGCGGCTTTGCCCCGCAGGTCGCGCAGGTAGTACAGGCGGGCGCGGCGAACGTGGCCCTTGCCGGTGACTTCGATGGAGGAGATGGAGGGCGAATGGAGCGGGAAGATGCGCTCGACGCCGGTGCCAAAGCTGACGCGGCGGACGGTGAAGGTAGCGCTGGAAGCTCGGCCTTTCTTGGAGATCACCACGCCTTCAAAGGCCTGGATGCGTTCCTTCACCTTTTCGCCTTCGCCTTCGAGCAGCCGGACATTGACGCGGACGTTGTCACCCGCGCGGAACTCGGGAAAATCTTTGCGCAGCTGCGCTTCGTGTAGTTTGCGAATCACCGGATTCATTTTCGTATTCCCTGCAGACCCGCTCAGGCGGGGCCAGCTCTTCTAAGACAAACCAATATTGTACGCGAATTACCTGGAATTCTCTAGCGTTGTTTCCGGGAGTCGCTTCCGCCCGTCGCAAACAGAAAACCGGCGGAAGCACGGCACGCCGATGGTATGCCGTGCTTCGCCGTCCTTTTGGATCGATTCAAGCGTCACCGCTGCTACAGTGAGCGGTGCAAGCTGAAGGATCCGCAAGCGCGGTAGCTTTCAGACTTCGCGTCGATCCATCCAAGTGACGCTCAGGTGGAACACGCAAAGCGGCCGAGTCAGTTTTTGCTGAGCACGAGTACTGCTGGATCGAACGATGTCGTATAACCGGCAAATTTGCCGTTCACCTTACCGGTAAAGTCCACGCCTCCGACCAGGTGCTGGCGGAAAGTGTGGCCGACCCGACCGAGCAGAACTGTGTCGTGTGCCAAGGTAAATGGTGTAGCAGCCGTAATGGTGTGCCACCAGGTCACGAAAAAGAGGTTGGTGCGCGGTGGAGCGGTTGGATCCGGGCTCGGGTTTGCGTCAAAAATGACCTGGTGCCGCCATTTGGTCGCCAGTACCACAGTTCCCTGGCGGAACGAATCCGGATTGGGAGTCGTAAGATCCCCGTTTGGAACAGGATTGTAATAGATCGTCGTAGTTCCTTCACGAATCACAATTTTCAGACTACCGTGATTTGTGACTTTTTCCGTTACGGAATCGTTGTAGAAAGTAAGCAGCGCTGAGGCCTCATTCTGGGGCAGGCCAGCAAGGTAAATCAATTCGTCGTTCAGCCCGCGAACGTGGCTGATATACCCATACTGGACGGAGGTAGCGGGTAGCCCTGGCCCAGCTGGCGGAAGATTCTTGACCTGCCCAACAAATTCATACATCTCCTGGTCGATCTGCGAAAAATCAAAGGGAAACTGCGCAAATGCAGACTGCGCAGCACAGCTCAGCAACACCATCAAAAGAAAACAACGGATCACGGACCTCATCGGCTTGTACTTCATTGCATCTCCTTGGCGCCTCTCGCTCGGAGCGGGGTGGCTCGCTCGCGCACCTTCGCCGCGAATGCGGAAGTACGGCAATGCAGGAGACCTGAAGATTGTCTGAAGCTTATCTATCCGCCTAAGCTACTGTTTTAAAAGAATTTATTGTTGGCAAAAGCGAGTGGCGCATCTATAATCCGGCCAACTTGACGGAGGGGTGCTCCCCTGCCTGCGCCCACCTACCAGTTCGAAGGATTTGAGCTCGACGTTAAGCGCTATGAGTTGCGCCGGAACGGCCACGTTCTGAAGCTCGAAAAGATCCCCATGGAGTTGCTGATCCTGCTGGCCAGCAGGTCGGGCGAATTGGTGTCTCGCGAAGAAATTATTGAAAAGCTATGGGGCCAGAACGTCTTTGTCGAGACCGATCACAGCGTGAATACGGCAGTGCGGAAAATCCGGCAAACGCTCGGTGACGAGCCGGAAAACTCGCGGTTTGTGCAAACTGTGGTGGGCAAGGGGTATCGCTTTGCGTCCAAAGTAACCAGCAAGCAAGACGAGACGGCCGTTGTGAAGGCGCCCGGGCAAAACGCCGCAGCGTCGGCGGGCGTTGCCCAGCGGAAGGGCACAAAGCTTTGGCCATGGGCCTCGGCCGCTATCTTGGCTCTGGCGTTGATTGCTTTTGCAGTGAAACCTCTGGGAGTGCGCGACCGGTTGCTGGCCATATTGCGGCCCGCTCACATCGGATCGCTGGCAGTACTGCCACTGGAGAATCTTTCCGGAGATGCGGCCCAGGAATTTTTCGCTGACGGCATGACCGACGAGTTGATTAC
>Ga0075425_100000590_pt1 | contig 34183 bp, 32 predicted proteins | sample SoiMethybrSBSTD4_FD_75300 | JGI IMG/M metagenome (GOLD analysis project Ga0075425, IMG submission 75300) | Bulk soil microbial communities from a Populus tree surrounding site in Tennessee, USA - Soil MetaG P. TD hybrid SBSTD4 | ecosystem: Environmental > Terrestrial > Soil > Tree plantation... | reverse complement strand
CCGGTCGTGCTCGCGTGGCAGAAGGAGACGGGCGCGGACCTCGCCAAGGTGAACGTGAACGGCGGGGCGATCGCGCTCGGCCACCCGATCGGTGCGACCGGTGCCCGGCTGATGACAACCCTGCTGCACGAGCTCGAGCGCTCCGTCGGCCGCTACGGCCTGCAGACGATGTGCGAGGGCGGCGGCCAGGCGAACGTCACGATCATCGAGCGGCTCTAGGCCCGACGCGGAGCCGGCGTTGCGGCTCAATCAGGTCACCGTGTACGTGACCGATCTCGAGCGTTCGGTCGCCTTCTACACAACGCTCGGACTGAAGCAGATCGTCGGCGGGACCGATCATTACGCGCGGTTCGTTTGTCCAGACGGCGAAGCGACGTTCTCGGTCGAGGTAGTGCCGGGCCCGATCCCGGCCTCATCGGACGTCATCTACTTCGAGTGCGACGACGTGGACGCCGACGTGGCCCGCCTACGCGCGGCGGGCATCGTCATCGACACCGAACCAACGGACCAGTCGTGGCTCTGGCGCGAGGCCTATCTTCGCGACCCGGACGGACATGTGATCTGCCTGTACCACGCGGGCGAGAACCGGCTGAACCCGCCCTGGCGGCTGAGGGACTAGGCGCGGTCCGCGGCTGCGAGCAGCTCGGCGGTCGCATCGTGCAGCCCGTCGGTGATGCGATGGACCTCGGGGAGCAGATCCCGGCACGCGATCGCCGCGAAGTTCATCTGGTCGATGTAGCTCCAGACCGTGATGTTGAGGCCGATGCCCTCGAGGATCGGGCCGACCGAATACAAGCCGGTCAGCTTCGCGCCGGCGATGTACAGCGGCGTTCGCGGGCCCGGGACGTTCGACACGACCATGTTGATCGGCGGCCGGTGCTTCGCCGCCCAGCGGCGCCCGGAGTACTGGCGCATGAACCAGTTGAAGGGCCGGGGCGGGGCGAACTCGAGCCAGTTGGCCATCGTGTCGGCACCGAGGAGGTTCTGCACGACCTTCGCTTCCTTCGTCACGTCGTGGATCGCGCGGATGCGCACGAGCGGATCGGCGATGTCGGTCGCGAGCGTCGTGAACATGTTCGAAACCTTGTTGCCGCCGAGCCGGGCCACATCGTCGGGCTTGTCGGTCGACACCGGCACGCCGGCGACGAGCGAACGGTCGATCCGTTCGCCACGCGCAGCCAGGTAGCGCATCACCGCTCCCCCGGCGACGGCCAGCACGACGTCGTTGATCGTCACGCCGAGCGCGGTCTTGATCTTCTTGAAATCTTCGAGCGGCAGCGTCGTGCTCGCGAACACGCGGTTCGGCGACAGCGGGCCGTTGAACGAGGTGTGCGGCACGTCCTTGATCGGTCGCGGCGGACGGATGGTGGCGGTCTCGCGGTGCTTCGCGAGGTCGCGAGCGCCGGCGCGCGTCTTCTTGTATAGCGCCGGGATGCCGCGCGCGCCCGTGCGCCGTTGGCGCGCCGCGTCGCGTCGCAAGGTGCGCTCGTCGGGGATCGGCTCGGGTGTCCAGGGCTCGGCGGGCGGCGGCGGGTCGGCGGGATCTGGGTCGGTGCTCAGCACGTTCGCGAGCAACGCCGCGGCGGCGACGCCGTCGGCGAGCGCGTGGTGGATCTTCGCTACGAAGCCGATGTGTCCGTCGGCGAGACCTTCCAACGCCCAGATCTCCCACAGCGGCCGGTCGCGTTGCAGTTGCGTGCTCGCGATCTCTCCGATGACGGCGTCCATCTCGCGCGGCCCGGCCGGCGCCGGCACGGTCGTGCGCTTGAGGTGCCGGTCGATGTCGAAGTTCGGATCTTCGATCCACACCGGGTGCGAGATGCCGCGCGGGATGTCGACGATGCGGCGGCGGAAGGGCGGCAGAAGATGGATCCGCTTGGCGAGCTCGTCGCGGAACCGCTCGAAGGAGTACCCGCCGGCTACGTTCGACGGGTCGATCACCCCTATCTTGAGGGTATGCATGTGCAGCGAGGGCGTCTCCATGTAGAGAAAGCCCGCGTCGAGCCCGGTCATGCGCTCCATCGCGGCCAGTGTCACACACGCGGCACGCGGCGCGAAAGGCCGAACGCGGAAGGGCACAGCGTCCGATGAGCTTCGCCGACCTGTTCGCTCGGGCCCGGCGGGACGTGGACGATGGAACGCTCCCGTCGTGCCAGTTGGCGTTGGCGCGCAAGGGCGAGCTCCTCGCGTGGGAGTCTTACGGCGCGGCACCTGCAACGCGGGTCACGATCTTCTCGATCACCAAGGCGCTCGTGGCGAGTGCGATCTGGCTCCTCGTGGGCGACGAGGCGGTCATCTGCGACACGCGCGCCGCCGATCTGTGTCCTGAATTCGGCACGCACGGCAAGGACGCGATCACGGTCGATCACCTGTTGCTGCACACCGCGGGGATCCCTCGAGCGCCGATGAAACCGGAGGAAGGCGCGCTTGCGGCCGATCGGTGGCGTCGATTCTCGGATTGGTATCTGGACTGGCCGCCGGGCACCCGCACCGAGTACCACCCGACCTCGGCGGGCTGGGCGCTCGCCGAGGTGATCGAGCGCGCGTCGGGCATGGACTACCGCGCGTTCGTCAACGAGCGGATCTGCGCGGAGCTCGGCCTCGACTATCTGCGGCTCGGTTTCGACGAGCTCGACCAGCGATCGATCGCCGACGTCGTGATCGTCGGCGAGCCCGCACAGATGGGCGCGATCACTCGACCGAGCGGCGAGACGCTGACGCTGCCGGAGATCCGCGGCGACATCCTGTTGCGCTACAACGAGCCGGCCGTGCGCGCCGCGGGGGTCCCGGGCGCCGGCGCCGTCGGCACCGCAGCCGACGTCGCGATGTTCTTCCAGGCGTTGCTCGGGAACGTGAAGGGCCCTTGGAAGCCGGATCTGCTCAGCGACGCGACGCTGAACGTCTACAACTCGTTCGCCGACCCGTATACGAACGTTCCCGCGAATCGAACCCGGGGCCTGGTACAAGCCGGCAACGACGGCTTCGCGTTGATGCGCTCATTCGGCGAGGGCGTCTCGGCGCGCGCGTTCGCCTCGCCGGGCGTCGGCGGTCAGACGGCGTGGGCCGACCCAGCGACCGGAATCAGCTTCTGTTACCTGACGAACGGCATAGACGCCGACCTCGTGCGCGCGTTCCGCCGCTCGATGAAGCTCTCGACGCTGGCCGCGGCGATCTAGCGGATCGGGAATGGCGCGCGGATCACGAGCTCGACGTTCCGGTCGGGTGGTGTGCCCGGCCCAATGCCGTCGAAACCCCACTGGAAGTCGTTTCCTGTGAGCTCGCGGTGGATCGACGCGAGCTTGAGCACCGGGTCTGATCCGCCGGGCGTGATCGGCGCGGCGTGGTTGATCATGGTGCAGTAGATCGACAGAGTGCCGTCACGGTTGTCGATCACGTCGATGAGGCGCGACTGGCAGATCCAGTCCACATGTGCGGCGGTGCCGATGTCCCAGAAGCCGCCGCTCCCGCCGGGCCGCGGCACGATCACGTTGTTGTGCGTGTGGCCGTCGACCCACGCGATGACGTTCGGGTGTTGGTGCAGGAGCGTTTCGACCTGGTCGGCCATGATCCGCGGGAGGTCGTTCGACGCCGGGTCGAACGGATCCGGTGCGATCACCGGATTGCTCAGCGATCGCAACCCATGATGTGAGAACAGCATCACGAGCTTGTGCGGCACCTCCGCGAGTCGCGCCTTCAGCCAGTTGAACTGTGTCTTGCCGATGCTGCCGTCCGCGTATCCGCCGGGGTTCACGGTGTCGAGCACGATCAACCGGAAGCCGGGGTGACGGTCGATCACGTAGTACGCCGTGCCGTTCGCCCGGTTGGAAGTGGTGAAACCGTGCCCGACCGGGGTACCGGTGGTCCGGAAAAGCTCGGCGACGTACTCACCGCGCGAAACGATCCGGCGCCGCGGATCCGGAGTCACCGCGAACGCCGGGCCGGTGAACAACGCCATCGGATCTCTGCGGAGGATGTCGAAAGAATCGCACGGATCGAGGCCCGGCGGCAGGCCCTCGACCTTCAGCCCGCCGACCGCGATCGCGTTCAGCGCCGGGTTGTTCGGCGCGTTGCCTTGCAAAAGTCCATCGTGGTTGCCGAACGTCTGGTACCACGGCAATCCGACGCCGCTCGAGACGAACGGTTTCATCGAAGCTGCCAGGAGTCCCGGGTAGTCGGGGTAGCCGTAGGCGAACTTGTACTTGTCGGCCGGGCCGTGATCGGGATGCCAGTACTCGGGATCGGATCCGTTCTGAACACCCTCGTACCTCGGGCCGCCGCTGTTCGGAACGATCCGATGCCCGCCGTCCATCAGGTCGATGAACCAGCGCAGCTCGTTGTACTGCTCGTTGTCGAGGTTGTCGCCGGTGCACATCGCGAAGTCGAGGCGCCGGCCCGACACCGGGCTCACGCGCACCTGCCGGATGCGGCGGTTCATCGCTTCGAGGACCTGCAGCGTCAGCGTCTCGGCGGGACGGAACGCGGCGTTGAACGGGAGTTGCTCGCACCCGTTCCCCGGATCCGAATAGCGGTCGAGGAACTCGACGCGCGCCGGCGACTGCGTGTCGTTGAGGTGGATGTCGGTCATGTGCACGAAGTTGAGCAGCGATCGCCGACCGGTCGGACGCGCGCTCCGTCGCGCGAGCTCCTGACGCAACAGGTGCGGCTCGCCGGGCCCAGCTTTCAGCTGGTAATAGCTCCCGCGCGTCCCGGAGCGGAGCACGGCGCCGCGGACGATCGTCTGATCGAGCGTCGTGCCGGTCGTAGCGGCGTCGGCGGCCGCGTCGAGTCGCAGGCGCGGAGCGATGGCCGCGGCCGCGGCAAGCGTGCCGCCTGCACGCAAGAAGGCACGCCGGCTGATCGGGCTCATGGGTTCAACTTCGATAACGACGGGCAGTCCCCTGCGGTCGTGCTAATCAAGAGGTTTGTTTTCGCCCATTCCGCACGACCTATCGAGGGCAGCGGAGGGCGGGCCCACGACAGCGGGTGCAACGACGTGTACGGATTTCGCGTAGATCGTGAGGGTCCCCTCGTGAAAGGTGGCGACCCACGCTCGCTCGCCGTGACGGCCCGGCGGGGTGACGTGGAATGCATAGAACTCGAGACCCAGTCCATAGAGCGGATGCGCTGACAGGCGCTCGTCATTCGGATAGCCATAGTGCCAAGAAACCACACCATCGAAACGAATGATGGCGCTCGCCGCACAACCGGGGCGGTGATACGCAAGGAGTAGTTGATGCTGATTACGAGGGCGTTGAAGCGTCGAGCGAGCGCCAGCGCCGACGAGTCTAACTGTGGGCGAAACGGCGCTGCTTGCGTCCATGGGGGGAACGGAAGTGTCGATCTCGATCACGCTACGACTCTACCTCGGCCGAATGCTAGGTCTCCGTCCGAACTGTTGACGGAGTAATAGCTCGCTGGTGCGCTGAGGCGGACACCACGGCCGGCGGCACTCAGCGTGGAGGCGTCATAGCCTCCAGCCGTTCCAGCAACGCCGCAACGATCCGCAACGTGAGCAGGGCGTCGGCCGGTGCCGTTTGCGTTTCCTTATGCGCGTCCCCCCGTTCGCTGCGGTCCGCGTTCACCCAATCCACCATCCGCTCAACGACATCGATGAGCTTCGTGTCGTACCCCTTGAACAAGCCCATCTTGCGCACGCTGTCGAACAGAGGCCCGAGCGAGTTACCACGCGCACCCATCGCCACGAACATCTCTTGCAATGCGCGGGCCGCATCGGTAATGGCATCGGCCGCGTTCGGCTTCGGCCGGTCCAGAGCTTCAGCCGCGTCGCGGCAAGCCCGTGCGACATCGAGCAGGTCCGGCCGGCCCACCAACAGCGCGCGTGCGGGACCGAAGGGCTCGGCGGTTACTTCACGCACCTGGAAGTCGCGCCGACCCGCCAGGGTAAAGGCGCTGGGCTCGGTGTCGTACAGCCGCTTCCAGTTACGTTGAACGGTGCGCGTCTGGTAGGCGACGGTCGGCACGCGACCGCCAAGCTTCGTCAGCGCGTCCAGCGCGGACGGGCGTAGTGGCACCCATTTCCACTCCCCGCGACGCTTGATCTCAACGTACCCGTCGACAGGCGGTCCCTTAATGGACTGCCCTTCCGATAGGTATAGGCCGGAGTGGTAGAGAAAGGTCGCGATCTTCCGGTCCATCTCATCGTCCATGTCGGCCAACACAGCGAGGACGTCCTTAGCCGGCGCGGGCTGCTTCGGCTTCTTGGGCCGACGCTTCAGCGCCTTCGCTGGGTTTCGTTTCACGGGCGCATTCGGCTGTTCGTAGAAGCGACGCGTATCGAGGAATTCGTAGAACTGTGAGAGGGCCCAGTAGCGGCTATTCCAGGTCGAATCCGACTCGGACCGATGCTCTGCCTGGTACCCCTCCAAGTCTTCCCATCCGAGTTCTTCGGGCCGCTTTCCCGTGCGCTCGACGAGCTGGTTCAGCTCGCGCCGGTAACCGGTGGCCGTGCTGTTCTGCCACGGCTTGTGCGGCCGCGTTAGGCCCCAGCGAATGTACTCCTCTACCCAGTCCGTCATGACCGAAGAAGCTTAAGCCCATCGAGCGAGAGCTCGGCGGCTTTCCGGCCTACCGGTAACAAGGACGCGACGCGCACAGCCGGTGTTCCTCTTGGCTGGCATCACGCGTGCGTACGTCCCCAACGAGGAACCTGCGTCGCGTGCCGCGAGCCGCGAGCCGCGACTGGCCACTCAGACCGGCACGCTACGCCTCCCGCGGAGGGTTCATCGCGCCGACGAAGTCATCGTCGGAGAAGCTATCCGGCTTTGCGGCTGCGTTTCGATTCGTCCGCGACCGGCGCCAGCGGCGGGCGTGGTTCGATCCAGCCGGCGTCGGCGAGTGCCGATTCGAGGAAGCGCGACACCTGGCCCGACCACAGGAAGGTGAGGTGCGAGCCTTCGTACCAAAGCACCTTCGGCTCGCCCCAGTGCTTCCATAGGCGATGCGCCTGGCCCGGCGTGCTCATCCGATCCCCGAGGCCCGCGTACATGAACGAACGCTCGGCCGGAATCTTCGACGGCCAATTCAAAGGCGACACGACGCGGTAGAGCGGCTCCAGAGCCGCGAGACCGAGTCCGTTCTGCACCGCGCGCGCGCGCATCTTCCCGGTTGCGTGGTGGTCGATCATCCGCGCCATGTCGCACAGCGGAACGCCGGCCATCGCGAAGTCGAGATCGTCCTCGAGTCCGGCGAGCAAGGCGCCGGTGTACGAGCCCAGGCTCATGCCGTAGAAGCCGATCTTCTCGGCGCCTTGCGCGCGCAGCCACCCGATCAGACGGCGCACATCCCACACGCCCTGACTCATTCCGAACACGAAGTCGAGCAGGTTGTACGACAGCAGTTCCGCGCCGGACAGGCGCGACGCGCGGCGCGGGCCGTGCAACGGCAGCACGGTGAACGCGAGGTTCAGCTTCAGCTCCTCGGCCAGACGCCGCGCGCGGAACGCGAAGAAGTCCGACATCGGCACGCCGGTGCCGAACCCGTGGATGCACACCAGCCAAGGCCGCTCCGGCGACGAACGGACGAGGTACGCCCACGCGGTCCGGTTCTTCGCGTAGGTGTCCCATCGGTCCGCACCGGGGAGTCCGGCGGGCGCGACGTAGTCGCTCGGCCACGAGAGCCGGTCGTACCACATGCCCATCGCCCATCCCATCGAACGCGTGACGTCGGTCAGCGGGGGCGGCTGCGGGTGGAAAGCGGCGGGGTCGCGATCCCACCCGTTGCGCTCGTACACGCCGATCGCTGTTTCCATGTCCTTCGCGACGGCGAGCAATTCCGAATCGGTCGGATAGCGGCGCGGGTTGCGCATCACGCCCAGCAACGCCTCGTCCAACGCGACCTGCGCGGTGAGCGCGAGCGACGGTCGCGTTTTCGGCATGTCGGGATCGGCCATGCCGAACCGTTCTTTCAACACGGTTCCGATCGCGAACTGCGCGGCGCGCGGAGGCGCCCACAAGATGCCGATGCCCGGAGTACGCGCAACGGCTCGGCCTACGCGTTGCGCGAACTCGAATCGGCTTGATGGTTTCGGATCCGAGGCCATCTTCTCCTCGCCCAACCTGACCCCCGCGTCATACTATGGCACCCGCGGCACGCAACGGGGCGCATCCTTGGGGGCTTTTCCGGAGTGACTTTCAACCTCGCTGATCTGTTCGAAGCAGTTGCCGATCGGATCGGAACGCGCGAAGCGGTCATCGTCGGCGACCGGCGATTGACCTACGCCCTGCTCGACGAGCGCGCGAACCGCCTGGCTAACGCGTTAACGGCGCGAGGCGTTCGCCCTGGCGAACACGTTGGCCTCCACATGATGAACGGGACCGAGTATCTCGAGGGCATGATCGCGTGCTTCAAGATCCGCGCGGTACCGATCAACGTGAACTTCCGCTATGTCGAGGCCGAGCTCGCCTATCTCTACGGAGACGCCGACCTCGTCGCGGTGATCTGCCACCGTCAGTTCGGGCAGCGGGTGGAGAGCGCCGCCCACGCCGCGCCGAAACTGCGCGTTCTGCTCCATGTCGAGGACGGCTCGGAGGAACAACCCGCGAGCGGATCGGAGCCGTACGAAGACGTTCTGGCGAACGCCGATCCGTCGCGGCCGCAGCCGAACGGGCGGTCGTCCGAAGATCTCTACTGCGTCTACACGGGCGGCACCACCGGGATGCCGAAAGGCGTGATCTGGCGCCACGAGGACATCTTCAAAGCGGCGATGGGCGGCGGCGACATCACGCAACTCGGCAACTACGTCAGCGGCACCTCCGAGCTCGCCGAGCGCCTCCCGACGCCGGGGATCACCGCGCTCGCCACGCCGCCCCTGATGCACTCGAGCGCGCATTGGCTCGCTTTCCAGATGCTGTTCACCGGCGGAACGCTTGTGATGACGCCGCTCGGCAGGTTCGATCCGGCCCTGGTGTGGGACTTGGTCACGCGCGAGAAGGTCGGCGTGCTCGTCGTCGTCGGCGACGCGATGGCCCGGCCGCTCGTCGAGCTGCTCGAGGCCGACCCATCTCGCTACGACACCAGCAATCTCTGGGTGATCGGGTCTGGCGGCGCGATGCTCACGGATTCGACGAAGCAGCGGTTGCTGACGCTTCTCCCCGAACGGATGATCGCCGACGGGTTCGGCTCGTCGGAGACCGGCGTCGTCGGCTCGAAGCAAGGCGCGCGCTTCTGGGTCAACGATCAAACCTCCGTTTTGGACGACGACTGCGTTCCCGTTGCGCGGGGCTCGGGCGTCGTCGGTCGCCTCGCGCGGCGAGGCCACATCCCGCTGCGCTACCACAAGGACCCCGAGAAGACCGCGCGCACCTTCGTGGAGCGCGACGGCGTCCGCTGGGTGTTGCCGGGCGACATGGCGACCGTCGAGGAAGACGGCTCGATCACGTTGCTCGGCCGCGGCTCGATGACGATCAACACCGGCGGCGAGAAGGTCTTCCCCGAAGAGGTCGAAGAGCCGCTGCGCAATCATCCGTCGATCGCCGATGCGGTCGTCGTCGGCGTTCCCGACGAGCGGTGGGGCGAACGCGTTGTTGCGGTTGTCGAGGCGGCATCGGGCGCGTCGCCGTCGCTCGAGGAGCTGCAGGCACACTGCCGCGCGACGATCGCCGGCTACAAGGTCCCGCGCGATGTCGTCCTCGTCGAGAAGGTGCTCCGCTCCCCGGCGGGGAAACCCGACTACGGCTGGGCGAAGGAGCAAGCGTTGAAGGCCATCGAGAAAGAGGTGGTTCGGTGAAGCGGCTGTCCGGGATGGACGCGACGTTCCTCTACCTCGAGACGCCCGAGATGCACATGCACGTGATCGGCGTGCTGTTGCTCGATACGTCCACGATGGCCGGCGGCTACTCCTTCGACAAGATCCGGAAGATGGTGGACGACCGCATCCATCTCATGCCGTCGTTCCGGCGCCGGCTGATCAACGTGCCGTTCGGGATCGGCCACCCGGTCTGGATCGACGACCCCACCTTTGACGTCGAGAACCACCTGCTGCGGATCGGCGCGCCTCCGCCGGGCGACCAGCGCGCGCTCGCGGACGTGGTCGGCGAGATCGCGTCTCGAGCGTTGGACCGCAACAAACCGCTGTGGGAGATGTGGGTCGTCGAAGGCTTGCAGGACGACAAGGCGGCGATCGTCACGAAGATGCACCACGCGACGATCGACGGCGCCTCCGGCGCCGACATCATGGTCCACCTGCTCGACCTGACGCCCGAGGTCGCCGACAAGGGCAAGCCGGAACGGCCGTTCCTCGGCGAGCGGCGGCCGTCGGATCTGAAGCTGTTCCGCGACGCGCTCGTGACGCAGCTGGCGAACCCGGTGCGGGTCGCCGGCGCGATGACGCGCGCCGCCGGCAGCGCGTTCAAGACGATCCGCGCGATGACGCGCCGCGGTGACGACCGAGCGTCGGCGACGCCCTTCATGGCGCCGCGGCTGCGGATGTCGGGCTCGCTGACGCCGCACCGTTCGGTCGCGTTCGGGCAGGCGTCGCTCGACGACCTGAAGGTGATCAAGAACGCCTTCGGCGCGAAGGTGAACGACGTGGTGCTGGCGATCTCGACGCACGCGTTGCGCTCGTACCTGCAGTGGACCGAGGAACTGCCGGACAAGCCGCTCGTCGCCGCGTGTCCGATCTCCGTGCGCAAGGAAGGCGTCGAGCGCGACTCCGCCAACCAGGTGTCGAACATGCTCGTGCCGCTGCCGGTCCAGGTCGCCGACGTCGCCGAGCAGCTCGAGATCATCACCGAGGCGACGAAGCGTTCGAAGGAGCTGGCGAACGCGATCGGCGCGGAGACTTTGATGGACTGGGCGGAGTTCCTCGCGCCGCGGCTGTTCACGACCGCGATGCGCGTGTACTCCGGTTCGCGGTTGCCCGACCTGCACCCGCCGGCGCTGAACTGCATCGTCTCGAACGTTCCGGGCCCGCCGGTGCCGCTGTACACGGCAGGCGCGCGGATCCTGTCGATCTCGCCGATGGGGCCGCTTCTGCCGGGCGCCGGCGTCAACATCACGGTTCTGTCGAACATGGGCAACGTCGACCTCGGCGTGATCGCCTGTCGCGACACGGTTCCCGAGGTGTGGCGCATCGCCGACGGCTTAAGCGAAGGCGTGCAGCTCCTGCTGAAGGCCGCGCGCGAGCGTACGTAAAAGCAAAACTCTTTGCCCCGATGTCCGGCTCGCCCCATCTGCACTAGACGCACCTAGTGCAAGTGCATCATTTCACCCATAAACCGCTTGTTTCGAGTTGACCGACGATGCCGGATTGACCGAGTATCCGCTGTGGATCGCCGGTGACGTGCGCCGGCTCACGTCTCAGGGGGGATGCCTCGTGAAGCGGTCTCGTTGGCTGCAGGTTGTTGTCGCGTCCGCTCTCGTCGCGGGCTCTTTGCTTTTCGGAGCCTCGGCTTCGTTCGCCGCGGGGTCGCTCTCCTTCGTTGCCCCGGGTCCGCAAGACGCCGGCGTGGGCGTCGCGATCACCACGAGCGATCTCAACACACCGGCCGGCGGGCCTGTTCAAGTGGCGATAACGGGCGGGAGCCAGTCGGCAACCGTTACGGTTGCCATCGACGTAGCCAACTCTCCCGATCCCGAGCCCGGCGCGGTCCTCGGAGGCACCACCTCGGTCCGCGCTCGGAGCGGTGTCGCGACCTTCAGCAACCTGACCATCAGCAAGCACGGCACCTACGCGCTGGTTGCGACGGCCAACAGCATGTCCTCAGCCGGATCAGGTTCGTTCCGGATCTGGGACGCGGTCTGTTCGAACGGCAACTCGTGCAACGCCGGCAAGATAGACAAGAACAGCACGGATCCCAACGTCGACCAGGAGAGCGTCGGCACCGGAGCACCTACGGGACAAACGGTGGCGCTATCGCTCGGTGACGACTCCATCGATTGTTCGGCCGTCGAACAGGCGCACGGTGTCGTCGCGAATACGGCACCTCTGACGGTGACGCTGATCGGCGGTGGAAGCAACGAGAAGCTTGTTACCTTGCTCGTTTCCCGTTTCTGGGACATCACTTTCGGCAATCCGCCGGGCGCCTCGCATTACGAGGTTTGTTACGTCGACGATCTCGCGCCTTGGATCGATGAATTCGGGGCGACCATCCAGCCCGGTGTCCCCTCGCTGTTGCCCGTCTGCGCGCCCTCCCAGGGAGCACCGTGTATCGAGTCGCGCAACAAACAAGCGTCGTCGCGCAACGTAAAGATCGTCGCTCGCGTCCGCGATTTCAAGATGCATTGACCAACAAGTATCGCGAGTTGAGCCCGCGCTCGTCGCGGGCTCAACTCTTTAGTCCGGCGAGGGGCTCTTCGATCGCGGACGTCGGGATCCGAGGGAAACGAACGATGTTCGCTCGCTCGAGGATCGAGTCGGCTTCTTTCGTCGTCTCCGCGTCGACAGGTTCCCCCGTCACCTTGGCCAACTCGATCACTCCGCGGATGGTGAGTGCGATCTCGTACTGAGCTCCGCGCGCGCGCGCCGCGCGAAGGCTCTCGTCGAAAGCAAGCCGGGCTCCCTCGAGGTCGCCAAGCTGCATCGATGCATAGCCGCGCATCCGCTCCAGCGTCGGGGTTTGCACGGCGATCCCGCCGATCGAGCGCGCCAACTCAGAGGCAGACCGAACGGACTCGAGGGCGGCCTCCGGTTCGGCCCTGAGAACGTGGCACTCCGCGATCCGCACCTCGGCCTCGAGTACCTCCACATCGCTTCCGACGTCTCGCGATTCCTTACGTGCTTCGTCAAGCAATCGCATCGCTTCGTCGAACCGTCCACTCCGGGCAGCGACACGACCGAGATGGATCTTGGCGTACGCGGCGCCACCTCGGTAGCCGGCGCCTTGCCAGAGCCTCATCGCCTCGCGGAGGTTCGTTTCCGCTTCGTCGAGATGACCTTGCTCGGCGAGGGTTTCGGCGATGTTGCACATCGTGTACGCCGCGTCGACTGGGTTACCGATCTTGTCCGCGATCTCTTCGGCTCGACGCCAGAGCCGCACCGCTTCATCCCAATCGTTCTGCCAAAAAGCAACGATACCCATGTTGTTCAGAACGGCGTCTTGACCCGCCAGATCTCCGATCTCCTCATAGAGGCGGAGCGCTTCGCGTGACGACGTCGCATCGCCACGTTGGCCAAGATCGAAGTGCGCCCAGTCGAGGAAACGGTGCGCGTCGGCGAGTGCCTTCTTGTTACCCGATCGCGCCGCCTCGGCGATCGACTTCTTGCACCATTGGATCGCTCGATCGTGCCGACCTTGCTCCTGAAGGAAGCGCGCGTACGCCACCATGAGCTCGGCGCGCTGGCTCGACGCTGTTTCGCTTTCGATGTCATCTAAGACCTGCAAGCCGCGCGTTATCCATCGGAGGGCGTTGGAATACCGGCTCAACCAGGCCTGGGACCAGGAGATCTTGAGCATGAGCCTCGCTTCGGCGACCGGATCACCGGCGACGAGGCGGCGCACCGCCTGGTACGCCTCCGCGGCCTCGCGATAGGCGCCCATCCGGTCGCGCACGTCGCCGAGGAGCTCGCGGACGCGAGCCAGCTCGCCCGGCACGAGATCCGAGACGTGGCGGGCAGAGTCGAGAGCGCGCGCGTAGAAGCCCGCCGCTTCGGCGTTCGCGAAGATCCCGCGGGCACGCTCGCCTGCTACGAGGGAGTACCGCCATGCTTCCTGGTACCGCTGGGCGTGGAAGAAGTGCAACGAGAGCAACTCGGCATCGTCGTCGGGCGAGCCGACGGCGCTCTTTTCGATGGTCTCGCCGACTTGCGCGTGCAACTGGCGGCGGAGCCGGAACGGCAGACCTTCGTAGGCGCCGTCCCGCATCAGCGCGCTGGTGAACGAGAGGCTCCCCCCATCGTCGGGTCGGAGGAAGTCGGTCAAGCGCCGCCACGTCGAAGCGTCGGGTGTCTCGCCGTCGAGGATCGACACGAGCAGATCCGACCGGAACGACCGGCCAAGGACCGAGGCGCGGCGAAGCAGGTTCCGGTCCGGCGGCATGAGGCGATCGATGCGCGCCATGATCAGTGCTTCCACCGACTCCGGAAGCGAGTCCAGCGAATCGGCCGAGGTCCGCGCGGCGGCGACGAGCTCTTTCAGGAACAACGGGTTGCCGCCCGATCGCTCGGCAAGGGTGGCGATCTCATCGCGCCGCATCGGCGATTCCTCTGTCGCGATCGTCACCATCTCGGTCGCGTGCTTGGGGCTGAGGGGCTCCAGCGACAAGCGGATCGTGCCTTCGCCTTCGGATGCAACGAAGCCCTCCGAGGTGTTGCGGCGCGCCACACATATCAGCCATGGAAGATCGGCCACGCCACGTTCGAGCCGGCGGAGGAGATCGGCCGACGTCTCGTCCATCCAATGCGCGTCGTCCACGATCACGATGGCGGATGGTCGCAGAAGCCGGGCCATCAGCTCGGCCACGACCTCATTCGTCTGCGAACGGCGGAACCGATCCTCGATCGAAGCGGTTTCGGATGTGTCCTCCATCTCGATGTCGATCACCGTCGCGATGAGTGGCGCCCTCGAAACGAGATGTGGAGCGATCGCGGCGAGGACCTCGCGCAGACGATCGCGCGCCGAGTCCGCCGGCTCTTCGTCGGCGATCCCGAGAAGGTTCCGCATCGGCCCTCGGAAGGCACCGTACGGCGTCGACGCGCCGTAGAGGTCGCAGACCGCCGACACCACGGTGGTATCCACCGCCTTCTCGCGCAGCTCGTCGAGAAGCCGCGACTTGCCGATTCCTGGGTCGCCGACGATCTCGATAAGACGTCCCGCGCCGCCGCGCGCGGTCGCGAGCGCGACGAGCAGAGCACGGAGCTCGGACTCACGGCCGACGATTCGGATATCAGAGGCGGTCTCCTGCTGCCTCGCGCCGGCGATCGCGCCGATACTGAGAGCCTGAACTGGGCGGGCCTTTCCTTTGACCATGAATGGTTCCATCGCCTCGGTCTCGAAGGCCGTATGCGAAAGCTCGATCAGACCCTCGGTTGACAGGATCTGTCCGCTCGTCGCTTTCGCCATCAAACGCGCAGCGAGGTTCACGGCGTCGCCCATGACCGTGTAGGTCCGTCGGTACGGGGGCCCGATGTCACCGGCGAATACATGGCCCCGGTTGACTCCGATGCGAATGGGGATGCGACGCTCTTGGTCGACGATCTCGCGAAGCGCGAGAAGCATCTGCTCTTCGTCATTCCCGCTCGACGCCGGAGCTCCGGCGGCGAGGATGATCTTGCCACCGTCGCGGTCGATGTCGCTCGCGAGGAATGCGACCTCGTGCCGGTCGGCCGCGCGCTGAACGTCGGTCACTAAAGCGTCGAGGTGGTCGGCCGTCGCCTTCGCGCCTTCCTCCAGGCAGACGGCATCGAGGTCGTCGAAATGTACGAACGCGATCGTTACGCGGCGGTGCTCGGGCTCTTTGGTCCCGGCGAGGAGCTCGTTCCGGATCGCCACGGGCACGTATCGGACGATCTCTTCATCGTCGATCCGCGGCTCGGTCTCGGGTCGCTCGGGGGCCATCCCCGGCGGCTCCCGCTTGAGCAAGATGCCCTCACCCTTGGCGTCCCCGAGGCAGCTATCGGGTAGCGCCGTCGCCGTCGCCTGACTAACGAGGATCTCGCCCGCCTCGGCGGTCCCCTCCATCAGGACGGTTTCACTTGCCGCCGGGCCGGTGATGATCAGCTCGCGGTGCGAGTCGCCGACGAGGAAGAAGTTGAACGTTCCGGAATGGATGCCGACCGACATCCGCAGTCGCACCTGGACGCCGTTGCAGTCCATCTTCCCGATGTCGCGAAGCTCGCGGCGCATGCCGACCGCCGCGCGCGCGGCCTTCTCGGCGTGACTCGCGCCGCGGAACAAGAGCAGCAGAGCGTCGCCGCCGAACTTGATCAAGCCGCCGCCGTTGCCGTAGGCGATCGCGAGGAGGCGAGTGAAGCACGTTCCGATCGCGTCGGTCAGCTCCTCGGCCCCGACCTTGCCGCGCTTGGCGAGACGCTCGGAAAGCTTGGTGAAGCCTGAGATGTCAACGAAGGCTATCGACCCTTCAACCTCGCGCCAGCGAGTCTCAGGCTCCTCGCCGATCCATTGAAGAAGGATGCGCGGGAGGTAAGGACGTATGAGTTCGACGTTCGTGGCGCCCGATTCCATCAACATCCCCCTCGCACGGAAAGTGTAGCGAGGACGGCACTCCGGAGGTAGGTCGTCCCTGATGTCCTGATTCGCTAGGCTGGCGGGATGAGCGAGACGTTCAAGATCGACGGCCAAGTACTGGCGACGCCGATCGAGGTCCGGGACGCGACCAACTGGATCGCAACGTTCGTCGTCCCCGCGGACGCGGCACAGCGCATCGCGGACACCGCGGGCCTCGAGGTTGCGCAGATGCGTCCCGGCCGCGCGCTCGCCGGGCTCGGGTTCGTCCACTACACCGACACCGATCTGGGCTCCTACAACGAGTTCGCGTTCAGCCTGATCGTGCGCCGACACGACGCAGCGCCGGCGACCCCGCAACAGCAGGCGAAAGAGGTTCGGCAGCAGCGTATGGGCGTCTACATCCACCGGCTACCGGTCGACGATGTGTTCTCCATGGAGTCCGGACGCGGGATCTGGGGCTACCCGAAGACGCTCGCAACCTTCGAACGACACGACGAGGGTCGCGGGACGACGTGGCGTCTCAGCGACGGTGGCATACCGAGCCTGACGATGCGCTTCCGCCGCGGCTTCATCCCCTGGATGCAGAAGAGCACGCCGCCGACCTACACGACGCTCGACGGCGTGCTGCGACTCACCCGCTGGGAATCCAACCCCGGCCGCGTTCGCAGCCGGCTCGGCGGTGTCGACCTGCAACTCGGCGAGGGACCGATCGCGGACGAGCTCCGCTCGCTCGGCCTGCCGAAGCGGCCGCTGTTCTCGGCCCGCATGGACCACTGGCGAGCCCGATTCTCCGCGGCCGAGGTCGTGCGCCCCGCGGCTGCCGAACGTCGCTAAACCCCCAAACCAAGGTAAAGAGGAATCGGGCCGCTCGCGCCGAAACCCTCGTCTCGTGAAGACCAGGGGGATGCTCGTCGCGATCGCGCTCGCCGCAGTCGCCGCCGTCCCCACGCTGTCGCGCCCGGCCGCAGGGCCGACCAACGTGGCCGGGATACCCGCCGCGCAGGTTGGAGCCCACGGGCCGCTGTCGGACTTCCTCTCCGGCCCGCTCGAACTGGTCGGACACTCCGACATCACCCCGCCGGGCGCGACCCAGCCTCTCGGCAACAACGGCGGCATCGCGCTGATCGGCGACTGCGCGTTCGTAGGCCGCTGGCACGACTACTCGGGCGCGAACAACATCCAGATCGTCAACATCCACGACCCCGCTAACCCGACGGTCATCGGGAGTGTGCCGGGATCCGCGGTCGTCGATGCAGTCGCGCGTGAGATCCGCGCCATCGACCTGCCGAACTTCAAGATGCTGACGGTCATGACATTCTCGAAGTACCTCGACGAGGGCCTCGAGAAGGCGACGCAGAACTCCTTCTACTTCTGGACGTTCCCGTCGGGGAACTGCACGAAGCCTGTGTTCGCGGGGAAGCTAAGCACGCGCCCCTTCCGGGGGCATGAGTTCTACCAGTGGCTCGACCCGGTTCACTCCGTCAACGGGCACCCGCGGATCATCGAGTACCTGACGACGCCGCTGTCCGGAGCCGACGTGGTCGTGATCGATGCATCGGATCCCGCGCACGCGAAGATCCTCGGGCTGTTCCAGGCCGGGCTCTTCCCGGTGACGACGACCGAGGAGAACCTCCAAAGCGGCGTGCCCCTCGGCTACGGCAAGTACACGCATTCGATCTCGCTGTCGCCGGACGGGACGCGCGCGTTCATCTCGGATTGGGATGGCGGGTTCTTCACCGAGAACACCTCGCTGATCGCCGGCGCCGGCCCGGTGGCGGTAATGACCACGCAGGGCCTGGCCACGCTGCCGCTCACCTATGTCAAGGGCGGCGTCGGCAATACCCACAGCTCCGTGCTCGTGCCCGGTACGAAGAACACGATGGTCGTCGGCGACGAGGTCTACGTCACGACCGACGGCTGCCCGTTCGGCTGGATGCACGTGATCAACGCGGGCGGTTTGTTGCAGAAGGCCTCGGCGCTCTCCCAGTTCGCGCTGCCGGAGAACACGGCGGTCGATTGCGGGAGCGATGGGCTGGTCAACGACCGCAACGCGGATGGCTTGCGGCTCGACGGCACGTTCTCGATGCACAACCAGACCGTGACGCCCCACTACGTGATCACGTCGTGGTACGGCGCCGGGTTGCGCGTCGTCGACATCACGCACCCGACGGCGCCGCACGAGGTCGCGTTCTTCGTCCCGAAGCCGGTCGCCGACATCTCGTCGAGCCCGGACACGCCGGCGCCGGTATACGGCAAGACCGCTTCGACCGCCGACGACTGGCAGGTCGCGACCTGGTCCTACCCGATCATCCGCAACGGTTTGATCTACGTCTCCGACATGCGGAGCGGGCTGTACATCCTGCGCGCCACGCCTGGCTCGGCGCTTGCCAACGAGCTGAACGGGATCGTCTTCCTCGAGGGGAATTCGAACCTCGGGAACTTACTCAACGCCCACTAAGGCGTTGGCAAGGGGTTAGAGCTAACTCAAGCGCGACGACAAGTTTGAACGGACTGCAAGCAAGGGGGGAGGGGATCAAGATGAAGCAACCGAACAGCTTATTTAGAGGTGGCACGGCGCTAGCAATGCTGGCGATTGCGTCCGTTGCCGGAGGAACTCTAAGCAGTCGCGCTATCGGACTTTCGGCTAACACCGATCTGATTGCACAGAAGGTGGCCGCCTACGGCGAAGCGGCGAACGATTTCGCTGGCGTTTGGATAGACCGCACCAATGTCGTTGCAGCATTCACAGGGCACGTGCCCACACATGTGGCAGCCCTCCATAGGCTGGGGCTTGATCCAGTCGTGCGCATCATGCCGCACTCTCAACAAGACCTCTTGGCTCTTCAGTCCCGAATCGTGGGCGACATAGGCAAGTTGCGTTCCGAAGGAATCGAGATCGCCTCGATCGGCTTTCGACCGGATTTCAATACCGTTGGAGTTTGGCTGGCGTCTCCGAAGTCATCCAGAGTTGAAACGATTCTCACGGCACGTTATGGAGCTGGGCGGCTTACAATCGAGCACTCCGGACGGATTGTCGGTGCGGCCGACCCTCGCTTGTCGGGACCACCGTGGGTGGGGGGGAATGCGACTCGAGGGAAATTGCCGGAGCACCGACTGTCAGCTCGCTTACTGCACCAGCGGTTTCACAGCCTGGCGACTTATCCAAGGAGTGAAGTTCCACTTTCAGGTCACAGCCGGGCACTGTTTCCGGACGAATACACCCGTCAGTCACGCCCTGAAGTATCCGGTTGGGACGGTCACGACGAACGTCTTCAGCAATGGTACAAGCGCGGATGCTGAAGATATTAGCCAGGCGGCAAAGACCAACAGCACACGCATAGTGACGAGGTCGTCGCCAGCACACTACGCTGACGTCAACAACGCCGCGAACCCAGTCGTGGGATCCACCTACTGCAAGTCGGGCATTACAACGCAGGAGACATGCGGTTGGTCGGTGGTGACTACGAGCGCAACGATCGAACTGTGCGATCCGATGCCTCCCAACTGCAACACGATGTACAACCAGGCTATTGCGACTCGTGCATCGTATGGGGCCGATCACGGCGACAGCGGCGGCCCCGTATACCGCTACCTGAGCGGCCTTAATAACACGGAGGTCGACGGATACGGACTGGTCTCTGGAGTCAACTCGGATCAAGATGGCAACGTGATTGGGACTCAGATGACGTTCACCAAGATTCTGACCGCTCTCACGGCATTGAATCTTGGCGGTCTGGCAACGCTGTCAAGCCCCTAGTAGCGTAGGGCGAGGTGGAAAATGCTTCGATTGCGACGACCCCGGGCGACTCTGATTGTGGGCATCATCATCGCGACGTCAGCGGCAGCATGGTCAGCTGAGAGGATTATTGCCGTGCCTTCAAGGAACCGGCCTCAGGTTTACCGGTTGGAAGATTTGCCACCTCTCGGTGGTGCCGCTGCATCGCAATCCCCCGACCGCGCCACTGCGAAAATACGCGAGTACGGGCGCGTCCACGAGGACACCTACGCTGGATCATTCGTCTCAGGGCCGTACATCTTCGTTGGCTTTACGTCGGAGGCGAGCACCAATTTCGCAGCTTTGCAAGCAAGACTAGGATCGTCCGTTCCGGTGAAGGTCTTTCAAGCACAGTTCACTCTAGCGACTCTCGCACGCACAGTGGACCGCATCTCTCAAGACATCGCTTCGTGGCGAAAACGCGGGATTGAGATCAGCGCAGTCTGGGTGGACGAATACCGCAACCGGGTGCAGGTCGCGTTGGCCAATGTTTCTGACGACACAATGGTGGTTCTAAAGAGCACCTACGGTGACATGCTCGCTTTCTCAGAGGGAACTTTCAGAGCCGTGTGATCTAGGGATCGTACATCGGCGCTTCGCGCGCCTGCCGTTCGCGTGTATCAGCGTCCCACGTCCCGGTGCAATAGAGCATCTGGCGCGTGACCTTGTCGCCGTCCGTGAACATCACGTGGAGCTGTCTCGAAAACAGCTCGCTACCCTTGCCGTCTGGTTCGGTCTGCGTCGTCTCGACGACGCTGCCGAATTCCGCCGGCCATTCACGGATCGAGACGAGCTTCACACCTCCGTGGGGGAACCAGCGGCCGTATTGAGCGATGATCGCGTCCAGGCCCTTGACCTGGAACCGCCAAGAGGGAACGTTCGCGTCGATCAATGCGTCGGGCGCGTACACGTCTTCGATCGCGGCGGGATCCAGCGTTTCCATCAACTTGCGGAAGCGGTCGGCGAGCACGGCTCCTCCTTGGTCGGTTCCATTGAACGTCGCCGGCAGATCGAGCGCAAGGGGTCGCTATCATCGCGCGGATGGAAGGCGACGAGGACATCTCGGGCGGCGTCGGTCCCGCTCCCACCCCCTGGCCCGAGGACCCGAGGCTCGATCCCGACCTGCTCGGAGCCGGCGACCGGCGAAACGTCGTCGACCGCTACCGCTACTGGCGGCACGACGAGATCGTCGCCGACCTCGACACGCGGCGGCACCCGTTCCACGTTGCGATCGAGAACTGGCAGCACGACATGAACATCGGAGCGGTGGTGCGGAACGCGAACGCGTTCCTCGCGGCCGAGGTGCACATCGTCGGCCGCCGACGCTGGAACCGCCGTGGTGCCATGGTCACCGACCGCTACCAGCATGTGCGCTACCACGATTCGATCGAGGCGTTCGCGTCGTGGGCGACCGACGCAGGGCTCCCCGTCCTCGGCGTCGACAACCTCCCCGGCGCGGAACCGATCGACAGGGGCGACATCCCCGCGGCGTGTGTGATGCTGTTCGGTCAGGAAGGGCCCGGCCTGTCCGACGCGGCACGTGCGGTCTGCGTGCGCGTGCTATCGATCCCGCAGTTCGGATCGACGCGCTCGATCAACGCAGGCGTGGCATCGGGGATCGCGATGTACGAGTGGGTCCGCCGGTACGCGGCGTCTGTAGAGCCGGGCCCGGCCGATCAGCCGCCGAGCCGCTGAAGCGCCTCGTCGGCCTCACGCATGATCCGCGCGATGAGGTCGGCGACGCTGGGGAGATCGTCGATCACGCCGACGACCTGGCCGCTCGCCATCACGCCGTAGCGCAAGTCGCCTTCCACCATCGCGGCGCGCAGCATCATCGGCGTGTTCGCCGCCATGAGGACCTGCGCCCAGGTGAGCTCCATCGACTTCCGCATCGCGAGCCCTTCGCGGATCATCGCGCGCCAGGGGGTGCCGGTCGAGCGCCGGAACGCCGTGGCGTTGCGGAAGGCGCGCAGGAAGCCGCTCGCCGCGCCGGCGCGGTCCAGCTGGTTGACGAACTCGGTTCGCAACACACGGTGAGGAACACCGTCTACTTTCGTGGTGACGACCGTGTCGGTGACCGATTTCGACAGGTAGAACGTCTTCACCGCGTCGGGGACCGTGCTCTCCTTCGTGAGGAGGAACCGCGTGCCCATCGCGATGCCCGCAGCCCCGTAGGACAGCGCCGCGACGAGCCCGCGGCCGTCGAAGAAGCCACCGGCCGCGACCGCCGGTATCGTCCCGCCGAGCACGTCCACGACCTGAGGCAGCAGCAGGCTGGTCGGCACCGGGCCGGTGTGGCCACCGCCCTCGCCGCCCTGGACGAGCACGGCGTCGACGCCGGTCGCGAGGACCTTCTCCGCGTGACGCTTCGCACCGATCGACGGGATCACAAGCACGCCGCCCCGCTGGAGCCGCTTGATGAGATCGTCGCGAGGCGCCATCGCGAACGAAGCTGCTCGAACGTTTTCGCTCACGAGCAGGTCGACGCGATCGTTCACGTCCGGCTGGTCGGCGCGCATGTTGACGCCGAACGGCCGGTCGGTGCGCGACTTCACGTCCTTGATCGCGCCGCGCAGCTCGTCCAGGTCCATCGTGGCCGCACCGAGGATCCCGAACCCTCCTGCGGCGGATGTCGCGGCGACGAGGCGCGGCCCGGCGACCCACCCCATCCCCGTCTGCACGATCGGATGCTCGATGCCGAGCAGCTCACACAGCGGCGTCCGCAACGCTGGACGGGTCACGACTTGACCTCCGTGTTGCGCAGCGATCGGGGGTCGAGCACCTCGCGGATCAGCCGAAGCTCATCGGCGGTCGGTTCGCGCGAGGTCGGGACATCCGGTGGCACGTCGAGCGCGAACCCGGTGTTCTCGATCACGTCGTCGACGGCGACACCAGGATGGATGCTACGCAGGCGCATCGCGGCGCCGGGCCCTTCGAAGTCCAGCACGCACAGGTTCGTGACGACGCGCCGGAGGTCGGCCGCGCCGCGATCGGTCCCGACGCCGCACACCATGTCGACTTTCTCAACGAACGCACGCGTGACGTGGCGCGGGATCCAGTACGACGTCGCGTGGTTCACCGTGTTGCCGGGCGCGCCCCGGACGCCGATGAGTTGCTTCGAGGGTTTCGCGTGATCGCCGATCGCGGAGATGTTCTGGTTGCCGCGCGCATCGATCTGCGTCGCGCCCATCATCACGTGCCGGCGGCCGCTCCAGACAGTGTCGAAAACCGAGCGGAACGGGATCCACCCTTCGATCGTCTTGTCCGTGGAGCCGAGCGCCAGCGCGTTCGACACGAGCAGCGCCTCTCCGTCGGAGATCAACAGATCCTGCTCGAACGTTGCCTTCGCGAGCCGGGCGCCGATCGTAGGGATGAATCCGAATGCGCTCGCGAGCATCGCACCGTCCCCCCGCCACGCGTCGGCGCACGCGACGACGCACACCTCGGCGCGCGTGGCGTCGCTCACGCCGTCCCTCCGGCGTACGGATCCGAGACGTAGGCCTTGAGGTCCCCAACCGCGTAGTCGGGCTCGCACGACGTCGGCAGCGCGCCGCCGGGCGCTTCCACGACCGCATCGACCATCGATCGGTTGATCCGCAAGGTATGGAACGAGCCTTCTTTCAGCAGGTCGTCGGCGATCCGCTCGCAACTGACGACGCGGCTGCCCGACGCCGCCGACAAGAACAGATCGTCGAAGTAGATGTCCGGCCCGAGGAACTGCGCGTTCCCGCCCGCGTCCGCCCGGTTCATGTGCACGATCGCGGCGTCGAGCTTCAACGCCGGAACGGCGACGAGCTCGTCGTCGCCGTACGGGTTGCGAACCGTTTTCAGCCCCGGGTTCACGCGCATCACGTCCGACCCGAGCCCGGCGCGCGTCGGCAAGAACGGAACCCGCCACGATGCGGCGAGCAGCGACAGGTAGAACATGCCCTCGTCCATCTCGGTCGCCTCGACCGCGCCTTCCTCGCGGGCTTTCTGAAAGTGCGGATCGAGCGGGATCGAATCCAGCGTCACGAACCCGAAGATCACGCGCTTCACCTTCCCGGCAGCGCAGAGCAGCCCCACGTCGGGTCCGCCGTAACTCGCGATCGTGAGGTCCTTCAAACCCGAGCGCGCGATCGCGCGCACGACGGCCATCGGCTTGCGGCGTGATCCCCAGCCGCCGATCCCGATCGTCATCCCGTCGCGCAGCGCGCCGACGACAGCCTCGATGCTCGAGCGCTTGTCGGTCGTCACTTCGTGAACTTGGCGTCGCGCTTGTCGATGAACGCTTGCCGGGCCTCGTCGGACACACCGGAGAGATTGAGTTCGTACGTGAAGCCTTGCTCGTACCGGTAGGAGCGTTTCACGTCCACGGGATCGATGCCGTTGAGCGACTCTTTCGCGCGGCGGATGATCGTCGGCGACTTCTCTGCGATCGTCGTCGCGAGCGCGCGCGCTTCACGTACGAGCGCATCGCGTGGGACAACCTTCGCGACCGAGCCGTACCCGCGGAGCTCTTCAGCGGTCGCTTTATCGCCCGTGTAGACCATCGCGCGCATCCGGTGCTGCGGGACGAGCCGCGCGAGGTGCGTGGCTGCGCCGAGCGCGCCGCGGTCTACTTCCGGAAGCCCGAAGGTCGCGTCGTCGGACGCGATCACGATGTCGGCGTTGCCGGCGAGCCCGATCCCGCCGCCGAGGCAGAACCCGTGGACGGCGGCGATCACCGGAACCTCGCACTCGTACACGGCGGCGAAGGCCGCGTAGCAGCCGCGGTTCACCCCGATGATCGCCTGCGGATCGGCTTGGAGCTCCTTGATGTCCACGCCCGCGCAGAACCCTTTCCCTTCCGCGCGCAGGATCACGACGCGGACCTCGGGATCGGCCCCCGCGGCGCGGATCAGGTCCGCCAGCTCGAACCACCCGGCGACGTTGAGCGCGTTGACCGGTGGGACGTCGATCACGACGTCGGCGATGCCCTCGGAATCGGTTCGCGTGATGCCCACGTCGTTAGTTTCTGACACTCCGTCAGATTTCGCCAGCAGCCGGGAGATATGATGCCTGGATGTTCGACGTCGACACGCTCGTTTCGGAATGCCTCGCCGTTGTCCACGAGAAGGACGCCCAGCGCTCCGTCCGCGAGATCCTGACGCGGACGCTCGAGAAGCCCTTGCCGGTTCAGAGCGCGCTCGGCAAGGACTGGGGCGGCTTGGACATCCTCTACAACTCGCCGGATCTCACCGTGCTCAACGCGATCTGGGCGCCGGGCATGAAGCTGTACCCGCACGACCACCGCATCTGGGCCGTGATCGGGATCTACGGCGGCGTCGAGGACAACACGCTCTACCGCCGCGGGCCGGAGCGGATCGAGCCCGCGGGCGGACGCGCGATCCGCGAATCCGACGTGCTCTCGCTCGGCGCCGACGCGATCCACGCCGTCGCGAACCCCGAGCGGAAGTTCACCGGCGCGATCCACATCTACGGCGGCGACTTCGTGAACCAGCCGCGGAGCCAGTGGGATCCCGACACACTGATCGAGCAGCCCTACGACCTGGCGCAGATCCAGCGCCTCTTCGCCGAAGCGAACGAGACCTGGAAGGCGCAGCTCGGCCAGGACCTCGACGAAACCGCCGGCTAGCCCTTCGCCTGCGCGAGAGCCTTCTCGAACCCCGGCAGTGCGCGTTCGATCATGTCCTCGTTGGCGGTGATCGAGATCCGGAACCAGCCCGGCAGCTCGAAGATCGCGCCCGGCAAGATGAACACGTCGTGCTCGGCGAGCATCTCGCTGAAGGCGAGGTCGTCGGCGATCGGCGAACGAACGCAGATATAGAACGTCGCGTCGGGTTTCGTCGTTTCGTAGCCCATCCCGCGAAGAGCGTCGACGATCGTGTCGCGCCGGCGCTGCAGACGCGGGATGTCGACCGACAATTTCTCGAGGTCTTGGAGCGCGTACTGCATGACCGCGTTCGGGAACTGCCAGCCGCCGATGACTTGTGAGATGAACATCGTGTCGCGCAAGGCCTGTTTGTCGGGCATATTCGGAGGCAGGGCGATGTAACCGAGACGCTGACCCGGCGCCAGCAAGGTCTTGCCGTACGTGTAGAGAACGAACGTGTCGGGATAGAACTCCGCGGCCGAGGTGTAGGTGTTCCCGTCGAACAAGATCTTGCGGTAGGACTCGTCCGACAGAAGGAACAAGCGGCGGCCGTTCCGCTTCGCCGCGTCCGTCAAGATCGCCGAGAGGTCCTTCAGGAGCTCGGGGCTGTAGATGGTCCCGGCCGGATTGTTCGGCGAGTTCACGATGATCGCACGCGTCTTCGGCGTGATCGCCTTGGCGATCGCGTCGAGGTCGACGTCGAAGCTCGGCGGCGCCAGCGTCACCCGAACCGGTGTCGCGCCGGCGATCATGATCATCGCTTCGTAGAAGAACCACGGCGGGCTGAGGTAGATCACTTCGTCGCCGCGGTCGAGGATCGTTCGCATCGTGACCGAAAGCGCGCCGAACGTCCCCGGCGTGAGGAACACGTCCTCCTTGGCGTAGGTGACGCCCCGCTCGGCCGAAAGCGTCTTCGCAGCCGCTTCGCGCGCGGCGGGCACGTCCGGCTTGTAGGCGTACCAATCCTTGGTCTGGGGCTCCGCCCACTTCTGGATCGCCTCGGTGATGCCGGGCACCGGCATGTCGTGTGGGTTGCCGGCGACGAAGTCCGAGATCGTCGGATCGTCGACGCGCTTGGACCAGGTCGAGCTGTTGAAGAATGCCCCCACGGTTTGGAGACGGCTGAGCACCTCGATCATCGGTGCGCCGAGCCCCGGATCCGTCATCTCGACCCCTCCTCCCCTGGCGTCCGGCCATTATCGCAGCAGGCTCGGTGGCCCGTATGCGTTGGATTCCACACACTCGATACGCTGTGCGCCGTGCCCGGCCAGCGCCCCAGTCTCGACGACGTCGCCGATCGCCTCGCGATCGATGACCTCATGGACGCGTACTCGGTCGCGCTGGACACCAAAGACTGGGACACACTTCGCACCCTCTTCGTCGATGGGGCCATCGTGGACTACACCGAGGAAGGCGGCGTCCGCGGCTCGATCGACGAAGCCATCGGTTGGTTCCGGCAAGCGATGGACGCATTCACTGCGAGCCAGCATTTCGTAACCAACCGCCGGGTGCGTGTGACCGGGGACACAGCGACGGGCTCGGCGTACATCTTCAGCCCGCTCGGCGCGCCGAACGGCAACGGCGGACTGGCTCTGGTGTTCGCCGGCGGCACCTACGACGACACCTTTCAGCGCACGCCCGACGGCTGGCGCTTCGCCTCGCGGACGATCCACGCGACGTGGTTCCACGTCGGGTTGCAAGGCGGCGCCGCGCCGCCGAAGACGTCCTAGATGTTGCTCGAAGGCCGCGCGGCGATCGTCACCGGCGTCGGGCCCGGCATCGGACGGGAAGCCGCGCTGGCGCTCGCGCGCGAGGGCGCCGACATCGCGCTCGGCGCCCGTACCGAGGAGCGACTGCGCGAGGTGGCCGCCGAGGTCGAGCGCCTCGGACGCCGGGCGGTCTACCTGCCGACCAACATCGCAGACGACGGCGACTGCCGCGCGCTCGCCGAGCTGTGCGTGAAAGAGTTCGGTCGGATCGACGTCCTCGCGCAGAACGCGTTCAAACAGCCGCCGATGCGCACGATCGAAGACGAAGACGCGAAGGAATGGGAGCGCGCCTTCCGCATAAACGTCATCGGCTCGATCTTCATGGCGAAAGCTGTGTTGCCCGCGATGAAGGAACAGAAGAGCGGCTCGGTCGTCTTCGTGTCGTCGCTGTCGGCGCGTAACTCCGACGCGACACTCGGCGCGTACGGCGCGGCGAAGGCGGCTCTGCTGTCGGCCGCGCGCACGATGGCGCGCGAGTGGGGCCCGTACGGGATCCGCGTGAACTCGGTCGCGCCGGGCCACGTGTGGGGCCCGAACCTGCAGTGGTACGTGGACCACCTCGCGAAGGAACAGAATCGCCCTGTCGAGGACGTGAAGGGCGAGATCGAGTCGCTGTCGCCGATGGGCAAGATCGCAACGTCGGCGGAGGTCGCCGGGGCGATCGTGTTCCTCGCGTCGGATCTGTCGGGCGGGATGACGGGCCAGGTCGTGGACGTGAACGCCGGCGCCTGGATGCCGCTGTAGATCGTAGTCATCGCGTCCGCGCGCGCAGAGCGGGTGCTCTGGCCTAAAGGAAGGGCGTCCCAAGCGTTACGTAGATCGAGGAGTCACCCGGACTGAAACTAAGAAGCCGCCGCGCGTCACCGACTCCATAATGACTTCATGGCAAACGAACGAAAGCGCGGATTCTTCGAACGATTCGTCTTGCCCGTGCTCGGGATCCCGCTCCTCGCTATTGCTGCCGTCGCGTTTTTCCCGGCACTCGCCCTCTGGGTTCTCTCGGGGCTGATCCTCGGTCTCATCGTCCGCCTTCGGTGGGTCCCGGGCGGAACAGCGGGCATCTTCGTCTACTCGGAAAGTCCGACATGGCATGCCCACATCGAACAGAACTTGCTTCCGCGCATCGAAGGTCGGCTGGAGGTTCTGAACTGGTCCGAACGTCGGAAGTGGGAAGGAAATCCGATCCGCACTCCCCTGGCAGTCTGGGTCTTCCGGCGCTGGAAACGGCATCGAGAGTTCAATCCGATGGCGATCGTGTTTGTTCCTTGGTGGAGGCCACGCGTGATCCGATTTTGGAAAGCATTCAAGGATTTCAAGCACGGCAAACCAGAGAAGGTCATGGCGCTTGAGAACGAACTCGTGGGGTTGCTACGACCGGGAGATCGTCGCCAATGATGCTGCCTCTCCGACCGGCCGAAGTCGCAGCAAAGCCAAATTACTGTTCGGCGAGACTTCGCGGGTTCTACGCAGCTGTTCCGAACCTATCTACCAATTAGACTCGCCGCCTGATGATCACCTTCCGTGACACCGCCGCGGGGATCGCGCCGCAGCAACTGGCTGGCTTCTTCGTTGGGTGGCAAAGACCACCGACGCCCGAAACGCACTTGCGCTTGCTAGACGCTAGTGATCGGGTGGTGGTTGCGTTCGATGATGAGTCAAGCCGAGTTGTAGGTTTCGCGACTGCTCTGACCGATGGGATCCTGGCCGCGTATATCTCCTTTATCGAAGTTTTGCCCAGCTACCAGAGACAGGGGATCGGTCGGGAGCTCGTCCGACAGCTCCTACAAACGCTGGACGGTTTGTACATGGTGGACACCATCACCGACTCTGAACTTACGCCCTTCTATCGCGAGCATGGCCTGCTTCCCGGGACGGGAATGATGCTCCGACGCTACCAATCTCAGTCGGGCCTGAGTTGATTGGTCATGATCGTTATCTGCACTGATAGGCGCGCAGGCGCAACTTCCTGAGCTAACCTTCCACTTGAAGAAGGGACTCGAGAGCGAGGCGTTCGAACAGGCTTTTGAGCAATCTCTGCTCGACCAAAACATCGTCTTTAAAACCCTGACCGAAGTAAAACGGCTCGTGAGGCGGCTCTCATTGCTCCTGGCCCTAAAACGTCGCGCTCGTATCGCCATGGCCATAGCGCCTCTCTTGGCGTTAGCCGCGTGCGTTAGCGTTCCAGCGAGCGGTGTCTCGATCGATGGAGGGCGTCTCACAATTCGATACAAGTTGTGCGCAAGCCAGCAGATCTCGCGAGTTTCCTTATCGTACGCGTCAGATCCGGCATCTAAATCGATTTGGAGAGCGACGCTCATAGATCGGTCAGTTCGACGGTTCACCTTTCCTATTGGCCCCTCGTTGCCGGGCTTTCGTGTCGACGATCGCACTCAGGGCGAGTTGCGAGCGTCCGCGTCGTATGGGGCCGATGCTGAGACAACGAATCATGAGCCGTTAATTGGCTTCGGATTTAAACCCGAAGATCTCCGACCCGGGTATGTTCTCACGCGGCGGCACGGTAACAACGATTACGTGCGTCTCGCAGAGTGGAATCAGAAGCGGCCAAGCTGTTCGAGTGACAGACCTTATGTTCTTTTGATCTATCCGGTAATTGGAATCGTCGTGCTTGCCGTATGGGCGCATAGGCGGCGAGGTAATGATCCACCTGACGCGACGGCCGATCCCGGCTTCGGACACCAGCCCTCCGAATAAAGAATCCCTTCCCCGGCCCGGGCCCGTGATGCCAGCCGTATTCAGTCTTCACTCGCGAGTGCACCAAACCGTGTCACGCGTTCAGGCGGCGTCGCCGCTGTGGTCGTCGAACCCGAGTGATCGGGCATGTTGAAGCAACCCGGCGTACAGTTGGTGATTGGTGAGAATTGCTGCGGCGGTGGTCACAACCCTCGCGACAATCGGACTCTTCGAGTTCGCCGGCGAATCCCGTTGGGGCGTTCGACGCCGTCCGTGGTGGCTCGCGATTCCATCGGGCCTGTTCGCCGCAGTGAGCATCGCTCTTTGGATGAATGACGCGCGCGATCTGACCCTCGGTAGTTTCCTCGGACTATGGTGGGTCGCACTACTGTGGACCCTGGTTACGCGGGTGGGTGTCCTGGGTGGGCTGTTGAACGTCCGCCATGCGGTAGCAAGGCGTGAAGGCAGAGTCGCGTCGCTGTGGCTCACCAGCATTGTCGTCGATGTGCTCCCGTCGCGGCTGTGGAAGGCGGGCAACCTGTACGGCAACAGTCTTCATTTCTGCGCCGGGCGGCATCCATCAAGCGGTCGGCTTGTCCGGACCGTGGAGTGGAATGGCGGTCGGCTGGTCAATGGGCGACGGTTGTTCATGGAACATGAGGACCCAGCCAGCACCATTGATCCCGGTTCGGGATGATGTCCGCGCCGACGGGTCGGTCCTCGTTGATGACCTAACTCGAAGACGGAACGGGAGCTAGTTCGATGGCGCGTGTCGGCGGCGCATGATGTCGCGCAATGCGTCAGCGATCACCAGCGGGAGCGCGAGCTTCAAGATCGTCTCACTCTTTCGCTGTTCCAGCCGACGAGTAGCGCTTCGCCGTCGACGTTCGGACCGATCTCGATGCAACCGCCGCGACGTTCGACGCCCTGCACCAGGGCGATGATCTTCTCCGGTGTCAGCTGATCGCCGTCACTCATCTTGCGTCCCCCTCCCTGAATTTTCGTGGTCGTGGCTCAGCATTCGGTGCAGATGTGTTTCGACCGTCAGACTTCCAGTTTCGAGCATGCGCACGAGAAGCTAAGCAAGGTCGTACGTGCGTCAACAGGAAGTTGACGATAGGCCCCCGGCACGAACGCGTCGTCCTCGACTGCTCTTCAGAGGAATACTGATATCTCGTTGGTCCGGAGGAAAACCCCATCCACGAAGAACTCGGCCACGACCCGGTAATAACCGTTGGATGCGAGAGTGGTTGCGCAGCTTTCTTCGCTCCGTATATGGAAAGGCTCGCGTCGCACGCGGACGTCCCAGAAAAATGGAAACGCGATACCTCGTCGGATCGGGCCGTACCCGAAGAACAGAGCGCTGGTATTGCAAGAGGTGTTGTCGTAAACGAGCGTGTCTCCTCGATACACTCTCCAACGGAGCGGCCCTCCGCCGGCCGCTTGATCGACCAGGCACTCAGAGTATCCGCCCCGAGGCGTGATCACGAGATAAAAGGTCGACGATCCCGGAGGGCCCTGAATCTCGCCGGCGCCACGCAGTTGCCGGGTGGACATTCCGACGGCTTCGAGCGTCACCTCTGGTGGCGGCCGGTAACGGCTGAGTCGCACGTCGAGACTGACCGCTGAACACTCGCCGGGTTCGAGTCCGGAGTGGCCCGCGTGGAAACCGGGCCCGCTTAGAACTCCAACGGCTGCGAGGGAAGCGACGATCGCGCGGATCTTCATCTTTGCGTTTCCGCGAGATCGAAAAACCTACGGGTGCGTCCAGGCTTCACTCGACGATGATATCGCTCAGCGGGCTGATGAAACCGCGAGTTAGTTGCTCGAGTCGCAATGCGCGCCCCATGCGATGTCCTCTAGGAAGAGAGCCTTGTCATACCACCAGACGAATGGAGGATCGGCGTCGGGAACCGCTTCAAGCACGGTTCGTGGAGGACTAGTGATCTTTCCTGCCACACGTTCTTCGTCATTATTCGGCGCTTGAATCCCCGCCCCGCGTAGATCGGCCAGATACGCATGAAAGGTCGCCGGGAAGAAGCGCGTTGCCTCGAGTCGATTGTTCACAAACTCAAGCCACAGCTCACCGGTATCACCGTGATCTGTCCACGGCTTCAGTTTCACGACGAGCATCTCGAACGCCGGGCAGCCGGGACTCGCGGGGTGGCTTGATGGCGTCTGCTCATTCCACGGGAGCCCCTTCGATAATCTTCTTGCCTCGGCGGGCTGCATGTAGCTCTGGAATGGGAAAGCGAGCGACGTCGGGTCACGAGGGCGCGCGCCCACATCTGGCGCCGCTATGAAAGAACATCCACCTAAGACCAACAGAATCAACAGGCCAAGAGCCCGAGGCCACATCACCAGCTAACGACCCTGCGACTGATCGGCCGGGAGCCGACCCGAAACGCGCACAACGTCAGGCAGCGATCAATTCGCGCAGCGTCACAGAACATCCCGTCGATCCTTAGCCTCTTGTGCCGCCGACCCGGCACCGCCTCCCGGTGGTGTGCGGCGTGGTTCTCGCACGCCAGCCGTCGGACCCTCGTCGCCACGACGCCAGCGTTCTTCGTCCGCCAATAGCTGAAGCTCCCACTCTGCAAGAGGCTCAGGCTGAGCATCATCGCTTTTCATGTTGTCAGGATACGCTTTCCTTCCTCCAGCAAAAGGGGCGCAAAGGGAGAGAGACACAAGCGGTATTGCGCACCTTTGGGATTGCAATGCGGACAGCCCTAATTCTTTAGCCGCCCGACATCGCTCCGACGATCATGAACGGTTCTTTGCCTTCCACGATCTCGTGCGGAAGCGGCGTGTCGTCCGGGTCGTGCGAGATGTCTTCGGAACACGCGTAGAAGCGCACGAACGCGCGGCGGCGCTTCGTCGATCGGTCGCGGATCGTCCCGCGAAGCGCCGGGTACTGGGCTTCCAGCGCGTCGACGATCGCCCGCGGCGTCACCTCGCCGTCGAGCTCGAGCGTCACCTCGCCCGACACCTTCGCGATCGTACGCAGGTGCGCCGGCAGCGTCACGCGGATCACGGCAGCTCCTGCACCTCGACCGAGAGCACGGCGGACAGGTCGCGCACGATAGGCGCCCAGCTGTCGCCGCCGTCTGACGAGCCGTAGACCTGGCCGCCGGTCGTCCCGAAGTAGACGCCGCACGGGTCGAGCGAGTCGACGTCCATGGCGTCCCGCAAGATGTTCACGTAGCAGTCGCTCTGCGGCAGGCCATTAGTGAGCGCCTCCCATTCATTGCCGCCCGTCCGGCTCCGGTAAACGCGCAGCTTGCCGTCGGGCGGGTAGTGCTCGGAGTCGCTCTTGATCGGGACGACGTAGATCGTTTCGGGCTCGTGCGCGTGGACGTCGATCGTGAACCCGAAGTCGGAAGGGAGGTCGCCGCTGACCTCGGTCCATGAATCTCCGCCGTCGTCCGAGCGCATCACGTCCCAGTGCTTCTGCATGAACAGCACGTCGGGGCGCGACGGATGCATCGCGACGTGGTGGACGCAGTGCCCGACTTCCGCGTTCGGGTCGGGAAGTCCCTCCGAGTGCAAGCCTTTGTTCACCGGTCGCCATGTCTGACCGGCGTCGTCCGTGCGGAACGTTCCCGCCGCCGAGATCGCGATGTGCATCCGCTCGGGACGCGTCGGATCTTGGATGATCGTGTGGAGGCACAACCCCCCGGCGCCCGGCATCCACCCGCCCGCCGTGGGATGCTCGCGCAGGCCGGTCAGCTCGGTCCAGCTCTTCCCGCCGTCGGCCGAGCGGTACAGCGCAGCGTCCTGTACGCCCGCGTAGACGGTGTCCGGATCGTCGAGGGACGGCTCGAGGTGCCAAACGCGCACGAATTCCCAGGGCTTCGGCGTGCCGTCGTACCAGAGGTGATCGTGCGTCGGCGACTGATACGTGAAGTCGTTATCCATGGGGTTCCACGTTTTGCCGCCGTCGTCGGAACGTTGGATGAGCTGGCCGAACCAGCTCGTATTCTGCGCCGCGTAGATCCGATCCGGATCCACCGGCGACCCTTTGACGTGGTAGATCTCCCACCCGCCGAAGAACGGCCCGTCGACGTTCCACTTCTTGCGAGCACCGTCTGAGGTGAGGACGAACGCGCCTTTGCGTGTTCCAACAAGTACCCGGACGCCGGCCATGATCCGCTCCCTCGTCGCGCGGTCG
>Ga0075425_100000589_pt1 | contig 34208 bp, 35 predicted proteins | sample SoiMethybrSBSTD4_FD_75300 | JGI IMG/M metagenome (GOLD analysis project Ga0075425, IMG submission 75300) | Bulk soil microbial communities from a Populus tree surrounding site in Tennessee, USA - Soil MetaG P. TD hybrid SBSTD4 | ecosystem: Environmental > Terrestrial > Soil > Tree plantation... | reverse complement strand
GGCGGCGGCAAGCAGCGGCAGCGCGTCTCCCCAGGGCCAGGACCAATGCACCGGATGCTGAATCCGGCCGTTCACTCGCGCCGCGAGATCGACGTAGGTGCGAGCATCGCGCACCGTGCGTTCGTACAGGACCGGGTTTCCGGGGTGCGGGAGGATCTGGTCGACGCCTCGACCGAGCATCACGTCACCGCAGAGAAACAGTGCCAGGGCGGCGTCCCGCGCTGGCCTCCGGACACCCTCGGACATCCCCTCACAGCGTAGAGCCGTGCCCGCGGAGGCGTTGCACAAAGCCGATCATGCGAAACTGAGGCGATGGATACCGTTCTCGTGACCGGGGGAACGGGCCACCTCGGCCGAGATCTCGTCACCCGGCTCAAGCGTTCCTACCGCGTACGTGTGCTGGCTCGATCGGCGGGATCGGACCCCGACGTGGAGTGGATTCGTGGCGATCTCGCCACCGGTGATGGCATCGCCGACGCGGTGACCGGCAGCCAGACGGTGATCCACGCGGCAACACTCTCGCCGGCCGCGCGTCGCGGCTACATCGTGCCTAAAGATCTATGGTCTAGTCCGAGCTCGGTTGATCGTGACGGCACCGAGCGCCTGCTGGACAAGGCCGCTGAAGCTGGCGTCGGCCATATCCTCTACGTCTCCATCGTCGGCATCGACCGGCCGCGGATCCCATACTTGCGTCGCAAGCTGGAGGCCGAATACCTGATCCGCCAAGGCCGCATCCCTTGGTCGATCGCCCGCGCGACCCAGTTCCACTGGCTCCTGGACCGCATGTTCGGCAGGATGGCTCGGCTCCCGATCGTGCCATTGCCCGACATGCAGGCGGAACCGGTGGATACGGCTGACTTCGCGGACTACCTCATCGAATCCGTCGCCAGGGGCCCGGTCGGCCGACTGGCCGACTTTGGCGGACCAGAGGTTCTCACATTCTCCGCGGCTTTCGATCAGTGGCGCGAGGCACGAAAGCGTCCCGTTCGCACGATGCGCATTCCGTTGCCAGCGGCCATCAGCAATGCTGCCAGTGCCATGTCGGTGAGCGGTCCCGGCAGCAGGAGAGGGAGCCTCACCTGGGCCAACTGGCTGCGCTCTCACTCGGCGGAGTGATCGGTCTCGCGACAATGATCTTGAAGTTATTGATCTTCACTATGGCGGAAGCGATTGCCTTGCGTGTAGCGCGACAGTAGGTTCGCTCTATCGGATGGTCGTAGAGGGGGAAACGTCGTGGGTCTGAGCGATTGCCGTGTTGGTGCCGTGATCGGGGTATCGGACATGGATCGTGCGAAGGAATTCTACGAGGGCAAGCTCGGCTTGTCCGGCGGCGAGGAGACGCCCGATGGGGGGCATCGATACCCCTGCGGTGGCGGCACCGAAATCTACGTGTACCCCTCGCCGGGGAACGCCGGTGGTTCTGGGGCGACGCAAGCTGGCTGGTCTGTCGGGAATGTCGAAGCGATGGTGGATGAGCTGACCGCGAAAGGCGTTACGTTCGAGCAGTACGGTGAGCCGATCAACACCGATGCCAAGGGCGTCGCGCGGTTTGGAGAGTACGCGAGCGCATGGTTCAAGGACCCCGACGGGAACATCCTCGCGCTCGCAGGTTAAGTACTTGCTCCGCGCTATCGCTTTAAGGCGGCCGCGGGGGCCGAAAACAGGCCGAGCGCTGGTGATATCAGTCGCGCTAGCTATGGTTCACCCATAGCTAATATGAGCCGCATGTCATCGGACGCCCTCGAGCGCAAGCCGAGACGGAGCTACTTCTCGGCATCGCGTACGGAGCGGGCCGGCCGAACCCGCAAAAGAGTCATCGACGCTGCGACTCGGCTCTTCGTCCAGCAGGGCTACGCGATGACGACGATGCGCGGCATCGCGGCCGAGGCAGGGGTATCGGTTCCCACAGTGGAACTGCTGTTCGGCACCAAGGCGCAGCTATTGCACGTGGTGATCGATGTGGCTATTGCCGGAGACGACGAGCCGGTGCCCATGCTGAGCCGACCATGGGCGATCGAGGCGGAATCGACACCTGACCTCGCGGACTTCCTCACGACCGTGGGCCAGGTGATCAGCGACGCGCAGCTGCGATCAGCAGGAGTCATGCTTACTGCGTACGAGGCGTCCGCAGCTGACCCAGATATCCAACTCTTGATCTTGGATCGAGAATCCCAACGTCAGGGCACTGCAAGCTGGATCGTCGATGGTGTTGTCGCACGTGCGGCGCTTCGTCCGGGACTGGGCAGAGCGGCCGCCATAGACACTGTATGGATGCTGATGGATCCCGTGGTCTTCAGCCGCCTGACTCGGCAACGAGGTTGGAGCTTAGAGCGCTATGCAGCCTGGTTCGCCGATACTCTCACTCAGCTACTTGTTGGCGACAACACCGGGACTGAGGCATAGTCTTCAGGCATTCGCGCGTGCGTCCTCCCTGGAGACAACTTCACGCTCTGTCCTTGTGCCTGGGTGCATGTGCCTGGCACGTGCCCTGATTTTGCATCACCAGTGAGCGCGACATGCGGCATCTATACCGTTTCGGCTCGCTGGTGATGCGAAATCAGGGTCTAGCTCAACTCTGCGGCACGACGACGTCGACCATCCAGGGCACGCCGAACTTGTCGGTGCACATGCCGAACAGGTCTCCCCACATCTGCTTCTCAAATGGCATCGTCACGGTGCCACTCTCGGAGAGCTTGTCCCAATAGCCCCGGAGCTCCTGCTCATCATCACCGCTCAGGCTGACGGTGATATTGCCGCCAGGATTCAGTTCCATACCCGGAGGAGTGTCGGCTGCCATCAGTGTGAAGCCGCTATCGGTTTGGAGCTGTCCGTGCATGATGTTGTCGGCACCTGGTTGGTTCGGATCGCCGTACTGACCGAACGTGTTCAGCGTCAAATTGCCGCCGAAGACGTCCTTGTAGAACTCCATCGCCTGCCGGGCATTGTCGCGGAAACTGATGTAGGGGTTGAGAACTGAGGGCACCTTGGCTCCTTCCGAGTCTTTTTGGGGATTGCTCATTGCACATTACTCATGGGCTCTGACAGTACGAACGAGGCCCCTGGAACCTCAGGAGTTGACGATCCAGCGATGTCCGAATGGGTCGTGGAACGTGGCGGATCGGCCGTGACTCGTGGATTCCGGGCCGCGATCCAACTCAACACCTTTTCTCACGGCCGCCGCTGCCACGGCGTCGCAGTCGGACACGTCCAGATGCAACGACACGGCGCTGCCTGTCGTGGGGTCGGGTGGCTCGACATCTACCTCTGGGAATGGGTCGGCCATCATCAGCAGAGAGTCGCCGATCCTGAGCTCCACGTGGCCAATCCGCCCGTCGTCCATGACGTACGGCTTGCCCTTTACCGTGGCCTGGAACACCTCCGCGTACCAGTCGATTGCAGCTCGCGAGTCGGCAACGCAGAGGTAAGGGGTGAGATTGCTCATGGGGTATCTCCTTCTGAGTTGAGCAGTGTCATGAACGACCACAGTCCATCCTCTCGTCGGTTGGGCTGCCGGCGGCCAAGGAGTCGCGAACGCTGATCAGGCGCTCGCGATGGCGACCCAGGGCTGCCGATCCGCCGCCGCGGCTCGGAATGATCATCCATATGCCCACCGTAGAACTTGACGTCGCGGCAAGTTCAAGAGCTGTTGACCGACTTGTCTCTGCCGGTAGTGAAGGCGTGACGAATGGTGTCAAGATCTTGACGCAGCGCGCGGGTACGGTCTGGTCCCAGAAGCTTGGTCACTCGGCCTTCAAGCTCTGGTACGAGCTCTTGGGCAAGGGTCAGCACCTCGCGTCCACGCTCGGTTGGCAGCACGAGTTTGGCTCGCCGGTCATTGGGATCAGGCACGCGTATGAGGTAGCCGTGAGTCTCGAGGTGCCGAACCAATTCCGCCATAGCCTGCTTGGTCATCTGGGCCCGCTCGGCGAGGAGGCTCACGGTTGTTCCGGTGTCGTCGAGGTACTGGAAGACCGCGCCGTGTGCGGCGCGGATCACCCCGTGCCCCCGTTCCGCCAGTCGAGCAACGACGAGATCGTTGAGTGCTACGAACGCCTCTCGCATCAGGACGGCCAGGTTTGCTGGACGTTCTCGACCTTCCAGTCGCGGTATCCGACTTGACATTCGACAAGCAGCCTGTCTATCCATCGATTATGGACAAGTTACCTGTCGATTCTGACACATCCAAGCGCCTGATGTTGGGCACCGACGAGCTCACTGTCCTCGCGACGAGCGGAGAGACTGGTGGAGCGTTGTTTGCGGTCGAGATCCGGATGCCGCCAGGCGGAGGTCCTCCTGTGATGCATCGTCACGAGCCCGGTGAGGTTTATTACGTGATCGAGGGCGAATTCATCTTCTACACCGGAGGATTTGGCACACCCGCAGAGCGGATGGCTGTCGGAGTGGGCCAGACTGTGGCGCTCGCCGGCGGAACTCCACACACCATCCGAAACGAATCGGATGCGGATGCGGTGGCCTTCGTTGTGCACGCGCCTGGAGCTCCTATGGAGAGCTTCTCGCGCGACGCGGCAGCTCAAGCGGCCGATGGCAATCCCGGCATGGACGCTGTGTTAGCAATCGCGCAGCGCCATGGCATCGAGTTGCTGGGGGAGATACCGGCCGTTAACTAGAACCAGTGAGACAGGCTCAGGGCACGGTGCTTAACCAGGGTCCTTACTGACGTCGGGCGACAGGATGGTCACCACACTCGAGTCATCCTGGGCACCCAGCCCGGCGGCTTCGGCGATGAGATACAGCTGTTCGGCAGCAGCGGCCAGCGGCAGCGGGACGTGGCACCCGCGACCGACGTTCGTCACAATCCCCATGTCCTTGACAAAGATGTCGACGCGCGACTTGACCTCGGCACCACCGGTGTAGGCCTGCAGCATGCGAGGTCCTCGATCGGAGAACATGAACGAGCCGGCCGCGCCCTGCGACAGCGCGCTGATCACCACTGCCGGATCGAGTCCTAGTCCACGGGCGAGCGCGATCGCTTCGGCTGCGGCGGCGATATGGATCCCGGCGAGGAGCTGGTTGATCGTCTTCAGGGCTTGGCCATCGCCAGGACGGGCACCAACGATCGTCAAAGTAGAGGCCAGGTGATCAAGGACCGGCTGGGCGGCGGCGAGCGCCTGCTCTGTCGCACCAACGACAATCAGCAGGTCGCCCTTCCCAGCGCGAACCGGGCCGCCGCTGATCGGAGCGTCGATCAGCGGGTAGCCCGCTTCCGCAAGCCGATCGGCCAGCGCACGCGCGGCCTCGGGGCCGACCGTACTCGTCAAGATCACCGGCGAGCCAGGTTTCAAGGACAGGAGCGCACCTTCCTTGCCAAAGAGTGCGGACTCGGCCTGGCTTTGATCACGAACCGCGAGGAGGGCGATGTCAGCGTGCTTGCTCGCATCACGTGGAGTGGCCTCGACGACAATCCCTTGCTCCGAAGCGAGCTCGCGGCGCGCTTCGAACGGGTCAAAGCCGGTAATTGAGAATCTCGTCGCCAGATGGGCGGCCATGGGGAGCCCCATGGCGCCCAGGCCAATGACGGCGATATGGCTGCTGTTCTCGGACATGGTGACTGTGACTCCCTTCTGAGAACGGGCCGGTCAGACACTTCGCAGGGTGTCGACGACAGCGGCGAGTGCATCGTCGTCGCCCACATTCCCCGCGAACACGATGTACGGAATGCCCCTAGCTAGTCCCGCAACCGGCTCCCACAAAGAGACGATGCCGGGAAGCATGTTGCCGCGACACCAAGCTCGGGTGATACCGAGACCCACCGTGGCGGTGTCGGATGAGGTAATGCCTCCCTTTGCGATGACAAAGGACGGCCGGATCTGGTTCACGATCTCGCGTACCGTGCCGACCAGCGCAGCACTGACCGTACGGGCGATCACCAGGCTCTGTGCGGCATCGCTGCCGGTTACGAGCGTTCGGCTGGTCCGTATCACGATGTCGCTCTCCGCTTCGTTAGTTCGCAACACTTTCGCGGCTTGCCCCGCGACCTCATCGACGTGCTGGTCGCGGGCGGCGTCGTCGAGCAAGGTCGGGACGTCCAGCTCGAGTTCGATAATCTTGCCCTTGACCCGGAGCCGGTCGAGCTGGCGGGTGGTGAGCGCGACGTGCGAGCCGATCGCGACGAGGCCGTGCCTCGTGGCCGGACGATTGTCGTCGGGGTCGGCCGGTTGCGAGCCCAGGATCTCTCTCAAGCGCTTGGCATCTATTGGCGGTGTGGCCTCCTGCCCGGTGCGGGCGCGGACGAACGACGGCCCGATGCGGTAGAGGAAGTTCTTGCCGGACGCCTCGGCGCGAAGTATCGCCAGTACGACGACCCGCTGATCCGCATCGGTGGCGGTGTCCACCACAACGGGTTGGCGGTCCCGCAGTTCCGAGAGGACCTCGAGCACGCGATCCGGACCACCGACGCGAATGTCGCTCAACGTGATCCGGGCAACCTGATCTCGCGGGATTCGCCCGCCGGTCTTCTCCTCAACCCAGTCGCGCAGGTCTGAGTTCCGGTAGCCGAAACTGGCATCCTTGGCGAACTCACTGTGCGATACCGGGATCATGCCTGCGCTGGTACGCGCCCAGTGCACCGAGTCGACCGTCACGCGGCCAGGTTCGACGTATGCGGGGCAGACAATCACACCGTCGATGATCGTGCCGCGAGCTGCCAGCTCCTCAGCGAGAACGTCGGTCTCGAGGGGGAAGTAGCCCCGCAGCGTGGAGTCGCTGCGACTGGCCATGACGTATGACACCTGCCGTGCGGTGGCCGCCTGGTCAAGAGTGTCGACTACCTGTCGGTTGAGTTCCGCGGCGTCGTCCGCGGAGAGGCTGCGCGTGTTGGTCAAGATGAAGAAGCCGGTCGTGGGCTGCTGCAACGCCCACTTCAGGTCGGCGACAGACCAGCTGGTCAAAACTGGCAGATCGGCGATGGTCTGCGTGCCGGTAGGGTCGTCGTCGAGAATCACCAGCCGCCGGCCGGCCTGAATTTGATCAAGATTGGTGCCAACATCAAACTCGGGCGGCTGATCAGCGAGCAGCCGATCCAGCGGAATCGCACCGGAGAATGTGGGAGCGGGCGCAGCTGGATCGATATTGGTCACGGGGACTCCTTCAATGGATCGACGTTATCCCGGCCAGCCCGAAGTAAACATCCGCACAGGCATTGAGCGTGACGCATTCACGATGACCCTGATTCAGATGGGCTGATCGGGGTAGGGGACACCCAATCGGGAAAGACACCGGCGCCTAGGACCGGGGGGCTACGGCAAGCCGAGGCTGCTGGTGCCGGCCTCGTCGAGGTGGATACTCGCAGCGCCGAGCCCCACTTCAACGAGAAATACACCACGTCAACGCGAAGGTGCGGTCGGATCGTGCGGCACGGATTGATCACATGATGGAGCACATCGCCATCGTCGGCGCCGGGTACATGGGCGGCGGAATCGCCCAGGTCTTCGCGATGGCGGGCATGGATGTCGTGATCGTGGACGCCGATCCCGACCTCACCGTTCGACATCTTGATCGATTGTGTGAGGAGGCCGAGGACTTCGAGGACCGGGGTCTGTTCCAGCCGGGATCGGCGGAGAAAGTGGGAAAGAACCTCCGTGCCGCGAAAAGCGTGGCAGAGGCGGTGGCGGAAGCCGATCTGATCGAGGAGGCAGTCCTCGAACGGCCCGAAGTCAAGAAGCCGGTGCTGCGCAGTATCGAGGAAGCTGCCCGCTCGGACGCGGTGATCGGCAGCAATACTTCGACTCTGCCCATTGGTGATCTTGCTGCTGGCCTGGAACATCCTGAGCGCTTCCTCGGTGTGCACTTTTCCAACCCCGCACCATTCATCCCAGGGGTGGAGCTCATTGCGCACTCCGGCACCGACGAAGACGTCGTCGAGGCGGTCGAGGCACTCGTACCCCTGACAGGCAAGCTGACCGCACGGGTCAACGACAAAGCCGGCTTTGTGCTCAACCGGCTGCAATACGTCTTGCTCAAGGAAGCCATGAATCTGGTCGAGGAAGGCGTGGCCACGCCCGAGGACGTGGACATCATCGTCCGCACGACCTTTGGTTACCGGCTGCCGTTCTTTGGACCCTTCGCCATCGCAGATATGGCCGGACTGGACGTCTATAGCGACGGCTTCCGCACCCTGCAACAGCACTACGGGGAGCGATTGGCTGCGCCGAAGTTGCTCACCGACCTCGTCTCGGCCGGACGGTACGGAGTCAAGCAAGGCGGCGGCTTCGTCACTCCTGCCGGCGAGCAGGCACCGCTGGTTGCCTACCGCAACACCGCCTATGCCCGGCTCGGACAGCTGCTGAAGGAGCTCGGACCCGTGCCGACAGGAGGAAGGGACGAATGATCAACCCTCCGTACACTGCCGAAGACTGGCCGATCGCGGCAGCGATGCTGCCGTTTGGGAACAAGGACTCGCGCGGCGGGCCCATTCAGGATGCAGAGCCGGAAGAATGGGCCAAGCACCTGCGGCTGGTTCGGCGGATCGGCTTCACCGAGGTCGATCCCACCGATACCTGGGTACGAGTAGGTGATCTCACTGCTGACCGGCTCGCCGATTTCAAGAGTGTCCTTGGTGACGTCGGCCTGACGATTCCCGCCATCTCGACCTCACGCCGCAGTGTCATGGATCCCGACCGTGGCGAAGAGTACCTGGCGTACAGTCACCGGCTGATCGACAATGCGGCGGAGCTGGGTGTTCCCATGGTCAGCTTTGGCTTCTTTCAGGCGTTCACCGAAGAACAGCAGCGCGCGCTGTGGTTCTGGCTAGCCGATGGTTGGCATGACGATGAGTCGCCTGAGGCGCGGAGCCGCGCCGCTTCGCTGATCCGCGAGCTGGCCGAACACGCAGCGAGCAACCGCCAGCAGATCACGCTGGAAATGTATGAGGACACCTACGTCGGCACATGCGACGGCGCTGTGCAATTCCTCAAAGAGGTAGGACATGACGCCTGCGGGCTGAACCCCGATATCGGCAACTTCATCCGGCTGCATCGGCCGATCGAGCCGGTGCAGGACATGCTCGACAAGGTCCTGCCGTACGCCAACTACTGGCACGTCAAGAACTATCTGCGCGACGAAGACCCGGCCACCGGTCAGGTGATGACCTTCCCGGTGCCGATGGAGTTCGGGTTGATCAACTATCGAGCCGCGATCAGCCAGGCGCTCGACCTCGGCTTCAGTGGTGCCTTCCTCTGTGAGCACTACGGCAGCGATGCGATCACTGTGATCGGCAAGAACCGCGCTTACGTCCGAGACATCCTTGCCACCTTGATCGATTAACTAAGACCCAGAAGGAGCACTCAATGACCGCCACAGCCTCGGAGACATCGACTGCCATACCCCGGTTGCCGGACCTACGTACCGCCATTGTCACCGGAGCCGGTGGTCCGGCCGGAATCGGCCGAGTCACCGCCCGGATCCTGGCAGAGAGCGGCTGGCACATCGCTCTGGTCGACATCAACGCCGATGGCCTTTCCGGCGTGGAGAAAGAGCTCCGTGCGGCAGGCCAGGAGAACCTGCTCGCGGTACCGACCGACATCGCCTCAGAGACGTCGGTGACCGAGGCATACGAACAGATCGACTCCGAGCTCCCTCCGGTGGTCGGTCTGGTCAACCTGGCCGGCATCCCCAGTCCCGTGCCGCTCCATGAGTGCAGCCTGGCGGAGTTCGAACGCGTGATGGCAGTGAACGTTACGGGTTCGTTCTTGATGCTCAAGGCGGCCGCTGCGCGAATGATCCCGCAGGGTGTCGGACGCATCGTCAACACATCCTCAATCACCGCCATTGACGGGGGCGGCACATTCTCCAAGGGCGTATACGCCACCGCAAAGGCGGCAGTGATCGGGATGTGTCATGGTGGCGCGCGCGAGCTCGGCCCGTACGGGATCACGGTGAATGTGCTAACTCCCGGGCCGGTCGACACCGAGATCATGGGTGGCCGGCTCACCGACGAGCGCAAGGCATCGATGTCAGCCGGTATTCCTCTGGGCCGGGTCGGGCAGCCCGAGGAAATCGCTGCGACCGTTGCGTTCCTGTTGTCCGAAGGTGCCGGCTACATCAACGGAGCAACCATTCAGCTCGACGGCGGCAAACACATGCACTGAACCACTCTGACCAACGGCACCACGAGCAAGGAGATATCGATGGCCGACACCGTTACGAATCAAACGCCCCAGCGTCGCTTCGAGTTGAGCGAGCAGGCAAACCGGAAGGTCTTCAAACGACTGATTCCGTTCCTACTGCTGATGTATGTGATTGCGTTCTTGGACCGAAGCAATGTCTCCTTCGCCCAGGAGGAGTTTGAGGCCGACTTCGGCATCAGCACGGCCGCGTACGCCTTCGGCGCCGGCCTCTTCTTCGTGGGCTACGCCATTTTCGAGATCCCGAGCAACCTCTTGCTGCACCGCGTCGGGGCGCGCTGGTGGCTGTCTCGAATCATGGTGAGCTGGGGTATTGTCGCCGCGGCTTTCGTGTTCGTGCAGGGTCCGATCAGCTTCTACATCCTGCGCTTCCTGCTGGGAGTCATGGAGGCCGGTTTCTTCCCGGGCGTCATCTTGTTCCTCACGTACTGGGTCCCTGCCCGACACCTGAGCCGGGCCCGGGGTTACTTCTACATGGGCATCGCGCTTGCCGGCATTCTCGGCAGCCCGCTCTCCGGGGGTCTGCTGGAGCTCGACGGCGTCTTCGGGCTGCGCGGCATCCACTGGATGTTCCTGGTCGAGGGCCTGCTGGCGGTCGCGGTGGGCATCTGGGCCTTCTTCTACCTAACCGACAGGCCCGAGCAAGCAAAGTGGTTGCCCGACGACGAGCGGCAGGCGTTGGTGGAGACGATCGACGCCGAAGACACCGCCAAGGAGGAAGGCCACGGGCCGAAGAGGGTGTTGGCCGCTCTCGGCAACTGGCGGGTGTGGTATTTCGCGCTGATCTATTTCTGCCTCCAGATCGCGGTCTACGGTGTCACGTTCTTCCTGCCCACCCAGGTGACCGCTATCACCGGCCAGAAGCTGGGCTTCCAGTCTTCGTTGGTGACCGCCATCCCGTGGGTTTTCGCATTGGTGGGTCTGCTGATCTTCCCGGGTTTGGCCGACCGCACCCGCAGGCACCGGTTGATCGGCTCGCTGCTGCTGCTGGGCACCGCGTTCGGCATCGTCATCTCCGGTGCGCTCAGCAGCAACCCGGTGCTCGCGATCGCCGGTCTTTGCCTGGCCGCGATGGGGTTCGTCGCCATGTCTCCCATCTTCTGGACGCTGCCGACGGAGTACATGACCGGATACGCCGCCGCCGCCGGCATCGCATTGATCAACTCGCTGGGTAACCTTGGCGGATTCCTGGCGCCCATCCAGCGTGACTACTTCAAGGAAACGCTCGGTGGCAACGCGGGCCTGTACTCCCTGGCCATCGGGGCGGTCCTGGCGGCCGTGCTGTTTGCCGTGAGCGCGCGCTTCAAGAAGGCCAACGAGGTCGAGGCTGGTCACCTGGACGACGTCGACGCCATGTACATACCGCATGAGAAGGCTGAGATGGCGCGAGGAGTACACGGTAGGGCCAGATGAGAGCGCTGGTGTTGCGCGATTTCTACGACATCGTGCTTGAGGAGCGGCCCGATCCGGTGCCAGGGTCGGGCCAGGCAGTTGTCGAGGTGATCGCCACCGGCATCTGCGGCTCGGACTTTCACGGCTACTCCGGCGAGAACGGTCGCCGGCACCCCGGCCAGATCATGGGACACGAGACCGTCGGCCGGGTTCAGGAGCTCGGAGCCGACGTGGCAGGACTAACGGTCGGCCAGCTGGTCACGGTGAACCCGGTGATGTCCTGCGGCGAGTGCTGGGCATGCCAGTCAGGCCAGGAACAGTGGTGCATTCGGCGCGTCGTGTTGGGCGTCGCGCCGGAGATCCCGGCGGCTTTCGCTGACCGGGTCGCCGTACCAGCCGCGAACATCGTGGCCCTTCCGGAGGAGATGCCGGAGGAGCTGGGCGCGTTGGTGGAGCCGATGGCGGTCGGCTACCACGCGGTACGCCGAGGTCAGCCACGTCCCGAGGATCGAGTGCTGGTCATCGGCGGTGGACCGATCGGGCAGGCGTGCCTCCTCGCTGCCCGGCGCCTGGGAGTCCAAGCGCTTGCCGTGTCCGATGTGAGCCCGTCACGCCGGGATTTGTGTGCGCGCCTTGGTGCCGAGGTCGTCGACCCGTCGGCCGGTAATCTGCCCGAGGCCGTGGCGGACCGGCTCGGCGGGCCGGCGACCTTGGTCGTCGACGCGGTTGGGCTCAGCCCAACTGTTTCCGATGCTATGGCCGCCTCGGGGCTTGGGAGCAGGATCGTGTTGGTCGGGATGGGTTCGCCACGACTGGAGTTTTCCGCGTACGCGTTGAGCACCGAGGAGCGAGCGCTGATCGGATCTTTCACTTACAGCGCGGCGGAGTTCACCGCCACCGCCGAGTGGGTCGGTACAGTCCCCGACGGGATCGATGCGCTGATCGACGGCCGGGTCGGTTGGGACGGAGCGCCGCAAAGTTTCGACGACCTGGCACGCGGCCGAAGTACAGCGAGCAAGATCTTGGTGTTCCCGCAGGGGGCGCCGATGAGCGGTTCGGCATGACAGCGCACAAGATCGCCCACGTCCGTGCCTTCACTGTGGGTGCGGGAGGCGGAGCCGATTACCACGACCAGCAGGGCCACCACTGGATCGATGATCACATCGCGACTCCGATGTCGCGCTACCCCGGCTACGAGCAGAGCCGCCGCAGCTTCGGTCTCAATGTGCTGGGCACGCTGGTGGTGCAGGTCGAGGCCGACAACGGCACCACCGGGCTCGGCGTCACCACGGCGGGGGAACCCGGCGCCTGGATTGTGGAACGACACCTGGCGCGTTTCCTCGAAGGCGCCCTGGCTACCGACATCGAGAAGATCTGGGATCAGATGTTCCGATCCACACTGTTCTACGGACGCAAGGGCCTGGTCCTCAACGTCATCAGCGCAGTTGATCTTGCACTCTACGACCTGCTCGGTCGGCTGCGGGAGGAGCCGGTCTACGCGCTGCTCGGCGGTGCCGTGCGCGATGAACTAACCTTCTACGCCACCGGTGCCCGTCCCGATCTGGCGCAGCAGATGGGGTTCGTCGGCGGCAAGCTCGCGCTGCACCACGGTCCGCATGAAGGCGTGGCCGGGCTGCGGGCGAACATCGAAGAGCTCGCAGGCATGCGGGACAAGGTAGGCGAGGACTTCTGGTTGATGTGGGACTGCTGGATGTCGCTTGACCTCGACTACGCCGTCCGGCTGGCCGCGGCCGCTCATGAGTACGGGCTGAAGTGGCTCGAGGAGGCGTTGATCCCCGACGACTACTGGGGCTATCGCGAACTTCGGCAGAAGGCGCCACGTGGGATGTTGATCTCGACCGGCGAACACGAGTCGACCCGGTACGGGTTCCGAATGTTGCTCGAGATGGGCTGCGCCGACATCCTGCAGCCGGATGTCGGCTGGTGCGGCGGGATCACCGAGTTGATCAAGATCTCCGCGCTCGCCGACGCGTACGGCGCACTTGTCGTCCCGCACGGATCGAGCGTGTACTCCTACCACTTCGTGATCACCCGAACCAACAGTCCATTTGCGGAGTTCTTGATGATGGCGCCGGAGGCCGACGAAGTGGTGCCGATGTTTTCACCGCTGCTGGTGGGGGAGCCGGTGCCGGTCAACGGCCGGATGAAGGTGCCGGACACGCCTGGTTTCGGGGTCGAGCTCAATCCCGAAGTCGAGCTGATCCGTCCGGTGACTCGCTAGCCGGATCGTGCCCCTCGCCGTGCTGAGGCGGAGCGAGCGGACACGCTTTTCGTCTGCGAGCGAGGACGAAGTAGGCGAGCGTGAAGGCGCGATCCGCGCGGAGCGAGCTTTAGCGAGCGGGGCAATCACACCGTGGTCAAAGCTGGCCTTGATCCTCGCTGCCGGCTGGTAACGGCACCAGCCGGGTCACCTCGGTAGGCGAGGCAAGCAGTCCTTGCAAGGATCCGTTCAGCGCCCGAACCGCCTCCCCGGCACCGTGATCATCAAGGTCGCCGACCGACGTCCACTTCTCGATCATGACGATGGTGCCGTCCGGCGCGTCGTGGATGGCGTAGAGCTGACATCCCGGTTCCTCATGCACGGCGGCAATCGCCGGCCGGAGAGCCTCCACAACCTGATCATGCTTTCCTGGGGCGGGATGAAAGTATGCGGTGACGACGACGGGCGTTGGCATGTGAGTCGCTTTCGGTTTATCGGGCGGGTACAACGGTTTGGCGCTGGCTGCCGAGCCCTTCGATGCCGAGCTCCATGACGTCGCCGGCTTTCAGCCAGACTTGCGGCCGCATACCCATGCCGACTCCGGGTGGCGTACCGGTGTCGATCAAGTCGCCTGGCTCGAGCACTAGGAACTGGCTGAGATAGTAAACGACGAAATAGGGGTCGAAGATCATCGTCGACGTGGACCCGTTCTGCCGCCGTACGCCGCTCACGTCGAGCCACATCCTCAGGTTGCGGACATCGTCGATCTCATCAGGTGTGACGAGCCATGGGCCGGCTGGGTTGAAGGTCTCCGCCGACTTGCCCTTCGACCACTGTCCGCCTCGTTCGACCTGGAAGGCTCGCTCGCTGACATCATTGACCACGACGTAACCGGCGATGGCAGCACGGGCATCGTCGACTGAGTCCAGATAGCTGGTCCGTTGACCGATCACGACGCCCAATTCGACCTCCCAATCCAGCTTCGTCGAGCCGCGGGGGATGCGGACGTCATCGTTCGGGCCTATCAGTGTGTTGGGCGACTTCGTGAAGAGGATCGGCTCGTCGGGAACTGCCGCACCGGTCTCTGCAGCGTGGTCGCTGTAGTTCAAACCGATGCAGAGAATCTGATGCGGCCGGGCGATCGGGGCTCCGATCCGCTCCTCGCCGAACTCTTGTAACTGTTCGGTCGTGCTCAGCTCCCGAACGGCCTCGGCGAGGCGGGTTAGCCCGTCGCTGCCGAAGAACGCCTCGTCGAAGTCGTCGACTACATCCGAGACGTCGAGGTAGTGGCTGTCGTCCATCCGGACAACTGGTCGTTCGGAGCCGACTGGCCCGAGACGCATCAGGTACATATCAGAACTCCTGGACAGAAGGTGATCAAGATCCTGCCATGGCCACTCCCTCGGCCTTAGGCAGGCCGGCACAGCGAACGCTCGGCCGTCGTGGCAATGACCTCGACCGTTTCGTCGAGTGACTTGCCGCGCCCACCGTACAGAGCATCGAAGGTCTCGAAGCTGCACAGCACCCACAACACGTCGCCGGCCTGAGACATGGTGACGTCGTCCCGCAATACCGAGTCATCCGCTAACCGTCGAGCAAGGTAGGCCATGCCGCCCGCTCGATTCTTCTCCATCCGCTCGACCGCTCCCCCAACCGAAGCAGGATCGATGTGGTTCATGGAGAACAGCACGCGATATACCGGCAGATCTTGGGCGTACATCCTGCAGGCCGCAGAAATTCCGTCGCGCATATGTCGGCGGGCATCCTCGTGGGCAACTGCTTGGGTCAGGTCAGCCCGGCCGGTACGAGCCAGGAGGTCTTCTGTGAACGCCTCGAACAATCCAGCGCGGGAGCCGAAGATCAGGTAGATCGTGGACCGCGCTACTCGCGCGAGCTTGGCCACGTCGTCGAGACTGAGGGGCTCCGCCGGCGCGTCCCGCAGCCGCTGGGCGACAGCGTCCAGAATGCGTCGGCGGGTTTCCTCGGCGGTCTCCGCGCGGATCTGTTGCTCGTACTTACGCACCATGCCAGCCTCCCACATTTCACTTGACATGATGACTTCTAAGCTACACACTGTCGTGTTAAAGACAAGTTGTCTAGCGAAAGATGAGTTCTCTATGTTTGTTTGGCCCGTCGTTGTGGCCGGCGCAGGACCTGCCGGGCTGGTCGCAGCGATCACACTCGCTCGCGCTGGGATTCGCATTTTGGTGCTGAACCGCCGCAGCTCGGTTTTCTCACATCCACGAGCGACCGTGATCAGCCTCCGATCCATGGAGTTGTTCCGATCTTGGGGTCTGCAGGACGAGATCTTGGCGGGCGGCGATGACGTCGAGTGGCGAATGCTCGTCACCTCGACGCTTTCAGAGTCCGCCGCTGGTGAGTTGATCGAGGTTGGCTATCCGGGCAGATCGGAGAGTGCCCGGCTCAGTCCAACCCGTCCGGCTGCGGTGCCACAAGATCATCTCGAGACGGTGTTGATCAACTATCTGCTGCGCCTTCGGGCTGCTCGCGTCGATCTTGGAGTTGGGGTCGAGGACCTTTGGCCGACCGCGAGCGGGCTGCAGCTCAGCCTTCGGGCGGGTAAGAGCGGGACGGCGCGAGCCGTTCAGGCCGAATACGTCATCGGTGCAGACGGGGCGCGAAGTGTGGTGAGACAGCGGCTAGGCATCGGTGCTGCTTCGACAGAGGATTTGCTGCATTCATTTTCGGCAGTCATCCGGGCGCCCTTGTGGGAGGTCGTTGGTCGCCACCGCTACGGGATCTACGTGACCGAGCAACCCGCTTCCGGCACGTTTCTGCCCGCGGGTCAGGGTGACCGCTGGGTCTATGCCTTTAGTTGGGATCCACGAACAGAAAGCGGGCTGGAGCTCGCCCAAGATCAACTGATTCCTCGGATCCAGCAGGCGGCCGGCGTTCAAGAACTACCGGTCAGCGTGCTCGATCGGAGGACATTCACATTCTCAGCGGCCATCGCCGAACGGTTCCGATCGGGCGATGCCTTCCTCATCGGTGACGCCGCACATCGAGCAACGCCGCGCGGCGGCACTGGAATGAATACCGCGATCGCCGACGGCTTCAACCTCGGCTGGAAACTGAGCTGGGTGCTCAAGGGCTGGGCACCGCACTCCCTGCTGGACACGTACGAGACGGAACGGCGTCCGATCGCTGAGCACAACCTTGCCCGTTCCCTGGACCCAATGGGCAGCCGCCGGAGCGTCCGTGACGAACTGAGCTTCGACCTCGGCGCGCGACTGCCGCATGTGTGGATTGACACCGTCACCGGTCGCATCTCCAGCTTGGATCTCCTCGGTCCCGGACTCACTCAGCTCAGCGTGGATGAGTCGTCAGCGCGGCTCGATGATCAGCTGGCTCTTCCTCCAGTGACACGGCACCATCTTGATCAAGAGACTGCGGCTGCCTTGGGCGCAGATCGACCCGGCGGCATCGTGCTGCGACCGGATGGCGTGGTATGGGGCGGGCGGCCCTCGGCCGCCTCCCAGATTGATCGTGAGCGCGCTGCGTAAGATTCGACGATCTGCAGGAGGTGTTATGAGCAGCGAGACACCCACGATCTATGACTGGGCCGGCGGCCGCCCGTCTTTCGAGCGCTGGTTGGGCCGGTTCTACGATCTGGTCGAGCGCGATGGTCAGATTGCGCCACTGTTCGGCGGGAAGGTGAGTGATCAGCACCGGCGTGACGTCGTCACCTGGTGGTGCGAGGTGATGGGCGGGCCCGCCACCTACACCGAAACGCTAGGCGGCTATGAGCACATGCTCTCCAAGCATCGCGGACTGCACATCACCTCTGAGCAGCGTCTGCGTTTCGTGACGCTGCTTTCTCGCGCAGCCGACGATGCCGGATTGCCCGACGATCCTGAGTTTCGGGCCGCCCTGATGGGCTATGCCGAGTGGGGTACGCGCTTGGCGATGCACAATTCAAGCGATGTCGACGACATCGTGGAGCACGCGCCGGTTCCCCGCTGGGGTTGGGGAGTGGCGCCGCCGTACCAACCGTGAGTCGAACCTCGTGATAGAGTACGTCACGTTCTCTATGTAGCCCGGGAGCCCAGAGGGCGACTCTCAATGTCAGATTCAGCCGCGCGACCTGTGACCGCAGTCTTGCCGGGACTTCTGCTGGCGATGTTCTTGGGTGCCATCGACCTCACGATCATGGCTCCGGCCCTGCCCGCGATAGCGCAGGATCTGGGCGGGTTCAATCGGATACCGGTCGTCGTGACCGGCTATCTCCTTGCCGCGACTGTGATGATGCCGATCTACGGCAAACTGGGCGACCGGTTCGGGCGGAAACCGGTCATGCTGGCCGCGATTGGTCTGTTCGTCTCGGGCGCGGCGTTCTGCGTATTCGCTTCATCGATGAGCCAGCTTGCGATATTCCGGGCATTGCAGGGTCTTGGCGGGGGAGGCCTCTCCATTGGAGCTCAGGCGATCATCGGGGAGATCATCAGCCCGCGGGAGCGCGGTCGTTATCTCGGGTACGTCGGCGCGGTGTATGTTGTTGCGGCGGTCGGAGGGCCGTTGCTCGGTGGCTTCCTGATTGATCATGTCGGCTGGCGGGGCATCTTTGTGATCTACCTTCCGCTGGGCATCCTCGCAGCTGTCATCCTTGCTCTTACGCTGCGCTTGCCGCAGCCCTCGGCTGGGCCGCCCGTCGATTACCTGGGCGCCCTGAGCCTCGCTACCGCTGTCGTTGGGATAGTCCTCATCGGCCCGACACAAAACGTGATCTTCGCCGCGCTAGCTGTCATCGGCGTCGTGGTCTGGGCAGTCGACAACCGGGTCGCAGCCGACCCGATCCTGCCCCTCCGGCTGTTTCGCGACCGAGGCTTTGCAATCCCGGTATCGGTGAGTTTTCTCGTTGGATTTGCACTTTTCGGGGTGATCACCTACCTGCCCACCTTCTTGCAGGTCACCTCCGGCCTTGGCGCCACACAAGCGGGTCTGGTGCTCACTGCGCTAATGGCTGGCGTATTGATCGGGACGGTGGGCTCTGGGAGATTGATCACCCGCAGCGGGCACTACAAGGCGTATCCAGTGGTCGGGACCCTGATCGCGGCGATCGCCATGGCACTCTTGGGCATGCTGTTGACCCAGCACCAGCCGCTTGCGCTGGTTGGGCTGATGATCATGGTCGGCTTGGGCATCGGACTCGTCATGCAAGTCATGGTGCTCGCGGCGCAGAACGCGGCCGCCTACCGCGATCTTGGCGTCGCGACGTCATCAATCACCTTCTTCCGCCAGATCGGGGCGTCGCTCGGCGTGGCCGCGGTAGGTGCGGTGGTAGTGAGCGGCGACGCGGCAGCCGACGCTCTCGCCACGCGCATACCCCTTGTTCTTCTCCTCATGGCGCCGCTGCTCGGGCTGGCCTTTTTGTTGACGCTGGCCCTACCAGCACTTCCGCTGCGCCAGACCGCCTATGTAACCGAGGCGGCGTGAGAATGATCAGCGATCACCGAACCCTGCCTCGGCGGCGCGGACCGGTGCTGGCGGAGGCGATCCTGGAAGCCGCGATCGCAGAGCTCACCGAGGGCGGCTACGCGAACTTGACCATGGAGCGTGTAGCGATCAAGGCGCGAGCCAGCAAGGCCTCGGTCTACAGCCGCTGGCCCACCCGAATGGAACTGGTGATGGACGTCTTCTACCACCTCATGCCAGATCCAACTTCACCTCCCGACACAGGCACGTTGCGCGGAGACCTCATCGCCACCTTCCGGCAAACCGCGCAACTGCTCGCTGGGCCCGCCGGTGAAGCGGTACGGGGCCTACTAGGGGACGTCCTTCCCGACCCCGGGCGTACGGCCGAGGTGCGCCGGCGTTCGCATCAGCACGGCCGCCAGACCATGGAGGAGATCGCGCGACGAGCGGTCGCAAGCGGCGAAATCAGTGCCGATGCGGTGACGCCTTCCCGGCTCGAGGCCGGCCCCGCGATGCTTCGCTACCACTTCCTATCCCAAGGCCCGCAGATCTCCGACGAGGTCATCATTGCCATCGTCGACGAGGTCATGGTTCCTGTGCTTATGGCTCAGCCGCCTGCCGATCCGGCCTGAGTAGGGGGCCCCGTACGCCATGAGGCCGAAGCACATGGTTCCTGCAACTTGTCCCTCGTGTGGCCACGCGACTATGATCTTGCATCACCTTTGTCAAAGGTTTCAGTGGGGTTCTTTCTAGGCCTCAGTCAGGGCGCGGGATGTACACGATCAAGCGTGCCTCCGAGATGGTGGGCGTACCCGTCGCCACCCTGCGCGCTTGGCAGCGTCGCTACCGGGTTGTTGATCCCCGCCGATCGGACTCGGGCTACCGGCTGTACAGCGCAGCAGACATCGCCAAACTGCGAAGCATGCGGGCGCTGGTGGCCTCGGGCTGGTCTCCCAAACAGGCAGCGGAGGTCGTCTCGGGTGAGTCTTACCTCGAGACCGTGCCTGAGGAACTGCGACGGGACAAGCGGCCGCAGGGCTGGTCGACTCCGCGTGCCTCCGGGCGGGCGGTGGATTTGGTTACGGCCGCGGCTGCTCTCGACCCCGCGGCAGTCAGCCGGCTGCTCAACGAGCGTTTTGCCACGGGCTCCTTCGAACATGTCGTCGACGGCTGGTTGCTGCCCGAGCTTGACCGGCTCGGTATGGCATGGGCGGTCGGTGGTGTGAGCGTCGCCGGCGAGCACATGACGGCTGCCGCCGTGCAACGGCGACTGAGCGCCGCTTTCGACGCGGCCGCATCGGACACGGCTGACTCACCTTTGCTGTTGACCGGCCTCCCCACTGGGTGCCGTCACGAGCTGGGGATTCTCGCCTTTGCGACTGCCGCACGCCGACAAGGGCTTGCGGTCGTCCACTTGGGACCAGATCTGCCGCTCGCGGATTGGCTGACAGCGGCCGCACGACGCGAACCTGACGCGATTGTTCTCGCTGTCCCGACACTGAATGATGTCGCGACGACGCTGGAGATCGTCGATGGCCTTGCCGGCGGCCAATCACTGGTAGCGATCGGCGGCCGGCATCAGCAGGCGGTGGTGGAGGAAATCACTCGACTTGGGTACCCAGCGGCTTTGGCGCTCGGTCATTCCGTCGCTCGCGCCGCGGCCGAGCTACGGGATCGACTGGCGCCGGCTGGAGTCTAGTTTTGGCCGACCCCAGTTGTCTCACCTCAGTTTTGTCTAACCATTCTTGTCTAACTATTTTGTCTAACCTTTGTGCGGCTGGCTGGCTGAGGTGATGCCGCCGCTCAAGACGTACGCCAAGCCAGCGCGCTGGTGAGATTGGTCAGGCCCGCAACACCAACTGGGTGCAACGCTGTATCCGTCAACGCAAGACAGGCGCCTTCGACATGCTCGAGAATCAACTTCTCCATCTCGTCTCTCACCCCACTGATCAACAACGCGTCCTGCAGAAGTGCCACATCTTGTGGAGTCATTGCCGCGGAGCCCGTCTTCTGTAACGCCTCAGCTGCCGCGCCATCCAGCCGGTCGACCGCGAGACTGAGCAAGACCGTCGGCTTTCCGGTGCGCAGATCATCACCGGCGGGTTTGCCGGTCACATCCCGGTCACCCCAGACACCAAGCACCTCGTCGCGCAAGGCAAAGGCGACACCGGCATGCATGCCGTAGCGGTCCAGTGCGCGGCAAGCGGCAGCCGTACCACCCGCCGCAGTAGCCCCCAGGGCAAGGGGGCGTGCCACCGTGTAGGCGCCTGACTTCAGCTGCGCGAGCCGTTCGGCATGGGATCGATCGCGCCGCCCTGCTGCAGCACCGGTGAGATCACCTCGCTGGCCGAGCACCAACTCGACGCAGAGCTCATGCCAAAGTTCCCGGAGCCGTGGTCCCAGCGATGCTACGAGCTGATACGCCTGCACCAGCGCAAGATCACCCAGCAGCACGGCGAGGTTGCGTCCGAACGCAACTCCATCACCCAGCCCGCCGGCGTCGGCATGCCAGCGCTCCGCCTGCCGGTGTGCGGCCAGCTTGCCGCGGCGGATGTCCGACTCATCCATCACGTCGTCATGCAGCAGGGCGAACTGGTGCAGCAACTCAAGAGCCGTCGCGGCCCTGACCATCTCCGCATGGCCGGGCCAGCCAATATCCGCGCCGGCCGCCACGTATCCCCAGTGACACATCGCGGGTCGCAGTCGCTTGCCTCCCAAGAGAACCTTGCTCAGCCATGCCGGTAAGTCCTGAGCGAGAACATCAAGCGTCTGCTCGCCGCCCAATTCACGCCACAACGACGCGAGCTCGTGGATCTGCTCAGTCAGCAGCCGGGTCACCCCTGCCAAGGTGGCCGTGACGTCGGCTTCGTGTGCGCTGCGCGGCCCTTGGCGCAGCCATGCTCCCTGAGGTGAGGCAACGAGGGTCCGTACCTGCGCGACAGCCCAGGGGCTGAGTAGGTCCGGCGCGCTCTCGACTGTCTTGATCAGATCCGGCCAGCTCAGCCACTGGAAGTCCATGACCTCATCGGGATCCGGGCGCAGGACGGTTGGATCCGCGATGGCAGCTTGGTAGACGGGGCAGTGCTCGTTTTCCACTAGTCCGTGCGGATCTGCGGCGGTGTAACCGAAAGTCGGCAGCAGCACCTCGATGTCGACCACATCTACGCCGAGCTCCTCGCGGACCCGGCGCTGGATGGCTGCCACGTCAGTCTCGCCCGGTCGAGGGTGTCCGCAGCAGGAGTTCGACCAGACACCAGGCCAGGTGAGCTTGCTCAGAGCCCTTCGGGTGAGTAGGACGCGACCCGCGGCGTCGCTCAAATAGACCGAAAAGGCGCGATGTCGAGGTGTCTCGCGGTGATGTATGGTCGCCCGCGCGGCGTGCCCGATGACGCGTCCCCCCTCGTCCACCAGTTCGACCAGGTCCTCGGTCCGAGCGGTGGTTGCCCTTTCCACGCGGTGGCCTTCCTTGTGCACGACAACACTCGGGCACAGCCTAAAACAAACATTGAACAGACGCTAGACATCGGCCTCGACATAAGAGCGTCTCGCGCCAGACCGTCTAGGGTTGTATCGATCTGAATGGGTACAACCTCACCCCTAAGCATCGATGATCTGGTCCTGTTGGTGGGCAGCGTAGAACTCGGTTTGTCTCGCCATGATCACTCGTAAGGCCGTGCCTCGCGGGACCCCGTAGACGGTGCCAGGAAAGTCAAGCTCTGCCTGCACGCTCCACAGGTCTTCATGCTGATCCGGCGAGAAGAGTTGCGCTGGATCGCCCGCTGCGATCCAGCCGATGGGGACGATCGTTCGAGGGGCCAGCTTGGAGTTGACATGCAGCACGCTGTTGATGCGAAGCTCGGATCCACTCCCGGCGACCGACCCGGGAAACAGTGATGCCCCGGTCGCAATGAACACCTCATCCTCGACTCGCGCTCCATTGAGGTGAGCATGTGGCCCGATGAGCACTGCATTACCGACGGTTACCGGATGGCGCGAGCGCCCACGAACCAATGCGTTCTCCATGATCACGACGTCGTCGCCGATCCAGACCTCGCCATCTTCCGCCGTCAGTACGGCGCCATGCAGCACTCGTGTTCGTTCGCCCAGCGTGATTGCGCCGCAGAGGACAGCCGACGGTGCCACGTACCCCGACGCCGGGATCACTGGTCGTTCGCCACGATGGGTAAGGATCATGATCATGAGCGTAGCCATGGAGGCGGCCCACCCGCTGTCTGCGAACGAGGACGGGTTCGTAAGGTTGTTCCTTGGACGCCTAATCTCACCGAGGAGGAAATCATCATGAGCAAGGTCGTGCACTTCGAAATTCCGGCCGACAACGTCGACCGAGCAAAGAACTTTTACGGCTCCGTCTTCGGCTGGGAGCTCCAGACAATGCCGATGGGGGAGGGCGAGTACACGACGGTGAAGACCACGGCGGTGGACGAGCAAACCCAGATGCCTACCGAGCCGGGTGCCATCAACGGCGGGATGATGCAGCGCACCACACAAATCCCGTCACCCGTGATCACCATTGACGTCGATGGTATCGACGACGCGCTCAAGAAGGTCGAGGCGGAGGGCGGCAGCACAATCACACCGCGGACCCCGATTCCCGGCATGGGCGCATACGCCTACTTCAAAGATCCTGAGGGCAACGTGTTGGGCCTGTGGGAGACCACCCCATAGCATCCACGGGCGCGCGGTCAGCGCTCCGCAAGGTTCTCGGCTGACCATTTCCCAACCTCGGCCTCTCGACCATGCTCCGCGACCCGATGTGCCCGGGACCTCGCTTGATGGGCGCATCAGCGGTGGTTGTCGTGGTTCGGGGACGCCGACCAACGGCGCTGAGCCACGTGGCTGGTGCCAATTGGCGATGCCGGCGTCCAGCTGGTAATCGACTCAGGTAGCTCTCAGCTTGATTGAGGATCCTGGCACAGTGCGTTAGCCGCGGGTACGCGACAGCGATCAAACCGGGGGAGGATCGTTATGAGGAGCCAGCTGCGTTGAGCACCCAGTCTCCGACCACGAAAGCCGCAGCAGTCACCGCCAGCGTCGATACCGAGAAGAAGCAGCCCAGCCTGCACCTGAGGATCCGATCGAAGGCACTTTTGCTGTACCGACGATCACCGGGGATTGTGACCGCGGGACCAGTTGCCGTCCTGTTCGCGGCCGCGTACCTCCTCGCTGCGCCTATGGGCCGCGATCTGTCCGCCCAGGTGGCTCATGCCGAGCTGGCCCAGCAGCATTGGCCCGCTCTGTTGGACCTCCGGTGGTACGGCGGCTTCAACCCACTTGGCTACAGCGTCTTGTCTCCTCCTGTCATGGCGATTCTGGGCGTTCGCCTCACAACTGCGCTCGCCTACGTCGCCAGCGTGCTGCTCTTCGCGGCGTTGCTGAAGCGGACGGAGGTAGCGCGTCCGGTTGCTGGAGCAATCGCTGCTGCAATCTGCCTTACCGGGAATCTCGTCGTCTCGCGAACCACGTTCGCGCTAGGTCTCGCAGTGGCACTTGGCGCGCTGTTGGCTCTGGTTTCCGGACGCCTGCGCCTCACGGTCATACTGGCCGTCCTGGCAACGCTCAGCAGTCCGGTAGCCGGGTTGTTCTTGGGCCTAGCCGGCGGGGCGCTCTTTCTGTCTGGCCAACGACGAGGTGGATTGACGCTGGCTATCGCTGGTCTGCTGCCGACAATTGGCGTCGCGTTGGCATTCGGCAACGGCGGGTACCAGACGTTCGGACTTAAGCAAGCCCTGATTGGCTTTCTCGTCTGCCTAGCTGTGGCCGGACTCTGTTGGCGTCATTCGGTTGTCCGCTGGGGCGCGCTGTTATCGGCCGGCATGGTCGCTGGGGCATATCTAGTGCCGTCGCCTGTCGGAACGACCGCGACACGTCTGCCGGAGCTATTCGCTGTGCCGATCATTGCGGCGGTCGCGACGATCCCGCTGGTCGCCGTTGTTGCGGCAGCCGCAGCCGTGGGTTTGCTGCTGCCGCCGGTATCGGCCACAGAGGTGTTAGAACGCGGCGATCCCGCGCTCAACGCGAAGTTCTATGCGCCTCTCCTTGACCAGCTGAGTGCGCGTCGAGTCACCGGACCTATTGAGGTCGTTCCGACGCTGCGGCGTGGAGAAGCTGCCGAGGTGGCGCCAGTGGTTCCCATCGCGCGCGGGTGGTCGCGACAGGTCGACACCGGGAACAGCCCGATCTTCTACGACCGAACCCTCAACGCTGAAAACTACCGAGAGTGGCTCGACGACAACGCCGTCTCATACGTCGCCCTCTCCACCGGGCCATACGACTGGGCTGCAACCGACGAAGCGGCCTTGGTGCGCCGTGGTTTGCCGTATTTGAAGCCCGTGTGGTCCGACCCGACCTGGACCCTGTATGCCGTGACGAATCCACGCCCTGTCCTCTCAGCGCCAGGGCAAGTCATCGCTCGCGATGCCGTTTCGCTGACCATATCCCTGCCCAAGCCGGGCGAATATGCGCTGCGCGTCCGCTGGTCTCCGTACGTGTCCGTCACCAATGGCTGCGTGAAGCCGGCCGAAGGCGGGTGGTCGACGGTCGTGGTTCAGAACCCTGGGGTTGTAAAGGTCGAAGGCAGTCTGGCGCCTCGCCATTGTTGACATCCGGGCAACCAGACGGCCATGCCAGCGTCATTTCGATCCTGATCAAGATGGCGGCTTGTCGCGACGCCTCGATTGATATGCAGCTTTGGGGAAAATAATGACGGCCGTGGAGATTAAGATAAGTATGAAATGGTGCGGACGATGTAGTAGACCCCAAAGCAGAAGACCGCAACGATGACAAAGAGCATGAAGATTGCAATTTGCCGCCAGAACGACACCACGAGCATTACTGTACCGATCATTAACATCACTGCCGTTAGCCCGGTCCCTGACATGGCTTCCTCCTTCCCGAAGTACTGGGCCCCAGAAGAGGCAAAGTCGGCTCGCCAGCAGTCGCTTCTCGTGCCAATAACTTCGGTTGGATCAGCCGCACTGCTAACCTTGCTGGGTCCATTCAATACGACGGCAATAGTCTGTCAATCAGCAAAATTGGTGGCGCGGCAAGGTCAAGTGGCACGCCAATGAGTAGCGCAGAAGAGGATTCGAGCAAGGAATCGCGCACTGCCTGCATCTCAGTGGCCAAAGTCCTGCCTTTTGGCACAGGACTGGCAAATCCCGCCAGGCCGCTAGGGTACTAAGTGTTGAGCCTCGTGCCCTCGTTGTACGAGCTCTATTGCATCTGCCGCGTCTCGCCTCTCGGGACGGATGGCTCGCTAAATCACACGTACAGCGAGAGCTCGCTATCCAAGCGATGACAGTTAAGGATCGGCTCTACCCGTATGAGAACCGTCGCTATGTCAGTCCGCGACAATTACGCGAACGCTACGGCATAGCGAATCTGACCGTGCTGCAAAACAAGTATCTCAATAGATTCCAGATGAGCGGAGCGGCTCTGCTGGATCAATGATTTACTGTTGCTGCGTTAAAAGGGGACCGGAGATTATGTTTGTTCAGGATAGGCGTCAGCTGCGTCGCTGACCAGAGAGCGGGGATTAACAACAAACCGAGATCGCTCCAAGAGTTGTTCCACCCGCCGGCGACTAGGCAGCGGATTCGGCAGCGGATGATCCGCAATTGTCGCAGACATCGCGGCGGTCGCCCATAGTGCGACGTCTTCTGTAAAGTGTCGCCCACCGTCTACCAGTTTGGCAGCAAGAGCTGCGCAAAACGCGTCTTGTGCCGTCGACCACTCCAAGTATGGCGACGGGAACGTCGGAACAGTAAATGTCCCAAGCGGTGTTTCGGAGTAGATGTTGCATCCACCGCCTGGCGTAAGAACGCAGAGCGTTTCGACACCGTAAGCCAAAAGCTGTCTGGCAGCCGCATCAGTGTCAAACACCTGCCGATCGGGGCCATATCGGGCCAACTCCCACGGCTGTGCTACAAGGTAATCAATCTGCGAAAGGGCTTGGCCCGAGATTGTGTCTGGATAGGGTGGGCCCGACGTGACGATCACTACAGGCCTTGGCTTGTTCTGACTACTTACGACGGCTAAGGTGTGTTGAAGTGTTTCGCGGGGAATTTCAAACGTCAGCAGCAGAGCGTCACACGCTGCAAAGTACTGGCTCTGCCGCTCTAGGTCACGGATGTCAAGACGGACCTCCATACGATTTGGCCAATTAAAAGCGATGCTGTCGCCAAGATCAAACTCTATGACGCCAGTAAATGGCGTATGTGCGTCGTTGACTAGCTTTATGAGAGATGTATCTACTCCCTCGTCCTGCAAGTGACTAATAATCTCATTGCCGAAGCGGTCATCTGCTACCGCGGCAATGAGGGCTACCTCAAGCCCCAATCGCGCCGCCGCGACCGCCTGCTTCAGTCCTTTTCCGCCCGGCGCAAGCTCGAACCTGTACGCCTCCCTGGAGGTCCCTCTTGGTGGGATGTCCTTTGTGTGAAAAGTGGCGCCCATCACTGCGCCACCAATGACGATGACCCTACCGGGTCGCGCCATCGGCATTTTCTGAGACGAGTTCTCGGAGGGGTATGGGATGACAACACTCTTCGAGCCGAGCGAATACTCCTCACGCCTTCTGAGCTGTCGCGCAAGTTCGCGGAGGACCTCGCGCTCTATCGTTCCACGCAGCGCGCGGTCACTTGGCGGCGTGGCTGGGGCGAATCCTAATGCGTTATGTAACATGCGCCAGCTCGACAGCAGGACACTACGCCGCCGTCCAAGTAACTCGGAGTGAAGTGCAGACACCACACGCGGCTCGATGCCGCCGCGGCTATAGGCCTCAGAGAATGTGCCCAGCGCCAGAACTGCGTCAGCGACTATGCACTGTGAACCGTGGAGGCTTTCGCGTACACATTCCTTGATGACGTCCATTGCCGCTTCCGCAATCTCGACATCGTGTACGGCGGCGTAGCGCCGTACCGCGGCAAGGTTCAAGAGCGGAGCTGCCTCGACGCTCCGGCTGTTGTCCAATCGTGAATGAGTCAGGCCGTCACGCGCACGAAGCTTCTCGAGTGCGTGTGTGAGGATCAGTGCGTCAGGCGACGTCATATCTGTGCGGTTGGTCATTGGACTCCAATGCGTCCGCCGCGGTGATCTAGCCGCCCCCTCCGGGCAGATCTGGGTAGGAGGCTCATTATGCATGACACCGAGCCAGTGGGGGCAAATTCATTCGCAGCCCAGACCAAACGCGTCACCACGCGTTTAATGCCCCTTGCTCTTTGGGGCATCACATTTTGGGACTGCGGCGTTCGATCATGACAACGTCTCGCCATACGCCTGCGAGCGGTCCGTAGGACATTCGCCCCAGCCGTTGCCGGGTACCGACGACGCGGAACCCAGCCTCTTCATGGAGTCGAAGGCTGGCGCGGTTCTCTGGGAATATGCCGGACTGGATGGTCCAAATGCCGGCAGCCTCCGTGGAATCGATTAACGCGTTGAGCAAGCGGAGTCCGATGCCCCCTCTGCGCACTGGCTCGGCGACATAGACCGAGTGCTCGACGACGCCCGCGTATACGCAACGGTCGGATACCGGAGAAGCAGCTACCCAACCCAGCACGTGTCCCGCCTCAACTGCGACGTGCCGGTGATCAGGCAGTCGGCTGAGGTCGAAAGATGCCCAGTCAGGTGGCTCGGATTCGAAGGTTGCGTGGCCGCTGGCGATGCCCTCCGCGTAGATGGCTGACACTTCGGGCCATTGCTCCACGGTGAGCGGAATGATGCGGACATTCATGCGTTTTGCGGAACCAGCTCCTCCAGCAGAATTTCCACGCGACGTTGGATCTCATCTCGGATCGGTCGTGTGGCATCCACGCCCTTGCCGGCAGGATCCTCGAGATCCCAATCCTCATAGCGCTTTCCCGGATAGTACGGGCAAGCATCGCCGCAGCCCATAGTGATCACGACATCAGCAGCCTTGACGTCGGTGTAGGTCAGCAGCCTTGGCTGTCCGGCAGCGATATCGATAGCGATCTCAGCCATAACTTCGACTACGGCCGGATTCACCTGAGCAGCCGGCTCCGATCCCGCCGAACGAACCTCAACTGAGCCCTGCGAGAGATCATTCATCAACGCGGCCGCCATCTGAGAGCGGCCGGCATTGTGGACGCAGACGAAAAGGACCGACGGCTTGTCTGCCATGGCGGTGTTTCCTTTCTCGGTGATCATCACAAGCGGGATTGCCGATCAGCTGGGCGAGCCCAGCCAAGGCTTCAGGCCGGGCGCGGTAGTACACCCACACGCCTCGCTTTGCTCGTTCGAGCAGTCCGGCCTCATGCAGCACCTTGAGGTGGTGGCTGATTGTCGGCTGGGAGAGCTCAAAGGCATCTGTCACATCGCAGACACACGCCTCCCCGCCCTCGTGAGAGGCGACCAGTGACATCAGCCGCAGGCGTACCGGATCGGCCAGCGCCTTCAACAGCGGGGCGATGTGTTCTGCTTGAACCTGGCTGAGCGGTTCCCGTGACAGGGGCGAACAGCATCCAACCGTCTCCACCGGAGTGAGCGTCAGCAAGGAATTCGACACCCATCTATATTGATGCATATCAATATGTACGGCAAGGTAGGCAAGACATAGACAACCGTCTAAGTCTCACCTGGAGGTTCCGACGTCGCGGGTTCAATTAGCCCTCAATGTCGACGATGTCGACGCGGCGGTCGCCTTCTACTCCAAACTGTTTGGCATCGAGCCCGCCAAACGACGTCCTGGCTACGCCAACTTCGCGATCGCACAGCCCCCGCTCAAGCTGGTGTTGATCGAGAATCCAGGACACGGCGGGTCGATCAACCACCTTGGGGTCGAAGTTCTGGACTCCCAGACCGTGGATGCCGAACAGAGACGCCTCGCCAAGGCTGACCTCGCGACGATCGACGAGCGCCTAACGACGTGTTGCTACGCAAGGCAGGACAAGTTCTGGGTCCAGAGCGGACCCAACGGCGAGCGCTGAGAGATCTACACCGTCCTAGCTGACAGTCCAACGTTCTCAGCTGACTCGAGCGACGCTGCGTAGTGCTGCGGAGGTCCGACGTGATCGGCATGCACTGCGACTCCCAGACCTTGCGGATCTGACTCTGACCGGCATCGCAACTCGGTAGGCTGTCCCGACTAGACAGGCGGCGTTTGGGGATCGTCTCCTTGTCGTTCATGCTGCGCTAACTGGCGTACGTCCGTCATGCGGGCATGGCGAAGCAGCAGTGAACGCAACGACGATCAGGAGGGCGTGTTGATCAGCTGGTCGCCCGCGGTGTCGAGGGCCCTATCGAGGTCGTTCCGACGCGGCGGCGCGGCGAGGTTGCCGCCGTAGCACCGGCGGTTCCCATCGCACGAGGGTGGTTGCGGCAGGTCGACATCGGCCGCAACCCGGTTTTCTACGAAGGCAATCTCGATGAGCACAAATACCGGCAATGGCTCGACGACAACGCCATCTCCTATGTCGCCCTCTCCAACGGACCGTATGACTGGGCGGCCAATCGTGAAGCGGCCCTGGTGCGCCGGGGGGTGCCGTATCTGCAGCCAGTGTGGGGGACGGAACATGGGTCCTTTATGCCGTGATGAACCCGCGGCCAGTCATCTCCTTCCCGGGGCGAGTCATTGCTCGCGATCCCGTCTCCCTTACGGTGTCGTTGCCCCAGCCGGGTGAATATCGTCCGCGTCCGCTGGTCCCGGTACTTGTCTTCCTCCGATGGCTGCGTACGACCATCCGCCGATGGGTGGTCGGAAGTCGTGGTTGAGCGCTCCGGCAGTGCCAAGATCGAAGGCAGTTTGACGCCACGTCACTGCTGACTCTCGGTCCAGCCGATGTCGGGTCGCAACGTGTTGCAGATACGCGCACGAGCGTCGAATGCGAGAGTCCGGCTGCGGTATAATTCATCGCGATAATTCGCTTCGAGCCATCCGTAGGTGTCAGGAACTCGATCCCAGAACTTCAATTCAGGACCAGGAGTAAGCGGGCGCATGGCGGCTCGTAAAGCTACAGTCAGCATGAAAGATGTGGCTGCCCTGGCCGGGGTTTCGCTGGGCACCGTGTCGAATGTTTTGAATTCGCCTGATATTGTCGCGGAGCCAACGCGACATCGGGTTGAACTTGCTATTGCAAAGCTCGGCTGGATTCCCAATGAGCCGGCGCGCCAACTTCGGGCCGGGCGGAGCCGCTCGGTCGCCATGGTCGTCATGGATATTGCCAATCCTTTTTATACGGATTTGGTGCTCGGTGCTGAGAACTGTGTCCAGGAACGCGGCTATGCCGTACAAGTGGGAAATAGCTCACAAAACGCTGATCGGGAACGCGCTCAATTGTTGGTCTTGATGCAACAAAGGGTCCGAGGGGTGCTCCTGGCACCTATCTGGGGGCTCGATGAGCGGGTTTCGCAGCTCAGACTCCGCGGCATCCCCGTTGTGCTCTTGGATCGTGCGAGCAACGCTTCTGACTTCTGTTCGGTGTCGACCGACGACGTTGAGGGTGGCCGGCTGGCCGCCGAGCACCTACTCGCCGAGGGTCACACGAAGATCGCTTTGGTTGGTGGGCCAGGAAATCTCCAGCAGGTGCGGGATCGACGGTTAGGTGCGGAACTCGCTAGCTCGAGACATGATGGATCAGCGCAACTACGGGTGGTGTCGACGCCGCATCTTGATGTCGAGTCCGGTATTCGCGCTGCAGAAGAATTGGTGTCGCTTTCCGATGAGGAGCGCCCAACTGCAGCATTCGCTGCAAACGACCTACTGGCGATCGGTTTGTTGCAGGGTTTTGTCACCGCAGGATTGCACGTACCGGACGACATGGCGATTGTGGGCTACGACGACATTGCCTTTGCCGCAGCAGCCGCCGTTCCCTTGTCGTCGGTCCGGCAACCTCGTCTTGCCATCGGGTATCGGGCGGCCGAGCTGCTCTTTGACGAAATTGAGGCGAACGAGCACGACGCGCCGCATGAGCATCAACAGGTCCGATTTACCCCAGAGCTCGTGGTACGTCGTTCCAGTGCCAAAAGCCGGGATCGTCAGGCGGCCATCGGTAGTTGACCCCCATGAGTCCTCAGCGAATCCTGAGTCCGGCAGGCAAGTTTGCGGCGTTTCGTGGGCAACGGCAAGGGTGGACGTCAGCCGGTAAAGAAATCCCACTCGGAGTCAGAAGCCCTTCAACAATCGTCCCTGTTTGACGACCCGTCCCGCCCCCGTCAGGCTTTACATGTGACTGGGCAACCGCTCAGTGCCAGACGTCGGGTCGTGACGCTCGTCGCTATGTGCGTCGCCCAGGGCATGATCCTGCTCGATAACACGATCGTGAACGTTGCCCTGCCGTCGATCCAGCGTGAGCTCGACGTGGAGCCGGGCAACTTGATCTGGGTCGTCAACGCGTACGTCCTCGCCCTCGCCTCCCTCATCATGGTTGGCGGGACATTGGGGGATCGGTACGGCCGCAAGCGCCTGTTTCTCATTGGACTGGCGATCTTCACAGCGATGTCTGCCGCTTGCGCCCTCTCCCCGAACGAGTCGGTGCTCATCGCTGCTCGCGCCGCGCAGGGCGTCGGCGCGGCTCTCGTCGCACCCCTCAGCCTGTCGATCCTGGCTGACGCGTACCCGCCGGAGCGTCGCACTGCTGCCATTGGAATTTGGGCTGCTGCGGCCGGGTTGGGGTTCGGTGCCGGGCCGGTTGTCGGCGGCATCCTGGTCGAGCTGTTTTCCTGGTCGGCCGTGTTCTGGGTGAACGTACCGATCGGAATCATCGGGCTCGTCCTCGTGATCACCGGTGTCCGCGAGTCGCGCAACCTGCATGCCCGCAGACTGGATCTACCCGGGGCCGTGCTCGTCGCCGCCGGCCTGTGCGTCCTGACCTTCGCGATCGTCGAGTCCGAGCACATCGGCTGGACGTCACCGACCATGATCGCGCTGCTCGCGGCCGCCGGCGTGCTGCTTGCTTCCTTCCTGGTGGTCGAATCCAGGGTCCGCGAGCCGATGGTGCCGCTCGCGCTGTTCCGGGATTCCCGGTTCACTGTGTCCTGCGGTGTGTACGCGATCATGTACCTCGCGCTGGCCTCGACCTTCTTCTTCGTCACGCTTTTCTTCCAGAACGTCGAGGGGTGGTCGGCGCTGGACGTCGGCCTGTCATGGTTGATCATGAACACGCCGTTTCTTATCGCGTCAACGCTTGCCGGTCGCCTCGCGGTGTGGATTGGTACGGCCACCTGCTGGCTCGGCGTCCTGCTCGGCGGCCTCGGCGTCCTCGCACTATCGTTCCTGACACCTGGCGCCGGTTTGCTGGCTGCCTCGCCGGGCTACGTGCTGATCGGGGCGGGCTACGGGATGGCAGTGCCGACGATCTCATCCGCTGCGGTGTCGGCCCTGCCGCTGGAACACAGCGGACTGGCCTCCGGCGTGCTGAACTCGGCCCGCCAGGTGGGTGCGGCGGTCGGACTGGCCGTACTCGGGTCCGTCGGGCTAGCGGTCACCCGCAACTCCTGGGCAGCTCTCTCCGCCCAACTGCCAACGGCAGCCCAAGCAGGTGCCCCGGACGTCGTCCAGGACGTGAGTGGTGGACAGGGCAGCGTCGTCGCGCAACAGCTCGGCCCCGCTGCCGAACCGCTCGCGGACAGCGCCTTCGTGGATGGCCTGCACGTGGCGCTGCTTATCGGCAGCGGACTCATGCTGGTCGCGGCCGCATTCGCCTTCATTGCGCTCCGCCGCCCGGCGGTGACGGCGCCGTCGGGCGGCAGTGCCGTCCCGGCGCAGGGGATTGCCGACGGCGCAGCCGCTTAGGCCGCAGGCTCCTTTATTAACCCCGACTTGTCAGAATCTCAGCACCAAATGTGGTGCTGAGAGTCTGACAAGTCGGCGTTGAGCCGTCAGCCCTTGACCGAGCCGGCCGCCATCCCCTCAACGATCTTCCGGTTGAAGAAGATGAACATGATCAATGCCGGAATCGTGACGAGCAAGATGTTGGCAAATAGCAGGTTGTACTGCGTGGTGAACTGACTCTTGAAGTTGAACAGGGTCAGCTGAACGGTCGCAT
>Ga0075425_100000588_pt1 | contig 34234 bp, 28 predicted proteins | sample SoiMethybrSBSTD4_FD_75300 | JGI IMG/M metagenome (GOLD analysis project Ga0075425, IMG submission 75300) | Bulk soil microbial communities from a Populus tree surrounding site in Tennessee, USA - Soil MetaG P. TD hybrid SBSTD4 | ecosystem: Environmental > Terrestrial > Soil > Tree plantation... | reverse complement strand
TGTTTCCCCAACCGTCTCTCTGCGGGAAGCTGCGGATGTAGGTGGGGGCGAGATAGGTCGTCAGGGTCGATGCCGGGACCGTCACCGACGGGAATCCCGACGGCAGGCCCGCGGCCGCGTTGTACTTGTTCAGGTCGGTTGCGCGCGCTTCCCACGCGGTGGAGATCGTGCGCATGTCGGCCATGGTTCTCTTCTGCCGCGAGCGCTGCAGCGCCGTGAGCAGGTTCGGAATGGCGATGGCGGCAAGGATGCCGATGATCGCCACGACGATCAGCAGCTCGATCAGCGTGAATCCTTTCTCGCTCCTATTCATAGAAACCCTCCTTCTTTGTCATCTCGCCTAAGGCAACGGCGGCGCCAATCCTACCCACGTTCACAAGTCGAATCAAATCAAGAAGTTGGCTTTCGACTGGCGCAGAATTAAGGCAAGGGATTGACGAAATTCGACACTGTTCGATCGAAACTTTGTCATGGTTCCATGGCGTACCGCGCCACCAGCCGGCGAAGGAACGCGACGCCGTCGAGGTACCAGTCGATCCGCACGCGCTCGTCAATGCTGTGGATACCCTGGGTCTGGTAGGTGTCGACCTCGAACGGCCACATGCCGTAGCAGACGATCCCCCGCGGACGCAGGTATCGGGAATCGTTGTACTCCGTGTTGAGGAATTCGGTGCCGACGGGCGCGCCCCACTGCCGGTGGGCCTCCTCGGTGATGAGGGCGAAGAGCGGCGTGTTCCGCGGCGACAGCGTGGCCGGGCCGCTCTTCTCCAGGACTTTCTCGACCGTCGCGCCGTACGGCCGCACGAAATCCCGCAGCCAGGCCAGACGGGCGTCGGGGTTCTCGTCGGGCAGGTTGAAGAGCGCGACCAGCATCGTCGCTCCGCGCGCGTCGGCGGCGATCTCCGCCGCCCAGACGACGTTCTGCGTGACTTCGCGGTACGGACGCTCCACGAGCCAGAACTTTCCCTGGGCGACGGTGCGGACGATGTCGTCGAGCAAGACTCCCTGCTGGACGCGCCGCGGGGCGAGGTCGTGCAGGAACGCGCGCACCTCGGGAAGGACGCGGTCGGGGTCGCGCGGGCTGATGTACGGCTCGAGGGCGATGCGGACCTGCTGCATGGCCTGGCACGACGGCGCCCGCAGCTCGGCCTTCACGATCATCTTCGAGCCGATCTCGATGCCCATGTACTTGAATTGCTCCATGAAAGACTCGTTGATGCCGCCTTCGTTGAGCACGTAGCGCACGCCGTCGAAGATGTCGGGGCGGTGGGCGAGCAGCCAGGCCACGCCCATGGTGCCGCCGGCCTCCTCGTCGGCCGTGCCGAGGAAGATGACGTCGCGCTCGGGCGTCCGGCGCGTGCGCGCCAGGGCCAGGAAGGCATCGAGCTGGCAAAGGGCGACACCTTTCATGTCAAGCGTCCCGCGGCCCCAAACCATGTTCAGCGACGCGCGCGCGGCAAAGGGCGGGTAGCGCCAGCCGCGCGGATCGGCCGGGGCGACATCGATGTGGTTCAGCAGCATCAGCCCCTCGCCGGGACGCTTGCCGCGGATGCGCGCGTAGACGTTGCCGCGTCCCGGCGCGGACTCGATGACCTCGGCATGCACGCCGCCGCGCTCGAGAAGGCCGGCCAGGAAGCGCGCCCCGGCGGTCTCGTTGCCCGGAGGATTGGAGGTGTCGATGCGCACGTACTGCTGCAGCAGCACGATCTCGGGCGTGATCCGCGTCGGCTTCGGCACGTAGAGCTGCCGCTCGACCTGCCGCGCCGAGACGAAGTTGTAGAGGTAGATCGCCCCGACGATCGTCGCGCCGGCGACGCCGGCGATCAGTGGGATCCGCCAGCGCGTCACGGCGGGCCTGCCGGCTCCATGTGCGTGCCGCCGGCGTCGGCGACGACGTGCACCGGCTCTTCGTAGGCGGCGACCGGACGGCCGATGCGCGGCCGCCAGAAGACGGCCAGGGCGATGAGCAGCGCGCCGACGCTGCCGGTGATGCCCATCCCGATCTGCGCCAGGCTGTTGCGGTACTCCATCGTCACGCGGTGGCGGCCGGGCGTCACGACGATGCCCTGATAGGCGATGTTCGTGGCCACCGTCGGCACGCGCTGCCCGTCGACGCGCACGTCCCAGTACTTGTGCCGCGTCACGCTCATGACCAGGAAGCCCTGGCCGAAGCTCTCGACGTCGAGCGCGGCCGTGTTGGCCGTCTCCCGCACGGCGTGGACGATGCCGTTCGCCGGCGTGAAGGCCGGCTGAGTGACGAAGGCGGCCCGCGGCGTCTGGCGGCCGTTCGTCAGCTTGTCGACGAAGTCGCGGCGGTTGCGGATGGAGATCAACTGATCGGCGAAGTAGTAGCGCGGGTAGTGCTGGCCCTCGAGGAAGGCGATGGGCTCGGACTTCTTGAAGTCGCCGCGCGTCCGCTTCTGCTCCTCCTTGAACGGCCGGTAGACGGCGCGGAACCAGGCGTTGGACATGGCCATGAAGGGCTCGTACCAGTCGGCGCGGCCGGAGCGCTTCACGTCCCAAACCGAGTCGGTGAGGTCGACGGTCGGCAGGAGCGCGGTCTTGTCGTAGTCGCGCTCGAGCACCGTCTGCACGCGCGCGCCCGCCGGCGTCATCGGAAAGAGTCCGTTGCGCACGACCCAGTAGACGGCGTCGCCGGTGGAGAAGTATTGCCGGGCCGGGTCCTCGTTGCCGTACCAGTCGACTTCGTGAAAGACGCGGAAGTCCGCATGATCGTTCGGCAGGCGCGCGGCCGCGGGCGGCGGATCGAAGAAGCGCCGCGGCATGCGCGGGTTGAGCTGCTCGAGGGTGTAGGCGAGGTCGGCGGCCACGAAGACAGCCGTGGCGGCGATCCAGAGCCGCGCGTTTTTCTTCGCCGCAAACCACACCAGGGCGATGGCGATCGCGCCTCGGGCGAAGGCCACGATCCAGTCGACGTGCGAGAGGTGGATCTCCTTCGCCGCCTGCGCCGATTTCGTCAGCCCCCAGATCTTCATGAAGACGCTGCCGTAGAGCGGCGTGAAGCCGGCGGCGGCGATGACGAGGGCGATGCCCGTCGCGGCCACGAGGAAGCCGAGCGTCCCCTCGCGCACGTCGTCGTCGCCGCCCATGAGGCGCTCGATCATCTGCGAGGCGAAGACGATGATCGTGAAGATCCCCAGCATCGCGAATTTTTCCGGATAGCGGATCGACGTGGCGATGCCGAGCTTGTAGAGCCAGAGCAGCAGCGGCGTGTGCCCGCCGAGGGCCAGGAGCGCCGAGACGAGGCAGAGGATCAGCACCAGGCGTCCGCCGCGCGGGCGCACGAAGGCGCCGCCGACGGCGAGGGCGATGACGAGGATGCCGGCGTAGATGCTGAAGAGGAACGGCGATCCCATGCCGGTGTAGAGACCGCCACCCCAGTACCACATGACGCGATCGACGGAGATGCGGCCGAGGATGTTCGGGTAGACGATCTCGCCGAACTTCGCCCACGGCATGCTCCAGGCGCTGACGAGGTCGAAGTCGAATGGCCGGGAGCGCGCCGAGTCGTGCACGTGGTCGAGCGCCGGCAGCATCTGCGCCGCGCCGACGGCGAAGGCAGCCGCGGAGAGGAAGGCGATCCAGATCACGCGCGTGATCGACTTCGACACCCGCGGCACGGCGTACCAGCCGCGATAGAGCGCGTACATGCCGATGAGGATGCCGGTCTGGATGACGGTGGTCGGCTCGCCGACGAGGAACTGCAGGCCGAGGAAGAGCGCGGCCAGGGCGAAGTCGCGCACGCTGCGCCGCAATAGAAAACGGCGGACGAAGAGGCACGTCAGCGGCAGCCACGCGGCGCAGAAGAGGATCGGCAGGAGGTTGATGTAGGAGAGGTAGACGCCGCCGAGCCCCCAGGCCGTCGCCCCGAACCAGGCCGGAAAGGGACGTAGCTCCATGGAGCGCAGCAGCGCGTACATGCCGAGAAGGCCGATGTAGACGTGGATGAGGATGTGCAGCCGGAAGCCGAGGTCGTAGCTCGGCAGGAGGATGAGCCAGGTCAGCGGGTAGAAGACTTCGTGCTCGGGGTTCGCGGCGATCGGTTGTCCGCCGGAGAAGAAGCGGTTCCAGTAGGGAAACTCGCCGTGCAGCACGATGTCGCGCAGGATCTGCTTGGTCGGGTAGTAGTAGCGCGTGAGGTCGCGCATGTAGAAGCCGTTGACGCCGATCAGCACGTCGATGAAGAGGAGCGAGCCGAGTAGAGCTAGCGTGAGGATGGCGATGGTGTCGGCGCGGCGGTTTGGCAAACGGCGGGATTAAACCAGAAAACAGAGAGGAGGAGTGCCGCGACGATGCCGCTGATGCCGAGGCCGAGCGGCACGAGCGGGTTGCGGTAGCGCATCGTCACCCAATGACGTCCCGGCGGCACGACGATGCCCTGGTAGGCGAGGTTCGTGGCCACGGGGACGACGCGTCGCCCGTCGAGGCGCACCTCCCAGTACTTGTGCCGCGTCACGCTCATGACCAGGAACCCGCGGCCGGCGCTCTCGACGGCCATCGACGCGCTGTTCGCCCTTTCCGCGACGTCGCGCACGACGCCCGGCGCGGGCGCGAAGGCGGGCCCCGGCACGAAGGCCACGCGCGGGCTGGTCTTGTACGCGGTCAGGTAGGCGACGACGTCGGCGCGATCGCGGATGCCGATCATCTGGTCGGCGAAGTAGTAGCGCGGGTAATGCGCGGTGGCGACGAAGATCACGGGCTTCATGCGCTCGAAGTCGCCGCCGGTCCGCCGGGCCTCGGCGTCGAAGTCGCGGTAGACGGCGCGAAACCATGCGTTCGACATGGCCATGAAGGGCTCGTACCAGTCAGGCCTTCCCGATTTCTGCACTTCCCGCATGGCCTCGACGAGATCGAGAGTGGGCAGGAGGTCGGTCTTGTCGTAGTCGTCCTGGAGCACCGTCTGGATGCGCGCGCCGGCCGGGACCATCGGGAAGAGGCCGTTGCGCAGCGTCCACGCATTCCACGGGCCGGGCGGGAACCACGACCTGGCCGGCGGGCGGTCGTGGGGATACCAGTCGGCCTCGTGGAAGAGGCGGAACGAGTCGCGGTTCGCGGGAAGGACGGCGGCGAGCGGCGGAGGGTCGAAGAAGGAACGCGGCATGCGCGGGTTGATCTCTTCGAGCGTCCAGGCGAGATCGACAGCTACGAAGCTCGCCGCGGCCACGATCCAGGAGCGGCTGTTGGAGCGCGCCGCGAACCAGACCACGGCGATGGCGAGCAGCCCGCGGATCGTGGCCTCGAGCCAGTCGGCTCGGGAGATCTCGGCGGCGCGCGCGGCGACGTCAGGGACGGCGATGCCCCAGGCCGCCGCGAAGGTCCGCTGGTAGGCCGGCGTGAAGGCCAGCACCGACATCGCCAGGGCGATGCCCGTGACGACGGCGAGGACGGCGATCGCCCGCGCGCGCAGCGCTTCGTCGCCGCGCATCAGCCGTTCGAGCATCTGCGCCGCGAAGACGATGATTGCGAAGATGCCCAGGAGGGCGAATTTCTCCGGATACCGCATCGTGGCGAAGAGATGCGTGCGGTAGAGCCACAGCAGGAGCGGTGTGTGGCTGCCGAGGGCCAGCAGCGCCGAGAGCGCGCAGAGGACGAGCACCAGCCGTGCGCCGCGCGCCCGCACGAGAATGCCGGCGACGGCCAGCGCCGCGACGAGGACGCCGACGTAGAGGCTGCAGAGAAACGGCGAGCCCGTTCGCGGATAAAACCGTCCGCCCCAGTACCACGCGCCGACGTGACCGAGCACGTTCGGATAGACGACCTCGGCCAGCCGCGCCCACGGCAGGCTCCAGGCCGAGACGAGGTCGAAGTCGAACGGGCGCGCCCGCACGGAGTCGCGCACGTGATCGAGCGCCGGCAGCATCTGCGCCGCGGCGGCGGCGAAGCCGGCCAGGGAGATCGCCGCCGCTCGCGGCACCGCGCGCCAGCCGCGGTAGAGCGCATAGATCCCGATCAGCATGCCGGTCTGAATGATCGTCGTCGGCTCGCCGGCCAGGAACTGCAGGCCGAGGAAGAGCGCGGCCAGGACGAAGTCGCGCGCGCCGCCCCGCAGCAGGAAGCGGCGCGTGAAGAGACATGTCAGCGGCAGCCAGGCGGCGCTGAAGAGGTACGGCAGAAGGTTGACGTACGAGAGGTACAGCCCGCCGAGTCCCCACGACATCGCCCCGAACCACGCTGGGAACGGAGCGAGCTCCATCGATCGCAGCAGCGCGTACATCGCGAAGAGCGCGATGCAGATGTGGAGGAGGATGAGCAGGCGGAAGCCGAGCTCGTAGCTCGGCAGGAGGATCAGCCAGGTCAGCGGATAGAAGACCTCGTGCTCCGGATTCGCGGCCAGCGGCTGCCCGCCGGCGAAGAAACGGTTCCAGTACGGGAGCTCGCCGTGCAGCACGACGTCGCGCACGATCTGCTTGGCCGGGTAGTAGTAGCGGGTGAGGTCGCGGGCGAAGAATCCGTCGACGCCGGCGAGGACGTCGGCGAAGAAAACGGTTCCGAGGATTGCGAGGGTGGCGAGGGCGATGAGATCGGCGCGGCGGTGTGGCAAGGGCCCGGATTATACGAGCGGCGATTCTGTTATCCTCGCCCGCCACCCATGCCCCTGCACGAGAAAAAAGTCGTCGCCGTGCTGCCGGCCTACAACGCCGAGCGCACCTTGCAGGCGACCTACGACGACATCCCCAAGGATTGGGTCGACGAGATCCTCCTGGTCGACGACTGCTCGCGCGACCGCACCGTGGAGCTGGCCGGGCAGCTGCCGATGCGCGTCGTCGTGCACAAGAAAAACCGCGGCTACGGCGGGAACCAGAAGACCTGCTACCGCACGGCCATGGACGAGATGGGCGCCGACATCATGGTCATGGTCCATCCCGACCACCAGTACGATCCGAAGATCATCCCCACCCTGGTCGGGCCGCTGCTGCGCGGCGAATGCGACGCCGTGTTCGGCTCGCGCATGCTCGGCGGGCGCCCGATCGAGGGGGGCATGCCGAAGTGGAAGTACTTCGCGAATCTCTTCCTGACCATGGTGGAGAACGCGACGTTCTACATCTTCCTCTCCGAGTATCACTCCGGCTTCCGGGCCTACTCGCGGCGCTACCTCGAGTCGGTCGACTTCGAAGCCAACTCCGACGACTTCGTCTTCGACACGGAGATCATCGCCCAGGGCGTGGCCAAGCGGATGCGCATCCGCGAGGTGCCGATCGCCACGCGCTACTTCGACGAGGCCTCGCAGGTCGGCTTCGTGCGCGGCATGCGCTACGGCCTGGAGATCCTGAAGACGATGATCTTCTACAAGCTGCACAAGAAGCAGATCTACACGCACCGCATCTTCCGCGATCCCGTCAGGGCCGGGGCGGGAACGCAGGCGCCGGCGCACTGACGCGGCCGCTCTTCCGCAAATACCACTCCTCGGCCACGACGTTGGCGTCGTAGTCGTGGATCGCGCCGTTGTACGGCTCGACGGCCCGGTTCGCGGCGATGACGCCTTCCCAGGCGCGCATGTGCGCGGCGTCGTTCGCGCCGCAGACGGCGAACCAGACCGACGCGGCGATGCAGAGCGCCGCGCCGGCGAGCGCCGGCCATTTGCTCACGACGACGGCGAGCGCCGCGTAGAGGACGAAGACGGCGAAGGCGACGGCAAGCACGATCGCTTTGTATCCGGCCGGCACCGAGATCAGGACGCCGATCGTCTTCGGCGCCCGGACAGCCGCCTCGAGCAGCTCCGACGGGAGGTAGTAGCGATTCAGGTCGAGCACGGACGCGGCGAAGAAGAGGGCCATCGTCCAGAGCGACGCCGCCGCGGCAACGGCGATGCTCGCCCAGCGCGGCAGCCGCGCGAAGAGCGCCGCCGCGCCGAGGAGGAAGAAGATCGTGCAGTTGTCGAAGCGGCGCTGGCCGAACGACGAGCCCGCCCAGAAGAAGCGGTCCGCGGTGGCGTTGAGGAGCCACTGCGCGACGAACATGGCCATCGCGGCGGCGCGGAGGCGGCGCTCCAGAAATGCGAATCCGGCGATGCCCACGAGCAGCAGCGGAGCCCAGGCGATCGCGCCGTGGTACCACGACAGCAGCGGCTCCCACGCCCAGAATCGTTCGAAGGAATGCCAGGCCTGCTTCACGGCGAAGGGGTTTCCGTAGAGCACGCGGAGGACGACGATCTGCGGCAGCGCGCCGGCGACGAATCCCGCCGCGGCGAAGGCCCACCTTCGCCATCCGCAGAGGATGAGCGGGACCGCGAGGAACGTCGCGCTCTGCGGACGGATCGAGAAGGCCAGCCCGGCCGCGAGGCCGGCGACGAACATGGCCCGGCTGCTTCCGTCGTCGCGCAGCGAAGCCAGCACGACGAGGGCGCACATCGCCGCGCCGGCGGCGTGGGCCATCAGCGCCTCGCGCTCCGAGTACCACAGCAGCGGCGTGCCGAACCACGTTGTGATTGTCGCGATCAACGCCGCGTCGCGCGCGAAGAAGCGCCTTGCCGCAAAGTAGCCCGCCAACAGCGCGATCAAGCCGCAGAACGCGCTGGCTGCGACGGCGGCCACGTTGTAGGGAAGCGAGATGCCGTCGCGCGGAAAGCGCGCCGTGCGCATGGCGTCGCCGAGGAGGAAGGCGGGATACCAGACCACGGCGCTGCCGGCGGACCAGTGATTGGCGATGTGCCCGTTCGCCGTCAGCCCTTCCGACTGCACGATGCCGCCCTTCAGCATGCCGAAGCGCGACCAGGACCGGAACAGCAGGAGGTCGTGATCGATCCACGTCGACGGCAGCCAGGAAACGTACGCGGCGCCGTCGGGCTTGGTGACGCCGGGGCGGAGCCAGATGACTGTCGAGAGCAGCCAGACCGCGGCGATCAGCGCGACGGCCCGGCGCTCGCTCATGCCAGCTCCGCGCGGATCCTCTCGCTCACCTCCACGCCCGCGTCGCGGCACGCCGCCGCGATCGTCTCGTACGCGGCGTGCCGCCGCCCGCTGCGCAGCAAGTCGAGAACGCCTCTCGCAATGATGCCGTCGAAGAACGCTTTGCGGTCGACGTCGGTCGGCAGCACGCGCTTGGCGCTCTCGCGCAGCGACCCGAGCACATCGTTGACCTCGGCGTACTCCGTCCCGACCATCCGATGCAGGTCCTCCTTGAGCGTCCGCGCCAGCGCCGGCGAGCTCCCGCCGGTCGAGATGGCGATCTGGATCGAGCCGCTCTCGACGATGGCCGGGACGATGAACTCGCAGAGCGGCGTGACGTCGACGACGTTGACCGGGATCCTGCGCGCGCGGCAGTCGGCGGCGATCTGCTCGTTGACGCGCTGGTCGTCGGTGGAGGCGATGACGATGGAGGCGCCGTCGAGGTCGGCGGCGTCGTAGGCCTTGCGCTTGACGCGGAGCGCCCCGTCGCGCGCCCAACGCTCGATCTCCTCGGTCAGCTCGGGCGCGACGACGGTCACGCGCGCGCCGTAGCGCAGCATCGTCTCCGCCTTGCGCGCGCAGACGTTGCCGCCGCCGATGATCACGACGTCGCGGTTCTCGACGTCGAGAAAAATCGGGTAGTAGGGGAACCGCTTCATTTCTTCGCGGCGGCCTGCTGGCGCGCCGCGTCGCGCGCCGCGCGCGATTTCTCACGCGCCGCGACGCGGCGCTTCTTGGCCACGTTGGCGCGCGCTTTTTCACCGTTGATTCGGGACATAGGGTTCTCCTTCAGTAAATTGGGTATCGATCACAAAGTTCTTTCACTTCCCGTTTCACGCCCGTGACGACGTCCGCGTCGCCGCGGGCGTCGAGCACGCGCGCGATCAGCCTGGCGATCGTCTTCATGTCGGGCTCGCGCAGGCCGCGCGTCGTCACCGCGGGCGTGCCGATGCGCAGCCCCGAGGCCACCATCGGCTTCTGCGTGTCGAAGGGGATCGTGTTCTTGTTCACCGTGATGTTCGCGGCCTCGAGCCAGTTCTGCCCGTCCTTCCCGGTGATCCCCTTCGAGAAGACGTCGGTCATGAAGACGTGGTTGTCGGTGCCGCCGGAGACGATGCGGAAGCCCTCGTCGGCGACGCCCTGGGCGAGGGCCTTGGCGTTGCGGATGATCTGGGCCTGGTACTCGCGGAACTCCGGCTGCATGGCCTCGTGGAACGACACCGCCTTCGCGGCGATGATGTGCACGAGCGGCCCTCCCTGCACGCCCGGGAAGACGCTGCGGTCGAGGTCCTTGGCGTACTTCTCCTTGCAGAGGACGAGGCCCGCGCGCGGCCCGCGCAGGGTCTTGTGCGTGGTGGTGGTGACGAAGTCGGCGTACGGCACGGGCGACGGATGGAGGTCCGCGACGACGAGGCCGGCGATGTGGGCGATGTCGGCCATCATCAGGGCGCCGCTCTTGTCGCAGATCTCGCGGATGCGCTTGAAGTCGATGACGCGCGAGTAAGCCGAGGCGCCGCAGATGATGAGGCGCGGCTTGTGCTCCATGGCCAGGCGCTCCATCTCCTCGTAGTCGATGATCTCGTCCTCTTTGCGCACGTGGTAGGCGACGACGTTGAAGTCGCGGCCGGAGTACGACAGCGGATGGCCGTGGGTGAGGTGGCCGCCGTGGGAGAGGTCCATGCCCATGATGGTGTCGCCGGGCTTGAGGACGGCGAAGTAGACGGCCATGTTGGCCTGCGAGCCGGCGTGCGGCTGGACGTTGGCGTGCTCGGCGCCGAAGAGTTTCTTGGCCCGGTCGATGGCGATGTTCTCGACGATGTCGGTGGGCCCGCAGCCGCCGTAGTACCGCTTCCCCGGATAGCCCTCGGCGTATTTGTTGGTGAAGACGGAGCCCATGGCGGTGAGGACGGCCTTGGAGACGTGGTTCTCCGAGGCGATGAGCTCGAGGGTGTCGTTCTGGCGCGCCGTCTCCATGCGCAGCGCGTCGGCGATGTCGGCGTCGACCTCGGCCAGCGGCCGCTGCAGGAAGTCGTGGCCGGTGGCGGCGCGCAGTTGTTCGAGAGTGCTCATGCGGGTCTCCTGGAAGGGGATTCTATCTGCATAATTGCCCCGTGCGCCCGAAGCTCGCGGCCGCCCTCGCCCTCGCCGCGGCGGCGCTCGGTTCGAGCCTCCTCTTCTTCTACTTCCGCGACAACTTCGCCACGCATTACCCGGTGAAGGTCATCTCCGCCGCGGCCTGGCGCGCGGGCGCGATCCCGTGGTGGAACGCCTACGCCGGCGGCGGGCAGCCGCTGGCCGGCAATCCGAACACGCTGTCGTTCTACCCCGACAACGTTCTCTATCTCCTTCTGCCCGCGCACATCGCCTTCAACCTGCACTTTCTGCTGCACCTCGCCCTCGCCTGGCTGGCGATGCGCGCGCTGACGCGCTCGGCGTGGGCGGCGTGGCTCTACGTTTTCTCCGGCATCGCCATCTCGGCGATGTGCTTCTACAACCTGATCGTGGCGCTGGCGATGGTGCCGTTCGCGCTGTGGGCGGTGGAGCGGGGGCGGTGGCTCCAGCTCGGCGTGGCCTTCGGACTGATGGCGCTGGCGGGGGAGCCGGTGACGATCGCCGCGGCGGCGCTGGCGTGCGTGAGCTGGACGTTGCTGAAGGCGATTCCGGTGGCCGTGCTGATCGCGTTGCCGCAGCTCATCGCCTACAGCGAGATCGCCCGGGAGGTGGAGCGCGGCGCGTTCCGCTACTCGGCGCGCACGGTGCTGGCGGCGTCGTTCGAGCCCGTCCGGTTTCTCGAGATCCTCGTCGGCCCGTGGTGGCACACGATGCTCTTCCCGAGCGCGCTCATCGGCGTGATCGTGATCCCGGCGGTGCTGCGCCGCTCGCGCTACACGTGGATCGCCGCGGCGATGTTCTTCGTCGCCCTCGGCCGCGCCAATCCGCTGATCGCCTTCGCCGTCGAGCGCATCCCGCCGCTGCGCCTCGGGCGCTATCCCGAGAAATTCGCGCTCGTCGGCTGCGTGGCCCTGATCGTCCTCGTGGCCGAGTACTTCCGCGAAACGCGCTTCAAACTGCTCTGGACGATCGTCACCTTCGTCCCGCTGATCGTCTGGGCCGCGGTGCTCCTGCCCATCGACCTCTTCGCGCCGTACGACGTTCCGCGGCTGTCGGAGCGTCGCGTTTACGTTCCGGCCCGTCCCGGCGGCCAGACGCCGAACCGCACCGAATACCGCGAGCGCGCCCGCCGCCTCGAGCCGATCTTCGGCGCCGTCGCCGGCGTCCGCTACGCGCTCGACCGCTCGCCCGACGGCATGTACTCGATCCGCACGCGCTTCACCGCCGAGCGCTTCGCGGTCACGCACAACGCGAGCTACGCGATCGTCGTGCTGGAGCTGCCGGAGGCGATGATCATGCCCCGCACGGTCGTCGGAAGCGTCGAGTCGATCGACGTGCGCGACACCGCCACCGCGCCGCGCATCTTCGTCTCGCCGCCCAGCGCGCGCGTGACGGCGATCCGTCCGTTCGAGTTCGACGTGACCACGCCCGAGCCCGCGCTGCTCTTCGTCAACGAGACGTACTTCCGGGCCTGGGTGGCGCGCGCAGAAGGCCGCGAGCTGGAGACGCTGCCGCTCGATGTCGATCGCCTCGGCGTGGTCGTCCCGGCCGGCACGCACACGGTCACGCTCACGTTCGGGCGGCACCACGCGCTCGTCGCCGCGGCCTGGATCGTCTCACTGCTGACGCTTGCGCTCGTCCAGGTACTCGATCGCCGCGCCCGCAAGGTAGAGCGAGCCGCCGACGAAGATCGAATGGCCGCCTGAGGCCAGCGCGCGCTCGATCGCCGCCCGCGGCTCCGGCTCCGCCACCGCGTCGATGCCCGTCTCCCGCGCCATCGCCGCCAGCTCCTCGGCGCGTGCGGAGCGCGGCGGATACGGCTCCGTGGCGATAATCGTGGCGAAGTGCGGGAACAGCGTCCGGGCCACGTCGGCGATGTCCTTGTCGCCCATGATCCCGAAGACGAGCAGGCGCGGCGGCGTCAAGTGCGCGGCGACGAAGGGCGCGACCGCGGCGATGGCGTGGGCGTTGTGGCAGCCGTCGATCCACACGTCTTTCCCGCCGACGCTCATCCGCTCCAGCCGCCCGCGCCAGCGCGTCGCGCGCACGCCGCGCTCGATCGCCTTGGCCGAGATCCGCGGCAGCACCTCGCGCAGCTCCTCCGCCGCGCGCACGGCCAGCGCGGCGTTGCGCCGCTGGAAGTTGCCGGCAAGCGGCGTGTCGTGCTCCTCGGTGACGACGAAGAAGCGGACGTCGAACTTCACCGCCCGCTCGCGCAGCAAGTCGACGACGAGCGGATTGTCGTTCGTCGTCAGCACGACCGCGCCGCGGTGGATCACCCCCGCCTTCTCGCCGGCGATCTGGCGGATCGTGCGCCCGAGGTATTCGATGTGGTCGAAGCCGATGGGCGTGATCAGCGCGGCGATCGGCTTCACCACGTTCGTGGCGTCCAGCCGCCCGCCCATTCCGACCTCGAGCACGGCCACTTCGCACCGGGCCTCGCGGAAGGCCACGAAGGCCACGAGCGTCAGCGCTTCGAAGTACGTCGGCGTGATGCACGTGTCGGCTGCGGCGCGCTGCAGCAGGGCGATCGAATGCGTCAGCAGCTCGTCGCCGATGTTCGCGCCGCCGATCATCCAGCGCTCGCGCAGGTCGACGAGATGCGGCGAGGTGTAGAGGCCGGTGCGGTAGCCGGACTCGATGAGGATCGACGCCAGCGTGGCCGAGGTCGAGCCCTTGCCGTTCGTGCCGGCCACGATGACCGAGCGGTAGGCGCGCTCCGGCTGCCCCAGCGCGGCCAGCAGCGCGCGCATGCGCCCGAGGCCGGGGCGGATGCCGCTGCCTTGCAGCGAGTCGAGCCAGTCGATTGGCGTCACTTCGCCGAGAAGAACCGCAGGAACCGCGCGATGGCGCTCTTCATCTCCGCGCGCGGCGTGATCAGGTCGACGAAGCCCTTCTCCACGAGGAACTCCGACCGCTGAAAGCCCTCGGGCAGCGTCTGGCGGATGGTCTGCTCGATCACGCGCGGGCCGGCGAAGCCGATCAGCGCCTTCGGCTCGGCGATGTTGACGTCGCCGAGCATCGCGTACGACGCCGTGACCCCGCCCGTCGTCGGGTCGGCCAGCACGGAGATGTACGGCAGCCCGGCCTGCGCCAGCCGCGCCAGCGCCGCGGAGATCTTGGCCATCTGCATCAGCGAGAGGATGCCCTCCTGCATGCGCGCGCCGCCCGAGGTCGAGACGATGATCAGCGGCTCCTTCTTTTCGACCGCGCGCTCCGCGGCCAGGGTGATCTTCTCGCCAACGACGGAGCCCATGGAGCCGCCCATGAAGCTGTACTCCATGGCGCAGACGACGACCGGCATGGCCTCGATCTTCCCCTCGGCGCAGAGCACGGCGTCGCCCTTGCCGACGCGCTGCTCGTAGACCTTGAGGCGGTCGCGGTAGCGCTTCGTGTCCTTGAATTCCAGCGGGTCGCTGGAGCGGATGTTCGTGGCGAACTCCTTGTACGCGCCGTCGTCGAAGAGCATCTCGAAGCGCTCGCGCGCGGTGAGGCGGAAGTGGTACCCGCACTTGGTGCAGACGTTGAGGTTCTGCTCGACCTCCTTGCGGTAGATGATCTCCTTGCAATCGTCGCACTTGATCCACAAGCCCTCGGGGATGGCGGTCTGCTTCTCGACCGCCTCCTTCGGCTTCTTTTCTTTGCGAAACCAGGCCATCGGCGCGACTCTACTCACTCGCCGCGGCCGCCGCAACCAAGAGCGCCATCAGCGGCGAGAGGAGCACGCGCTCGACGGAGGACTCGATCCACCACACCGGCGCCTGGCCGTGCAGATAGAAGTAGATCGTCGAAGCGACGAGCCCGGCGGCGACGATGAGCGGCAGCGCCGCGCGCCTCCAGTTCTTCGCGAAGGCGAACGGCACCGCGCCCGCGAGCCACGGCAGGTAAAACGCGCCGTAGCTGGCCTGCCGCGACATGACGCGGGCGATGAGGCCGAGGGACTCGAGGTGCATGCGCTCCCCGGCGCGCGCGTATTGGTCGATGAAATGATTTTTCAAGGCGAAGAGGAGCCACGAGCCGACGAGGACGATCGCCGGCACGGCCATGGCGACGGCGCGCACGACGCGGCGGCGCGTGAGCAGGTAGGCGACGACGACGATGGCGACGAACGCGGCGCCTTCGACCTTCGTCCACGCCGCGCCGGCGAGGGCGATCGCGGCGAGGACTTCGCCGTCGTCGTGGAACGTCAGGGCAGCGACGGCGATGGTCTCGAAGAGGAGCAGCATCGGCTCGCCCGCGCCCGCGACCATGCTCCGCGCGTAGCCGTAGGCGAGGAGCGCGGCCAGGAGCGCCGCGTACGCGTTGGCGCGATCGTTGCCGAGGCGCTCGCGGGCCAGGCCGCGGAAGGCCAGCACCGTAGCCGCGAGGAGAATGAGCATCGAGAAAAGCGCGCCCCACCACGAGAAGCCGTGCGCCACGCTCGACGCGAAGGCGTAGACGAGCGGCAGCAGCGGCGGATAGTCGGGATGCATCAGCGAGTAATGCGGGAAAGCCAGAAACGCGACGTCGATCTTTTCCGCGACGTAGAAGCGCTGCCCCTTCGGCCCCCAGAAGTAAATGAGGTCGCCGCAAGTCTCGCGCGCGGTGAGAAGCCCATAGGCAGTGAGCAACAGCACCGCTCCCCAGATCCCTCTCCCCGCCCCGCGGGGAGAGGGTGGCGCGAAGCGCCGGGTGAGGGGCGCTCCGGCAAGGAACAACCCCAGCGCGACCAACAACGTCCCCCGCGTAAACGGCAAGTGCACCAGCGTGAACGCAAACATCACCGCCGCCACCCCCACACACCCGCACGCGAACGCGATGGCGAGCCGTGCGCCGGCGTCCACCCGCCCCACCAACGGAATCCGCCAAGACACGAATCCAAACCCCGTCACGAGCAGCACGCCGATCACCCAGATCATCGCCGCACCCGGTACAACCGTCCCTCCGGAAACGCGGCAACCTCCCGGTAGTCCGGATGCGTGAACGGATCGCGCACGGCGACGACGTACTCGACGAGGTTCGGCAGCGGCGTCCCGGTCATGGCCGTGAACGGCGGCACGACGCTCTGATTCGGGAGCTGCCCGACGGCGACAAAGAAGTTGTCCGTGTCCCCCTCGGGCGCCCACCCGTCCACCGGCCGGAAGCACGTGACCTCCGCGCCGCGCGGCAGCAGTGGCCGCACCTTCGGCAGGAGCACGAGCGCGTCGCGCGTGGCGTGCTTCCCCGGCCCGACGTGGTCCATGATCGTTTGCGGAGGCGCGAAGTACGGCCCGCCGCGCGTGTACAGCCGGCCGGCCAGCGCGGCGAGGAGCAGCAGCGCGAGGACGGTGAGTACGGCTTTCTCGATGCGAGGCATGAAGGCTCCGTCTCGCCGCCGGGCGGGCGGGACGCCCGCGGACCAGCCGGCGGGACGCCGGCGCTCCTAGATCTCTCGGAAGATGTACGGCCGCAGGGCGTCGATGCGCTCCTCGAGCTTCTCCGCGTCGATATAGCGCAACGTCGCCGCGATCGAGGAGAGGAGGGAATTGCCGTCCTGCGGGGTGTAGCAGAAGCCGACGACCTTGCGCGGGCTCGGCACCGTCAGCGTCGAGATCGGCATCACCGTCTGCGACAGGATGCGCCCGAAGTAGCCGTGGTCGCGGCCGAAGGAGAAGATCTGATTCTGGGAGCGCTTCGTCGTGCAGGCCACGCGCGGGTTGCTGCGCAGCAGGGCCTTGACCTCTTCGAGCGTCGTGTCGTGGCGCATGTCGAGATCGAACCAGAGCGTGTGCATGTACTGCGTGTTCAGCTTGATCGCCGAGGAGAAGAGATTGAGCTTCTCGCCGACCGTGGCGAAGAGGTGGTAGGCGTCGCGGGCGTGGTGCGTGCCGAAGTCGGGATCGTCGTGCTTCCCGGCCTCGGGTGCGGCGATGAAGCCCTTGGCGTCGGAGACGTCGTTCGCCCGGCGCATGCAGACGAAGCGGCCGGCCTCGAGACTCATCTTTCCGCCGCGCGAGGCGAGCGTCTTCAGCAGCACGGAGATGTTGTGCGTGTTGCAGGAGACGACCTGAACGAAGCGGTCGTCGGGGCTCTGCACTTCGTCGTTGATGCCGCGCGCGTACGGCTTGCCGAAGCCGAACTCGGAGCCCTGGGCCAGGAAGCCCTTCGGCCCGCTGCAGCGCTCGTAGTATTTGGCCTTGTTGTCGTTGCCGGCAGGCGTGCAGTCGACGACGACGGTGGCGCGCTCCAGCGCCTCCTCGGTGACGTAGGTGACGCGGTGGCCGAGACGGTTGAACTCGTCGCGGGAGTGCTCGTCGACGACGAGCTTCCCGCCGCGCGCGATCAGGTGCTCGACCATGGCCCGGTCTTCTGCTTTCGGGGTGCGCTTGTGGAAGGTGACCTCGTCGATGCCCCACTTGGCCTTGAAGTCGGTGAAGAGGCCGATGAGCGGCTCGCCGATGGTCCCGGTCCCGACGACGTGGACGACTGTTTTGTTGGCCATGACGGGCGCGGATTGTAGCGCACGCTTGTAGAATCCCGCCCCCATGGCCGCGAAGACAAACGACGGCGAGAAGCTGATCGCCTCGAACAAAAAGGCGTACCACGACTACTTCGTCCTGCAGAAGCTCGAAGCGGGGATGGAGCTGACCGGGACGGAGGTCAAGTCGCTCCGCGACGGGAAGGCGAATCTCAAGGACTCCTACGTCATCGTCAAAGCCGACGAGGCCTTCCTCCTCGGCGCGCACATCTCGCCGTACTCGCACGGGAATCTCCAGAACCACGACCCGGAGCGGACGCGGCGCCTCCTGCTGCACAAGCGCGAGATCGAGAAGCTGCGCGTGCAGCTCGTCGAGAAGGGGCTGACGATCGTGCCGCTGCGGCTCTACTTCAAAGGGAGCCGCGTGAAGGTGGAGATCGCTGTCGTGCGCGGCAAGAAGCAGTACGACAAGCGCGAAACAGAGAAGCGGCGCGAGGCGGACCGCGAGGCCGCGGCGGCGATGAAGATCCGGTGAACTGTGGCTCCCGTACCACAGTCGTGACCCTCACAGACTACAAAATCGTGTGGTGACGGCGCACACATCCCGTGAAGGAAACTGCTGAGTCGTGTGAAGTTAGCGGCAACGAGGCGTGCTCAGCCGTTCGTGGCATTGTCCCTGCTCACTGTCCGGCCGTGGACATGTACGTACAGCGCAAAACCATCAACGCAAACGTCAGCATCACCGGGATCGGGATGCACTCCGGCATCTACACGCGCGTCGAGCTGATGCCCGCGCCGGCCGGCAACGGCATCCAGTTCGTGCGCGCCGATCTCGACGGCCTGCGCATCCCCGCCCTGCAGGCCTCGACGACCGCGCTCGACTACGCGACGACGGTGGGGCGCGACGACGTCTCCGTCGGCACGGTCGAGCATCTGCTGGCCGCGCTCAACGCCTGCGGCGTGACCGACGCCGACATCTACATCGACGGCCCGGAGGTCCCGATCGTCGACGGCAGCGCGCTGCCGTTCATGCATCTCGTCGACGCCGCCGGCGTCCGCGAGCTCGGCGCCGAGGTGCCGGTGCTGCGGATCAGCAAGCCGATCGAAGTCGTCGACGGAGAGAAGAGCGTCCGCATCGTTCCCTCCAGCCGCCTGATCATCAAATACAAAATCGACTTCGCCCACCCGAGCATCGGGCGGCAGTCGTTCCACTTCGACTACGAGCACGACAGCTTCCTCAAGAAGGTCGCGCCGGCGCGCACGTACGGCTTCCTCAAGGACGTCGACCAGCTGCGCGCCGCCGGCCTGGCCCGCGGCGGCTCGGTGGAGAACTGCATCGTCCTCGACGACCGCGGCGTCATGAACGGGCCGCTGCGCTTCCGCGACGAGTTCGTCCGCCACAAGGTGCTCGACCTCATCGGCGACCTGGCCCTGATCGGCCGCCCCGTCGTTGGCGAGATCACCGCCGTCTGCGCCGGGCACGCGCTGCACTCGCGCTTCGTCGAGAAGCTGCTGCGCGAGACCGGCTTCCGTGACGAGCGCGGCTTCGCGGCGGGAGCGATCGAGCAGTTCGCGTAAAGCCGCGCCCGCTGGCACTTTGCGCCCATGTGTGGTAAAAAAGCCACACCGTGCGGTCCTTTCTCATCGCATCCTTACTCTATTGCTTTGCCTCCGCCGCTCTCGCGGCCGAGGGCGATCCCCGCATCGAGCACCTCGGCGCGTCCGCGGCCAACGGCCAGGTCAGCGTCCACTTCAGCCTCACCAACGCCTTCCGCGACGAGACCCTGCAGAGCCTCCAGAGCGGCATCCCCACGAGCCTCACCTACGTCGTCGAGATCTTCCGCGACCGCCCGCGCTGGTTCGACGAAGGCATCGCCCGCGCCCGCATCGAAGTCATCGCCACGTTCAACTCCGTCACGCGCGAGTACCTCCTCAACTACCGGCGCGACCGCCGCCTCGTCCGCTCCGAGACCTTCTCCGACCTCGCCGCGCTGCAGCGGCGCATGACCACGATCGATGAGCCGAGCCTCTTCGACATCGGCCACCGCCGCCCGTACAAGCTGAAAGTCCGCGCCAAGGCCGACCTGTCGCGCGGCTGGCTGCTCTACTTCATCCCGTGGGACATCTCCACGCGCTGGCGCGAGGCGCGCGTGAGCGGCACGGAGCTCGCCCAATGACGGCGCGCGAAGTCGTGCTGCGGTACCGCAAGGATCCGCGCGTCATCGTCTCCGTGCCGCTGCTGATCCTGGCGGCCACGAGCCTGATCTACTACGTCGTCCAGCGCGCCAAAGACCTCTCCCCCGAGGCCCTGAGCAGCCAGGTCCTGCTCTTCGTGCTCTGGGACATCAACGTCCTGCTGATCATCGGCATCGCCTTCGTGATCCTGCGCGGCGTGGTGAAGCTCGTCCTGGAGCGCCAGCGCGGCGTGATCGGCTCGCGCTTCCGCACGAAGCTCGTCATCAACTACGTGGCCGTGTCGCTGATCCCGGTGGCGCTGCTCTTCCTCGTGGCCACCGACCTACTGCGCGTCTCCATCGACCGCTGGTTCAACACGCCGGTGCGCACGATCCTGCAGAACAGCGAGACGATCGCGCAGATGGCTCAGGACCAGGCCGCGGCCTTCGCCGGCGCAGCGGCGCGGGAGATCGCCGCGAGCCCGAGCACCGGCGACCCCGCCCAGCTCGACGCCGCGCTCGCGCACGTGCAGGCCTTTCACAACGTCGACATGAGCGCGGTCTACCGCGACGGCGCGATCGTCAAGGCCCAGGCCAACCCGCGCGCGCCGCTCGCCGAGCTCTCCGATCCGCCGCCGCGTTTCTTCGCCGAGGTCGCGGAGAAGGGGAGCGCCACGAAGATCGACGTCGTCGCCAGCGGGAAGTGGATCCGTTCGGCCGTGCGCGTCGGCCCGGGACCGACCGTCGCCGTGGCCGGCATCTTCATCCCGAATTCATGGAACCGCCTGATCGACGAGTCGATCACGGCCCATCAGAACTATCAGCAGCTCTACGCGCAACGGCCGGCGCTCAAGGCCTCGCAGACGTCGCTGTTTCTCTTCGTGACGCTGGCCATTCTGTTCGGGACGTTGTGGATGTCGATCTACGCGTCGCGGCGGATCACCGGGCCGATCAAGGCGCTCGCCGAAGCGACGAGCAAGCTCGCCGAGGGCGGCTACGGGCATCGCGTCGAAGTCGTGGCGGGCGACGAGGTGGGGCGGCTGATCGACTCGTTCAACGCCATGTCGACGCAGATCGCGGAGACGAACCGCCGCCTCGACAACGAGCGCGCTTACCTCTTCACGGTGCTCGACTCGGTGTCGGCCGGGATCATCGCCTTCAGCGACTCGTTCGAGCTGCTGTCGATCAACCGCGCCGCCGTGGCCATGCTGCAGATCGACGCGCCGGCCCCGCGTGCGCGCCTGACCGACGTGCTGATGGGCGACCTCACGCCGCTCTTCGACACGATCCGCGAGCTGACGCTGCGCGCGGCGCGCTCGCGCGAGGTGACGCTGATCCGCGGCGGCGAGCTGCTCTATCTCGAGGTCTCCGCGGCGCGCCTCAGCGGCGGGAGCGAGGCGGGGTGGGTCGTGGCCATGGAGGACTCGACGCAGCTCGTGCAGGCGCAGAAGCTCGCGGCCTGGAACGAGGCCGCGCGCCGCATCGCCCACGAGATCAAGAATCCGCTGACGCCGATCCAGCTCTCTGCCGAGCGCATCGCCAAGAAGTTCCGCAACGCCGACGACGACACGGCCGCGGCGGTGGACGAGGGGACGCGCACGATCGTCTTCGAGGTCTCGCAGCTCAAGCGGATGGTCGACGAGTTCTCGCGCTTCGCCCGCATGCCCGCCGCGCACCTCCGCCACGCGCAGCTCGCCGACATCCTGCAAGCGGCCGCGAATCTCTACCGCGACGTGAAGCCGGGAGTGACGGTGAGCGTGAGCGTCGACGCCGACATCGAGCTCCTCGTCGACCCGGAGCAGATCCGCCGCGCGGTCGGCAATCTGCTGAAGAATGCGGTGGAGGCGACGGACTCCGGCGAGATCCGCCTCTCCGCGCGCAAGGCGGCGCGGCGCGTGATCATCGAGGTGGCCGACCCCGGCCGCGGCGTGCCCGACGCCGACAAGGAAAAGCTTTTCCTCCCGTACTTCTCCACGAAAGGCCGCGGCACCGGCCTGGGCCTGGCCATCGTGCACCGCATCGTCAACGATCACGATGGCCGCATCTCCGTTCACGACAACCATCCCCGAGGCACGCGCTTCGAGATCGAGTTACCTGCCTAATGTCCAAAATCCTCATCATCGACGACGAATTGAGTATCCGCTCCACGCTCGCCCAGGTGCTGGGCGACGAAGGCCACAAGACCACGCTCTGCGAGTCGGGCGAGGAAGGGCTGGCGCAGCTCGCGCGCGACGAGTTCGACGTGGCCATCCTCGACCTCTGGCTCCCCGGCATCGACGGGATGACGGTGCTCGACCGCGCGAAGGCCGCGGGCGGCCCGCCGGTGATCGTGATCTCCGGCCACGGCAACGTGGACTCCGCGGTCCGCGCCACGCGCCTCGGCGCGTACGATTTCCTGGAGAAGCCGCTGTCGCTCGAGCGGATCCTGCTGACGGTCAACCACGCCCTGGCGGACCGCAAGCTGCGCGAGCAGGTGCGCGATCTCAAGTCGCGCTACTCGCTCGACGAGCTTCTGATCGGCGAGAGCGAGGCCATGAAGAAGCTCGACGAGCAGATCCGCAGCGCCGCGCCCTCGGCGTCGCGCGTGCTGATCAGCGGCGAGAACGGCAGCGGCAAGGAGGTGGTCGCGCGGGCGCTGCACCGCCTGTCGCTGCGCGCCGAGGCGCCGTTCGTCGACGTGAACTGCGCGGCCATCCCCAGGGACCTCATCGAGTCGGAGCTGTTCGGCCATCGCAAGGGGGCCTTCACCGGGGCGATCGACGACCGCAAGGGGAAGTTCGAGCTGGCCGACGGCGGGACGCTTTTCCTCGACGAGATCGGCGACATGAGCCTCGACGCGCAGGCGAAGGTGCTGCGCGTGCTGCAGGAGCAGACGTTCCAGAAGGTCGGCGGTCAGCAGACGATCAGCGTCGACGTGCGCGTGATCGCCGCCACGAACAAGGAGCTCGAGAAGGAGATCGACAAAGGGATGTTCCGCAGCGATCTCTATTTCCGCCTGAACGTGATCCCGATCGAGGTGCCGCCGCTGCGCGCGCGCGGCAACGACGTGGCGCTGCTCGCCGAGCACTTCCTGCGCCGCTTCGCCGCGGAGACGGGGACGCCGCGGAAGAAGCTCTCCGCCGGCGCGGCCACGAAGCTGCGCGCGTACCACTGGCCCGGCAACGTGCGCGAGCTACGCAACGTGATCGAGCGCCTGGCGATCCTGCTGAAGAACGACACAATCGAGCCGGAAGACATCCAGCTCGGCACGCGCGTCCCCGCGGCGCCGGCGGAGATCGCCGCGAACCTGACGCTGCGCGAGGCCCGCGAGGAGTTCGAGAAGCAGTACATCCTGACCCGCCTGCGGGAGTTCGCCGGCAACGTCAGCCGGACGGCGGACGCGCTGGCCGTGGAGCGGTCGAATCTGTACCGAAAGCTCGACGCCTACGGCATCCGCGTGGAGCGCCCGAAACGGAATAGCGGCGGGGCATGAGAGGTTGAACGCGCTTGACTGCGCCGGCCCGTTCCCCATAATCTTCGCCGCCGCAGCACGCGGGCATAACTCAGTTGGTAGAGTGCAACCTTGCCAAGGTTGATGTCGCCGGTTCGAGTCCGGTTGCCCGCTCCAGAACGAACCTGATCCGGGCCGCCTCGCGCGGCCCGACGTCTTTTCGCTGACTTGCTTCGATCAAGGTCGAATACTTCTCGTGACACCGGGGATGTCGCGTTTCATGATCGCCGTACCAACGGCTTCGTAGAACTCCGAAGGGACGATGGCGGGGCCGGAGATGGACTGGTGCCAGTGCGAATGGATGACCTGTTCGGCCATGGATACTCTGCTTCACGTGAGATCGGACCCTCGGGCTGAAGAGTGACTGTAAGGCCCCGAACGCCCCTTGGAAGACAACGGCAACCCGAGCAATCCGAATAGCCCCTTTCTTCTCATCGCTGTGGATCTGAGGTTACCCCGGCTCTCCGGCCACGTGCCTCTACGTCGCCATTCAACCCCCCGTTTGTGCCTGAAGGTCGTCGGATCGCCGATGCTTGATCGCCGACAGCATCGAAACCGTGCTGGGTATGAGCGCCACCATTTCGCCTACTCACCGATTGACCGATTATCGACCGTAGAAACCAAATAACTAATGAGGTGTTTTAGCTCGGTGGCAGCGAGCAAGTTCGTCTTGTCGAAATAGCGAAAACGAACAGCCGGGTGCCTTTCGAGCAGATCCGGAAACCTGTCCACGACCTCGTCTCGGCTGGCCGCGGTCAAGAAGGCTATAGTACTAACACCCACATTCGCTGCCTGATCTGCTAGCTTGATTCCCAGATCGGACACAAGTGCGCTGCGCCCGTCGCGATCGTACGGGATAATCAGGTCCAGCAATACAGCGTGGACCCAGGAGTTCTGGTCTCCCTGCGACCTCATAAGAAGGTCGATGGCGTCACAATATGTTTCAGCGGTACGGACCCTGGCAACGACTAATTGTGCCTGCAGTATCCTGACAAGTGGCGCCAGAAATCCGTTGCAATCGTCATCCACAAATAGAATGTTCTTCACTAAATTTGGTTCCGATATGGAAAGACAAGCTCAACGCTGGTAACGTACGTCAGACCGCTCACATCCGTCTCATGGACTGGTCGCGATCGGATCTTGATATCTCCGCCATGCAATTTCATAATCTTAAGTGCTTCGGAAAGCCCAATGCCTGCTCCAATGGGAACCTCCGCGGCTGCCTGCCGACCCCTGAAGCCAGCCTTAAAGACATTGTGAATCTCGTCTTTGGCCAAACCGATGCCATAATTCTCAATTGCGATAGCGAACCTCAACCGAGCGAAGCCCGGATCATAAGGTACTTTTGAGCGAATTACGATCGTTCGCTGGGTCTCCGGAATTGAATGATAAGAGTACTTAATCGCGTTGTTTAGAACATTGTGAAATAGTCGCCGGATCTCCATAGGTAGCCCGAGGATTTTTGGCAACGTCAATCCAGAAACATGGAATCGGATATTCTTGGATGCTGCGGACTGCTTGTGTTGATCTATCAAGTCGCTCAGTAGCTCATTCAGGTTGATTTCCACGAAGTGAGTTGGAACTGCTTCGGAGTAATGAGTTTCGCTGGTGTGAGATAAGAAGTTCCGCACAATATGTAAGCCGAGCTGGCTCTGGTCTAAGATATGGCGCCGCTGGCGCTGCAGCTCGCTTCGCACTTGGTCAACATTTGCGCTTCCTAGGAGTTCGATCGCGTTCTCCATCTCGGCCGCTAACAGCCCGGTCTCTAGCATCACCAGGCTCAACTCATGTGTCATGTTTCTCATGAACGATCGCAAGCCTACCGTAACGCGAATAAGTTGCTCAATTGTATCGGCAATGACGTTTATGAGCGCCGTTGCCGATGGGTCGATATCGCCCCCACGTGTATCAGACTCGTCTGCCGCTTGCAGTCGTTCCGCAAGCGCTACGTCGACTGCACGAGCAGCTTCGATAGCCGATTCGCGACGTTTGACGGCATCTTTGTTAATACTTTTTGTCGAACCAAAAAACAGTGTCAACGTACCGACTACGACAGTCTCGATGTCGCGGCGTCCATTGAGCATACCGGCGTGGCAATAATGCGTGGTGCCGTTGAAGTATAGCCCTTGGTCATCTGCGGCCGCTCGTCGAGCCCCATCAGCAACACAGCGCGTCGCCGTGGCAGGTGCGCCGAGCATCTGCTGGCAAAATGGTGGCATGGTCTCCATGGACGATTGAAATATTTGTGCCCCGCCTAGGAAGCCGGATATCGGTACATCGGTCGCCTTGGAGAACGCTTCTAATAGGCCCTCCACCAAGGGCCACAATGACAAAACCTGCTTAATGAGCGCATCATCTTGGCCGGTGCTGGCTAGAGCTGCACGAAGTTTATCTACCGACATGTTATCTGATCCACTCAAAACGAACGCCGCTGGGTCGGGTCAACCCTCCGACGGAACTGCCGATAAGTCCTTTATATTCTATCATGATATCCCGCGAAGCGTAACGAGCTAACGATGGGGCGGTGAACTGCGTTAAGATAAGAAGCAGGATACTCGATGCGTTTGCTGCTGATCGAAGACAACCGTAGATATGCCGACCACCTTTCAGGCAAGCTAGGGCGTGCGCTATCCGATTCTAATATCGTCTGGATAGAGACAGAAGCAGAGTTTCTAGATCGTCTGCCGGGCATTTGTTCGACTCCTCCCGATGTAGTGATTTCGGATATTATGTTGAAGTGGACCACGATTGGCGACGACCGGCCTGCTCCAGGTGATGCGTATCGGGGTGGCATGCGCTGCTTGCAGGCATTGCTTCAGCATGAGGCCACGAGCAAAGTGCCGATTATTCTTAATAGTGTGTTAAGCCGTGCCGATGTTGCCGAAGAGTTAGGGCGATTACCGCGCAACATAGTGTACGTAGAGAAGGATATCAATACTACACCATTGATCGAAACGGTTTTGTCGATGCTCAGCCTGCGAGCCGAAGTAACGGCCGTCCAGTCCCGTGTCTTTTTGGTTCATGGGCACGACGACGCAGCTCGCGAGGCTGTAGCGCGCCTGCTCGAACGAATGGGTTTGGCGGTTGTGATACTTGCTGAGCAACCGGCATTCGGACGAACGATCATTGAGCAGTTGGAAGCATGTGCCGATGTGATATTCGCTGTGGTGCTATTGACGGATGACGACGTCGGACGATCAAGAGCGAGTCGCAGAGCTCACCCGCGGGCTCGACAGAATGTTATCTTTGAGTTGGGGTATTTCGTAGCACGGCTTGGGCGTGATCGAGTGTGCTGCCTTTACAAAGATGGCGTGGAGATCCCAACAGACTATCATGCGGTTCTTTACGTCCCGCTAGACGAGAACGGTGCGTGGAGAACCAGGTTGGCGAAAGAGCTTCAGGCTTGCGGCGTTCCCATCGCTGTCTCAACGTTGTTGTGAGTTCGAGGTCCGGTCGGGCAGGACGGTGGAAGGACCGCTTCATATCCCTGATGCAAGCGGCGTACGACACTTCGTCGCCTCGCCTCTGCCGCCACTGCGAAGGCAGGGATGGCGTCGACGACGCCGATACATGACGATGCGGCCCGATACATAAGGCGTGTACCCCCATAAGGCCTTCGGCACTTGTCGTCGCGTCGGTCGTTCTCGAGGAGGCTTTCACGGCACGTTTAAAGTTCGTTTAAGGTAGTCAAAGCGGTGCTCGTGGAGTGATTCGTGTGCGAAAATCACGGTGGACCGTTGTCGCTTGGCATCGCCTTGGGCAGCCCGTGCTCTCGGAACACTCGTTCCACTACCGGCCGGGCGTGAGAGAAGTCGGTGCTCAGCAACGCCTCGCAGGCGAGCAAGTACCGGCTCAGCCAGTCCATCAGCGTCAGCGGATAACAGTACCGGCCGTCTCGCAGCCGAAACTGTCCCTTGTAGTCGATCGTGGTCAGCTCGCTCGGAGCCGTCAATGTCCGCAAACGCATGTGCAATCCATGGACATCGCATCGTGTCCGGATCATGCCGATCACGCGATCTACGGACATCGAAGCGCCTCCAACTGAATGGCTCATGTAATCCATGGACATATCTGAACTTCCGAATCACTCGTGATGCCGTCCATGGACATCGAAAGATGTGCCGGACGACCCATTCGCACCATCCACGGACATCCGAGTGTGTTGCGAATCACCGAATCACACCATCCACGGACACTAAATTGCCTGCAGATGGAGTCGATCGCAACACCCATGGACTTTTGATCAAGTCCAAAGCTTTCGACCACGACATCCATGGACCCACGAATCCGGACGGAGGTGGGAATCGCGTGATCCATGGACATCGGAATGCGTCGAGATGCTACCGAGCACATGATCCATGGACATCGGCGCCGCTCTGAAGGAGACGACATGACACGAAGAACTGGCATCGATCGAGACGCCGCGTCCTTTGGCCGGATCATTCGACGCATGCGTCTGGCGAAGGGATGGAATCTCGTCCGGTTCGGACGCAAGGCGGACATGCATCCAACCTATCTCGGCTGTCTCGAGCGCGGAGACAACACCCCGTCGTTGACGTGCATCCTTCACCTGGCGAAAGTTCTCGATGTCGACGCGTGGGTGATCATCGCCGAGGTCGAGGGAGTCGGCTGAGGAGGGGGCGGGGCGTAGGGGGTTGCCCTGCCGGTGGCGCGCCGGCACGAATTCAGTATCGGGACTCCATAGCCCGTTGCGCATCTGCCAGTGACCGTGGCGAACCCGCGCAAGCTGCCGTAGCGACCTTCGATCGCAAACTCGCGAACCGCCTTCCCGACTTCGGCCTCGTCGCGTACTGGTAGCAGGCGAACGTAGGCCGTACCGAGGTTCGTCCCGACTTGCGTTCCCGCCCCGCGAAGGAGCACATTTGCTCTCGCGGCATGGCATCGATCACCACCGGAAAGTTGCTCGTCGAAGAAGTACTCGAAGCGCTTGGCGCGAAGGTAGAGCCGCTGGGCGGAGCCGATGCCACCTTCCGAGAAGTAGGTGCCGGTAATCGTAACGCCCGGGATGTTCCTCCTCGCGATTGCCTGGGCGACGGCGTCGTAGAACTCGGTCGGCGTGATCGTGAGGCCGGCGATCGACTGGTGCCAGTGGGAGTGAATGACGGGTTCAGACACGTGCACCTCCTAAGGGAGGAGTGACGGAGAACGCGACGATGACACCCTCCGGTGAAAAGCGTGCGGCGAGACTTGATGGATGATGTTGCCAGCTCAGTTCATTGCAGGGCGGCAATGGCTGCTCCGCGGAGCAGTAGAAAATAGATCGATGAGGCCGGATGGGTAGGGAAAACTGTCGGTCGTGTCCCTCCTACATCTGAGAGGTTCCGATCGAGGATCGCGGTAACGACTTGGGAAGACGTCCAGACCGCGAGGGAGGCACTGCAATGCGTTTCGTAAAGAATGGCCGTTTGCTTGACCTATTGCATCGATACAGCATGCTCGGATTCGCCGTCATCGTTTTAGCAGGCTGTACCACTGTAGGGACCGGAACCCGAACGGTTATTCGAGCGCGATGTGTGGACGACGCTGTAACTTGCGATCAGCTCACGAAAGATTTCCCGCACCTGCTCGTGAAAACGAACGCACCGGACGCGGACCTCGTCGTGGTTATCGGGCCGAACGGCACGAGAGAAACCGTTTCCAGCGGCGATAAGACGCTGCAAGCTTTTCGTCAGTATCGTGATGCAGAATACGGTGTTGCGCCGTTTCAGCCTGCGTCCCTCGCGGTCAATATCCATGACAGAAGCGCGGCAGCCGCGCTTCTTCCAATCGACATCACCACCACGGTTGTGAACACGCTTAGCACGTACATTGCGGCTAATGCGAAACAGCCGTTCGGAACACCGATTGCGCTGCAGCAGTTTCTTATGGCGAGGCTTCGAAATATTCCCGACTTGGCCCTCGTCGCAGTTCCGCACGATCGGCTGCAGTGTGGTGTTCAATCTTATTATTATTATCCGCAGATATCTCTGGATTTCGGATCGGTGTTTCACTCCCCATCTATCCTCGACAGGCTCGACTATCTCGCTGTCCGTGTTAAGCTCCACACAGTAAGCGGCAACGCGACTGATTCCGAACCGCGCATTGTTGATTACACACCGAAGGCCGCTGATTTCGCGGATTACACCCGCGGCCAGCTCACTACGGCGGCTCAACTTCAGGCTCAGCTTGCATATGTACCTACGAAGACCGTTGCTTCCGTCACAGGCGAAACCCCTGATACGACGACAACGACGAAATCCGCGACGATTGGACCGGCGGGCGGACCGCAGATAGGCGCGACCGTGTCCGACAGCTATGTCGCGCAACTCACTGATGCAATCGATCGGCGCACCTCCGGTGTCTTCGATAGTGGGCGTACGTTCTATGCCGATTTTCGGGGCATTCGGAACGTGCGCATCGGAGGGACATACAATTTTGACTTGATGCTGGAGGTGCCGACCTATCTCGCGCGTGATCCTTGCAGCAAGGATAACCCACAACGCTGTCGCGTGACATTTAGTGAATGCAGTTCCGCCTTCGTGACTCCCGGACCCTATCTCTCCTGGCCGATCGTCGAACACGTGAGCGCTGACATCGTGCTAATTGGTGTTCTGCGCCATGTCTATCATCGGGGACATATCGGTGCGTTCAATAAGCTACCCGAAGCTGAGAATGACGATGTATACGAGGAAGTTGCGCTTCGGACGTTGAAGGATGTTCCGCTATGGAATTTCGCAGGCGAACCTGCGACGAGCATCGTGAGTGCAAAGCAGGGATGCACCGTTGCAGTTACTACAAACCGTGATGACGGAGCGTTCGTGGTTACTGCGAAGGACGGGACGGTTGCCGGCCGCGGCACTGGGCGCGACGGCACGATTTCGTTCACGGCGGATGCGAGCGGCATGTGCCAAGGTGCTCTGACGCTGATGCCTGTCGTCATCACGACAGGAACGGATGGCGCACCTCGGCTTCTCGTGCCTTCTGCGAAGGCGACGACCGGAACGAGCGCTCATCCTGATGCAAGTGGTGTCGCAGTGTTGCCGTTCGACTTCAAGAAGGGCGATCCATTTTCGGTCGTGGTAGCGTACGCGCCACCGCATAGTAAGTAATAAAGGAGTTCGCATGCACAAGCTTAAGTCACATCATCAAAAGTTCTTGAACGCAGTGGCTGAAGTCAGCATGAATCATGGTGAGGCGGCTTCGGATTTCGTCCTTGTTAAGAAGGTCGACTTGAGCCATGCATTCACGGAAGGCGCTGCTACGAAGGACGAACCAGTCTGTATATTGTGGGGCTTTGATCCCACAACAGGACAAGAGATTTGCCTGAAGTGGAGTTCATGAGTTTCGAGGTGCATCGGGATATCTCGGCTTGTTGCACGTTCGACGATTCTCAGTCCACGCCAGGTGCGCGTGCGAAGGAGCGCATGCCGTTGGTCCCACGTGTGTAATACGTGTGTCCACGGGGCTTTTTAGGAATTTTTGACGTTTGAGCGTGTTGTGTTTTCAGTAACTTACGATGCGACGGACCCACGAATAGAACGAGTCCGGTTGCCCGCTCCAGAAAGTCCCTGATCCGGGGCCGTGCGCGAGCGCGGCCCGTTCTTTTTCCCCGACTTGCGTTCCCGCCCCGCGAAGGCGCACATTTGCTCTCGCGGCATGGCATCGATCACGCCCGGAAAGTTGCTCGACGGGAAGTACGAGATCGTCGGCCTCCTCGGCGCGGGGGGGATGGGCGAGGTCTACAAGGCCCGGCACGTCCACCTCAACACCTTCCGCTGCATCAAGGTCATGCGGCCGGCGCTGCTCGCGGACGACACCTACCGGCAGCGCTTCCTGCGCGAGGCTCGGCTGGCCACGCAGATCCAGCATCCGAACATCGCCGTCGTCCATGACTTCGAGCTCCTCGACGACGGCTCCAGCTACATGGTCACCGAGTACATCGACGGCACGACGCTGCGGCAGTGGAGCACGGAGCACGGCCGCTTCCCGCTGCCGCTCGCCGCAGAGATCACCGTGCAGGTCCTTGGCGGGCTCGATGCCATTCACCGCCGCGGCCTGCTGCACCGCGACATCTCCGCCGACAACGTCATGCTCGCCTTCGACTCCGAGGATCGCCTCGTGGTCAAGATCATCGACCTCGGCGTGGCCAAGGACGTCGCCGCCGTCACCGACACCACGCAGTCGGGGATGCTCATCGGCAATCCGAAGTACATGTCGCCCGAGCAGCTCGGCGAGCTCGACGAAGGCGAGCAGCTCGACGGCCGCGCCGATCTCTACTGCCTCGGCGTCGTGCTCTACGAAATGCTCATCGGCGTGCCGCCCTTCACGGCCAAGACGCCGAACGGCTACATCGTCAAGAAGTTGACCGAGTCGCCGCCGCCGTTCCGGCAGCTGCAGCCCGACCTGCGCTGGCCGGACGGGCTCGAAGCGGTGGTCATGCGCGCGCTGGAGCGGGATCGCCGCAAGCGCTTCGCCGACGCGCGCGAATTCGCGCGGGCCGTGGAGCCGTTCCTCACGCGCGCGACCGGCACGTACACGCGCGGCGAGGTGACGCGGCTGCGCAAGGGCGGGCGGCAGACGCGGGAGACGCCGATGCCGACGGAGGTGGTGAGCTCCGACGCCGTGGCGCCGCCGGCGGAGCTGGCGTTTCAGGTGGCGTGGGAAAACGGCAGCACCACGGCGTGGCGGCGCTTCCTCGACGCGCACGCGAGGGCGCCGGAGGCGGAGCGGGCGCGCTCGCTGCTGGCCGAGGCGGCGGACTTCGAGCGCGCCGTCGACGAGACCGGCTTGCGCGAGTTTCTGCGGCGCTGGCCGGAAGGGCGCCATCGGCTGGACGCGCAGATCCGCCTCGTCGACGTGAAGCGGCATGCGGACGAGCGCGCGTGGAACGACGCCGTGGCCGCCGACACGTTCACGGCCGTGCGCGACTTCCTCGCCCATCACGGGTCGAGCGCCCACGCCGAGGAGGCGCAGCGGCTGCTGGCGGAGCGCTCGGCGTTCGAGACCGCGGCGACGCTCGACTCCGAATCGTCGTGGGACGACTACCTCAAAACGTACGACGGCGATGCTCACGCCGCGGCCGCGCGCGAGCGGCGCGAGGCGGCGCGGCAGCGCGAGGACGACGCGTTCTTCGCCGCGGTCGGCGCGAAGACCTCGGAAGCGTGGCAGGACTTCATCGATCGATTCCCGTCCGGCCGCCGGGCCGGGCGCGCCGAGATGCATCGCCGCGAGGCGCTGGCCTTCGAGTCGGCGCGGGAGATGGGCGGCGAGGCGCTGGAGCGCTTCGTGACCTTCTACCCCGAGGGGCTGCTGGTGAAGGACGCGCGGCGGATCATCAAGCGCGCCTCCGACGAGCACGACGCCCAGCAGGCGCGCCAGGTCGACACGCCCGCGGCGTGGCAGCTCTACCTGATGGCGCATCCCGGCGGCGCCGCGCACGAAGAGGCGCAGGCGCGGCTGACGGAGCTCGAGGACGCGGCCTTCGCGGCGGTGCTGGCCTCGAAGAGCGCGGTCGGCGCGGCCGAGTTCGCGGCGGCGTTCCCGCAGTCCGGGCGCCGGGCCGAGGCGGAGAAGCTGGCTGCGAAGTGGGGCGAGACCGGCGCGGTGCAGCAGGCCCTCGACGCCATCGCCCGCGGCGACGGCGAGGCGGCCGTGCCGCTGCTGGCCAGGATCTCAGAGCCGGAGCTACGGAAGGACGTCGAGCAGGCGCTGGAGTCGTGGCGCGAGGAGCGGGCCTGGAACGAGGCGAAATCCGAGGGGACGATCGCGTCGCTGCAGGCCTATCTCGACGCTTGGCCGCGCGGGCACTTCGTCAGCGAGGCCACGAAGCGGCTGAAGAGGCTGCGCGCCGCGGCCGACCAGCGCGAGCCCCGCGACTTCGACAACGCCTGGGAGCGCGGCACGACCGCGGCGTGGGACGAATACCTCGCGCAGCATCCCGACTCCTCGCGCATCGTCGAGGCCCGCCGCTGCCGCGACGAAGCGGTGGCGTTCGAGGCGGCCCTGGCGGCGAACACGATGTCGCTGTGGCGCGCGTTTCTGAAGGCGTGGCCGGAGGGGCGGCATCGGTTGGATGCGGAGCTGCGATTGCGGAACGGGCGTTGATCATTTCCGGTGAAAATGCCGCTCGATGTCGAGATGCTTGATGTCGACGATGATCGGCCGTCCGTGCGGGCAGGCGTAGGGATTCGACGACTCCAGCAGCTCCGCGACCAGGCGCGCCATCTCCTCGCCGCCGAGCGGGCGATGGACCTTGATGGCCGCCTGGCATGACAGCGAGGCGCAGACTTTCTCGCGCACGGCGATCACGTGCGAGCCGCGCTCGTCGATCGACGCGTCGATGAGCTTACGCAGGAAGGCGTCGACGTCGGCGCGCACGAGCTCGGGGGGGACGGCGGAGACGGCGAAGGCGTTGCCGGAGAAGCGCTCGATGTCGAAGCCGACGTTGCGCAGCTCGGGGGCGTGCGATTCCAGCACGGCGCACTCGGCCGCGCCGCATTCGAAGAGCATCGGGGCGAGGAGCTGCTGCGTCACCGGCGCGGCCTCGCTGATGCGGGCCAGGTAGCGGTCGTAGAGCACGCGCTCGTGCGCGGCGTGCTGGTCGACGAGGCGCAGGCCGCCGGGCGTGTCGAGAAGCACGTAGCTCAGGCGGTACTGGCCGATCACGCGGCCTTTGAGATCGCCGAGCTGCGGCGGCGCGGGCTCCGGCTCCTCTTCGGCGACCGCGGCGACCGGCGGCTGCACGATGGTTCGTGTTTGAAACAGCGGCGTGAACTGCGGGGAGGACGGCGCGTCGTAGCGCTGCGGCGGCAGCAGCAGCGGCTGCTCCGTCGATTTCAGCAGCGCCGCCCCCTCCTCGGCGCCGCCGAGGGCGCGCTTGATGCCCTGCTCGACGACGACGTGCACCAGCCCGGAGTCGCGGAAGCGCACCTCCGTCTTGGCCGGATGGACGTTCACGTCGACCGACTCGGGGGCGACGTCGACGAAGAGGACAACTGCCGGATGGCCGTCGAAGTCGAAGGCGGCGGCGGCGCGGTTCGCGGCGTGGGTGAGGACGCGGTCGCGCACGAGGCGGCCGTTGACGAAGAAGAACTGATTGCGGCGGCTGCCGAAGCGG
>Ga0075425_100000587_pt1 | contig 34291 bp, 33 predicted proteins | sample SoiMethybrSBSTD4_FD_75300 | JGI IMG/M metagenome (GOLD analysis project Ga0075425, IMG submission 75300) | Bulk soil microbial communities from a Populus tree surrounding site in Tennessee, USA - Soil MetaG P. TD hybrid SBSTD4 | ecosystem: Environmental > Terrestrial > Soil > Tree plantation... | reverse complement strand
CTCGGCCACCTCGGCGGCGCGATTCCGTATCTCGTCGAGCGCCTCGACCGCGGCTTCCACGCGTTCAGCGAGTGCCGCAAGAACATCGATCGACCGCCGAGCACGTTCCTGCGCGAGTTCTACTACGACTCCGTCAACTTCGACGTGCACGCGCTGCAGCTCGCCATCGATTTCGCCGGCGCCGATCACATCCTCGCCGGCAGCGACTATCCGCACCAGATCGGAAGCCTTCAGAAAATGTTGGACAGCATCGCCGCGCTCGAGATCAGCGACGACGATCGCGAGAAGATCCGCGGCCGCAACGCCGCGCGACTGCTCTCGCTGGACTGAGTGCGCATCTTCGTCATCATCGCGGCGATCTTCGGCGCGGCGTTCGTCTTCATCACGCCGCCGCTCGAAGTGCCCGATGAAGCGGCGCACTACTGGCGCGCCTGCGCAATCGCGCACGGCACGTTCCAGCCGGCGCCGCAGTACGGCCAGGGCTACAGCGCGATCGGCGTCGGCGAGCGCGAGCTCGGCATCGCCGGTGGAAAACCGCGGCAGACGTTTCGCGCCATTCCGTACGTGAGCGAGCGCGTGATCATCCGCTATCCGCTGTCGCTCTCGCCGCTGCCGTTTCTGCCACAAGCGATCGGCATCGCGATCGGCAACGCACTGCACCTCCGTCCGTTGTATTCGTTCTACCTCGGGCGCCTGCTGAATCTCGCATGCGCACTCGCGCTCATCGTGCTCGCAGCGCGGCGCAGCAGCTCTCCATTGATGTTCTACGTTTCCGCGCTGCTGCCGATGACGCTGTTCATGTTCGCGTCGTTCTCACCGGACGCGATGACGATCGCGATGGCGTTTCTGGCGATGTCGCTCGCGCTGGCGGGATCGCCGTGGGTGATCGCGGCGACGATCGGCGTGGCGCTGTGCAAGCCGTATCTCCTCATTCCGCTCGTCGCGCTGGCGACGCGGCAGCGCTGGTTCACGTCCGCAGCGGTCATCGCCGGCGCGTTCGTGTCGTCGCTCTTCGCGCACACGTCGGCGACGTTCATGCGCGGGTTCGTCGATGAGCGCGCGCAAGTCGCATTCATCGAGCATCACCCATTCCGCGTGCTCGCCACGATCGCGCATGACCTCGGTGTACACGCATGGGTGTACACGCATCAGATGATCGGCACGCTGGGATGGCTGACCATTCCGTTGCCGCGCGCGGTCATCGTGATGGTCCTCCTGCTGCTGGTGATCGTTGCGATCTTCGCCGGCCCGCGCCTCACCGGCGCGCAACGCGCGCTCGCGCTGACGGTCGCAATCGCGTCGGTCATCACCGTCGAACTCTCGGAGTACATCTCGTGGACGGCGGTCGGCGCGAACGTCGTCGAAGGTGTTCAGGGTCGCTACTTCATTCCGATCCTGCCACTATTACTGATCGGAATGTCGCGCCCGTCGATCCCACCACGTTGGTTCAACGCGATCGTCGCGGTCGTGATGACGCTCGCAAACGGCGTCGCGCTCGCGGAAGACGCGGGCATGGCCGCGCGCGTCCGCGCCGAATTTCTCCGCTCGTGGAAGGCGTACGAGCAGTACGCGTGGGGACACGACGAGCTGCGACCGCTGACGAAGACGCCGCGTGACTGGTACGGCGGGCAGTCGCTGATGATCACGCCGGTGGATGCGCTCGACACGCTGCTGATGATGGGCTTCAACGATGAAGCGGAGAAAGCGAAGACGCTGATCGTCACGCAGCTCTCCTTCGACAAGGACATCGAGGTGAAAAACTTCGAGATCACGATTCGCGTCCTTGGCGGACTTCTCTCCGCGTACGAGATCACGGGCGACGAGAGGCTGCTGCGTCTCGCCGACGATCTCGGCACCCGACTGCTCCCTGTTTTCAACTCGCCGACCGGCATGCCGTACATGTTCGTCAATCTCCGCACCGGCAAGACGCGCGGCGCGCGCTCGAATCCCGCAGAGATCGGAACGCTGCTGCTCGAGTTCGGGACGCTCTCGAAGCTCACGCACAAGCCGGTGTATTTCGACAAAGCGAAGAACGCCGTCATGCAGCTCTACAAACGGCGATCGAAGATCGGACTCGTCGGCGAAGAGATCGACGTCGAGACCGGCGAGTGGACGAATCCGTCGAGCCACATCGGCGGCGCAATCGATTCGTACTACGAGTACCTGCTCAAGAGCGCGATTCTCTTCGGCGACAAAGACTGCGAAGTGATGTGGCGCGAGAGCAAGCGCGCGCTGAACAAATACGTCGCCGACGGCGCGTGGTACGGCACCGTCGACATGAACACGGGCAAACGCATCTCGACGGACTTCGGCGCGCTGCAGGCGTTCTTCCCCGCGGTGCTCGTGCTCGATCACGATCTGCGTCGCGCGCGACGACTCCAAACGTCAGCATTCGCGATGTGGAAACTGCACGGCATCGAGCCGGAAGCGATCGACTACAAGACGATGAAGGTGCTCGATGCGCGCTATCCGCTGCGGCCGGAGATCATCGAGTCCGCGTACTACCTGCACGACGAGAAGATGGGTCGCGTGTTCTTCGATGACCTGTATGCGTACTGCCGCACGGACATCGCATACACGACGTTGAAGGACGTCGTTACGAAAGAGAAGAGCGATCTGATGCCGAGCTATTTTCTGGCCGAGACGCTGAAGTACTTGTGGTTGATCTTCGCGCCGCCTCAGACAGGGAAGTACGTCTTCACGACCGAGGCCCATCCGTTGCGCAAATAGGAAGGGCGGACGCCTTCGTCCGCCCGGCCGCGCGTGAGCGCGGCTTCGCCGCGTGGGCGGACGAGGGCGTCCGCCCCTCCTCAGATTCGAATCAAATTCGAATCGCGTGCCGCTGGTAGAAATTGAAGTCTCCGAGCCGTTTGCGAAGGCGCTCGACGATGTCCTCAGTCAAATGTCCTTCCGCCGCGGCGACGTTCGTCTCGACCTGACGCATGTTGCGCGCGCCGGGGATCGTCGTCGACACCGCGTCGTTCGCCAGCACGAACTGAAGCGCCGCCTCACCGAGTGACTTCGCGCCGCCTCCGACGATCGACTTCACTTCGTCGACGCGATTGAGTGCTTCCTCGAGTCGCTTTTGCGTCAGGAAGTTCTGGCGCACATCGTCGGCGGGGAACGTCGTGTCGATGCGGAACTTGCCGGTGAGCAGTCCCGACGCGAGCGGCACCCGCGCGATGATGCCGTAGCCTTTCTGCTTCGCCAGCGGAAAGAGCTCCGTCGCCGGCGATTGATTGAGGACGTTGTAGAGCACTTGCAGCGCGTGTCCCCAACCGCGGTTGATGATCTCGACGCCTTCTTCGTTCGTCGAGACCGACACGCCCCAGTAGCGCACCTTGCCGATCTCCTGCAGCCGCTCCATCGCTTCCTGAATCTCTTCGCGGCGGAGCTGTTCGATCGTCGGGTTGTGCACTTGGTAGAGATCGACGTAGTCGGTGCGCAGGCGGCGCAGCGATCCGTCGATGGCTTGGAAGATGTGCTGCTTCGAGAAGTCCTTGCGGAGCGATCCGTCGGCCGCGCGCGTGACGCCGACCTTCGTGGCGATGACGACGTCCTGTCGTTTTCGCGAAAGCACGATGCCGAGGAGCGACTCGCTGCGGCCGAAGCCGTAGCTGTCGGCGGTGTCGAAGAAGGTGACGCCGAGGTCGCGGGCGCGGCGGATCGCGGCGAGCGATTCGTCGTCGTTCGTACGGCCCCAGCCGAGCGGCGTGCCGGAAGCGTCAGCGGATCCGCCGACGGCCCAGCCGCCGAAGCCGATCTCGCTGACGCGAATCCCCGTGTTCCCCAGCGTCCGGTACTGCATCGTTACCTTTTGATTTTACAGTCGGACGAGCCGCACTTCTTCGACGGCGTTGATGGAGCGCAGCGCGTTCATCGCTTTTTCGCCCGGCGGCGAGTCGATGCTGATGATGGCCATGGCCTTTCCGCCGCTCTCCGTGCGGGCCAGGTTGTACTCCGCGATATTGATGGCGTGATCGGCCATGGTCATGCCGACGTGGCCGATGACTCCCGGCACATCATTATTGATCATGTAAATGAGATCGCCATCCGGTTTGAATTCGACACGAAAATTGTTGATTGAAACGATGCGCTGAATTGTCTCGCTGAAAACAGTGCCTGAAACGCACATTTCGCCGCGGTCGCTGAAGGCCCGCAGCGTGATGAGATTCGAGTAGTCGTGCGGCTGCGGATGCGTGCGGCCGTCGATGCGGATGCCGGCCTGCTGCGCGCTCTGCTCGGCGTTGACGTAGTTCACGTCGGTAAGACGCGGCGTGAGCAATCCCTTCAGCGCGGCGACGGCGAGGATGCGCGTGAGGCTCTCGTCGATGTTCCACAGCTCGATGGTCACGCGGTTGATCGCACCGGAGATCGTTTGCGCGGCGAACAGGCCGAGCTTTTCCGCGAGAAGGATTTTCGGCGGCGCCGTTTTGTCCGCCAGTCCTTCGAACGGCAGATTCACCGCGGAGACGAAGATCGAACCGCGCAACGCCGCGATGACGTCCTGCGCCGTCGTCACTGCGACGCGCTCCTGCGCCTCGACGGTGTTCGCGCCGATGTGCGGCGAGAGGATCACATTCTTCGCCGTCAGCAGCGGATGCTCTTTCGCCGGCGGCTCCTCGGAATAGACGTCGATCGCCGCGCCGGAGATCTTGCCGCTGTTGAGCGCATCGGCGAGCGCCTGCTCCTGATAGATCCCGCCGCGCGCGATGTTGAGGACGACGACGCCCTCCTTCATCTTCGCGATCTCGTCGGGCCCGATCATGCCGCGTGTCTCGTCGGTGAGCGGCGTGTGCACGGTGATGAAGTCGGCGCGCGCGAGCAGTTGGTCGAGCGTCACCTTCTCCGCCGCATTCGCCTGAAAAACGCTGTCGCCGATGTACGGGTCGTACGCGATCACCCGCATCCCGAAGCCGAGCGCGCGCGCCGTGATCAGCTTTCCGATGCGCCCCAGTCCGATCACGCCGAGAGTCTTGTTGTTCAACTCGATGCCCATGAACTTCGAGCGCGTCCACTCGCCGCGCTTCACGCTCGCATGCGCCTCGGGGATGTTGCGGCAGAGCGCGAGCAGCATCGCCATGGTGTGCTCGGTCGCCGACATCACGTTCGCAGTCGGCGCATTGATGACGAGAATGCCGCGCGCGGTGCAGGCCGGCACGTCGACGTTGTCGAGTCCCACGCCCGCGCGGCCGACGACGCGCAGTCGATCGCCGGCGTTCACGAGCTCCTGCGTGACCGCGGTTCCGCTTCGCGTGATCAGCGCATCGGAGTTGGCGACTTCGCGCAGCAGCTCGTCGCCTTTCAGTCCGGGTCGATACGCGAGCTCGACGTCGTTCGCGGCGCGGAGGATCTCCAGTCCGGATTCGGCGAGGGAGTCGGTGACGAGGACGCGGAAATCGGTCATCGCGTCACCTCATCGAGAACATCGAGCATCGCGTTCAAGGCGTCGATGCTGATGTCGCCCATGTGCCCGATGCGGAACGTCGTCGCTTTCCACGATCCGTAACCGCCGCCGAGCGTGAAACCGCGCTGCTTCATCGCGTTGCGAATCTCATCGGGCGATTTCACCGGCGCGAGTGCGCTCACCGTCGCCGACGCATGCTCGCGATCGGCGGCGATTTTCGCGTAGCGCGACGTTCGCTCGTGCGTGATGTCACGCATCGTGCGGTGGCGTTCGAAGCGCGCGTCCAGTCCTTCCACCTTCACGATGTCGTCGAGCTGTTTCGCCAACGCGTAAAAGTGCGGAAGCGACGGCGTCGAGGGGACGCTGTCGTCGTCCGCATTTGATTTGTATTTCAAAAAATCAAAGTACGTTCCGCGATACGGACGCTTCTTCGCGTGCTCGATGGCGCGCTCCGACACCGCGGCGACGGTGATGCCCGGCGGCAGCGCGAGCCCTTTTTGCACGCTGGCGAAGCAGATGTCGAGCTGCCACGCATCGAAGTGCACGGGAATGCCTGCGAGCGACGAGACGGCGTCGACGAGCACGAGCGTGTCCGGCGACTCTTCGCGCACGACAGCCGCGAGCTCCGCGATGTCGTTCGTGACGCCCGTCGACGTCTCGTTGTGGGTGAACGTCACCGCGTCGTAGTGCGCGCGCCGCGACTCCAGACGATCGGCGAGCTCCTCGGGATCGATCGCGTTTCCCCACGGCACGTCGAGACGATCGACTTCGTAGCCGAGGGATTGTGCGATGTTGAACCAGCGCTCGGAAAACGCGCCGCACGTCGTGACGAGCACGCGGCGCGCGACGCAGTTGTCGAGCGCTGCTTCCATGACGCCGGTGCCGGACGATGTGATCACGAACGTGTCACCGTTCGTATCGAACAGCGGTTTGAGATTCGCGTTGACGCGGTGGAAGAGATCGCGGAACTCCGGCGTGCGGTGGCCGATCATCGGCCGCGTCATCTCCTGCAGAATCTCGGGGCGGACCCAGGTTGGGCCGGGGACGAAGAATCTTGCGAGATCGCTCATAAGAGAAATGCATTCTGCATTCATTCAAGTAGATGCGGGAGCACGGCGCGTAAATCGTGGTCTTCCACGAACACATCCGCGCCCGCCTTGACTCTGTCCCGAACGACTACTCCGCCGAAGCCGATGAAGAGATCGACGGCCGGCTTCGCTTCGAGATCGCTGGCGCCGTCGCCGACGAACGCGGCGCGTCCTTTCGAGCGCGCGCGCACGTCGCGCACGACGAGCTCTTTGCCGCCGGGACGCGTGAGAAACGAGCGGCGGTCGAAGTCCGCGTAGTTGTCGTCGTCATCGAACGTCAGCGACACCGCGTGCACGTTGCGCACGCCGAGATGTTGCGCGAGCGGCGTGATCGCTTGGGCGATTCCGGCAGTCACGAGGTGTACCGTAACTCCGCTCGCGCGCAGAGTCGCGATCGTCTCGCGCGCGCCGGTGGTGAGCGACGACACGTACTGTCGTGCGAGCGCGTCGACTTGCGCGCGCGTCGGGCGAATCATCTCCAATCGCCGCGCGTAAACCTCGTCGAGCGGAATCTCGCCGTTCATCGCGGCGTCGGTGAGCCGGGCAATCTCGGGATTGCCGCCGCCAAGCACGTCGATGCCTTCGATCGTGACGAGCGTCGAGTCGACGTCGAAGAAGACGAAGCGAAACTTCACGATGGCTGCACGATCTTGAGCAGATCGGAGAATCGCTCGAGGTAGTGATCGGGTCGCGCGGCGTGCAACTGGTCCGACGACGACGAGCCTGTCGGCACGACGGCGACATCGATTCCGCTGTTGCGCGCGGCGTGAACGTCGATCGGCATGTCGCCGACGAAGAGCGCATCGTGCGGCGTCGCGCCGGTCGACTCGAGCGTGAGCAGGAGATGCTGCTTGTCCGGCTTGCGCGCGCCGGCGACGTCGGGACCGACGATGGCGCGGAAGTGCTTTGCCAGCCCGAGGAACTCGAGGATCTTGCGCGAGAAGGAGGTTGGCTTGTTCGTGCAGACCGCCATCGCCACGTCGAGACGCGACAACTCTTCGAGCGTCGCTTCGACGTCGGCGAGCACTTTCGACTCCGCGCAGCAGACTTCGTCGTAGCGCCGCTCGAATGCGATCTGCACGCTGCTCGGCAGATGTGTCGCGTCGAACGCGCGTTGCAGCAGCTTCTCGATGCCGTCGCCGATCAGATTGCGGATGTGCGTACCGCTCAGTTCAGAGAGTCCATGCTCGCGCCGCGCGTAGTTCACTGCTTCCGCGAGTGCCGTGTACGAGTCGACGAGCGTGCCGTCGAGATCGAACAGCACCGCGCGGTACCTCAGGGTCATGGAGGCGCGATTCTATCGAGAATCGCGATGGCATCCGCGAGATTGGCGGGCGCTTCGATGCGAGGCCAGCCGTGTCGTGATTTGAAACCTTCAATGAGAATGACGTCGGCGTCCAGTGGAGGATAGGCGCCCTCGCCTGTCCACGGCGGGATCGAGACAGGCGAGGCGCCTATCGTCCACTGGATGGCTTCGCGATCATTCGTGAGGATCACCTGTGATGCGCCCGCAGCGAGAAATCGCGCCGTGTCGCCTTCGTTGCGCTCGCTGATCGCGTGATGCGTGTGCTTGATCGCCGCGACGCGCTCGCCGCGCGCGATGCAGTGCCTGATCAGCTCGACGATCAGCGTCGTCTTTCCTGATCCCGACCAGCCGGTGACGGCGAGCACGCGCACCCGACTACTGTGCCATGCGCGCGTACGCCGAGCGAAGCAGCGTCACGCGCTTGACGTAGTTGCGCGTCTCGGCGAACGGCATCGACTCGAGGAACTCGTCCATCGGTTTCTTCGGTGCGGCGCGACGCCACTTCGCGACGTTTCCCTGTCCCGCGTTGTACGACGCGATCACAAGGCGCGTCTCGCCGCCGAAGAGCGCGAAGAGCTGTTTGAGATGCAGCGTGCCGATCTCGATGTTCGTGACCGGCTCGGTCAGCCGCGCGACGCTGAAGGTCCCGTGGAGTTGGCGGCCGAGCTCCTGTCCTGTCGCGGGCATCAGTTGCATGAGGCCGATCGCGCCGGCCGGCGACTTCGCGCGGGGACTGAAGTAGCTCTCCTGAAGGATGAGGGCCATGACGAGATACGGATCGAGCCCGTTGCGACTCGCATTTTTCTTGATCGCGTCTTGGTAGCGGATCGGGTAATAGAGCCGCAGAAAGTACGGCGGCACGGAGTCCTGCTGGACAGTCGCAAGCTGCGGGAACGCGAGGCGCAGCGTGCGATACATCGGCTCGAGGCTGCCGGCGGTGTTGTAGTAGTCGGCGAGAAGCGCATTCGCGTAGGTCTCATTGTTGTGGTTCGCGTTCTGACGGATCTCCGCGACGGCGTCGCGCATGTCGGTGAGCGCCGTGAGCTCGTACGCGAGGCGCAGCTCCGGCGGCATGTTCTTCTCCGCGATCTCGCCCCAGTCGGGACGCTGCGTCTTCAGCGGATTGTCCGGCGGCATGTGCCACTTCGCGCCGTGCGCTTCGGCGTATGTCGCGTAGAGGTCTTCGTAAGGCACGGCGGCGAGGCGTGCGTAGATGGCTGCCGCTTCTTCCTTCGCGCCGAGGTGGTCGACGGTGCGCGCGTACCAATAGTCGGATTGGCGTTTTACATTCGGATTGCCATATGTGTCGGCGATGAAGCGGAAGAGCGCTTTCGCGCCGTTGTAGTCGCCGCGCGCGTACGCGGCCCACGCTTTGTCCCAGAAGTGCTGCAGGCCGGGATCCTGGAACGGCTCGATCTTCACGATCTCGCGAACGAGCTGCTGCAGGTAATCGTCCTGATTCTTCTGTTCTGCGATCGCGGCGAGCTCGTTGAGCGCTTCGAGACGCACGTCCGGCGGGACGACTTTGATCTGCAGCAGATCCTTGAGGCGCTCCGTGGCGAGACGATCGTATTCCTCCTTCTTCGCCTTCTTCGCCAAGTCGATGAGCTGGATGTTCTTCTTGACGTTCGCGAACTTCGGTTTCGTGACGGTGTGGCGTTTCTTTCCTTTGCCGACTCTCACTTTCGTCGTGCCGACCTGCTGCTTCTGCGTGATGGTCTTGATCACGATCGGGTTGATCGACGCCGCGAGCGCGCGATACGACTTCGACGCGTAGTCAATTGCGGGAACGGCGACGTCGTACGCGCCGCCGGCGAGCGGGTCGAGGACCTTCACCGCGTCTTCGTACTGATGCATTTGAAACAGGGCGATGCCGCGATTGAGCGCGACGACCGATTCGATCGGCTTCGGCGCCACCGGCTGCAGCACGTTGAGCTCGGCGAGCGCGGTCTTCGGATCGTTGTCGCGCAGCAGGTTCACGGCGCGCTCGAGCCGCTCTTCCGCATCGAGGATGATCGTGCCGCCTTTCGGAATGCCGCTCACCTGTCGCGCGAAGGCGAGTCCGTACGCGGCTTGCGCGGATGCCGGCGCTTTGATCGCAATCTCGCGCGCGGCGTAGAACGCGCCGGCGAGATCACCGTGATCGAAGCGCGCTTCGACCGCGGCCCATCGCGCGTCCGGAGTCGACGCGTGCAGCTCGCCGGCGTGAATCCAATCGCCGCTGTTCGCGTAGAGCCGCGCGAGATTCGTCGCAGCGTCGGCGGCGTTCACCATCTTTGGATTGCGCGCGATCAGCGTCGCCAGCGTGCGCCGGGCGAGGTCGTCGCGCTTCGCGAGCTGCTGCGCTTTGGCGAGGTAGTAGAGCCGATACTCCTCGACCGCGCGCGATCGGAAGCTGAACGATGCGAAGGTCTGCATCGCCGTGGCGCCGTCGTTGTGACGCAGTGCATCGAGCGCGGCGTCGAACTGGTCGCGCAGCTTCGCGAGATCCGGCGGCGCTTCCGGCTTCTGCGGAACGCGTTCCTCGGCGCGATGTCGCGGGCGATGGGGCAGCGCCCACCAGATGCCGAGAGCGGCGAGGCCGGCGATCACCGGGATCGAAATCGCCAGGACTAGCCGTCGTCGCCGAAGCGCGCGCATAGGCGGCGCGAGTGCAGGTTACAAGCCGAGGGCGTCAGCTTGGCCGTCGGCGAGAATGCGCACGAGCTCGTCGTAGAAATAGTTCGAGGACTTGCGCACTTCGTCGGGCACGCGCTCGTCGTACATCTGCCGGCTGCGATCGATGTCTTCCTTCAATCGCTCGTAGAGATCTTTGTTCTTGCGGCCGGCGTCGACCTTCGTCTCGTTGTACAACTTGATCTCGGAGACGAGCAGACGCGCAAAGCGGCGCGCTTCATCGTGCTTCTTCTGTTCCTCGTCTTTCGGTCCCGCAGCGAGTCCGCGCGGCGTGATGCCGGCAGGCGGAATGAACTGCGTCGATGGGCGTCCTTCGTCCGGCATCGGTGGCGCGGCCGGCGGTGGTGGCGGAGGCGTCGGCGGCGCGACAGGAGCGGGACGCGGCTGCGGGGCCGGAGCGGGCGCGGGCGCGGCGAACTCTTCCGCGGCCGGAATGTTGAAGCCGGGCGTCGGCTTCGCCATCAGCTCGCGCATCTGTGCGGCGCTGATGGCGACCGTTCCAGTTTCCGGCGGCGTGTCGACGACGCGCGGTGGTGGAGCAGGCGCTGCTGGCGCGGCGGGAGGCGGCGGTGTTGGACGCGGCGGCTGCGGTGCGGGAACCGCGGTGCCTGCCTCGGTCGCTTCGTCGCTCAGCGACGGCGATGGCGACTTCTTGCGAATGGCGAGCGTGTCGACGAGGAGTCCCGTCGTGAAGACGAGCAACTCGATCGACGTCGAATCGAACTTCGATTCGTCTTCCTGCGTGGCGTCGACGTAAACCGCGGCGGCGACCTTGTCCTTGATCACCATCGGGACGAGGATGGCGGTCTGCGGCGCGGCGACGCCGAATCGCGTGGCCAGATTCGCGCCGTCCCACTTGACGACCTTCTCATCACGCAGCACGTGGTCGAGCTCGGAGATGAGTCCCGGCGCAGCGTTGAAGCGCTTGATCATCTCGTCGTTGCCGCCGTGCGCGGAGAAGCCGACGCCTTTCCATCCGCTGAACGTTTCGCCGCGCAGGATCAAGAGTGCCGCGCGCGATCCGAACTCGAGCGACTGCTCGAGCATCGAGTTGAGGATGTCGACCTGCGACTTGCCGCGCTCGATCGTCTGGATGGCGCGCTTCACGCGAGCCGCAGTCGGCGCAGCAGGCGCGGCGACGGGCTCAGGAGCAGGAGCCGGACGCTCCGCTTCCATCGACTCCTGCAGCTCCGTCAGCGTCTTCTGAATGAACGGAAGGAACGAGGTGGAGTTGACGTCGGCCTGAACGCTCTGGAGTGCGGCCTTGAGTTGCTGATCGACGGCGTCGCGCACGTCTTCGACAGATGAGCGAATCTCGCCCACCATCTTCTCGAGCGCTTCGCGAATGTGCGAATCGATCGCGCTGGCGACTTCCTCACCCCTCACGGCCATAACTCCTCCCGGTGCTGTAGCTTGCCTCCGTTTCGGGCGCGGCGATTATATGTCAAGCACTTTGGCGCCGTGTTAAGGTGCGGCGAATGAATCGTCCTCTCGTGGCGTGTGGCGCGGTGCTCGTGCTCGCCGCGTGCGGTGCCGGCGGTGACTCGAGCGACTCGCAACGCGACTGGCTTCACGTGCTGACCCGCAAGAAGGAAGCGCTCTCGCAGTCGGCGACGACGAAGGAAAAGCAGGCCTACGCGGACACGCTCGGTGCGTTCGTGCAAAAGCATCCGACGCACTCGCGCGGACGCGCGGTCTACCAACGCATCCAACTCGACTTCGCCCGCGAGCTCGCATCCATCGGCCGCTTCCAGGATGCGATCCGCTTCTATCGCTCCGTCCTGGCGAGCGATCCGACCAACTCCGAAGCATTGGCGGGACTCAGCGAGGCTGTGGATCGCCTGGCAGTGTCGAAGCCGAAACTGCTCGCGCTGGAAAAAGGGATGTCGCAACGCGACGTCGCGAAGATTCTCGGCAAACCGATTCCCGGATGGACCGCGAAAGCCGAGAACCGCGATCCCGCGATCGAGGCGTGGTACTACCGGACGACCGAAGGCGGCGTCGCCGGCGTCTACTTCCGCGACGGCGAGCTCTTTGCCGCCGAGCAGAACTCGCACGAGAAGCTCGCGCCGCTCACGCGGTGACGTCACCCGCTCGGGATGACATTTGCAGTTGCCAGCGTTGTCATCAACGCAATGCCACTCTACGAATACCAATGTCAGTCCTGTAAAGAACGGTCGGAGATTCTTCAGAAGATCTCCGATCCGCCCTACACGCACTGCCCGAAATGCGGCGGCGAGATGAAGAAGCTTCTGTCGTCGCCGGCGATTCAGTTCAAAGGCTCGGGGTTCTACAAGACGGACTACTCGTCGAAGCCCGCGTCGTCATCCGAGTCGAAATCCGAATCGAAATCTGAAACGAAGTCCGAGACGAAGAGCGAGACCAAGTCCGATTGAGCGTCCTCACCGCGAACTTCACGATGGGAAGAGCACGAGAGCTGAAGCGTCGGGCCGACTCGGTGCTCGAAGAGATCTTCCGCGCTCTCTTCGAGGAGATCGACACCGACAAGATTCGCAAAGAGGTCGATGAACTGCGCGCAGGCGCGCCCGACTTCTCGCCGCGCCAGCACGCGCGCCTGCTGTCGCGCCGCACCGCCATTCGTTGCGCCGCAGCCGGTGCGGTGACCGGACTTCCCGGCGGACTCGTCGCCATCGGCGCGCTCGGAGCCGATCTCGGCTACCTCGTCTACCAGCAGTTCCGCCTCATCCTCGGCATCGCCACGATCTACGGACACGAGCCGTCGTCGCGCGAGCGATTCGGCGAGACGCTGCAATGTCTCGCGCTCGCGTCAGGCGTCGGCATCGGCAAGCAGGGCATCGCCACGGTGCTCGAGTCGGCAACGGTCGAAGGCGGCCTCGTCGCCGAGAAAATGGGGGCGCGAGTGATTCGCGAGCGCATCGCGAAGTTCATCCCCTTGGTCGGCGCGTTGTCTGGCGGAGTCCTCAATTACGCGGCTGTTTTCGCCGCGTCGCGCGCCGCGATTCGCTACTACGAATCGCGAGTCGATCCCGACGTCGAAAAGGAAATTTTGGACGACGGTGATCGCGAGCATGCGTAGGAATTGATTCCGTAATACCGCGGTTTGACGCGGTAACTTACGATGCCCAAGTTCGAGATCGAGTCGCTGACGGAGCTTCGCTCCGCGTTCTTCGAGCGCCGCAGACTTCGCCGCATTCGCATGATCGTCGAGCTGACACACAACCTGATCAGCAGCGATCGGACCGTGTCGCATCGCGAAGCGCGCTGCCTCGTCGACTGCGCGCGAAAAGCGATCCTCGATCTCTATCCCGGATTCGACGAGCGCTACGAGCGCGTCATCCGTCCTCACTTCGATCGCGTGCTCCACGAGCGCTGGCCGAACGAAGATTTCCTCGACACGTCCGACTGCTCCGACTGGATCAACTAACGCGGCAGTTCCCACCGCGCGATCTCCGCGGGCGGAAACGCGGCGCGGCGCGCGAACACCGTCGAGACATCATCCTTCGCAATCAAAGCCCACGCATTCGGCGGCCAGTACGCGAGTGACGCCGGAATCTGTCGCTGCTGCTTCGTCATCGCGTCGATCGTGTTGATCGTGCCGCGATCTTCATCGACGGCGAGATCGATTCGATACTTTCCCAGCAGTGCGTGCCACGCGCGACTGTCCGTTCGTGCGCGCGCGTACTCCGGGATGTAGCCGTGATACAGCTCGTTGCGGCCGTCGGTGAGCGTGCGGCGCTGCGGGTAGAAGGACCAGATCAAGAAGCCGCCGAATTGGTCGGGATTGTAGATGTTGCCGGCGAATCCCGTTTGCTTGAGACGCGCGACGGACGCAATCGGGAAGCGATGCGGCTCGATGCCGTCGTGATGCGGGCTCGTCGCCAACGCGAAAAGAACGAGAGCTCCGGCTGCAACTGACGCCGCGACACGCGGGACCTTCACGAGCGGCAACGACAGCAGCGGAAACGCCGCGAAGAACAATCCCTGATTGCGCACGTGCGCGATGGCGAAATACGCGAACAGCGCGAAGAGGATGAATCGCGGAATCTCCTTGCGCTGCACGGCGAAGAGCAACACGCCGATGAGCACGCACACGTAAAGCAACGGAAAGAGCGCCGGTGGACTCGGCAGCCACTCGGCGTTCACGAACGCGCCGCTCCGCGCGAAGAGAGTGAGCTGAATCGGCGCGGCGATCGCGCGCCATCCGTACGGATTCACGAGCAGCGCGAGCGCGCTCGGAATCGTGAGAATCGGACGAAGCGCCAGCGCGACGAGCGGCACGAGCACCGCCGACGGATGCACGTTGATCCAAAGAATCGCGACGACGATGAACGCGACGTCTTTCTTCTGTCGCGCGCTGACGATCGCCGCGACGAGCAGCCCCGCCGCGACCGTCGACGGACGCATGTCGAGCCGCGCAGAGCCACCGACGAATGCAAGCGCAGTCAGAAACGCCGCGCTGCCGATGTCGCTCTCGCGCGCCGCGAAGAAGAACGCCGTCGCGAAGATGAGGCCGACGAAGATCGCGCGCAGCATCGATGCTGCGCCGAATCCTCCGATCGCGTACAGCACGATTTGGAACAGCCATTCGCCGTCGATCCACGGCGTGCGATCGCTGGCGACGGCGAACGGATCGTGCAGCGGCAGCGCGTGATGTTCGGTGATCCAACGTCCCGCCGCGAGATGCCAGAAGAAGTCGTAGCTGCGGAGCGGCGCGATCGCCGCAAACGTGAAGAGAACAGCGAGAATGGAGGCGATCGCGATGCGTTGCTTATCGATGCAGTGGATGATCGCACGAGTCCAGCGGAGGACAGGCGCCTCGCCTGTCGTCCGAACGACGAAGGGACAGGCGAGGGCGCCTATCCTCCACTGGATTACGTCTTCGGCGCTGCCGGCGGCGGTGGCGGAGGCGGCACAGTCGCCGGTGCCGCGGGCGCTGCCGGCACTTGCGGACTCGTCTCCAGCTTGATGTCGCCGTTCACCGTCACGATGTGAAGATCGTATTTCCCGCCGTTCACTTCACCCGACACGCGGCGGCTGCCCGGATGCGAGTGGATCGTCAGCGGGAACGACGCTTCGAAGTCTCCATTCACTTGCGACAGATCGCACGCGAACGAAGCGTTCGGCGGCAGCATCGCGTCGACGCTTCCATTCACCGTCTTCAAGCTCGCGCCTTGGAACGCGTTGAGGAATCGCGCGCGCACGCGGCCGTTCACGGTATGCGCGGATACTTCCTGGCTGCCGATGTTCTCGAGATCGATCGTGCCATTCACGGTCACGACGCGCGTCTCGCCTTCGATGCCGCGCGTCTCCACGCGTCCGTTCACGGTGCGCACTTCGAGACTGCAAGTCTTCGGCACTTTCAGCGTGTAGTCGACGGTGATGTTGTCGCGGTCGAAGAACCGAAAGTGAAAATGGCGATCGCCGCGACGGCCGATGTCGAGCGTGTCGCCGTCGACGTTCGTCTCGAAGTAGCCGTGGTTCTCTTTCTTCGGATCGGGCATAACGCCGCGCGCCCGCACGTCGGCGACGAGCGAGATCTGATCCGAAGTCGTCCCTTCGACGTCGATGCTGCCGTTCACTTCATGCAGGTCGATCTGTTTGATCGCCCCAATGGGCCAGGTTCGCGTGATCGTCTCGTGGTGCCGTTCACCGACGACACAAGCAGTCGCGAGAAGAGCGGTGGTCAGTAAATAATGCTTCTTGCTTCGGTTCATCGGAATACCTACACGATCATGCTTACGGTTTCTCTTAGGAAGAGTTTCATCTGATGGGACATGCTTCGCAAACGACGCTCCTGCGCGTCGCCGCGTTCCTGGTCGACGCGCTCTCGATGGCCATCGTTCTCGTATTGCCTGCATCGATCGCCAGTTACGCCGCGGCCTGGTTCGGCGGATCGGGGAAAGCAATCCAGATCGTCTGGTGGGTCGCGCTCGCCATCCTGATCGTCGGGACGCTGATTCGCGACGGCTACCATGGCCGTTCCCCCGGCAAGCGGCTCCTCGGCTTGCGCATCGTCACGCCGCGCGGTGACGGCTGCGGTTACGCGCGCTCGATCGTGCGCAATCTTCCGATCGTGCTCTTTCCGTGGACGCTCGTGGAGGTCGTTCTCGTGATCGTCGGGAAATCGCGCAGCGGAGATCGCATCGCCAAGACGACGGTCACCGAAGAGTGAAGCGCTGATCGACGAGCCGTCGCGTGAGCTCGTCGACTAGCGATCGCCGCACGTTGAACGTGAAGACGGTTTCTTCATCGTAGCTTTGTCCCGCGAGCACGACGTGCGGCGGATCGGCGAGTCGATACGCATCGTTCAATCGCGCATACGGCACGATCACCTTCACTTGCGCGTAGTCGAATCGGTCGGCCGTCTTCGCCAGCTTCAGCGTCTCCGCAGCCATGTCGCGATACGCGCGTGCCAGTCCGCCCGGACCGAGCTTCACACCGCCGAACCAGCGCACCACGACGACGGCTGCGTAATGCAGTGAGCCGCCTTTCAGCGCGCTCAGAATCGGCTTGCCCGCGGTTCCCGACGGCTCGCCCGCATCGGAGCTCCGCTCGCGATCGAGCAGACGAAACGCCCAGCAATGATGCGTCGCGTCGAAATGCCCTTTCTCGATTCGCTGCAGCTCGTCGAAGAACGTTTCTTCGCTCGCGATCGGAAACGCGATGCCGAGAAACTCCGATCGCTCGATCTTCTGCCGCAGCTCCGCGCGCTCCGCGAGCGTGATGTACCAGTCACGAGACATACGGATTCCCGCGCAGGAAAAATCGCAGCGGCCACGCGGCGGCATCGCCGGCGTAGTCGACTCCGCGCCGCGCCGAGATCGCGACGTCGTCGTCGCGCACGTCGATGTCGCGTCCGGTGAGCCACAGTTTGTTGCCGTCGAGCGGTTCGCCGTCGAGCGCGCGATCGATGTCCATCGCCTGACACAGCTTCCCCGGTCCATTCGTCAGATCGGTGTCGCGCTTCGCTTTCACGCGGCGCTTGCGCATCGACTCGACGCCGCGCAACGGCTGGCCCGCGCGCAGCAACACCGCCTCGGCGAGATCGGCCTCCTGCGTCACGACGTTCATGCAGTAGTGCATGCCGTAGGTGAAGTACACATATGCGTGTCCACCTTCGAGATACATCGACTCGTTGCGCGGCGATCGCAGTCCGCGGCGCGCGTGACTGGCGGGATCGTTCGCGCCGAGGTAGGCCTCGCATTCGACGATGCGCGCGGCGAGGAGCTCGCGCCCGCGCTTGCGCCACAACACGCAGCCGAGGAGCGCGCGTGCGATGGCGATGGTGTCGCCGCGGTAGAAGTCGCGCGGGAGTTTGTTAGCGTTCAAGCTGATCTTCGTCGACGTGCTTGCCGATCATCTCGATGAGATCTTCGTGCACGCCGGCCGGCGCGCCGACGATGTTGCCGCGCATCAGCCAGCGATCGCCGCCCGAGAAATCGGTGACGCGTCCGCCCGCCTCGGTGATGAGCAGAGATCCCGCCGCCACATCCCACGGCGCGAGATGCAGCTCGAAGAATCCGTCGAAGACGCCGGCGGCGGTGTACGCGAGATCGAGCGCCGCCGATCCCGCGCGGCGCACGCCCTTCGCGACTCGGATCACGTCTTCGAAGATGCGCACGTATTGCGCGACATGCTGCTGCGCGCGAAACGGAAATCCGGTCGCGAGAAATGATCCTTCGACGCGCGCCTGATCCGAGACGTGCATCCGCGTGCCGTTGCGAAACGCGCCGCCGCCGCGCTCGGCGGTGAAGAAGAGATCGCGCAGCGGCTCGTAGACGACGGCGGCGATCATCTGGTCGCCGTCGCGCAGTCCGATCGAGACCGACCACACCGGAAAGTGCTGCAGGTAATTCGAAGTGCCGTCGAGCGGATCGATGATCCAGGTGCGCGCCGTCTTCTTGTCCGCACTGAACCCGCTCTCCTCGCCGAGGCAGATGTCATTCGGACGCTCGGCGGAGAGAAATTCGATGATGGCCTGCTCGCTCTCGCGGTCGGCGGCGGAGACCCAGTCGTTGCGCGCCTTCGTGTGCGCGTCTTCCTTGCCGAGCTGCTCCCAGTATTTGAGGAGCACGGCGGCGCCGCGGCGCGCCGCCTCGACGGCAAGGTCAACGTCGTTCACGGCGCGCATTCTAGGCTATGCTCGCGGCATCCCATGGAGCCGCGGCGGATCAGCCACTACGACGTGGACCGCCTCATTGGTGTCGGCGGAATGGGCGAGGTATACCTCGCTCACGATTCCACTTTGCCGCGCAAAGTGGCGCTCAAGCTCTTGCCCGAGCGATTCACCGAAGACAAAGAGCGCGTACGGCGATTTCAGCGCGAGGCCCGCGCGGCGTCGGCGCTGAATCATCCGAACATCATCACGATCTACGAAGTCGGCGAGGACTTGAATCGCCACTTCATCGCCACCGAGTTCATCGAAGGACAAACGCTGCGCGACCGCATGGGCTCGCGCAATCCGATGACGATCGCGGAAGTGCTCGACGTTGCCATCGGCGTCGCCAGCGCGCTCGCCGCAGCGCACGACGCCGGCATCCTCCATCGCGACATCAAGCCCGAGAACATCATGCTTCGCCCCGACGGCTACGTGAAAGTTCTCGACTTCGGTCTGGCCAAGCTCGCGGACAGCGCCATCACCGCCGAAAGTTCGACCGGCACGATCATGGGAACGCTGCTCTACATCTCGCCGGAGCAAGCGCGCGGCATCCCTCCCGACAATCGCTCCGACATCTACTCCCTCGGCGCCGTGTTGTACGAAATGATCACGCATCGTCCGCCGGTGATGAGCGAGAGCTTCGTCGAGCTGGCCATCTCGATCGCGACCGTCGATCCGAAGCCGCCGTCGGCGATCGTGCGCGGACTGCCGCCCGAGCTCGATCGCATCGTGATGAAGGCGCTGCAGAAGGATCGCGACCGGCGTTACGGCAACGTGCGCGAGATGCTGAGCGATCTCCGCACGCTGCGGCAGGAGCTCGAGTTCGAGAACAAACTGTCGATGCTCACCGGCGGCAGCGGCAGCATCACGTCGCCGTTTCTGCTGCAGACGACGGCGCCCTTCGTGATTCCCGCGCAATCGACGAGCAGTGTGTTCGCGCGATTGACGGAGCGCCTCTCGCTCAAGCAACTCACCGCGATCGTGCTCGTGCTGCTCAGCGCGACGATCATCGCGTACGCGATCGGACGCAACTCGTGGTTCGGCGATCGCACCATCGACTCCGTCGCAGTGCTTCCGTTCGTCAACGTCTCCGGCGATCCGAGCAGCGACTATCTCAGCGACGGCATCTCCGAGAGCATCATCGACAGCTTGTCGCAGATTCCACAACTGCAGGTCGTCGCGCGCAGCACCGTCTTTCAGTACAAGGGAAAGAACGCGGATCCGCTCGCCGTCGGCCGCGCATTACACGTGCGCGGCGTCGTTACGGGACAACTGATTCAGCGTGGCGACACGGTCGTGATCCGCGCGTCGCTCACCGACGTCAAGCGCGGCACGCAAGTGTGGGGCGATCAATACAACCGCAAGCTCGCCGACGTTCTCGCCGTGCAGCAGGAGATGGCCGAGCAGATCTCGAACGAGCTGCGCACGAAGTTGAGTGGGGACGAGAAACGCATGCTCGCGCGCCATGCGGGCGTGAACAGCGAGGCGTATCAGCAGTATCTGAAGGGACGCTTCTTCCTCAATAAATACACCGAGGAGTCGATTCGGAAATCGATCGCGTTCTTCAATGCGGCGATCGGAATCGATCCGCAGTACGCCGCCGCGTATGCCGGACTCGCGGATGCGTACTACTCGCTGTCGAACATCTACATGCCGCCGAATGAAGTGATGCCTCGCGCGCGTGAAGCGGCCGAGCAGGCGGTGAAGATCGACGACTCGCTCGCCGAAGGACACACGGCGCTCGCGTACACGAAGGCGTGGTACGAGTGGAACTTCCCGGCGGGCGAGCGCGAGTTCCGGCGCGCTATCGATCTCAACCCGAATGATGCCGAGGCGCATCGTTCGTATGGCGATTTTCTCGTTGCCACAGGCGAGTTCGATCGCGGTATCGAAGAGAAGAAGAAAGCGGAGCAGCTCGATCCGCTTTCGGTGCTCGCGAGCTGGGACGTCGGACGCGCGTACTTTTATGCGGGGCGCTTCATCGAAGCGGAGCAGCAGGCCAAGCGGACGATCGATCTCGACGATCACTTCGCGAACACGTATGTGCTGGAGGGACAGATCGCGCTCGCGCAACACCGCACGAACGACGCGATCGCGTTGGCGCAGAAGGCGATCGACATCGGCGGCCGCAAGCCGTTCTTCGTCTCGATGTGGGGCTACTTCAACGGCGTGGCCGGCCATCGCGCGCAAGCGGTCGCCGCGATGACGGAGCTGAAAGCATCGCCGTCGTACACGCTGCCGCTCTTCCTCGCGCGCATCCAGACATCCCTCGGCGAAAAAGACGAAGCGATCACGTGGCTGGAGAAGTTGTACGAGGAGCGCTCCGAGTCGATCGTGTGGCTGAAGGTCGATCCGACGCTGGCGCCGCTGCGCAGCGATCCGCGATTTATTGCCTTGGAGAAGCGGATCGGGATTTAGTGGAGGATAGGCGCCCTCGCCTGTCCCCCGTTCGTGAATCGCGCTCGACACTCTTGCCTCCCGCCATAAGGAACGCATAAGCTCCACACTGCCCTAAATCATGACAATGCGCGGAAATCCGCGTCGCGCCAGCGACGCGCTCGAAGAAGTCTCGTTGCGCCGGTTCGCGTGGCCGCGCGCGCAGCTCGCGACGCTCCGTCATTCGACGTTGCCGTGGAGCGACGTCCGCGCAACGCCGCTCGCCTCGGTCACGCAGCTTGGCGCGCGCGACCGGCTCTCGCTCCTCGCGCAGTTCGCGGCCCATCAGAGCTTTCTGCAATTCGCCGGCATCTCGGACGGCGAAGTCGACGCGAGCGAGTGGGCTGTCGATCAAAAGCGCGGCAGCGACTGCCGGTTGATTCGTGTCGCCGCGCGCAGCGCCGATGACGCGCCGCCGGTGCTCACGCTGGCGCAGCAGTTCGCGGAGATCGTCGGCGCGCCGAAGCTCGACGTGCTGCGGCAGTCGTGGGGACGTGCGGAGTCGGTATTCATCGAATGCTGGTCGCGATTGCGCAGCGATGCGGCGGCGGATCTGCGATGGACGAAGCGCAGCGCGAGCGGAACGATTCTCTCGCCGGGAGGCGAGGCGATCGAGCGCGGCGGACGTTACGTCGCTCGCGACGAATCGATCGTCGAGGCCATGCGCGCGATGGCGATGCTCGATTCCTCGCTGCGCGTTTTCACGATTCGCGGCGGCTCGATCGTTCGCTTCGGCGCGCTCGACGAGTTGCGGCCGATCGCCGGCGACGACTTCGACGTCACGCGAATCGCCACCTTCGTCGCGTCGCATCACGTTGTCTTGATCGTCGTCGCACCGGAGAGGCTCGACGGCGGATCGAAGCGCGTGCTCGCCGCGATCGACGGCGCGACGATGATCACCATCGGCGAGGCCGCGACGCTTCCGCCGGCGCGAACGTTCATCGTCGCCTCGCGCGTTGCGCATGCACGCGCGGTGGAGGAGCGCCCCGATCTCGTCGAGGCCCTGGATCTCGATGCGTTTCTCGATCGCGGCGAATTGCCGGTGAGCGAAGCCGCCGTCGGCGAGCCGTACATCGCCGCGCTCGCGCTGCTCGGAAACGACATTCCGCGCGAGACCGCAACGCGTTTTCTGCGCGAGGTGATGTTCGACGGCGAGTTGAGCGATCTCGTCATCGACGGCGTTACGGCACTCGACGAAACGCATTTTCGAGTTCTGCGATCAGTGGGCGCTCCGGCGTCGCGCGAAGCCGTCTGCCGCGTTGCGGCGAACGTCGCGGAAGAAGCCGGCGACGTCGTTCGTGCCGGTCTGCTGCTGATCGATGCCGGCGACGCGAAGCGCGGTCTCGAGCTTCTCGAGCGGGCGACGTGGCGCGACTCGGAGTCGACCATCGCCGCGTTGCGTCCTCTGCAAACGCTCACGCCGAAGCTCGCGGACGCGCTCGCGACCGCGCTCATCGATCAAGGCCGCTATCGCGACGCGCGCGAGATCACCAGCGACGAATCGCTCCTCGCGCGCATCGAGCGTCGTACCGGCGACTACAAGCCTGCGCTCGCGCGGCTGGAACGTCTGCCGCGCAGCGGATCGAACGACGCGCTGCGCGCGGAGATCTTGATGGTCGAGCGCCGCGACGCCGAAGCGCGCGCGCTGCTCGCAACATCGGAGCGTCACGACCGCGTCACATACCTGAGCGCGCTGCTCGACGACAAGGACGACGCCGAGACCAGCGAATATCTCCGCGCGCGCCTTCGCACCTATCACGCGCTCGATCGCGAAGAGTTCGATGTCGCGCTCGAGCACATCGACGTCGCCCAGGCGGAAGCGGCGTCGATCGCCGACCGCATCGACGCGCAGATGGATCGCGTCTACACGCTCTTCGCCGCCGGACGCTGGCCGGACGCGCGCCGTGCCGCGATCGAGACGCTGGCGAGTGTCGAAGAGACGCAAGGCGATCGCGCCGCCGGCGGATTGCTGTTCATCCTGGCGTTTCTTTCAGCGGACGAAAACGAGACGGCGCTCGCCGCGCAGCTCATCAACCGGCTGCGCCACTTCTACAGCGGCACGGACGACGAGCGCCATCTCGCAGAGATCGATCTCCTCAACGCGCGTCTCGACCTCGCGCGTGGCCGTTTTCAGCCCGCGTATCGCGCCGCGAAGTCGCTGCTGGCGCGCTCGCACGACGAGCCGATCGTCGAGGCGGCGTCGATGATCGCCGATGCGATCGATTTCGCCGAGAAGCGTCCGCTCGCGTCGCGCAAAGAGCCGCGCAACGCCGAGCTGCGCCGCCGCTATCACGCCTTTCGCGGCGATGGCGATCATCCGCTCAAACAGATCAAGGCTCACGATTCCGCGCCCGCGCAAGCCGACGTCGCATTTCTTCGCACGGCCTCGCTGCGCGAGTTCCCGTTCGCGCCGCATGACTTCGATACGCCGTGGCGTTATGCGACATGCAACCGGCTGGGACACTGGAACGCGATCGGATCGGCGGATGAAAACGGCGCTCCCGAAGATTGGATCGTGCGCGGCGAACGCGAAGCGCTCTTCATCGAGCACTCGCACGCGTGGCCGTCCGAATCGCGGGAGGCAATCGCCGCCGTGTTTCGCACGCGCAGCGAGCTGCATCGCTTGAAGCGCGTGCTCGAACAGGAAGAATCGACCGAGCGGCCTCGCGCCGCGTCACACGGCATCATCGGCGAGTCGCCCGCATTGCGCGACGTCAATTCGCGCATCGCCCTCGTCGCCAAGCGCGACGTCGCCATCTGCATCCTTGGCGAGTCCGGCACCGGCAAAGAGCTCGTCGCCCGCGCGGTGCACGTCAGCTCGTCGCGCAAGCACAAGCCGTTCACGCCGGTGAACTGCGCGGCGCTGCCGGAGAATCTGATCGAAAGCGAATTGTTCGGCCACGTGCGCGGTGCGTTCACCGGCGCCGATCGCGATCGCGCGGGACTCATCGAGTCGACCGACGGTGGCACGCTGTTCCTCGACGAGGTCGGCGAGATGCCGCTCACCGCGCAAGCGAAGCTGCTGCGCTTCCTGCAGGAAGGGGAGTTCCGCCGCGTCGGCGACACGGTGAATCGCACCGCCGACGTTCGCATCGTCAGCGCGACGAATCGCAAGTTGGAATCCGCGGTCGACGAAGGACGATTCCGCGAAGACCTCTACTACCGCATTCGCGGCGTCGAGATCGCGTTGCCGCCACTGCGCGAGCGCGGCAACGACATCGCGCTGCTGGCGTCGCACTTTCTCGCGAAAGAGCGCGAGCGGCATCGCGGCGGACCATCGCGATTGTCGCCCGATGCCGAGTCCCTCTTTCTCGCGTATCCGTGGCCGGGCAATGTGCGCGAGCTGCAGAACACGATTCGCGCCGCGCATGCGATCGCCGGCGAGGCGAAAGAGATCGACGTCGATCATCTCCCCGAGCGCGTTCGCAGCACCGCGCCGTCGCGCACGATCGCCGGCTCGTATCAAGACGCCGTCGCCCGCTTCCGGCGCGATCTCATCGAGAGCGCGCTGCTGCACGCGAAAGGAAATCAGAATCGCGCCGCAGCGATGCTGAAAATCTCGCGACAAGCTCTCGGATATCAAATTCGGGAGTTGGGGATCATGGTCAATAAGAAGTGAACGCCATGTGCCGTTCCAGTCTCGTCTGCGTTGGCCTTTGACGGGCGAGCGTAGAATCGCGATTGACCATGTCATTCCGGAAGTGCGCCGCAATCGCGGCGATGCTGCTGATCGGGGGATGCTCGTTGTACAACGACGTCTCCATCGGTCCGCTCGTGCTCAACCCGACGCAGCTCGAGCGCGGCGGCGACGTGCAGTCGATGGTCAACAAAGCCGACTTCCTGCGTGCGCTCGAGTTCAAGCCGGTCGTGGAGTCGCGCACGCGCAAGTCGCCGGCGGAGCTCAGTGCGCTGGGTAACGCCGAGATGGCCGCGGGTCGCTACGACGATGCGCGCCGGCATCTTCGTGCGGCGCTCGACCTGCAGCCGTTTCGTGAGACGACGGCGCACATCGAGTGGGCACTCTCGCAAGTCGAGTACATGTGCAACAACTTCGAGCCCGCGCTCGATTGGGCGCAGCTCGCAAACGGCCACGGCATGGCCATCAAGCAGTGGCACATCGACTACCTCACTGCGCTTGCGCACACGAACGTGTACAAATTCACCGGACTGCCGTCGTCGCAGATTCCGATGAAGGCGTCGCATCCCGACGTGCCGCGCATCGACATTCGCATCAACGGCCGCAAATCGATCAACGCGGTGATCGACTCCGGCGCAGTGCTGTCGATCGCATCGGAGCGGCTGGCGACGGAGCTCTCCGTTCGCAAGCTCGGACAATTCCACGGCACGTTCTTCGGCCTCCTCGGCGAGCCGATCTCCGTTCAATTCGGGCTCCTCGACTCCGTCACGCTCGGCGACATCGTCCTCGAGAACGTTCCCATCGCCATCATGCCCGACGACGAGATGCGCTTCGTCGTCGCCGGCAAGCGCGAATTCAAGATCGACTTTCTCCTCGGTGCGAACTTCCTCAAAGAATTCCGCACCGACATGGATTTCCCGCGCGGCGTCGTCACATTCACGCACCTCACGAGCGACGAGCGCCGTCCCGCGGCCGATCAGAACATGTTCGTCGAAGGATTCCGTCCGTTTGCGCGCGGCACCATCAACCGCCACGGCTGGTACATGTTCGTGCTCGACACCGGATCGGAAGTGACGTTTCTCAACGATCTGCAGATGATGAATCTGCCGCTCGGCAACGCGCCGCCGAAAGCGCACAACGCCATGCTGCAAGGTCTCGGCGGTTCGAAGAAGCGCGGCGCGCGCATCGACAACGTGGAGATCGGCGTCGATCGCTGGGCGGGCTCGTTCAAGACGGTTCCGATGTACTCCGCAGGCGAGCACGAAAACGCCGCCGGCATCCTCGGCGAGAACTTCCTCAAGAACTTCCGCGTCGTGATCGACTACGGGCGGATGCGCATCGACCTGCTGCGCGGCAACGAGTCGTCGCTTCCCGTCAGGCCGGCGATGGTGACGGCCGCGCAATAGCGCGAAGCGCCAGTCCCACGACGCCGAACGCGATCTCGATCACTCCACCGATCCAGCCGCCGAGGGGGAACGACGCGACGTTCATCCCGATGAACAGTCCCGCGGCGATCATCACGCCTGCGAGTACTGCGTAAACGCGCATCCCGTACAGCGTGACGAACGGCAGATAGTGCGCGCCAACGATCAGCAGTACCGCCGGGTAGAACCACGACAATCGATGCAGAGTGGCGGCGCCGGCGATCGGCAACGTCAGCGGAATCGTGAACGCAATCTGCGTCGCCAGCGCGTTGAGTGGATTCTTGTGCTTGAAGCCGATGCGGAGAACGAGAACCGTGATCGGAAAGATGAACATGCCGCCGAACACGAGAAACAAGATCGCGTTCTTCGGCGTGCTCCATGTCGCGAGCGATGCGGAGAGAAGCCAGATCACGCCCGAGACGATTTGGCCCGGAAAGCCGCCGATGTACGTCACGCGACTGTCGTATTGCGCTTCTTCGATCGTCATGCGCAACAACGTACGATCGTGCGCGTGGCGCGCCTACTGACGTTTGTCAGTCATTTCTTCTTCAATTCATCACGCCGCTTGATCGCCCATCCTTCAATGATGCGTTGCGGCGTGCGGCTCAGCGCGAGCGAGTCCGGCGGCACGTCTTTCGTGATCGTCGAGCCGGCGCCGACATATGCGCCCTTGCCGACGCGCACGGGCGCGACGAGTTGCGTGTCCGATCCGATAAAGACGCCGTCTTCGATCGTCGTCTTGTGTTTGTTGACGCCGTCGTAGTTGCAGGTGATCGTGCCGGCGCCGATGTTGACGTCCGCGCCGATTTCCGCATCGCCGATGTACGACAGATGCGACGCCTTCGCGCCTTCGCCGAACACCGCCTTCTTCGTCTCGACGAAGTTGCCGACCTTCACGTGTTTGCCGAGATGCGTGCCGGGGCGGAGGTTGGCGTAGGGGCCGACAATTGCTTCGTCTTCGATCGTCGCTTCTTCGGCGACGGTGCCGGTTTTCAAATGCACGTCGTCGCCCACGGTGACGTTGACGAGATGCACGCTCGGCTCGACGACGCAGCCTTCGCCGATCTTCGTCAACCCTTCGAGCGTGACGTAGGGATAGACCACGGTGTCTGCGCCGATCGTGACAGTTGAATCGATGACGACGGTGTTCGGATTGCGGAACGTCACGCCGTCCGCCATCAGCTTCGCTACGACGCGCCGCTGAATCTCCGCTTCGACGACCGCGAGATCGGAGCGCGAGTTCACGCCGACTGCTTCCATCGGATCGCCGACGATCATTGCCCCGACTCGTTTGCCCGAGTTGCGCAGCATCGCGATCAGGTCGGTGAGGTAGTACTCGCCCTGCGCGTTGTTCGTCGAAAGGTTCTGCAGATTCGTGAAGAGATCGTTGGCGTTGAACACGTAGATGCCGGCGTTGACCTCGTCGATCTTCTTTTCATCCGCGCTCGCGTCTTTCGCTTCGACGATGCGCAGAACGGCGCCGCTCGTGTCGCGCACGATGCGGCCGTACATCGCCGGATCGTCGAGCTTCATCGTCATCAGCGTGAGCGCGTTTTTCTCGTTCGCGTGCTGCTCGATCAACTTGCGGAGCGTCTCCGCGCGCGTCAGCGGAACGTCGCCGGAGAGAATGAGCACGTTCGCGCCATTCGAATCCTTCAGCACTTCCGCGGCCTGCATCACGGCGTGACCGGTGCCGAGCTGCTGTTCCTGTACCGCGTAACGCGCGCGATCGCCGACCGACTCGCGCACGGCGTCGCGTTGATGTCCGACGACGAGCACCGGCGGGCGCTCGCAAATCTCGGATGCGACGTCGAGCACGTAGTCGATGATCGGACGTCCTGCCGCGCTGTGAAGGATTTTGATCTTCGCCGATTTCATCCTCGTGCCGAGGCCGGCGGCGAGGATGATCACATCGAGGTTGTTGGTCATGCCTCAGTCTTTCTCATTCGTTCGATCGTCCGGCCGTAGCGATCGTAGAGCCGGAACACGGTATCCGCGAGCGCGCTCGGATCGTGCCGCACGTAATTCGCCTCGGCGATGATGTCGCCGAAGAACGGCGTGACGCCGAGCTCGCGGATCGCGTCGGTGTCGAACGCGACCGGATGCTGATTCTGTTTCGCGTACGCGGTGATGATGTTCTCCGACGGCCGCCGCCCGTTGATGATCATGACGTCGACGACGAGTCCGGCGTGCTCGACGATCGCGCGCAGATGATCTTCGGCGGTGTAGTCGTCGCTCTCGCCGGGCTGCGTCATCACGTTGCAGACGTAGACGCGCAACCCGCGTGCCGCGCGAAGCGCGTCGCCGATCTCGCGAATCAACAAATTCGGCAAAACGGATGTGTAGAGCGAGCCGGGACCGATGAGGATCATGTCGGCGTCGCGAAGCGCATCGATGGCGCGCTGCACCGGCGCGGCGTCCGCGGGCTCGATGGCGAGATGCGTGATGCGGGCGTGTCGCGACTCGGTGCTCACCTTCTCGCCGAGGTACGAGCCGCTGATCGCCACTTCGCCGTCGAGCTGCGTGCCGTCTTCGAGCGTGGCGCGCAATCGCACGTCTTGAAGCGTCGATGGATAGATCTCGCCGCGAATGGCCAGAACTTCCGCAGCCGCGAGCACCGCGTCTTCGAAGCTGCCGGTGATGTCGGTCATCGCCTTGAGCAGCAGATTGCCGAGCGAGTGGCCTTTGAACGGCGAGTCGGATTCGAAGCGATAGTTGAAGATTTGCGAGAGGAGTTGCTCATCGTCCGCGAGCGCGACGATGCAGTTGCGCACGTCGCCTGGCGGCAGCATGCCGAACTCCCGGCGAAGAACGCCGGAGGAGCCGCCTTCATCGGTAACGGTGACGATCGCGGCGAGTCGCGCGATCGAGGAAGGGCCGTCGGCGTTGACGTAGAGCTTCAGCCCGCGCAGAAGTGTCGACAGCCCGGTTCCGCCGCCGATCGCGACGATGTTGAGACCGTGGCGCACGGGGCGGATTGTATGCCGTGATCCGCGCTTCGCGCGGCTGGCGGACGAGGGCGTCCGCCGCTCCTATTTCTTTTTCAGCTCGGTGAGGACCAGTTTCGCCACCGCCTTCAGCGTGTCGAACACGCCGGTCCCGTTCATTGCCACGGCTTCGAACGTCGGCTCGCCTTTGTAGTTGAGCTGGCGGTACATCTCTTCGGCGGGAAGGGCGGTGGGGAGATCGCGCTTGTTGAGCTGCAGCACGTACGGGACCGTCTTGAGCTCGTAGCCCTGGTCCTTCAGGTTCTTGTCGAGATTCTGGAGCGACTCCACGTTCGCTTCCATGCGCGGCTCCTGCGAGTCGGCGACGAAGACGACGCCGTCGACGCCCTTGAGGATCAGCTTGCGCGAGGCGTCGTAGAAGACCTGTCCCGGAACCGTGTACAGGTGAAAGCGCGTCTTGAATCCGCGGACGGTGCCGAGATCGAGCGGGAGGAAGTCGAAGAAGAGCGTGCGGTCGGTCTCGGTCGCGAGCGAAATGAGCTTGCCTTTCGCTTGCGGATTGGTCTTGTCGTAGATCCACTGCAGGTTCGTCGTTTTTCCGCAGAGACCTGGACCGTAGTAAACGATCTTGCAATTGATCTCGCGGGCAGCGTAATTGATGAACGTCATGCGGACTATTCGCTGAAGAGACTGTCGATGTCCTCGTCGGTGATCTCAGCGAACGGCGAGTCGAAGCGGTTCGCCATGTTGCCTCGATCCGCTTCTGCTTTCTTCAAGAGCTGTTCGAACGTTCGCTCCAGCTCCTGCGACGCTTTCTTCACGCGCAGGCGCACCAGTCCGAGGGACGAGCGCTCGTCGAAGATCACGACGAGAATCACGCGTTGTGCGACGAGCGAGATATGGATGTTGTCCTTCTCACCTTCGTGAAAGAGGATCGAGAACTCTTTCTCTCCGATGAGTTTCGCGAGGCCGTCCGTGGCGGCGACGTTGCCTGCCGTCAGCGATGCGAGCGACGTCGCATCGACGCCGGTCATGTCGCCCTGCACGGCGATCTGCTGACCGTTCTTGTCGACCAGGAAGACGATTTTTGCGTTGGAGTCGACCTGCAGACGATGGAGCGTGTCCTTGATCTGCTGGTACTCCTCCTCGTACATGACGAGATCTGGGGAGGCCATTGGATCGGAGAATGTAGCAGATTCGTCTAAATCTCGCGACGCCCTTCAAGTGCCTTGGACATCGTGACTTGGTCCGCATACTCCAGATCGCCGCCGACGGGAAGTCCGAACGCGAGCCGCGTCGTACGCACCTCGAACGGACGGAGTTGCTGCGCGATGTAAAGCGCCGTCGCTTCCCCTTCGACATTCGGATTCGTGGCGATGATCACCTCGCGCACGCCGCCGTCTTGCACGCGCTTGAGCAGACCGGCGACGTCGATGTCCTGCGGACCGATGCCGCGCAACGGCGAGAGCGCGCCGAGCAGAACGTGGAAGACGCCTTTGAAGTCGCGCGTCTGTTCGATCGTGGCGATATTGAATGCTTCTTCGACGACGCAGATCACCGATGCATCGCGCCGCGCGTCGCTGCAGATCGCGCACGGCTCGACGTCCGTCATGTTGTTGCAGATCGAGCAGCGGAAGATCTTCTGCTTCACTTCGAGGATCGCGCTCGCCAGCGCCTCTGCTTCGGCCGCCGACCGCTTGAGGATGTGATACGCGAGACGCGACGCCGATTTGCCGCCGATGCCGGGAAGCTTCGTGAGCTCGTTGATGAGGTTTGCGAGCGGTGGTGCGGTCACCTAGAACAATCCCGGAATCTTCATCCCGCCGGTCATCGCGCCGAGCGACGACTGCATCTCTTCATCGACCTTGCGCGACGCTTCGTTGACCGCGGCCACGACGAGGTCCTGCAGCATTTCGACGTCGTTCGGATCGACCGCTTCTTTGTCGATGGCGACGGCGAGCAGCTCCTTCGATCCGTTCATCGTCGCTTTCACCATGCCGCCGCCGGCGCTGCCTTCGACGCGGAGCTCCTGCATCTTTCGCTGCATCTGCTCCTGCATCTGCTGCACTTGCTTCATCAGTTTCTGTGGATTCATTTCGATCTCCTCGACTCCACCGGCTCCGCGCCGAGGTGTTTCTGGAACGCGCGCATCACGGGATCGTCGCGAAGCGCGGACTGCTGCGGCTTGTCTTCAGCGCGGAGGCCGGTCTGCGGCGCTTCCGTGATGGCTTCGATCGTCGTCGGCTCGCCGAAGACTTCGGATGCGATCTGTTCGATCGTGGCGCGCGCGTCGTTGACGTAGTCGACGTACGCGGGATCGGCGAAGGTCCACGTCACGCGATTGCCGGTCTTGTTCGATGACTTTGCGTTCTCGAGATAGGTGGCGATGAGCGGCTTCTTCGCTTTGATGCGATCAACGAGAGCATCGAGATTCCCGTGGAGGATAGGCGCCTCGCCTGTCCTTTTTTCCGCTCTCGCGCGGACAGGCGGAGGCGCCTGTCCTCCACCGGATGCCAACGCCTCTTCCACCGTGCGCAGACGCGGGAACGTCGCCGCCTTCAACAGCGTGATCTCGACAGCCAACCGTTGATGCTCCGCTTTGTTGATCGTGTCGTCGTCGCGAATCAGCAGATTCGCAATCCGCAGCAGCTCGCTGTACGAGAAGCGCTGCGCGACGTCGCGAATCGTCGCCAGATCCTCGGGAGTCGCGGAGAGCATCGCTTCGTTCGCGCCACCCGCAACGAGCAGGAGATTGCGAATGAAGTTCAGCAGATCGCGATAGATCATCTTGAAATCGCGTCCGCCGTCCGCCGCTTCCTGCAGCGCCTCGAGAATGCCCGCATGATCGCCTTCGGCGATCAGCGTTACGACGCGCGCGAAGAACGTCGTGTCGGAGAGGCCGAGGACCGTGGCGACGTCGGCGGCCGTGACGTCGCGTCCGCTGAACGCGATGACTTGATCGAGCAGCGAGAGCGAGTCGCGCACGCTCCCTTCGCCGCGGCGCGCGATGATGTCGAGCGCTTTGCCGTCAATCTCGATCGACTCCGCTTTGGCGATCTGCGCGAGCCGCTCGATCAGATCGTCGAGCGTGATCTTGAGGAGCTGCTGCTTCTGGACGCGCGAGAGGATCGTCTGCGGGACTTTGTTGAGCTCTGTCGTCGCGAACATGAAGATCACGTGCGGCGGCGGCTCTTCGATCAGCTTGAGTAGCGCGTTCCATGACGCCATCGACAGCATGTGTGCTTCGTCGATGATGAAGATGCGGTAGCGGTCGCGCGCCGGCTCGTACTGCGTGACGTCGCGCAGCTCGCGGACGTTGTCGACGCCGGTGTACGTCGCGGCGTCGATCTCGCGCACGTCGAGATCGATGCCTTCGGTGATCTCGCGGCAGACGACGCACTCGTTGCACGGCTCCGTGGCCGGTCCTTTGAGACAGTTCAGCGCTTTCGCGAGGATGCGCGCGGCCGTCGTTTTCCCGACGCCGCGAACGCCGGAGAAGAGATACGCGTGATGGATGCGCCCCGACTCGATCGCGTTCTGCAGCGTGCGGACCGTGGTCTCCTGGCCGATGATGTCACTGAAGCGTTGAGGGCGATATTTGCGGGCGAGTGCCTGATAGGACATGGCGCGGCGGTGAGTATAGAAGAAACGATGAAGCCCGCTCGGAAGAGCCCAGGCCGAACTGTGTCACGCAGGTTGAGCACCTTATCGCTGCTTCCTTCCGGATCTGACGAGGTTCAGTGCGCCTGCTGCACAGGACCCGAGCTCATCCCAGCGGGCTTCCGTGTAGCGGGATAGGTAACGTACTACGACGCAGCTTGCATTTCCGCCAGCGCCATCTCCAGCGCCGCAGTCTTGAGCTGCTCCTGTTCCGAGAGATACTCGACCTGGGCCTGCTTCAGCGCGCTCGATGCGATCTCGCGTTGTCCGAGGATGCAGGACCAGACGAGGAAGACATCTTCGAAGACGACCCAGCCCGCATGCTCGAGGAAACGCCACCATTCCGGATTGGCGATTCCGTAGACCGACTCGGGCCAGAAGATGCCGCGAAGGAAGTGGTCCGCAGCAACGACGACCGTTGCGGTGATCAGCACCGGCCAGTCTAGATAGAACGCCAGAAACGCGAGCGAGCCGAAGACGTGGAAGTGCGTCTCGATTCGACCGCCCGTAAGATGAATCAAGAGCGCCGACGACAACATCTGCGATGCGGCGATGACGTGTCGCGTGATCGTCGCGCCGGGACGAAAGATCGCCAGCAGCACCGGCAGGATCGTGATCCCTGCGCCGCCGAAGATCGCGATCCAGACGTGCGTGTGAATCACCTGCGTCTTTCCTTCCCACGCATACGGCGACACTACGAGCGCGCCGGCGATGCCGGCGAGGTATTGCACGCCGAGGAGCGCCGCGAACATGCGATCGATGCGGACGCGGCGCGCGCGGAGTTGTTCATCTCGAAGGGTTATCGCACGCGCATTGATGGTCGGATTCGTGTCGGTCATGTTGGCTCCTCGTTGTTACTTGTTGATTGCGCAGCCGAACACCGGATGTTTTGCCGTGCCGCCTTGCGTTCGCGCGATCTCCATCACTTCGGCGCTTCCGCTGTTGAATCCTGCGTGACCGCGAAGCAGCGTGATACCGCCGGAGAAGCGAAGCTTCCCGTCGCCGTCGTAGAGATACGTCTGACCTGATGTAAAGCCGCGGAAGATGCTCGCCTCGTGTCCGTCGTTGTCGAGCAGGATGTGCGTGCGCGGAAGATGCGACGCAGCGACGAAGACGTCCGTCTTTTCCCATCCCGCCGGAAAGTCTTTCGGCCGATAGACGACGACATACGTTTGCAGCGAGCTCGGTGACTTCTCGATGATGCGCTGCAGCTCAGTGATGCTGGCGCGGCTGCATGAGCAGTGCGGATGGATGAGCATGACGAGACGCCATTCGCCGGCTGCGCGCGGAATGTGGCTCGCGCTCGGCCAGACGTCGAGCGCGTCGGCGGCGCGTCCCGGCGTCGCTTCGAACGCGCGGATGGCGCGGAACATCGCGCCCACGGTCACCGTCCAGAGAAGCGCGGCGGCGATGAGAATCGAACTGATGACGGCGCGGCGAGTAGTCATTGTTGTTTTTTCAGCGCCTCGAGCGCGGAGATCTGCTTGTCGTTTTTCTCGAACTTGATGCGGCCGCCGGTGAGCAGCTCGATCCGGCTCGACAGCGGTACGGCATAAAACTCACTCGGCG
>Ga0075425_100000586_pt1 | contig 34292 bp, 23 predicted proteins | sample SoiMethybrSBSTD4_FD_75300 | JGI IMG/M metagenome (GOLD analysis project Ga0075425, IMG submission 75300) | Bulk soil microbial communities from a Populus tree surrounding site in Tennessee, USA - Soil MetaG P. TD hybrid SBSTD4 | ecosystem: Environmental > Terrestrial > Soil > Tree plantation... | reverse complement strand
TCTCGACACGGTGCAGCGCGCGCATGCGCGGCTGATGTGCGTGCAGGCAGAGAGTCACGTCGTGGCGATCGATCACGACAATCATCGCGCCGCACTCGAATGGGCGCTGACGAACGACACCGATCTCGCGGTGCGCCTCGGCGCGTCGCTGTGGTGGTTCTGGTACATCCAGGGCCATTACGGAGAAGGCATCCGCTGGCTCGGGTCGGTGCTCGCACTCGACAGCGACGATCAGGTCTCGCGTTGCCGCGCGATCACGGGCGCGGGCGCGATGGCATTTCTCACATGCGACTACGAAGGCGCGACGGAACTGCTCGACGCGGCGATCGATCTCGCACGCGCGACGGGCGATCGCACGTCGCTCGCGCAGGCGCTGCAATTCCGAGGATCGATCGCGAGGGAGCGCGGCGAATACGATCACGCGATCGACCTGCATCAGCTCGCGCAGACGATCTGGATCGAGCTCGATGATCGCGGCAACGCGGGGCGCTCGATGAACTACATCGCGTTCGCGCTCTGGCTCAAGCGCGACTTCGCGCGCGCGATCGATCTGTGCCGCATGACGCTGCCGCTGTTCCGCGATCGCGGCGACACCGACGGCGTGGCGTGGGCGCTGCTCAGTCTCGCCGCAACGGCGCTTCATTCGGGCGATCTCGATCGCGCCGAGCAGCGCCTGGAGGAGAGTCTCTCGTGGTCGCGCGCCGGCGGATTCAAGGAAGGCATCGCGTGGTCGCTGAATCTTCTCGGCTACGTGCTGCGCGCGCGCGGCGACAACGCCCGCGCCACCGCCATGCATCAGGACAGTCTGCAACTGCACTGGGACCTCGGCGATCGCTGGCGCAGCTCGAGCGTGATCGAAGCGCTGGCCGGTCTCGCGGTCGATCGCGGCGAGCTCGCGAAAGCGGCGCGTCTCTTCGGCGCAGCCGAAGCGCTGCGCCATAAACACGGCACGCCCGTGCCGCCCGTCGAGATGGCGCAGTACGAAAAGGATGCGAACGCGGCGCGCGTCGAAGAGGCCGCGTGGGACCTCGGCATCGAGACGCCCGTGGAGGAGACCGTGGCGCTGGCGATGGAGGGGCGGGGGTAGGCGTTTTGGAGTGCGGCGACCGCAGTCGCCGCTTTGCCGTGCGCGAGCCGCAGCTCGCGCGATCAGGCGGACGGCGACTGCGGTCGCCGTCTGAAAGCGGCGACTGCGGTCGCCGCACTCCAAAGCAGACTCACGATCGCGCTCGGCACGATCAGCGGATTCCGATACCGCAGCGCGATGTGATGTTTGCCGCGCGGGACGACGATTCCCTGGAACGCGAGATTCGCGGGGACGATCGTCGTGGCGGCGCCGTCGATCGTGGCGTGCCAGTACTTGTGGCGCGTGATCGATGCGATCAGGAGTGACTGGCCTTCGGATTCGACGTCGAGCGCGATGTTGGAGGCGCGTTCGTCGATTTTGAGCACGCGTGCAGGTGAGGGCGTGAAGAGCGGGGCAGCGACGAACGCATCGTCGGGGTCTGCGCCGGTCGTGACGATTTCCTGCGCGACGGTCGTGCGATCGATGCCTTCGCGAAGTCGTTTCGCAAACCAGAAGCGCGGCGCGGCGCCGAGATCCCTGAACGCAATCGGCGGATCGGAGCCGACGGAGACGAACTCGGCGACGTAGCGGATGCCTGCGGCGTGGAGGAAGAACGGATGCCACGCGCCGGTGCGGCGCTTCACGTCGAGCGCGGCGCGGCTGAGCTCCGTCGACGTGAGGAGTGCCGTCTGATCGAGATCGTCTTCGAGCGCCATGCGGAATCCGAACGCCGCGGGGACGAACGGGAACATGGCCTCTCGCAGCACGAGATTGGTCTGCTTCGCGTTCGCGAAGTGCGAGTACGCGAGTGGATCGCCCTCCCACTCGTCCCACGCCGCTTTGTGAAAGAGACGGCCGTCGCGGGGGAGCATCGACGCGGCTTTCGGCGGCGCGTAGTAGTCGCGCGAGATGCGCGCGGCCTGGCCCCGGTGCATGAACGCGTTGTCGAGAATCGCGAACGCGATCAGCGCGGCGATCCACTTCGTGCCGCCGCGCGTCGACGCCGCGATGAGCGCGATGACGGCGATCGCGCGCAGCACGTTCATCCCCCAGTACGCGTTCCACGGAATCGCCCGCGCCTCGGCCAGCGACGGCTCCGCGCCGCCGCCGTTGCCGGCGAGGAAGATGAAGAAGCCGGCGATGAGCCAGAGGATGACGAGTCCGATTGCAACTTTGCGAAGTGCGGCGTCGTTTGCGAGCGAATCGAGAACCGTCGCGCCGAAGACGAGCAGCACGAAGAGAGCGGCGATCAGAAACTTTTCGGGATAGCGAACCGACGCGAGGATGTGCCACTCGAAAAGTCGTTTGAAGAGCGGGCCTTGCGATCCGATCGCGACCAGCGCGGCAATGACGACGATCGCGAGCACGTACCAGCGTCCGCGCACGCCGCGGATGATTCCCGCCATTGCCAGAGCGACGATCAAAAGTCCGGCGTAGATGTCGGAGATGTACGGCTCGATGCGGCCGTCGTACATCCATCGCGTGGCCTGTTCGCCATTCGTGCGAATCGCGCGATAGAGCTGCGGATACGCGACCTCGGCCAGACGGCGAACCGGTGTCGACCAGCTCGTCGCGGTTCGGTAGTCGAAGCCTTCGGCGCGAACGGAGTCGCGCGCGTGATCGATCGCCGGAACGAGCTGCACCGCCGCGATCAGAAGTCCCGCGGCAAACATCAGCGCGAGATGCGCGATCCGTTTCGGACGTTTTTTGTAAATCGCGTACGACACCGCGAGCGCGCCCGTCTGCAGCACCGTCGTCGGCTCGCCGATCAGCGCCTGCATGCCGAAGACGAGCGCGCCGAGGGCGATGTCGCGGCGCTGGCCGTTCATCACGACGCGGCGCGCGAACATCAGCACGAGCGGAAGCCACGTCACCGCGAAGAGAAACGGCAGATGGATGAGGTGCGACAGGTACGGCGCGCCGAACGCGAACGTGACCGCGCCGAAAAGCGACGCGGCGTCGCCGAGCTCGAGATCGCGGAGAAAGAGATACATGCCGATCGCCGCGAGCGCGATGTGCACGAGGATGTGCAGCTGAAACGCGAACGGCATCGTGCCGATGAAGATCAACCACTGCGGCGGATAGAAGACCTCGTAGGCGGGATTCGCGGCGAGCGGCTGGCCGGCGTGATACATCGGATTCCACGGTGCAAATCCGAATTCGCGCACGACGGATTTCATCGGGTAGTGGTAGGGGAAGAGATCGCCTTTGTAGAAGCCGCGATTGAAGAAGAGGATGTCAGCGAAGAGGATTGCCGTGAGGCCGAGGAGCAGGGCGATGTGGCGACGCACGCGCGAGAAGTGTAGTCGCGTCATGCTGAGCGAAGCGAAGGAACTCTACTGCGAGACAGCTTCGTAGAAGAGGTCCTTCGCTTCGCTCAGGATGACGGTGGGATACGGCCGGCACGCACGGCTTCGAGTGCCTCTTTGTTTCGCAGGAGCCGCCACATTTTGTCGACGTCGAACTGATCGCCGTACAGGCGGCGCAGCGCGGCGGCGATGGAGAGGCCGAGGTGGACGGAGCGGAGGGCGCGGCGGTCGGTGATGGTGATGCGGACGCCGCCGCACGGCTGGTCCTTGAAAATGCTCGCGTTCGGCGTGAAGCGAATCGGCTCCATCGACACGCCGGCGATCGGTCCGACTTCGCGAATCAGCGCGGCGCCGTCGATGTACGGCGCGCCGAGGACTTCGAACGGGGTCGCGGTTCCGCGTCCGACCGAGATCGCGCTCTCCATCAGACCGATGCCGGGATAGAGCGCCGCCGCGTTGAGCGAGCGCATGTTCGGTGAGGTGTTGATCCAGGGCAGGCCGGCTTCGTCCTGCCATTGCTCGCGCTTCCAGCCTTTGACGGGAACGATCGTGAGGTCGACGTCGATCGCGCGCTCTTTTTTGAATTGCTCCGCGAGCTCGCCGACCGTTTTCCCGTGGCGAACGGGAATCGGATGCCATCCGACGAAGTCCGTCTCGCCTTCGAGCAGCGGTCCTTCGACGACGTCGCCGCCGATCGGATTCACGCGATCGAGGACGATGAACTTTTTCTTCGATTCCGCGGCCGCTTCCATCGCCAGGCCCATCGTCGAAATGTACGTATAGAAGCGCGTGCCGATGTCCTGGATGTCGAAGACGAGCGCGTCGAGATTCGCGAGCTGCTCCGGCGTTGGTTTTCTTCGCTCGCCGTAGAGACTGAAGATCGGAAGGCCGGTCACCGCGTCGCGATCGTCCCCGACTTTCTCGTCGGCCTGTCCGCGAATGCCGTGCTCGGGGCTGAAGAGCGCGACGAGCTCGACGCCGGGCGCGCTGCGCAGAAGATCGATCGTCGGATTGCCGGTGCGATCAATGCCGGTGTGATTCGTGATCAGACCGATGCGCATGCCGCGCAGTGCTTCGTAGCCGCTCGAGTGCAGCACATCGATGCCGTTCTGCGCGTCGCCGCCGCCAATCACCCATCGCACGCCGCCGCCCGGCCGGCGCGGCAACGCGCCGGGAACGTTGTCGAAGTCGAAGCCGCGAATGGACTCCGCGACGAGCGTGCCGAGCTGCTTCTGCAGCGCGACCACATTGCCCTTGCCGTCGGGATGAACGCGATTCGAGAGGAACACGTAGAACGTGCGCGAGAACGGATCGATCCAGATGAAGCCGCCGGTCCATCCGGTGTGGCCGAACGATCCGATCGGAAAGTGCTCGCCGCGCGGCTTCGCATACATCGAGTCGATGTCGAAGCCGCCCGCGCGGCGAATCGCGACGCCCGGCGGCGACTGCACCTGGGTCATCTCTTTCGGAAAAAAGTTTCCGGCGAGCACGGCGCGCGCGAATTTCGAGAGATCGTCCGCGGTCGTGAAGAGACCCGCATGTCCGGCGACCCCGCCCATGCGGCGCGAGGTCGGATCGTGAACGACGGCGCGCAGCATGACGTTGTCGACGCGCTCGGTCGGTGCGACGCGCTTCGACAGCTTCGGAAGGAATCCCGTGTCGTGCATTTTCAGCGGCTCGAAGATGTGCGTCTTCGCGAACTCGTTGAGCGGCACGCCGGAGACGCGGCGCACGATCTCGCCGAGGAGGATGTAGTTGATGTCGGAGTAACGAAAGATCGCGCCGGGGCGGTTGAGAGGTTTTTCCGCGAGCGCGCGGCGAATGCCTTCGTCGTAGCCGCGCCAGTCATCGCGCAGACTGAGGCTCGGACGGATGCCCGACGTGTGGGTCATGAGATGGCGCACCGTCACGGCGGGGTCGGTGTATTCGGGCAGATACGTTTGCACCGGCGCGTCGAGATTGATTTTTCCCTCGCGAATCAGGAGCCAGATCGACGGCGCGGTGGCGATGACCTTCGTGATCGACGCCGCATCGAAGATCGTGTCGCGCGTCATCTTCTCGACGGCCGGATCGATTGCGCGATTGCCGTACACGCGGCTCACGATTTGTCCTTCGCGCTCGATGTGCAGCACGCCGCCGGGGATGCGGTGATCGGCGATCGCTTTCTCGACGGCCGCGTCGATCTCGCGAAGCTTCGCGGGGTCGAAGGTCTGACTCGACTGGAGGGTGGTGCAGGAGGTGAGGAGGAGGAGGGCGAGTGCCGTCATCCTGAGCGCAGCGAAGGACCTCTCCGTCGCCGAGGTCGGCGTCGAGGAGGTCCTTCGTCGTCTTCGCGACTCAGGATGACGAGTCTTCAAAACAGGTACCGCACTCCGATCTGATACGTCCGTGGGGTGTAGTTGATGTGCGTGCCGAGGATGCGGCCGAAGTTCGCGCTGGCGAAGTCGTTCGTCGGGAAGCCCCACGTCGTGTGATTGAGCACGTTGAACACGTCGAGGCGGAGGATGACCGAGCTGCCCCTGATCGCGCGGAACGTTTTGTACAGACCGGCGTCGACCTGTTCGAAACCGTCCGTGTAGTACGTGTTGCGGCCGAGGAGATCGGAGATCTTGTCGTCAGGCGTCGCGCGGCGGAACGCGCTCGCGGGCATGGTCTGCTGTGCGGTGTTCGGATTGTTGACCGTCCATCCGCCGCTGTAGTTCTTGTTGACCGCGATCGGGCGCTGATTCGCGACGCCGTCGAAATCGATGTCGACCGCGCCGGTGTCGATGATCGTGAACGGCGTTCCGGACGCGAGCCGCACGACGCTGGAGATCGTCCATCCGCCGAGCGCGCTCTTCCAGCCTTCCGCGTTTTTGTAGAACGGCAGCTCATAGCTGCCGGTGCCGGTGAAGCGATGGCGCGTGTCGAAGCGCGAGAGTCCTCGTTTGTAGTCGTCGTACTCCGGCGGAAAAATATTGATGTCTCCCGTTCCGCTCGCCGTCGCCTCGGACCCGCTGTCGAGGGCCTTGCTGAAGGTGTACGTCGCGCGGCCGGAGAAGCCGTGCACCGAGCCGGTCTCAAACTCGATCTGACCGGCGTGATACGAGCTGTCGGCGATGTTGTCGACGATGAGGTTCGTCGTGTAGCGCGCATCGGGACGGCGCTCGTTCGTCTTCGGGAAGCGCAGGCTGACTTCGAACTCGCCGAGCGGCACCGCGACGGGACACGTCGCGTTCGTCGGCGCGCCGGCGAGGCCGGTGCCGGCGCAGCGCCAGTCCTTCGCGATGGTCCACGGCGTGCCCGCCGTGCCCGGCTTCACCGGCAGGTTGTCGAAGCGATACTGCAGAAGATTCTTGCCGAGCGTGCCGACGTAGCTGAGGCGCAGCTTCGATGCGGTGAACATCTGGCGCTCGAAGGTGAGATTCCACTGCCGCGTCTCGGGCATCTTCAGATCGGGATCGATCAGCGTGAGCGCGACGCGCGTCGTGAGCGGCTGACCGGGAACGAAGACGAAGCCGTTCGTCGGATCGGCGAGATTCGTGGAGTTCGAGATCGTGAGTGCGACCGCGTTCGGCGGGTTGTAGCGAACGTTGGCGCCGCCCTGCGAGAAGATCGACTGGAACACGCGGCCGTGGTAGATGCCGAAGCCGCCGCGGATCGAGAATTTGCCCGCGCCGCCGGTGAGTCCGCGCATCAGTTTGTTCTTGTCCCATGCCGGCGTGTACGCGAAGCCCAGGCGCGGATCGACGTACTGCGTGTCGTCGAAGAAGTAATCGATGCGATCGTGCTTCTCCTTCGGCACGGCAACGTCCTCGTAGCGCACGCCGAGGTTCAGCGTCAGGTTGTCGAACGGACGCCAGTCGTCCTGCAGGTAGGCGTTGTTCTCGTTGATCTCGTTTTCGAGGAAGTCGGGACCGTAGCTCTTCTGGAAGGACGCGACGCAGCCGGCCATGAACGCGGCGAGGCCGCTCGAATAGGTGACGCCGCCGCACGCGGCGGTGAAGTTCCAGAAGCCGCGGTTGTTGTTCGACGCGCGATCGTCGAGCTCGGAACGGCGGATGTCCGTTCCGATCTTGATCGTGTGGCGGTTGAATCGCGCGGTGGAGAGGTTGAGCACGAGCTGCTTGTCTTCCTGATCGCGATTGATCGGGAAGGCGCCGGCGTTGCCGATGATGTGTCCCGGCGTGACGGCCGCCCAGCGAATGATCGGCGTGTCGTTGCCGGCGTTGATGTTCACGTTCGTGCTGCGGAGACCGAGGCCGAGGCGGCCTTCCATGACCGTGTTCGAGGAGAGCACGCCGGTCCACGTCGCGCCGTAGTTCTCCTGTTCGTTGTCCTGGAGAGTCTGCTCGCCGACGATCAGCTCACTGTTCTCGCGCAGCTGTTCGGTGTGCTGATAGCGCGCGGTGATGTTGTGTTTGAGCGTCGTGTTCCAGTCGAGGCGGCCCGAGTAATCCTTGTCGGGCCAGTTGCGGAACTGCGGGTACGTGTAGGCGCGCGACGAGAGACCCGGATTGTTCGGCGTGACGCCGGTCGGGAAGCGCGCGAGCACGGCGTCCTGCCATGCGCGATTCGCGGCGTTGTCGTTGCCGAGCGTGAGCCGAGGAAGCGACATGTCGGTCGCGAGAATGAGCGGACGGCTGACGAGGGTCTGACCCTTGTTCTCGACGCTGTCGTAATTCACGAACGCGAAGATCTTGTCGTGAACGATCGGAAATCCTGCGACCGCGCCGTACTGGCGGCGATAGTTGTCGGGCAGCGGCTGCGTCTCGAGCAGCGCGGCCTTGTGATTCCACTGGCCGTCCTGCGCGTAACCGTAGGCCTCGCCCGACACTTCATTCGTGCCCGACTTGGTCTGCACGAGCACGACCGCGCCGTAGCCGCGGCCGAATTCCGCGCTGTACGAATTGCTGAGGACCTGGAAGGACTTGATCGTCGCGAGCGGCACGCCCTGGCGATGCTGGTTCTCGGACGAGTCGTCGTTGTTCACGCCGTTGATCTGGAACGTCGTGCCGCGCGTGCCGGCGCCGTTGAAGTTGGCCGACGAGCCGGACGAAAGCGTCGGGTTGTCCTGACCGGACGACGGGTTCTCGTTGTACCCGCTGAACGTCGCCGCGAGACCGAGGAAGCTGGTCTGGTTCGACTGCGGGATGCTCATGATCTCTTCGGAGCGCATGGTCTGCTTGATCTCGCCGTCGGTGACGTTGATGCGCGGCGCATCGGCGACGACGGTCACCGTTTCCGACACGGCGGGATCGAGCGCGAAGTCCTGCACGGTGGTCGTGTTGAGATCGACGCGCACGTTGGTGCGCCTGACGGGACCGAAGCCCGAGAGGTCGGCCTGCACGTCGTACGGTCCGACCGGAAGAAACGGCGCGTTGTAGAAGCCGTTGCCGGTCGTCGTGACGATGCGCTGCAACCCGGTTTCAGTGTTGGTCGCGGTGACCGTGACCCCGGGCAGCGCGGCGCCGGAACGATCCGACACGGTGCCGGAAAGTGTGCCGGTGACGGTTTGCGCGAGAAGCGCGGTGGAAGTGAGAAGACCGAGGATGACCAGGGTGCACAACAGGGACCTGCGTGACATGGAACCCCTCCTCGCGAATTTTGGAATGCTCCGAAGACGGACGACGCTACGCCGGGAGTCGCGCGACAGTCAATAGGCTGGGCGCTGAGTCTCACAGTCTCAGAGTCTTACAGTCTTAGCGCAAAGCCCTGTGCGACTGTGAGACTGTGCGACTCAGGACTCACTTCTCGATCCCCTCTCCACGCGCGTGCATGCCTGGGATCGTGACCGGCAACTTGCCGGTGATCTTTGCCTCGCCGTAGAGCGCGCGGATCGCGGCGGTTTGCAGGACCGGCTGCGTTCCGTATGCGCAGACGTAGGTCTTCAGCGACGGGAGGTCGCGAATCGCGTACGGACTGCCGAACGAAACGGCGATGGTCTTCGTGGTGAGCCGCTCGACGAGACGGCGCGCGGGCTCGGGCACGGCGATCGTTCCCGCGCCGGAGCGCGCGCGCACCGCGAGCGCGAGCACGACGACGTCCGCGGCGTTCGCTTTCTGCACCATCGCGTCGATGTCCTCGACGCGCGTGCGGCCGTCGATCAGGAGCGTGCGCGGCGGCGCGTCGCTGTACTTGCGAACCTCCGCCTCGACGCCCCACAACGGATTGCCCGTCTCCGAGAACTCGCTGACGACGACGATCGCGACGCGCTGCGATTTCGTCAGCGGCAGCGCACCCGACTCCTCGCGTAACAGCGTGATCGCCTTCGTCGCGATCTCGCGCGCGAGGTCCTTGTGCTCGTTCGTATCGATGCCGCGAAAGATCTCCCGCTGCGATCCGACGCCTGCGTGCACGCGCTTCTTCGCGGCGAGGATCCGCTGCACCGACTCGTCGATGCGCTGCTCCGACAAACGTCCGCTGCGCACCGCGTCCTTCACGGCCTGAATCGCGGCGTCGGTGTTCGCGGACTTGAGGATCACGTCCTCCCCCGCTTCGATCCCGCGCACCGCGGCCTCGCCCGCGTCGAAGTGCGCGACGAGTCCGCCCATGTCGAACGCGTCGCTGATGATCACGCCGTGAAATCCGAGGTCGCGGCGGAGGATGTCGTGGACCTTCGGCGACAGCGTCGCCGGCAGCGTCCCCCCCTTCGTGATCTCCGCATCATCCTCGGTGTACGGCGTGTCCTTCGACGTTTCAACGAGCGAGCGCACCGGCGCGGGTGTGGGATCGATTGCGGGCAGCGCGAGATGACCCATCATCACCGCGCCGACGCCCGCCTCGATCGCCGCCCTGAACGGCACGAGCTCGACGCGATCGAGTCGCGCGCGATCGACGTCGAGCACGGGAAGCGAGCGATGCGAGTCGACGTGCGTGTCGCCGTGTCCCGGGAAGTGCTTCGCCGTCGCGAGCACGCGCTCCGACTGCACACCGCGCACGAACGCCGCGACGTACTTCGCGACTTCGTTCGGATCCTCGCCGAAGCTGCGCGTGTTGATCACCGGGTTGTCGGGATCGACGTTGACATCGGCGACCGGCGCGAGGATCTGATTGATGCCGAGGGCGCGGACTTCCTGCGCGGCGACGCGGCCTTCACGCTCAGCGAGCGACGGATCGCCCGTCGCGGCGACGGCCATCGCCGGAGGCCAGTACGTCGTGTCGTTGAAGCGCATCCCGACGCCGGCCTCGATGTCCGCGCTCACGAGCAGCGGAATGCGGGCTTCCTTCTGCAACTGCCGCGTGAGCCACGCCGTTTCGTAGACATCCGAGACGAACCAGATCACGCCGCCGACTTTGTTGTCGCGCACCTGATGGCGCAGCTGCTGGTACGCGGGCGACTGCTCGTTCATGAACACGCCGTGCGCGGCGTACGAGAAAAGTTGTCCGACTTTCTCGTCGAGCGTGAGCGAACGGCAACCGGTGAGAAGAACGAGCGCGAGGACGATCCGACGCATGCGGCGGACATTATGGAGTGCGGCAACCGCAGTTGCCGCTTTGCCGTGCGCGAGCCGCAGCTCGCGCGGCGGTCTTCAAAAGAGCGCGAGCTGCGGCTCGCGCGACGAAAGCGGCGACTGCGGTCGCCGCAGTCCAAAAAAAATCAACGCACCGCGCGTCGTTTCGCCGCCGCGTACGCGAGCTCGATCTGCATTCGATCGAGTTGCACGACGCCGTCGAGATCGAGATGCACGTCGTTCGATCCGGCGCGCAGCAGCAGCGGATCGATGTCGATCGCGCGATGAACCCATTCCGCACCGGTCGCTCCCGGCACGCTCGTCGCGGATGGGAGCTCGCCGATGACGCGTCCGTTGATGGTGAGACGTGCGGTGCCCGTTCCGCCGAGCGACCGGATGTCGTAGACGAATTGCGCGCGCGCGGCGGTGCCGCGGCCGGGATCGTCGAACTGCAGCGCGATCGTCTTCACCGGCGATGGACAGAAGAACGCGAACGATGAGCAGTACGCGAGTGAGTCGAACAACTGATACGGACCGGGATTCGGCTGCGGCGCGCCCTGGACCGCCTCGCCGAAGCGCTGCGTATCGCGCAGATCGAACGCCATCCACTTCGCGTCGCGCGCTTCCTGTTCCTTCGGCGTCGCGATCGTCGATGCGTACTTCACCGGCTCGACGGAGATGTCGCGCCACGCGAACTCGCGAACGGTCCCGAGGTAACAGGCGCCCTGCGGATGATGATCCGCCTCGTACGCGACCGCCATGAAGTGCACGTAAACCTCGGACCACGGGATGTTCACCGCGTAGCTTTCGACGAGCGTCATCTCGTCGCTTCCTTCGTCGAGCGCGGCGTAGAGATCGATGCGATCGGGGCGGTACTCGAGGCGCCAGTGATAGAGCTCGTCGATCTCGTCCGGATCGGTGGCCATCAACTCGGAGAGGAACTGATGCTTGTGCACGACGTCTTTGAAGCCATTCGACTTCACGCCGAAGCGGATCTTCCATCCGATGCCCGGATCGCATGGGATGTCGGGGAAACCGGTGGCGATGAAGTTGATCGAGTCTTCGGACGGACGATGTCCCGGCCCGGGTGTTCCGTCCGAAAACGGCAGCGGATCGGCGAGCGGATCTTCGACGGACGGAACCGCCGTGTACTCGGCGCCGACGACGCGCGACGCGGGCGTGATCGCGATCTCCCACCAGTGCGCACTCGTTTGGAACCGCGACGCCCAAAATGAAACGACGCCGGGGCGCGACGCGGAGATGAGCATCGGATTGCGCAGTCGCGCGCTGAGGATGCCCTGAAAGTCGGTGTGCATGATGCCGACGCCTGGCTCACCGGTGCCGCCGATCACTTCGCCGTTCGCGACGCGGCCGTCCGCGGGATTCGCGGATGCGGCGCGATGGATGTCGGTGTGAAAGCCCTTGCCGAGCGACGCGACGGCGAGGAACGTCGAATCGCCGCGCACGTCCCACGAGTCCGCGTCCCACCAGACGGTCGTCCCGTGATGATCGGCGGTCGTCGCGGCGTGCGCGCCGCGAAACGGAAAGTTCTCGGTGAAGCGATTGCCGACGACTTCGCCCGCGAAAACAGAGGTCGTGATCGAGATCACGAAAATCAGAGCGAGACCGGCAGCACGCCCGGCGCGTCCGCGCCACGAAGAACGCGGATGGCCGCGGTCTGCATCACCGGTTGAATCCCATACGCACATACGAACGTCCTTACGAATTCGAGCTCGCGCGCGATGTAAGGACTCCCGAACGAAACGGCAACGGTTTTCGCTGCATGACGCTCGGCCAGTCGCTTCGCCGCGGGCGGAAGCGCAATGCGTCCAGCGTAGGACTTCGCGCGCAGCGCGAGCAGGAGCACGATCACATCGCCGTCGATTGTTTCCGCTTCGTCATCGCGCGAGCGGGCGTCGAGCATGAAGACGCTGCGCGGCTTCAGGTCGCGCACCGCATCGGCGAGCGGGTTCTCTTCCGGAAAGTCGCTGACCACGACCGCGGTGATGTTGTCGCTGCGCAGCGGCAGCAGACCGCGATCGTCGCGCACGAGCGTGATCGCACGCCGGGCGATGTCTTCCGCGATCGCGACGTGCTCCGCGCAATCGAGGCTGCGGAAGATCTCCTCCTGCGACGCGACGCGTCCGCGGATTCGCTTTTTCGCAGCCATGATCCGTTCGATCGACTCGTCGATGCGCGACCGGGTGATGCGGCCGCTGCGCACGGCATCGCGCACGCCCGCGATCGCGCCGTCGGTGTCGGCGGACAACATGATCTGGTCCTCGCCGGCTTCGATTGCGCGCACCGCGGCTTCGCCCGCATCGAAGTGCGAGGCGATACCGCCCATGTCGAAGGCATCGGTGACGACGAGTCCGTCGAAGCCGAGATCGCGGCGGAGGATGTCGATGATGGTCTTCGAGATCGTCGCCGGCGCGGGATCGATCGACGGCAGCGACAGATGTCCGATCATCACGCTGGCGACGCCTGCTTCGACCGCGGCGCGAAACGGCACGAGCTCGATGCGATCGAGCCGCGCGCGATCGACTTCCAGTACCGGCAGCGTGAGATGCGAGTCGACGTGCGTGTCGCCGTGTCCCGGGAAATGCTTCGCCGTCGCAAGCGCGCCTTCGCTTTGCACGCCGTTGATGAACGCCGTCACGTAACGCGCGACGTCGTGCGGATCCTCGCCGAAGCTGCGCGTGTTGATCACCGGATTGCGCGGATCGACGTTGACGTCGCACACCGGCGCGAGCACGTGGTCGATGCCGAGGAGCATCGCATCGCGTGCGGTGATCCGGCCCTGCGCTTCGGCGAGCGCAACGTCGCCCGTCGCGGCGATGGCCATCGCTGATGGCCACCACGTCGCTTCCGGAAATCGCATCCCGATCCCCGCCTCGAGATCGGCGCTGATGAGCAGCTTCTCCTTCGCGATCGACTGCAACTGGGCGTTGATGAACGCCGTTTCGTAGACGTTCGACTGAAACCAGATCACGCCGCCGATGTCGTTCTCGCGCACGTGGCGCACGAGCTCGCGATACGCGCGCGACGACTCGCTCATGTAACGGCCGAAGGCGGGGATGATGAAGAGCTGGCCGAGGGTGTCGAAAGGCATGTTGGTCGGTTGGTCGGTTGGTCGGTTAGCTGGTTAGTCGGTTTGTCTTTTCACCGACCAACCGACTAACGGACCAACCGACCAACAACGTCGTCATCGATCCCACCACCGTGTACCAGGGCCAGGCCACGGTCGTGGCGAAGGCGACGCTGTTCACGGCGATGATGCCCGCGATCATGCCGGTGAGCGCGGCCGCGGTACCGCCGCGTTTCGTGGCGCCGAGGAAGAAGACGCCGAGGATGGGGCCGTTGATGAGGGAGGCGATGGAGAGCGCGGTGTTGAGCGCGGAGCGCTGCTCGTACTGCATGCCGACGCCGACCGCGATCTGCACGATGCCGGCGATCACGGTGAGCCACTTCGAAACGTTGAGGTAGTGGTGATCGTCGCGGTTCTTCACGAGCGGGCGATAGAGATCGGCGACGATCGTCGCGGCGATCGAGTTCAGCGACGACGACATCGCGGCGGCGAAGATCGCGGCGACCACGAGTCCCGAGAGGCCGGCCGGCATGTAGTTGGTGATGAAGTGCGGGAAGACCTGATCGGACGCGGTGACCGGCGCGCCGTTCGGGTAGTAGAACGCGAACAGCAGCACGCCGATGAAGAGGAAACCGGCGAACTGCAGCAGCACCACGATCGCCGACACGAGCAGCGCCTTGGCCGCGCTGCGCGGGCGATCGGTGCAGAGGTAGCGCTGCACGAGGTACTGGTCGGTGCCGTGCGTCGACATCGTGAGGAACGTGCCGCCGATGAGGCCCGCCCAGAAGTTGTAGGTCTTCGTCAGATCGAATGAGAAGTCGAACAGACGGAACTTGTCGTGCGCGCGGCCGAGTGCGATGGCGTGCTCCCAGCCGGTGTGATTCGCGAGCACGACCGCCGCAGCGATCGCGCCGCCGATGTAGATCCCGAGCTGGACGACTTCGATCCAGACGACGGCCTCGATGCCGCCGATCAGCGTGAAGACGATCATGATCACGCCGAGTCCGATGATGGAGCCGGTGACGACGCCGTTGCTGAAGCCGAGGGACTTGAAGACCGCGGCGAGAACGTACGCGGTGAGGAGCAGGCGCACGCCGTCCGCGATGGTGCGCATCACGACGAAGAGCGACGCCGCGAGCGCCTTCACCGGCGCGCCGAAGCGCGTCTGCAGCAGCTCGTACACCGTCACGAGCTCGCCGCGGAAGTACCACGGCATGAAGACGAAGGAGATGATCACGCGCGCGACGCAGTAGCCGAAGACGATCTGCAGAAACCGAAAATCGCCGCCCGCCGCGCAGGCGATGCCGGGCACGGAAATGAAGGTGATCGTGGAGGTTTCGGTGGCGACGATCGACGCAGAGATCGCCCACCACGGCACGCCATGCCCGGCGAGGAAGTACTGGCTGGTGGTTTTCTGCCTGCGGCCGAACCAGAGACCGGCACCGATGACCGCGAGGAGATAGGCGGCAATGATGACGAGATCGATGACGTGCAAGCGCGAGGGAGTGTAAAGGATGCGGGAGGAATGCAGAATGCAGAAGGCAGAAGGCAGAGTGCAGAAGGCAGAGTGCAGAGTGCAGAGTTAGATTCTTCACTCTGCCTTCTGCACTCTGCACTCTGCATTCAGACTTTTTCTCATGAACACCATCCTCTGGCTCCACGGCTTCCCTCTTTCCTCGCGGATCTTCGCGCGGCAGCGCGCCATCCTCGCCGCGCACTTCATGCCGGATCTTCCCGGGTTCGGGAACGCACCACCGTCGGCGGACGAGATGTCGATGGAGGCGTATGCGCGCGGGGCGATGGCGAAGGTGCCCGCGCGGCGGTTCATCGTTGCGGGGCTGTCGATGGGCGGGTACGTCGCGCTCGCGGCGGCGCGCCTCGCGCCCGAGCGCGTGACGGGTTTGATCCTCATCGACACGCGCGAAACGGCCGATAACGACGAGCAGCGCATGGGACGTTACGCGTCGATCGAGAAAGTGAAGGCGGCGAACGACGTGAAGCCGGTCGTCGATGCGATGCTGCCGAAGATGCTGACCGCGAATGCGCCGGCGAGTCTCGTCGACGAGGCGCGCAACATCATGAGCTCGAGCTCAACGCAGGGCGTCAGCGCCGCCCTCGACGCGATGGCGCGGCGTCCCGACTCGACCGATCTCCTGCCGACGCTGAACGTGCCCGCGCTGGTGATCGTCGGCGCGGAGGACGCGATCACGCCGCCGTCCGATTCCGAGCGCATGGCACGCGCGCTGCCGAACGCGCAGCTCGTGAAGATCGCGAACGCGGCGCACCTCTCGTGCATGGAGCAGCCGGACGAATTCAATCGCATCGTCGACGCGTGGCTTCAGAACCAGCGATAGCGGCCGGTCACCTCGAACGCGAACAGCACGTCCTCGATCTGCGCGCCCGCGCCGATGTTGTGCACGACGAGATAGCGATCGGTCCCCGCGACGCGGCGATTGGAGACGATGCCGACGTGCGGGACGCCGGATGACAACCGCCACGTCACGACGTCGCCCGGCGCGTAGTCCGCGCCGCGATTCGTCACCGGCAGCGACTTGCCTTTGCGGCGGAAGAACGTCGCGAGGTTCGGCACGCGGCGATGATCGATGTTCGCGTCGGGACGCGCGAGGCCCCAGTTGCGCGGAAACGCGCGGAAGTTGTGCTGCATGTCCTCGTGCACGAGTTTCTGCAGGTCGAGCGCCGCGGCGCGGAACGCGCGCACGATCACGTCCGCGCAGACGCCGGTCTCGATCGGCACGTCGCCGCCGGGATAGGCGATGCTGCGATACGACGGATCGTAGCCGCGCGTTTTGCCGACCTGGCCGAGGGCGGCGGAGATCACGCGATCGACGGGCTGCTGCGCGATTGCAGGCAGCGCGAGAAACGCGATCAGTAGAATCCGAGCCATGACGCATTATGTGTACGTCCGCGCCGGCGGCGAGGTTCGCCATCCCGAAAAACATCTGATGGTCTTTCGCGACGAGCGCGAGACGACCGTCGTCACGCGCGAGGAGCACCTCGGCGACGTCGACGTGATCGAGCGCAATCGCGACCTTTGGCAGCTCATCAACCTCGAGCCGCCGACGCCGTTCTACTGCGTGGGATTCCTTGCAAAGGTCTCGGCGCTCCTCGCCGGCGAAGGCATCGACATCCTCGTCGTCTCGACCTTCTCGCGCGACTGCGTGCTCGTGAAAGTCGAGGACGGCGCGAAGGCGATCGCTTTGCTCGAAGGCGCGGGCTTCATCAGCGCCGTTGGGTCGTAACGGACGCCGCGCGCGATCACGAGCTCGATCGAGCGCGTGCTGCGGATGTCGTCGAGCGGATTCTTCGTCAGCAGGACGAGATCCGCCGACATGCCGGGCTCGATCGCGCCGATTTTTGCGCGCAACGCCGTCGCCGCGTTACGCGTCGCCATGCGCAGCACGTCGCGCGGCGCGATCCCTGCGCTGACGAGCAGCGCCATCTCGTCGTGCACGCTCTCGCCGGGAACGATCCCCGTCGTCGGCATGTCGGTGCCGACCGTCAGCAGCACGCCGCGATCGAAGAGCAGCGTCGTCAGCGCGAGCTGCTTTGGCCACGCCTTCCGCGCGGCGGCGAACTGCTCATCGGTCCAGTCGCTCGTGTAGCTCGTTTTACCGAAGAATTTCGTGTGATACGCGATCAGCGTCGGATCCATGACCACGTGGTGCGTCGTCAGCTCGTCGGTCAGCTCGCGAAACACCGGCGCATCGAGATCGATGTGCTCGAGCCAGTACACGCGGCCGAACATCGTCTGGTGGTAATCAGCGCGCGCCTCGGGCGGCAGATACTCCGGCGACCACGGCGCGCCGTGCGCGATCGCATCGATCCCCATCCGCGCCGCCTCGGTCCACGTCGTTCGCTGCAGATGTCCGATCACGCGCAGCCCGCGCGCGTGCGCTTCGTCGATCGCGACCTTCGTCTGCGCGGGCGTCATCGACGAGTAGATCTTGATGAAGTCGACGCCGGCCTCGGCCTGCCATCGAATCTCGCGGCGGATGTCGTCCGCGTCACGCACCGGCGCGAACGGTTCGGGATCGAAATCGGAGCCGTTGAGAATGCGGCCCGCGGTGAATAGACGCGGCCCGATGATCTTCCGCTCAGCGAGCATCTTGCGCAGCATCACCGCGACTTCGGTCTCGCTGCCCGGATCGCGAATCGTCGTCACGCCGTGCGCGAGCAGCAGGCGCAGGTAACGCAATGTCGTTTCGCGATTCCATCGCGGCTCGCCGCCGTGCTCGGTGAGATGCGCGTGCATGTCGACGAATCCCGGCACGACGAATTTGCCGGTGGCCTCGATGACCGTCGCGTCCTTCGGCGCCGCGCACTTGCCGACGCACGTGATCGTCTGGCCGTTGATCAGGATGTCGGCGACGCGCGGCTCACCGTCGATGACGGTGGCGCTTTTCAGCAGCAGGGTTGCGGCGAGGAGAAACATGTCTGGACTGCGGCGACGCGAGTCGCCGCTCTCAATCGCCGCGGCGCGAGCCGCGGCTTGCGCCGCGGCGAGGAGAGCGGCAGCTTGCGCTGCCGCAGTCCAGACTAAACCGTTTGCGCATCTTCGACGTCTTCTTCCGCGGGACTGCGATGGAAGAACGCCTTCATCCCGTCCGCGACGACGAAGAACGCCGGCACGACGAGCAGCGAGAGGGCGGTCGAGACGACGAGACCGCCGATGATCGCGACCGCCATCGGGCCGCGCGTTTCGGCGCCGGGGCCGAGCGCGAGGGCGGGCGGGATCGCGGCCATCATCGTCGCGAGCGAGGTCATGAGAATCGGACGCAGTCGAACCGGACCGGCCTTCAGCATCGCCTCCTTCGCCGACAGACCTTCGCGCTGCTTCTGCACGGCGTAGTCGACGAGGATGATCGAGTTCTTTTTGGCGATGCCGAGGAGGAGCAGCAGGCCGATCATCGAAAAGATGTTCAGCGTTTTGCCGGTGATCAGCAGCGCGAACGCCGCGCCGGCCACCGACAGCGGAAGAATCGAGAGCACGGTGACCGGATGGAGGAACGAGTTGAACTGCGACGCGAGGACCATGTACGCGACGATGATGCCGAGGATCAGCGCGAAGACGAGCTGGCCCATCGACTCGCGAAACACGATCGACGATCCGCCGAGCACCGCGCGATACGGCGGCGGCAGCTCCTTCCCGATCTTCTCGACGTACGCGAGCACTTCGTTCTGCGAGTGTCCCGGCGCGACGTTGCCGTAGATCGAGATCGCGCGCTCGCGATCGCGCCGCGTGACCGACTGCAGCGCGGGACGCTCTTCTTCCTTCACCAGCGAGGACATCGGCACGAGCTCGCCCGACTTCGTCCTCACCCGCAGCCGCGACAAATCCTCGGGACGCGTGCGCTGCGACGCGAGCAGGCGCGTGCGGATGTCGATGCGCCGTCCGCCGGTCGAGTACTTGCCGGACCGGATGCCGCCGACGAGCGCGTTGATCGTCGTCGCCACTTCCTCGACGGAGACGCCGAGGTCGGCGCAACGGGCGCGATCGGGAACGATGCGCAGCTCGGGCATGCCGACCTGATAGTCCGTATCGACGTCGGTCGCGACGCCGCTCGCGATCAACTTCTCGCGCATCTGCGTCGCGTATTCGATGAGCTGCTCCCACTCCGGACCGCGCACGGAAAACTCGATCGGGAATCCGCGCTGCGCGGTGAAGCCCTGCTGCGAGAGATCCTGCACGACCGCGCGGACGCCGGGATAGGAGTTGAACTCCTTGCGAACGGCGCCGCTGAAATCCTGCATCGTGCGCTTGCGGTGATCCGGCGGGACCATCGTGACGAAGAGGATGCCGCTGTTCACGCCGCCCCCTCCGCCGCCGCCCACGTTGCCGAACACGCGCGTGACCTCGGGCTGCTTCTGCATCCACGCTTCCGCGCGCTGGAACACGCGATCCGTTTCGGCCATGTTCGCGCCGACCGCGGTCTGCAGGCGGATCATCATGCGGCTCTGATCCTGCGAGGGGACGAACTCGCGCGGAAGTTTCTGGTACACGAGCCACGACGCGGCGAAGACGAGCACCGCCATCCCGAGAACGATCAAAGGATGTCGCAGCGCGCGTCCGAGCAGGCGGCCGTACAGGTGCGCGAGCCTTTCGAAGGCGACGTCGACGAAATGTCCGAGCTTCGTCTGACGCGCGGCGTTCGTGTTCAGCATCTGCGCTGAGCGCGCCGGCGCGAGCGTGACCGCTTCGACGTACGACAGCAGCACCGCGATGCAAAGCGTCACGCCGAACTGCAGGAAGAACTTCCCGACCGGTCCCTTCATGAACACGACCGGCATGAAGATCGCGCAGATGGCGAGCGTCGCCGCGAGCGCGGCGAAGCTGATCTCTTCCGTCCCCTCGCGCGCGCCGCGAATGCGGTCCTTCCCCATCTCGCGATGGCGGAAGATGTTCTCCAGAACCATGATCGCGTCGTCGACGACGATGCCGACCGCGAGCGCGAGACCGAGCAGCGTGAACGTATTCAACGTGAAGCCGAGGAAGTAGATCGTCGCGACCGTGCCGAGGAGCGACATCGGGATGGCCATGATCACGTTGACGGTCGCGCCGAACGATCCGAGGAAGAGCCAGCAGACGAAGGCCGTCAGAAGAACCGAGAGCAGGAGCTCGAACTCGATCTCGTGCACCGACTCCTCGATGAACGACGTCGCGTCGAAGTTGATCCCGACGACCATTCCCGCAGGAAGCGTTTTCTGGATCTCGGCGATCGCCGCCTTCACTTCGCGCGCGACCGCGACCGCGTTCGAGCCGCGCTGCTTGCGGATGCCCATGCCCTGCGCGGGCTCGCCGTTCACGCGCGACACGCGGCGGATGTCCTCGAATCCGTCCTCGACGAGGGCGACGTCGGAGAGATAAACCGGCGCGCCCTGCACGTCCTTCACGACGAGCTTGCGGAACTCGTCGAGATCGAACGCCTCGCCGAGAACGCGAACGTTGACCTCACGGCCCGACGTTTCGAGACGGCCCGCGGGCAGCTCGAGGTGCTGCTCGCGAATCGCATCGAGCACTTCGCTCGCGGTGACGCCGCGCTGATCGAGCTTGTCGGAGTCGATCCAGATGCGGATGTTGCGCTCGACGGTGCCGACCTGAATCTCGCCGACGCCGGGAACGGTCTGCAAACGTTCCTTCACGCGATAGCGGGCGACGTCCGCGAGCATCTGCGGCGAATACGGTCCCGACAGCCCCACCCACAGAATCGGCTGATCCTCGGGATTCGATTTCGAAACGACCGGCGGCTCGATGTCGCGCGGAAGACGGCGCTGCACCTGCGCGACACGCGTCTGCACGTCCTGCAGCGCGAGGTCGACGTTGCGCGCGAGGTCGAGCTCGACCGTCACGTTGCCGCTGCCCTGGCGCGAGCTCGAGGTGACGTTGCGCACGCCCTCGACCTGCATCACCGCTTCCTCGATCGGCTCGACGACGTCGTGCTCGACGACTTCCGGCGCCGCCCCTTCCCAGCTCACGTTAACGCTGACCGTCGGCTGGTCGACGTCGGGAAACTGCGAGATGCCGATGCGCGATGCGGCAACGCCGCCAAAGACGATCGTGGCGGCCATGATCATCCACGCGAAGACAGGTTTGTCGATGCAGACGTTGGTGATTTTCATGATTTCGTAGAGGTCAGAGTGCAGAGATCAGAGTGCAGAGTGAAGAATCGCTGCGATCCACGGCATCTCTGAACTCTGCATTCTGCACTCTGCTCTCTGATCTCTATTTTTGTACCTTCACTTTGGCGCCATCCCGCAGCGCCTCAGCCCCTCGCACAACCAAAAGCTCCCCGATTTTCAGTCCCTGTTTCACTTCGACCTGTCCGTCCGCGGTGCGCATGCCGAGCGTCAGCACGCGCTGCTCCGCGACGCCGCCCTCAACGACGTAAGCGAGAAAGCCCTGCTCGCTTGGGCGGATGGCGGTCTGAGGAATGACCGGCGCGTCGCGCGGCGCGCCGACCGGCACGACCACGCGTGCGAATGCGCCCGGACGGAGCTCGGGACGATTCGGATTGATGACGTTCGCGGTCAGATTGACCATGCGCGACTGCGCGCTCGCCGCGGCCGCGACGTGCGTGATCTTCGCGCCGTACGGCGCCGACCCTTCCGCGATCGTGAACTGCACGACCATGCCCGGATGAATCGGCGTCGCATCCTGCTCGGGCACCTGGAAACGGAGGAGCAGCGGATCGCGCCGCACCAGCGTCGCGAGCACGGTGCCGGGCTGCACGTACTGCCCGGTCTGCACGGTGCGCGTCTGAATCACGCCCGCGACCGGTGCGCGCACGAAGGCATCGCGCAGATTCAATCGCGCCTGCGCGACCGCGGCCTGGGCCTGCGACACTTCGGCCGCCGCGGTCTGCACGCGCGTGCGCCACGTCTCGACTTCCTCCGCGCGCACGAGTCCGGGATTCTTCGCGTTCGCGGCCTGGCGTCGCGCGTATCCCGCTTCGGCCTCGCCCTTCTCCGCGATGCGCTGCTGCGCCGTCGACTCGGCCGAGTCGACGGCGAGGCGATAGCGCTGCGGCTCGATCTCGACGAGCGTCGTGCCGGCTGTGACGAACTGTCCTTCAGTGAACAGCACGCGCTCGACCGCGCCCGCAACGCGCGCCGTCACGATCACGCTCTCGAACGCATCGAGCGAACCGACCGCGTTGACGGTGTACTCGACCTTGCGCGATTCGACAGGGCGCGCCTCGACGGGAAACTCACTGGCCTTTTTGGCGGAGGAGGATTTGTCGTCCTTTGACTCGTCGCCCCCGCACGAAATGAAGAGGGCAGAGGGCAGAGTGCAGAGTGCAGAGATGAGGAGGATTCTCATCGCGCTGAACTTTCTCATCTCTGCCTTCTGCACTCTGCTCTCTGCACTCTGGGTCATTCGCTTCTCCCGATCACTTCCAATCCAGCAGCCTCGCGGCTCGCCAGGTACGCCACCGCCATCCTGAACCTTGCCGTCACCTCGGCCACTTCCGCTCCGAACAGCTGCTGGTTCGCGTCCGCGAGCTCGAGGGCGCTGGCGAGGCCCTGGCGATAGAGCTCGCTCGTTTCGTTTGCGTTTTTGCGTGCGGCCGTCGTCGCTGCGGTCGCGTTCAGCAGCGCGGCCTGCTCCGTCGCGAGCTGCACCGCGGCGGATCGCACCTCACGTTCGACGTTGCGCAGCGCCGCCTCGAGTCCAAGCTCCGCGCCGCGCAGGGCGCCGAGGCGCTGGGCGCTCTCGGCGGCGCGAACGCCGGAGTCGAGGACTGACCAGGACATCGTCAGGCCGAGAAAGCCGTCGTTGTCGCGATTCGAGACCAGACCGTCGTTGAAATTGCGCGCCTGGGCGTTGAAATCGAGCGACGGGATGAATCGCTTCCCCGGTTCCTCGGCGAACGCGCGCAATGCTTCGACGCTGATGCGCCGCGCCGCGATGTCGCTGCGCTGCTGCTGCGCGCGTTCGACGTCGCGGTCGTCGACGACCGGCGGATTGTCGGCGGCATCGAGCAGTTCGACGGGCGGCGTCAGCGTCGTGACCGGCGCATTGATGAGATTCGCGAGATCGATGCGCGCGCTCTCGACGTCGCCCCGCGCCTGGGCCAGCTCGCGAACCGCAGTGGCCATCTCGAGATCCGCGCGCGTCACGTCATTCGAGCTGACGAGGCCCGCCTCGAATCGCGCGCGCACGTCGTCGAGATTCGTCTGCGCGAAATCGCGGCGGCGCTCCGCCGCGCGCACGAGTTGCTCGACGCTGAGCGTCGCGAGGAACGAGGTCGCCGCGTCGAAGCCGAGGACGCGTTTCGTGTCGCTCGCGCTCAGCTTCGCGGCATCGCGCTCGAGCCGCGCCTCACGAAAGAGCGGAAACGCGCGGGCATTGAAGAGCGTCTGCGTGAGCAGTGCGCTGGACGTGAGGTTCGTTTCATTCGGATCGGCGAACGCGCGATTGAGGTTGCCGGTGACGTTGACGCGAGGGAGAAGGAACGACCGCGCCAGCCGCACGCGCGCTTCAGCCTGCTCGACGGTCGTGTCGGCGATCGCCGCGCGCTCGTTGCGCGTCACCGCGAGCTCGACCGCACGCTCGATCGTGAGCGGAGCGTCCTGAGCGAATGCGGCGTGCGAACAGAGAAGGACAACGGCGAGGGCCAGCGGGCGGCGCACGGCGCGCGACATTACACCATCGCGCGCCGTGCGGGCGGTAGTCGGTAGCCGGTAGTCGGTTGTTACTGAATCGTTGCGTTGACGTCGAAGCTGGTCACGATCTTCGGGTCGGCCTTCGACGACACCTTCACGGTCTCGTGCAGCTCGCCCGCCTTCGCCTTCGCGCCGTCGATCGTGACCGTGATGGTCTCCCTGCCCTTCGGCGCGATGCCCGAGGCGTGCTCGTAGTAGAGGCAGCGGCAGGAGGAGCGGGCGACGACGATCGTGATCGGTTCGCTGCCGCTGTTCGCGACCTCGTACTGCCGCGTCGCGCGCGTGCCTTTGCGAATCGCGCCGTAGTCGTGGGATTGCGGCGTGACCGTCAGCTCATCGACCGAGGTCTCGACGGGCGGCGGCGCGGTGGTCGTCGTTGGCGGTGTTGTTTCCGTGATCGGAGCAGTGGTGGTGGTCGTGGTCGAAATGATCGGCGGCTTCGTGCGATCCGAGCTCGCACGCCAGATCAGCCATGCAATCGCCGCGAGAACGACCACGCCCACCGCGATGATCAATGCCAGCCGCGTATTCGAAACCGCATGTCCCTCGGGCGGCTCGTAATCGACCTGCGTCGCTTCGTCGTCATAGACCCGTTCCGCGAGCGGTTGCGTCATTGGCTGCGTGAGCGGCGTCGTCCCCGCATCGGTTTTCAATCGCAGCGTGCCGGCGCCGCCGCCATCGAGCTCGTCGAGCTTCGCCAGCGATCCCTCGATCGCCATCACCAGGCGCTGATACTCCTGCGCGAGCGCGTCCGTCGGCGCATCGGCGGCCATCCGCTTCAATGACTCGCGATGGCGGCGATAGTGCGCGCGAAGCGTCTCGAGCTCGCGGGCATGAGCGGATCGGCTGGCGACTGTTTCGAATTCGTCCGGCATAACGGCGCGAGTTTATCGGATGGCGGATGGCAGATCGCGGATGGCAAAAGCACAAAGCTCGCCATTCAATCCGCCATCCGCCGTCTGCCATCCGCCATCCGCATCCCTCACAACGGAAGCCAGTACGAGAATTTCACCATGAACACGTCCGTCGACGGTGCATTCGGCAGCGCCGACATGTCGCGGCGGAAATTGAAGTCGCCGATCGGCGCGACATCCTGACGATTCTCATTCCACACGACATACAACGCAGAGCCCGGCCGGAACTCCCACCGCACGACCGCGTTCCCGCGCACGCTGCGCATGTTGAAATCGGGATTGCCGACCGCACCGGCGTACGGGATGTAATCGGCCGTGCGCGCGCGCTCGAGCTGCTTGAAGTCGTGATAGTCGCCGGTCGCGATGAACGGCTGCAGATAGAGCTGGAACGACAGCCGCGCGTTGATTGTCCATTCCGTGCGAATGCCGGCGTTCAATGTCGTCTGGTCGAGCGATCCGAAGACGTAGCGCGCGCCGTACGTCGGCGTGTATGCGGCATCGCTCACCGTCCGCACGTACTGCGCGAAGATCCGCTCGTGCACGAATTCCGGCTCCAGCGTGAAGCGCAGCGACGTCGTCGGGCGATAGCTCAGCCACGTTCCGAACGCATGCCATCCGCCGCCGTCGTCCTTCTGTGAGTGCTCGGTCCACGCCTCGAACGCGTACTTCTTGCGGTTGTCGCTGCCGATACCGGCGCCCGCGTAGTGATCCGACGGAATGACGACCAGCGGACCGCCGCGGGTCTTGCGGTCGTCGATGCGATCACCCTGCGCGCCGCCCCAGCCCCACGTCGACCAGTAATTCGTGAACTGCATGAAGTAGTTGAACGACACGCCATTGGCGATGAGGTCGTGATCGAAATTCCAGTTCTGGAACTTGCCAACCCAGAAGCTCCGCTCGCGGAAACGCTTCGTGACATCCTCGTTGACGTAGTTGATGACGGCGTGGGTCGAGATCGCGTCGGAGCGTGTCGCAAAGCCGACGTCGTTGATCTCGAATCCGGGCGAATAGGCGTGAATCTGCAGGTTCGGACGCCACTTGCCGGTCTGTTTGTTCAGCGTCGTGCGCATCGTCCAGCCGGTGAGCGACGTGCGCGTCGGATCGAATTCGACGTGACCCGCGTCGGGGCGCTGGTAGTAACGAAGTCCGCTGCGCTGCGTCGTCGCGATCGACTTCTCCGAGCCCTCGACCATCGTCGTGCCGGTCAGCCACTCGAAGATCCACGACTTCGCCTTGAACCGCGTGAAGCCGTCGACGCCCGCGAAGTACGCGTCCTGCCGGAGCGCGTCCTCCGTGTCCTCGTTCAGGAAACGGCGGACCGAGGTGAACATGCCGCCGATGCGCGAGTCCTTGCCGTAGTCCTTCGTCGCGCGCGCGACGAGATAGTTCGACATCGGCTCGACGCGCTGCTGCCAGCGATCGGTCACCGAACGACCCGACGCCGCATCGACCGTCGTCCGCTCAAAGAAGCCGTCCTCCGCATCGGTCAGCGCATCGAGCAGGCCGACCGTCCACCCCTTCCCGACCTTGCCGGTGATTTTCGCGGCGCCGAGGATCGTCGTTTCGCCGGGAGCGTCGGAGTAGTCGGAGGAGGGGAAGACCTGCGGCGAGCGTCCGACGCGGCGCGAATAGAAGAAGGTGGGGAAGCTGGTGTTGAAGGTCCAGCGGCTGTTCGAGGGGCCCTGACCGAAGCGGAAGATCTGCGCACCTTCCGTGAAAAACGGCCGTTTTTCCGGGAAAAACGTCTCGAACTGGGAGAGGTTGAGCACCGCGGGATCGACTTCCACCTGACCGAAGTCGGGATTGACCGTGCCGGTGAGCGTCAGGTTCGACGTGATGCCGTACTTGAGATCGACGCCGCCGTCGATGCGGCCGGTGTGCGTTTCGGCGAACGGATCGTCGCGATTGATGCGGCTGTAGAGATCGTTGCGCGCGACGCCGTACGGCACGATCTCGAATCCGCGATGCGGCTTGATGGCCGCGATGCCGGTGAGATCGGCGAAGCGTGACACGTAGCCGGTCTCCTCCTTCCGCGTGTTCACGAGGCGATCGGCTTCCTTCAGGCGATACGTGTAGCGCGCGAAGTTGACGCCCCACGTGTGCACGTCGCGCGCGGGGAAGCGCAGCTGCGAATACGGGATGCGCATCTCGGCGACCCAGCCGCCGGGAACGATCCTCGTGGCCGAGGCCCAGACCGCGTCCCAGGACCAGTCGTCGTAGATGTCGTTGTACAGGATCATGTCCACCTGCACGTTCGACGCGTTGACCATGAACGACGCGCCGTTCTGGCGATCGTGCTGCGAGTCGATGCTGACGCGGAAGTAATCGGAGTTGTTCAGATCGTTGTCGCGGCGCGTCAGGAGCGGCGTGACTTTCTCCGCGTCCTGCATCTGCGCGGCGATGTAGATCGCGTCGTCGTCGTACACGACCTTGACGACCGTCGGCTGCGTCGCCGGCTGCCCGTCGTTCGGATCGTGCTGCGTGAAGCCGGTGATCTCCGGCGCGCTCTGCCACGCGGCGTCGGCGAGGTCGCCGTCGATGACGGGGGACTTCTCCGCGCGAACGGCCTGCACCGTGCGGCGCTCGGCATCCGCGGCGAACAGCGGCGCGGCTATGATGACCAGGAGAGCGAAGGCGGCGTGTTTGCGCATCGTTTCCTCTTTGACGAACGTTATCCGAGTCGTTGTGGTGTTGACTGAATGTGACGTCTCGCGTTCCCTGGAGTTAGTCGCGCCCAACACAAATGTGTTAACGACCACCAACTACTGACTACTAACTACCAACTACCAACCACCAACTACCGCGATCGCCATGCGAGTGTTTATCGCCCAGCTGAACCCGACCGTCGGCGCGCTCACGTCGAACGCCGAGCTGATCCGTCGTGCCTACGATGAAGGCGTGAAGGCGGGCGCGGATGTGGTCATGGCGCCGGAGCTCGCCGTGACCGGCTATCCGCCGCTCGACCTGCTCGACCGCACCGTGTTTCTCGATGCCGTCGACGCCACGAAGCGCGAGCTCATCGCCATGACCGGCGACACGACCCTGATCTTCGGCTGTCCGGTGCGCAACGAGAACTGGTGCGGCAAGCCGCTGCACAACGCGGCGATCGTCGCCCGCAACGGTGCGACGCTCCTCGAACAGCACAAAACGCTGCTGCCGACCTACGACGTGTTCGACGAGCTGCGCTACTTCGAGCCGGCGCACGTCGTCCGCACGGTCGACATCGCGGGCGTCAAAACCGGCGTCGTGATCTGCGAGGACTTCTGGTACGAGGACGAGCTCCTCGGCCTGAAGATGTACTGCCGCAATCCGGTCGACGAGCTCGTGCGCCAGGGCGCGCAGGTGCTCCTCAACATCTCCGCGTCACCGTTCAACGCCGGCAAGCGGAAAGCGCGCTACGACATCTTCTCGCGCATCGCGTCGCTCCATCGCGTGCCGATCGTCTACGTGAATCAGGTCGGCGGCAACGACGAGCTGCTGTTCGACGGCTCGTCGATCGTGTTCGATCGCGACGGCAAAACGATCTTCTGCTCGAAGGTCTTCGAGGAAGATCACGCGCTCGTGCAGCTCGACGGCTCGCCGTGCGATTCGGTCTACTCCATGCCCGACGATGAGGAGATCGGCCGCGCCCTGATCCTCGGCCTGCGCGACTACATTCGGAAGTGCGGCTTCAACGACGTCGTGATCGGTCTCTCGGGCGGCATCGACTCCGCCGTGACCGCGGCGATCGCGGTCGAGGCGCTCGGCGCGGATCACGTGACCGGTATCGCGATGCCGTCGCAGTTCTCCTCGCAGCACTCCATCGACGACGCCCGCGACCTCGCGAAAAACCTCGGCATCGCCTTTCACGTCGTGCCGATCGCGGAAACGTACGCGCCGTACGAGACCGCGATCGACGGCATGTTCGGCGAGCACAAATTCGACATCACGAACGAGAACCTGCAGGCCCGCATCCGCGGCAACATCCTGATGGCGTGGTCGAACCGCACCGGCGCGATGGTGCTGTCGACCGGCAACAAATCCGAGCTCGCCGTCGGCTACTGCACGCTCTACGGCGACATGGCCGGCGGCCTCGCGCTCCTCGGCGACGTCTACAAGACGATGGTCTACCGCGTCGCGCACTGGCTGAATCGCGAGCGCGAAATGATCCCGCCGTCGACGATCACCAAACCGCCGTCGGCCGAGCTGCGCCCGAACCAGCTCGATCAGGACTCCCTGCCGCCGTACGACGTGCTCGACGGCATCCTGAAGCTCTACATCGAGGAATGGCGCGAGGTCGATCAGATCGTCGCAGCCGGATTCGATCGCGCGCTCGTCCAGCGCGTCCTCAAACTCGTCGACACGAACGAGTTCAAACGCCGCCAGGCCGCGCCGACGATCCGCGTCTCAACGAAAGCGTTCGGCAGCGGCCGACAGATGCCGATCGCGCAGAGGTGGAGGCGGGAGCCGCGATAAGGCAGAGTGCAGAAGGCAGAGTGCAGAAGTGAGAAGCCGCTCAGCGCGAGCAATTCTCACTTCTGCCTTCTGCACTCTGCCTTCTGCCTTCTGCACTCTGCCTTCTGCCTTCTGCACTCTGCCTTCTGCACTCTGCGGGTGCGGTGAAGGTTGCGCCCCTCACCCGCCGCTTCGCGGCACCCTCTCCCCGACAAGCGGGGAGAGGGCTTGTTAGAAGGCCTTCTCCCCGCTTGTCGGGGAGAAGGTGGCCGAAGGCCGGATGAGGGGCGCAACCTTCACTACCTCCCGTCGCCCGCGCTCCTTCGACCACCGACTACCGTTTAGACTTCCCCGCCGTGAAACGCGTCGCTCCCCATCCGCCGCTCCGCAGTTACTACGCCGATCCGTCGCAGCGCGAGCAGTTCGTGCGCGACATCTTCGACGAGACCGCGCAGTGGTACGACTGGACGGACCGCTATCTGTCGTTCGGTTCCGGTCCCTGGTATCGCCACGACGTGCTGCAGCGCCAGGGTCTCGAGCCGGGCATGCGCATGCTCGATCTCGCGAGCGGCACGGGCGTCGTCGCGCGCGCCGCGGCATCGATCACGAAGGACATCGTGGCCGCCGACGCGAGCATCGGCATGCTCACCGCGAGCGGCGACACCGCATGGCCGCGCGTCGAATCGAATGCCGAACGCCTTCCGTTTCGCGACGCGTCGTTTGATTTCATCGTGATCGGATTCGCGCTGCGCCACTTCGCCGACCTCGCCATCGTGTTCGCCGAGTGTCTGCGCGTCCTCCGTCCCGGCGGCCGTCTGCTCATCCTCGAGATCACCGCCCCGAAATCCCGCCTCGGCCGCACGCTTCTCGGCGCGTACATGGGCCGCGTCGTGCCGCTCGCGGTGCGCATGCGCACGCGCAGCGCGCGCGCGGAGAACCTCTATCGCTACTACTGGGAAACGACGCGCGACTGCGTGCGCCCGGAGGTCATTCTCGACACGATGCGGGAGGCGGGATTCGCGAGCGCGGAGCGCGACGTGTCGGTGGGAATCTTCAGCGAGTACGTCGGGACGCGCTCCTCGTCATGCTGAGCGAAGCGAAGCACCTCTTCTACGCAACCGCATCGCAGTAGAGTTCCTTCGCTTCGCTCAGGATGACGCGTCGAGACTGGCGCGCTTCTCCTCGAGCCTTTGGATCTGGATCTCCAGAAATTCGTGGAGCGACTTCTCCTGCTCGGCGGGGATCGTGTTGAAGACGATCGCCGAACGGAACACGTACTCCGGATCCTTCTCGCCGTGGCGCACCTGCACGATCGAGCGCAGGACCTGACACGGAATGTAAATGCCGCCGTAGCTCGGGAAGACCAGCGTCGCGGGGGAGCCGGCGCGGATCGGCGAGCGATGAATGACCGCGGCGCCGGTGAGGCTGAGGTCGATCAACTCGCCGTTGATGTCCGAGAGCTGCACCGGAATCGAAGCCGTCGCATACCGCTCGGAGCGGCGTCTTTCACGTCCCGTTGCCACAACCTTCGATTATAGGCGGCTGCGAATCGCGGTCAGGAAATCATGCGCGATCTTCGCCGCCGCGAACTCCGCGGGCCCCGACTCCTCCGCGACGAGCGCGAACGCGATCTTCGGCTGATCGACCGGCGCGAATGCGACGATCACCGCCTGATAGCCGCTCTCGCGCTTCCCCGCGGTGCCGGTCTTCATCGCGATCGGCAGGCCGTCGATCGCGGCGCGGCGTCCGGTGCCGAGGGGATGCGTGACCACGGCGCTCATCGCATGCACGATCGCCTCCGCATTCGCGCGATCGACGAGCTGCGCGCCGGCGGGCTTCGCGAATTCGCCGATCGTTTCGCCGAGGATCGAGCGGCGGGCGGTGAAGAGTCGCGGCGTGGCGAGCACGCCGCGGTTCGCCATCATCGTCGCGAGCATGGCGAGATGCAGCGTCGTCATCGACGTGTGCTCGAGACCGATCGCGTAGAACGCCGTTTCGAAGTTGTTGAAGACGTTCCCGACCTTGTGCCCGAGCGGCGCGTGCATCAGACCGAGATCGACCTGACGCTCGAAGCCGGCCTTGTTGAAGAAAGTCTGCAGACGATCGCGGCCGAGGTGAACGCCGTAGTCGGCGAAGACGACGTTGCACGAGCGCGCGAAGGCATCGTCGAACGACGGCAGCAGACCGTGACCGCCGGCGATCCAGTCGTTGAACGTGCGGCCATCGACGTTCAGCGAGCCGGTGCAGTTGTACGGAAAGTTGAGCGTCACGCCGTTCTCGCGCGCGGCGAGTCCCGTCAGGATCTTGAGCACCGATCCGGGCTCGTACTGCTGTTCGAGCGCGAGGTTCGCGATCGGGCCGTCGCCGCGCTGTGACGCGAGGGCGAGGATCTCGTTCGTGCGCGGATCGATCGCGACGAGCGACGAACGGAAATTGCCGAGGGCCGCGAGCGCGGCTTTCTGCATCGCGGGATCGAGCGTCGTCTCGATGCGCGAGCCGGCGCCGATGCGCGGCAGCACCGATTCGATCGTGAGGCCGCCCGCTTCCTTTTCGACGAGCGGCGCGAAGTCGGTGTTGATGGCGACGACGTCGCGATTGGCGATGACGTACGCGGCGATCGTCTGACCGTTGCGATCGACGACGAGCGGATACGAGCCGGTGCGACGCTCGGCGAGCGCGCGATCGAACGACGCGAGCTTCTTCGCGTCGACGTCGTCGCGATCGATCGTGCGCATCGTCGCTTCGGCCTCGCTGACGCGATCGGCCGCGAGTTGCGCGGCGGCGCGGTAGAGCTTCACGTCGTCGGTGTCGCGATCGCGGACCGCGGCGTCGTAGGCAAGGAAGTCGTCGAACGCGCCGCGCGCGAAGAGACGATTCGCGACGTCCTTCTTCGCGACGACGCTGATCCACTGCCGCTCGCCGCGCAACGCGTCGAGATGCGGCTGCGCGGCGGCGCGATTGCCGGTCGTGAGGTACGACGCGGCGAGAAGCTGGCGGTGCTGGCGCGACCAGAGTCGGAGCGAGAGCCAGCGATTCGCGGTGACGATGGCGTCGGCGGTGCGGCCCGCGCGGAAGTCGTCGCGCGCATGACGCACGGGCTGATACGTGACGATGAACATCGCCGCGACGAGCAGCACGAGAGCCGCGATCAGAATCGCGAAGAGTCTTCGTTTCGGCATAGCTCGACCCGATCGAGACGGTTGAGGTGCAAGTGATCTGCCGCGCTCGCGCCGGCCATCGAGATCTCGATGCAGCCGGTCGAGCCGACGATGTAAAACGCGCCCTCGCCGGTGTACGTCGTGCGCAGGTTGCGAATCTCGAACGGAACGCGCGCGCGCTCGATGTCGGTGATGGCGTTGCCGAAGCGGTCGATGCTCACGATCGTGCCCTTCACGAGGTCCGCACCATACGACGGTTCTTCGTACGGCAACCTCACGATGTCATCGACGCGCGGCCCAAGCGCGTCGAGCGCCGTGCCATTCGCGATCGCGGCCGCAACGGGCGCGAATCGATCGCGGCCGTGAAAGGTGGTGCTGCCGTCGGGGAGGAAGAGGTCATGGTTTTCGACGCTGTGTAGGACAGACACTCTTGTCTGTCCGGACAGACAGGAGTGTCTGTCCCACAACGTCAACAGCCCGTTGTCCGGCGCAAGCAACACGTTCGTCTCGTGTTGCATCGCGAGAATCCTTCGCGACGTCCCCACGCCCGGATCGACGACGCACACGAACACGGCGTCGCGCCAGTACGGCAGCACGGCGCGCAGAAACCACGCCGCGCCCCACACATCGAACGGCGCGATCTCGTGCGTGAGGTCGTGAATCGCGGCGTCCGTGCGTGACGCGATCACGCCTTTCATCGCCGCGACGTACGGATCGCGCCTCCCGAAATCGGTCAGCAGAACGACGTTTCGCACTTGTGCAACTATGCCACCTGTGCAGCCTCTGATCGCACCGCCGCGGCGGCGGCTCCTCGTTTTCGCGCGCCTGCCCGAGCTCGGCGCCGTGAAGACGCGTCTCGCCGCCGACATCGGCGACGCGCGCACGCTCGAGGTCTACGAAGAAATGCTTCGCGATCTCAAGGCGTCGGTCGGCGAGTCGTCGCCCGACCTCGAGATCGAATTTCTCTGGGCTCCGACGCCGAACGCGAACGGCGCCGCGCTGCGCCGCGCCTTCGGACATCACGCCGTCGCGATGCAGACCGGCGCCACGCTCGGCGATCGCCTCTCGATGGCGTTCTGCGAGCGCTTCTTCTTTCATCGCACCGAAAAAATCGTCGCGATCGGCGTCGACGATCCATCGCTGCCGCGCCCGCTCATCGATCACGCCTTCGCGCTTCTCGACTCCGTCGAATGGGTCATCGGCCCCGCAACCGACGGCGGTTACTACCTCATTGGCTGCCGCGCGCTGTCGATGGACTGCTCCGTTTTCGACGGCATCGACTGGGGCACCTCCACCGTCCTCGGCACGACCCTCGAAAGGATCAAAGCCCTCGGCGCGACCATCGCGCTGCTGCCGGAGCGTTTCGACATCGACACCGCGGCAGACCTGGAGCGATATCTTTCGCTGCGCAAATGAAGATCCTGACCTCGGAGCAGATGAAGAACATCGATCGCCGCGCGACGGAGCGCTATGGCGTGCCGTCGATCGTGCTGATGGAGAACGCGGCGATCGCGGTCGTCGACGCGATCTTTCAGCACTATCCCGAGTCGGGACGCGTCGCGCTGATCTGCGGCACGGGCGCGAACGGTGGCGACGGGTTCGCGGTCGCGCGCCATCTCGAGAATCGCGGCGTCGTGCCCGTCGTGATCATCGTCGGCGACCGGGCGAGCATCAAAGGCGACGCGCGAACGAACCTCGACATCTG
>Ga0075425_100000584_pt1 | contig 34353 bp, 33 predicted proteins | sample SoiMethybrSBSTD4_FD_75300 | JGI IMG/M metagenome (GOLD analysis project Ga0075425, IMG submission 75300) | Bulk soil microbial communities from a Populus tree surrounding site in Tennessee, USA - Soil MetaG P. TD hybrid SBSTD4 | ecosystem: Environmental > Terrestrial > Soil > Tree plantation... | reverse complement strand
TTGTCGGCGCCCTGTCCCGCCCCCTCGCCGACGATGAGTGAGACCAGGCACGCCGCCACCATCGCCACCGACACCAATCGCGCTCGCATTCGTCACCGCCTCGGGGTCAGACTTTGATTGTTTGATGTCTCCGCGACGCCGTCGACATACTAAGCGACAGCCGAGATCTCAAACAATCAAAGTCTGACCCCGAAAACAGAAGCGCCCCGGGCGGCCGGGGCGCTTGGCGCTTCGGGAGGCCGGACGGGCCCTCCCTTGTTCTCACAAATACTGGCCGGTCGTCACGACGCGCTCGACGTTGACGGGCTTCGTCTCGGGAGCGGCGACGACCGGCTTGATGTAGACGATGCGCTCACCCTTCTTGCCGGCGATCTTGGCCCAGTCGTCGGGGTTCGACGTGTTGGGCAGGTCCTCGTTCTCCTTGAACTCCTCGCGCACCGCGGCGATCAGGTCGGCGCTGCCGACGCCCTTGTCGCCGCCGCTGATGAGGCGCTTGAGCGCGAGCTTCTTGGCCCGGCGCACGACCGACTCGATCATGGCGCCCGAGGCGAAGTCCTTGAAGTAGAGGACCTCACGGTCGCCGCTGGCGTACGTGACCTCGAGGAACCGATTCTCCTCCCCCATGCCGAACATCGAGGACACGGTCGCCTGGATCATCCGATCGATGGCGGTCTGCGTGTCGCCGTCGCGCGCCTCGTCCCGCGCGATCGGGATGTCCGTCGTCAGGTACCGACGGAAGATGTCGGCGGCCGCGGCCTGGTCAGGACGCTCCACCTTGATCTTCACGTCGAGCCGACCCGGCCGCAGGATGGCGGGGTCGATCAGATCCTGGCGGTTGCTGGCGCCGATGACGATGACGTTCTTCAGCCCTTCCACGCCGTCGATCTCCGCGAGCAGCTGCGGCACGATGGTCGTCTCCACGTCGGAGCTGATGCCGGTGCCGCGCGTGCGGAAGAGCGCGTCCATCTCGTCGAAGAACACCACCACCGGGACGTCCTGGTTGGCCTTCTCCCTGGCCTTCACGAAGATCTCGCGGATCTTCCGCTCGGTCTCGCCCACGTACTTGTTGAGCAGCTCCGGACCCTTGATGTTCAGGAAGTAGCCCTTGATCTTCTCGCCCCGCTTCTCGGAGATCTTCTGGGCGAGGCTGTTGGCCACCGCCTTGGCGATCATGGTCTTGCCGCAGCCGGGCGGACCGTAGAGCAGCACGCCCTTGGGCGGCGAGAGCTTGTGCTCGCGGTATTCGTCGGCGTAGAGGTACGGCAGCTCGATCGCGTCCTTGATGGCCTCGATCTGACCGAAGAGACCGCCGATGGCCTCGTAGCCGATGTCGGGCACCTCCTCGAGGGCCAGGTCCTCGACCTCGCTCTTCGGGAGCTTCTCCAGCAGGTAGCCTGACTTCGGATCGTGCAGGAGATGGTCGCCCGCCATCAGGCGGTGGGTGCGGAGCGGATCGGCGATGATCGCCACGCGGTCCTCGTCGGCACGCACGGTGACGAGCGCGCGCTCGTCGTCGAGCTGCTCCTTGAGGATCACGACCTCGCCCTGGATCTCGTAGGAGCCCGACTCCACGACGTTCAGGCCCTCGTTGAGGATCACCTCTTGCCCCGGACGGAGCTCCTGGGCCTCGAGCGCGGGCCGGAGGTTCACCTTGATCTTGCGGCTCTGCGCCAGCACGTTGACGGTGCCGTCCTTGTTGGTCGACAGATACACTCCGTACGTCGACGGCGGGGCGCACAGCTTTTCGATCTCGGTGCGCAGCGACGCGATCTCCTCGCGCGCGGCGCTCAGCGCCTGGACGAGCTTCTGCTTTTGCGCGGAGGGCTCGACGGCGTCGAACGATCCACCACCCTGAGGATCCACATATATCGGAGATGTCGACTGGCTCTTCATGATCGTCCTCTGTTTCCGTCGCCCTCGCCCGTTCCCGGACGCCGCGACCGTCGATGCCTGCCATAAATGCAACAAGGGCGCCACCCCGGGGCACCGCTGTCACAACACACACTTAGTTAGATGTTCCCCAAGCCGCTGTTGTCGCGATTGCACTTCTTGCCACGACCTCCGCAAAAATGGGAACCCGGTGCGCAAGATTTGCAAACCATGCGTCAACGTGGCGTTACGAGCGGCTGCGGAAATAGGTAACAGTCAAGGCCTGACCCCAAGCACACGGCGCTCGATGAGGGAGATGGCGGTGTAGAACAAGAGGCCGAGGGCGCAGGCGACGAGGATGGCGGACCAGGCCTGGCGGGTCTGGAAGAGGCTTGCCGTGCTCTTGATGTAGACACCGAGGGACTTCACGGGGCCGCCGAAGAACTCGCTAACCACCGCACCGATCATCGCGAGCGTCGTGCAGCTCCGCAGCGCGGTGAAGACGTAGGGCAGGCTGTGGGGCAGCCTCAGCTTGGTGAACACCTGCCAGTCCGACGCGGCGTAGCTGCGCATCAGATCGAGCGACGGTGGGGACACGCTGTCGAGACCGCGCACCGTGCTCACGAATGTGGGAAAGAACGTCATCAGTGCGACGATGGCGATCTTCGAGGCCTGCGCGACCCCGAACCAGACGATGGCGAGCGGCGCCAGGGCGACGATCGGGACGGCGGCCGAGGCGACCGCGTAGGGCACCACGACCTCGGCGAAGGCCGGCGAGCGGCTCGCCAGCATCGCGGCCACGATCCCGCCGCTGCAGCCGAGCGCGTACCCGGCCAGCGCCTCCGTGAAGGTGTAGAGCCCGGCCTCCAGGAGCACGGGATAGGTTTCGCGAAGATTGAGCACGATCACGTGGGGCGCCGGCAGCAGATAGAACTCGATACCGAAGGCGAAGACGACAGCCTCCCAGGCCGCGAGGCCCGCCACGAACACGACCGCCGCCGGGAAGTACTCCCGGACGCGCGATGTCATCCGCCGTCCTCGTCGTCGCGGTGCGCGAGATCGCCGCGCAGGCTGGCCCGGACGGTGGTCACGAGCTCGAAGAATCGCGGCAGCGTGCGCGTGGCCTCGCCGCGCGGCCGGGGCAGGTCGATGTCGACCACGCGCGCGATCCGTCCCGGCCGCGGCGTCATGACGACGACGCGCGTCGACAGGAACACGGCCTCCGCGATCGAGTGGGTGACGAAGAGCACGGTGGCGGCGGTCTGCTGCCAGACGTGCAGGAGCTCCGTGTTGAGCCGATCACGCGTCATCTCGTCGAGCGCCCCGAACGGCTCGTCCATCAGCAGGATCGCCGGCTCGAGCGCGAGCGCCCGCGCGATGGCCACCCGCTGCTGCATGCCACCCGAGAGCTGCCACGGGTAGTGATCGCTGAACGCCTCGAGGCCGACGAGCGCCAGCAGCGCGGACGGCCGCGCACGGCGCTCGGCGCGCGGCCGGCCGGTGAGCTCCAGCGGCAGGCGAACGTTTTCGGCCGCCGTTCGCCAGTCGTACAGGACCGGCGTCTGGAAGACCACGCCGTAGTCGCGATCCAGGCGAGCCTGGCGCGGCGGCTTGCCGTTGACGCGTACCTCGCCCGTCGACGGCTCGATCAGATCGCCGATGATCCGGAGCAGCGTCGACTTGCCACAGCCCGAGGGGCCGATGATCGACACGAAGTCGCCGGCGGCGACAGTGAGGCTGATGTCGCGCAACGCTTCCGTCTCGCCCGCCGGAGCGGGAAAGCGCTTGGCGACCCGGCGGACGTCGATGATGGCCGGGCGCACGGCCCTCAGGCCGCCGGCATCGACGGCCGCCAGCGGATGATCAGACGCTCGACGATGCCCACCGCGGCATAGAACAGGATCCCGAGCATCGCGGAGACGAGGATGGCGGCCCAGAGGTTCGCCGGCCGCCAGTTGTAGTACTGCGCCGCGTTGATGATGACGACACCCATGCCGTACCGGCTGCCCACCGGCAGCTCACCGACGATGGCGCCGATCACGCTCACCGTGGCCGACACGCGGAGCGCGGTGAAGAGATACGGCAGCGCCGCAGGGAAACGCAGGCGGCAGAAGACCTGACGGCGGGTCGCGGCCAGCGCGCGCATGAGCGCGAGCGCGTCGGCCTCGACGGCGCGCAGCCCCCTCAGCATGTTGATCGTCACCGGGAAGAACGTGAGATACGCCGCGATCACCGCCTTGGACAGCCAGCCCGTCCCGAGCCACACGACCACCATCGGCGCGATGGCGAGGATCGGCACGGTCTGCGAGGCGATCACGTACGGCAGGAACCCGCGCTCCAGCAGTCGCGAGTGCGCGAACAGTACGGCGAGGCCGAGCCCCGCCGCGCCGCCCAGCCCGAACCCCACCACGCTCTCAAGCGCCGTGTACGCCGCGTTCTGCGCCATGATCCACGCCCACCGCTCGCCCCCCGCGCCTTCGCGCAGGAAATCACCGAGGATCTCGTGCACGTGCGGCAGCTGATAGGCGGGAATCGCGAACAGCGCCTTGCCGCCTTCCCACACGGCCACGACCGCCGCGAGGAAACCCAGCGAGCGGCTACATCGACGCCAGCCCGTTATGCGAATCGGTCAGGTGAGATTTTCAGAACGCCGCGAAGCACTTGCTGGAGTTGAAGATATAGGTCTCGACGAACTCGCACGCTTTCGGCGTACGCCCGAGCTCCTCCATCGCGCCGGCCAGGCACATCCAGTTCAGCATCTCCTGCTGCCCGCTCTCCTCCATGGCCGCCAGCGGCGTCTTCCGCCAGGCCTGGTAGTCGGCGGCCCGAAGCCTGTCGTAGAGCGCGCGGTCGCCGTCCACGTCCGGATAGAGCAGATGATGCTTGGGGGTGAGGAACGCGTGTGACCAGCTCGACGAGGCCACCAGCGCGACCCGCCACGGGCTGTCGGCGACCACGCGCGCGCACGCCTTGCCGAGGTCGAAGCAGCGCCACGGCGCGGGCGACGGCGGATCGAGCTGCTCCTCGGTCGGCAGGTCCGCGAACGTCGCGGCGCCGCCGTACTGGGAGATGACCCGGCGGCCATAGCAGTTGATCGAGAACGGCACCACCGGGTACGGAAAGCCCTGGCGATCGTAGTCGAGGTAGAGCAGCGTGTTCAGGAACGCGTGGCCGATCGGGTGATGCAGCGGCTTGTAGGCGTACGACACGTCGAAACCGGCGCCGAGCAGCCCGTTCACGAGGCGCTTGGCGCCCGCGCGGTGGCCCTTGTAGACGAACGTCGTGTCGGCCGGCTCGTCCCACGCGTTGCGCGCCTTCTGCCAGCGCCCCTCCGCCCACGGGCGGTGCTCGATCGACTCGTAGGCGAGCACGCAGAACGGCGGGATCACGTCTTCCTTGAAGTTCTCGTACTGGTCGTCGCCCCACACCAGCACGAAGTCGGGCGCGAACTCGTCGAGCCGCCGGCGCGCCTTGCGGAATTCCGCCACCAAGGTCTCGCGGTGACGGCCGGCGGCGGCCAGCCCCTTGTCGGCGCCGTACTCCCGGCGCATGGGCTCCGGCCAGCCTTCCGGACGACGATACTTCTCCGGCAGATCGGGATCGGCCAGAACGCGCTCGAGGATGCGCGCCATGTTCTCGTCGCGTCCCGACAACGGTGGGTAGTGCGTCACGCCGAGGCCCAGAATCTCTCCCATGGCTTTCCTCCCGCGGGTGCCACCTTTCGGCGTGCCGATGGTACCATCACGCGCATGACGCCTGCATCCATTCCCCCGCTGCTGTCGAGTGACGGTCACCTCGAAGTCCGACCCGAGCGTTGGACGCCGCGGATGCCCGCGAAGTACCGCGACAAGGCCCCGCGGACGGTGAAGCTCCCGGACGGCGGCGACGCGATCCTCGTCGAAGGTCAGCCGCCCTATCCCGCCCCGTTCCTCGACCTGCGCGCCGGCCGCACCAACGAGAATTGGGAGCCGTTCGGCGTGACCGTCGACGACACGGCGGGCGTCGGGCCACCCGAGCAGCGCCTGCGCGAGCAGGATCAGGACGGCCTGGAGGCCGAGGTCCTCTTCCCCAACATGCAGGTCGGCCCCCGGCTCTGGCGCGCCATGACCGACGACGACGTGTATCGCGCGACGGTCCGCGCCTACAACGACTGGGTCGGCGAGGAGTACTGCGCAGTCTCGCGCGATCGGCTCATCGGTCTCGGCGTCATTCCGTGGACCAACGTCGACGACGCCATCGCCGAGCTCCGCCACTGCGCCGAGCTCGGTCTCAAGGGCGTCACGCTCGGCGTGTTCCCGAGCGGCAAGGCGTATCCCACGCCCGAGGACGACCGGTTCTGGTCCGCGGCGCTCGACATGAAGATGCCGCTGACGGTGCACGTCGGCTTCGATCGCCTCGGGCCGCGGGCCTCGCAGCCGACGTTCGAGTACCCCGGCGTCGATCCCCAGATCCTGACCCGGCTCGGTCCGCGGAAGATCGTCGAGTGGGTGGCGCTGCCGTTCCTCGGCACCGCGCCCGCGATGAGCTTCGCCCAGATCATCCTGTCCGGGGTCTTCGACCGCCTGCCCGAGCTCCAGATCTTCTTCGCGGAGACGCGGCTCGGCTGGGTGCCGTTCTGGATGGAGGAAGCCGATTACTGGTACGAGCGTCACCGCCACTGGGCCGAGCGCCTGCTCAACGTGAAGCCGCTCAAGCGGCGGCCCAGCGAGTACGTCCAGCAGCACATCCACTTCAGCGTCCAGCACGTCGAGCGCGTCGCCATCGAGCTGCGCCATCACATGGGCGTCGATCACGTCATGTTCGCCACGGATTTCCCCCACATCGAGTGCGACTGGCCGAATACGCGGCCGTTCGCCGAGCGGCTCTTCACCGACGTGCCCGCCCCCGAGGCATTCAAGATCGGCGCCGGCAACATGCTGCACTACTTCCACCTGGAAGACACGCCGCTCGGCCGGAAGGTCCGAGCGCGCGCGGCGTGACGGTCCCGCGCTTCGGTCTCAACCGGTTCGACGCGCGCTCCGTCGATCACTTCGCGGCCGACGTGCGCCGTGCCGAGGAGCTCGGCTGGGACGCGGCGCTGCAGCCCGACTCTCAGCTGCGGCGACGTGACACCTACGTGCTCCTGGCCGCGGCGGCGCGGGTCACCGAGCGCATCACGCTCGGCACGCTCCTGGCCAATCCCATGAACCGCCACGCGACGGTCACGGCGTCGTCCATCGCGACGATCGACGAGCTGGCGCCGGGCCGCACGCTGCTCGGCTGGGGAGTGGGCGACACGGCGGTCAGGCTCGCAGGCCTCAGACCCGCTCGCGTGAAAGAGCTCGAGCAGACGACGCGCCTGATGCGGACGCTGCTCGACGGCGGCGAGGTCGACGTCGGCGCCGCGCGCCCGGCCCGGCTGCCGCACCACCGATCGGTGCCGATCTGGATCGCCGCCGGGGGCCCGCGCACGCTGCGGATGGCCGGCGGCGTCGCCGACGGCGTCTTCATCCGCGTGGGCACGCATCGCGCGAACATCGCGGGCTCCATCGCGGCGATCCGCGAGGGCGCCGCGGAAGCCGGACGCGACCCGTCGGCGGTGCGCCTCGGCGCGGTCTTCCACACCGTGCTGGACAACGACGCCACGCGCGCGGTCCGGATGGGCAAGTCGATGGCGGCCGGTTACTACGAGTACTCCCCGATGCTCTTCGAGCCGCCCGGGCTCGGCTGGTCAGGAGCGCATCCGGAGAGGCTGAAGCACGATCACGGGGTCTGGCCGGACTTCCATCACGCGCCGGATCTCGAGGCGAGCGGCCGCGTCGTCGATTTCCTGCCGGACGCCGCGGCCGACGCGTTCTGTCTCCGGGGTGGACCGGCGCAGATCGTGGAGCAGCTCCTCGCCGTGCTCCGCGCCGCCCCGGCGCCGTTCGACTACGTCGTCCTCCATCCCGTGCCGAACCCGACGTTCCCCGACGACCCCGACGCCGGCTACACGGCCCGCGTCGCCCGGGAAGTCCTGCCGAAAGTTCGCGCCGCCCTCGCGTAAGCGCGCCGACTGAACGGCGCCGAACGGCAGCTGACCAGGGGGGTTGGGGGGTGCGAGACGCCCCCCGAGCTAATCGGTCGCGCGCGTGATCTCGGCCCCGAGGGAGCGCAGCCGCTCGTCGATCCGCTCGTAGCCGCGATCGACCTGATGGGCGTTGAGGATCACCGAGCGCCCCCGCGCGCACAGCGCGGCGCCGATCAGCGCCATGCCCGCGCGGATGTCCGGCGACACCAGCGTCGCCGCGTGCAGCTCCGCGGGACCGACCACGACGGCCCGATGGGGATCGCAGAGCACGATCCGCGCGCCCATGGCGATCAGGCCGTCCACGAAGAAGAGGCGGCTCTCGAAGAGCTTCTCGTGGATGAGCACCGTGCCGCGGCACTGCGTGGCGAGCACGAGGGCCAGCGACGTCAGGTCCGCGGGGAATCCCGGCCACGGCGCGTCGTCGACCTTCGGGATCGCGCCGTCGGCGTCGCTGGCGATCTCGAGCGACTGCCGCCGCGGCACGATCAGCGTAGTGCCTTCCATCCGGGTCTCGACGCCGAGGCGCCGGTACATCAGCCGGATCATCCTCAGATCGTTGGCGACGACGTCGGCGATCCTGAGCTCGCCGCCGGTGATGGCGGCCAGCGCGATGAACGAGCCCACCTCGATGTGATCGGGCCCGAGCCGATGGCGGGCCGGTCGCAGCTCGGTCACGCCGTCGATGTGCAGCCGGTTCGTCCCCACGCCCCCGATGCGGGCGCCGGCCGCGTTGAGGAAGCGGCACAAGCCCTGGACGTGCGGCTCGCTGGCCGCGTTGTCGATGACGGTCGCGCCGTCGGCCAGCACCGCGGCCATGACGGCGTTCTCGGTCGCGGTCACGCTGGTCTCGTCGAGGAAGACCTCGGCGCCGCGAAACCGATCGTCGACCCGCAGGTCTGACGGCGATCCCGGCTCCGTCCGCGCTCCCAGCGTCTCGAGCGCCGTCAGATGCGTGTCGAGCCGGCGCCGGCCGATGCGGTCGCCGCCCGGGCGAGGAAAGGTGGCGCGGCCGGTGCGCGCGAGCAGGCCCGGCACGAGGAGCATCGAGCCGCGGATGCGCGAGGCCAGCCCCGGGTCGGGCGCCGAACCGTTCAGCTTGCTCGCGTCGAGACGCACCGTGTGCGCGTCGTCGTACCCGACGGCGACACCGAGCTGGCGGAGGGCCTCCAGCAGGATCGACACGTCCTCGATCCGCGGAACGTTGTCGATCACGACCTCGCCGGAGACCAGCAGCGAGGCGGCCAGCACGGGCAATGCCTCGTTCTTGTTCCCGGCCGGGGCGATGGTGCCGCTGACGGGCCGCCCGCCGTCGACGACGAAACGATCCATCGACCGGCCTCAGAGCTCGCCGGCGCCGTCGTCGCGCAGATGCAGCACGCGCGTCGACAGCGCATGGCCCGTCACGTCGACCACGCGGAAGCCCGGCGGGCCCGGCAGCGCCTTGCCCGCCTGGGATACCTTCGACATCTGGATGCACGTGGACGGCGTCGTCAGCATGGTCAGCCGTCCCGACTCGATGGCCTGGTCGAGGTGGACGTGGCCGCAGACCACCCAGCGCACCTGCGGATGTCCGGCGAGCAGCGCCATCAGCTCCTCACCGTTGCGGACCGTCATGGTGTCGATCCACCGCAGCCCGAGCGGCCAGGGATGATGGTGGACGAACACGATGGTCGGTCGGTCGCGGTGGCGCGCGAGGTCGCGGCCGAGCCACTCGAGCTGCTGCGGGTCGACGAACCCGCCCGCCTGCCCGGGCTCCTGCGAATCGAGCGCGACGAAGTGATGGCCCTCGTGATCGAAGGCGTAGTAGTACGGCGCGTCTGCCGCCGGCGCGTCGCGACGCAGGACGCGGTTGAACGCCACCCGGTGGTCATGGTTGCCGACGAGGTAGTGCACCGGGCACGGCAGCTCCGCGAGGATCTCCGCCAGCAGCCGGTACGACGTCTCCCACTCCTCGACGGCCGGCGTCACGTCGCGGCGCAGCAGGTCGGGGCTCGCGAGGTCGCCGCCGAGCACCGCGAACGCTGGGGCCGGCTCGAGCGTGCGGACGGTCGCCACGACCCGGCGCAGCGAGGCCTCGGTGTCGAACTCGAAGTCGGCGGAGCGGGGACGCCACTTGCCGCCCGCCATGATGTGCGTGTCGGTGAGGTGGACGAAGCGGAAGTCTCGACCCATCGACGCGTCGGCCCGCCGCTCGGCGCCGCTCACCTCCTGCGGGACGCCGCGCGGAGGACCCGGCCCGGCAGCGCGCCGGTGTGCTTGCCGTGGTCGAAGACGGGCTCGCCCGCCACCACGACGTGGTGCACGCCCTCGGCGCCCTGCACCCGGCGCGGCGAGCCGTTGGGGCCGTCGCGCGTGATCTCGTCCTCCTTCACGCCGATGCGCGCGAGATCGAAGACCATGAGATCGGCGACCATGCCCTCGCGGACGACGCCGCGATCGTTGAGCCCCATGATGCGCGCCGGCTGGAACGTGAAGCGGCGGACGGCGTCCTCGAGCGTCAGGAGCCCGCGCTCCCGGACCCACTCGCCGAGCACGTAGCTCGACTCGCCGGCCGTGCAGTAGTTCGTGTTCAGGTGGGCGCCCGCGTCGGTCTGGGACGGGATCGCGTGGCCGGTCTTCACGTAGTCGGCCAGCTCGGCGTCCTCCTCGGGCGAGCGCGACTGGAGCAGGAACTCGGTCTCGAGTTTCTCCTCGACGGCGAGGTCCAGCATCATGTCGGCCACGTGCTTGCCGTGCGCTTGGGCGAGCTCCGTCAGCGAGCGCCCTTCGAGCGACCGGTTCTTGTCGAGCGCCGCCTTGCTGACGACGATCGACTGCCACTTGATGAACCGTCCGGGCACGCCCGGACGCCGGCGCTGGCGCTGCAGCGCCGCCTCGCGCAGCTCAGCGCGCTTGACGGGATCAGCGAGCAGCGCCATGCGCTCCTCGAGCGGCTTGGCCAGCACGACGTCCCAGACGTCGAGGTTGGCGAAGAACGTGGTCTTCTTCAGCGTGAACCGCGGGTTGAACGGGATGGCGCGCAGCAGATTGTAGAGCTGAGCCCCCTGCCGGGTGGCCGCCTCCACGTAGCCGCGCGCGCTGGCGTCGAAGCCGAGGAAGAAGACCGGCCGCCCGCTGGCCTGCGCGACGTCCAGGAGATGCTGGCGATCGGCCTCGTCGGGTTGACCGGCCCCGGGCGGCAGGATCTCGATGACCCCTCGGTTGAACTCGCCGAGGGTCCGGCCGAGCGCGACGCGCTCGTCGTTGGCGGCCAGCCGCGTCGGCACCGGCTCGCCCTTCGGTCCGGCATGCGTGGGCGAGACGGTCGTGCTCCACCCCCACGCGCCTTCCTCGAGCGCCGTGCGGAGCAGGCCCTGCATCTCGGCGATCTCGTCGGCCGTGGCGGGCCGATCCCAGGCCGCCTTGTCCATGACGCTGAGCCGCAGCGGGTTGTGACCGACGAGCGGCAGCATGTTGAGGCCGAGGCCGATGTCGATGGCGTCGAGGAACTCGCCGAAGCTCTGCCACGTCCACGGCACCACGCTGCTGAGCGAGCGCACGGGGATGTCCTCGACGCAGCAGAACGTGGCCAGCATCGCGTCGCGGTGCTCGGGACGGAGTGGGGCGAGCGTGAGCCCGCAGTTGCCGGTGAGCACCGTGGTCACGCCGTGCCAGACGGAGGACGTGCAGAGCCGATCCCAGAAGGGCTGGGCGTCGTAGTGGGTGTGCAGGTCGATGATGCCCGGCGCCACGAAGAGCCCGTCGGCGTCGATCGTGCGCTCGGCGGCAGCACCCCGGATGCGCCCGATCTCCGCGATGGTGCCATCCTTGACGGCGACATCGGCGCGGTAGCGCGCAAACCCCGTCCCGTCGACGACCATTCCGTTCTGGATCAGGAGGTCGTAGGCCATCTCGTCTCCTCCGCCGGCCGATGAAAAAGGCCCATCTGCGTCGTTGGCTCGTCGGGTGCTCCCTACGGCGTATGCGGCATACGCCTCAGTCGCATCACTTCCTCGCCGCCTAGCATCTGAGCCTTTTTGATCGGCCGGCGGCGTGAGACGAGCTCGCTACACACCGCACTGTATCATTGGCGCGGGACGGAAGGGGCGCGAGAAGAAGGAGGACGGCATGAGGGCGACGGCGGCCGTGCTGTACGAGGTCAAGAAACCGATGGTCATCGAGGACGTGGAGCTGCTCGAGCCGGGTCCGCACGAGGTGCTCGTGCGATGGACGGCCAACGGTGTGTGCCACAGCGACTTCCACGTGATCAACGGCGATTATCCGCATCCCCTGCCCGTCGTGCTGGGCCACGAGGCCGCGGGCGTGGTGGAGCGCGTCGGGCCGGGCGTGGAGACGGTCGTCCCGGGCGACCACGTGTGCTCGAGCTACATCCCTTCCTGCGGCCGATGCGGCTACTGCATCGGCGGGCAGCCGACCATGTGCGCGCTCCGCGACAAGCCGCGCTGGTTCATGCTGGACGGCACCTCGCGCCTGCGGAAGAACGGCGCCAGTCTGCACCACTTCCTGCAGGTGGCGGGCTACGCCACGCATGCGGTCCTGCCGGAGCCGAGCGTCATCCCCATCCGCAAGGACGCGCCACTCGACGTCGTCTGCCTCGTGAGCTGCGGCGTACTGGCCGGCGCCGGGCCCGTGTTCAACCGGGCGAAGGTCCCCCCAGGGGCGAGCGTCGCCGTGTTCGGCTGCGGCGGCGTCGGCCTCAACACGATCCAGGCCGCGCGGCTCGTCGGCGCCGGCAAGATCATCGCCGTCGACGTGATGCCGCAGAAGCTCGCGTGGGCCGAGGAGTTCGGCGCGACGCACGTCGTGAACGCGGCCGTCGAGGACCCGGTCGCGCGCGTGCACGCGCTCAGCGGCGCCGGCGGCGTGGACTTCGCCTTCGAGGTGGTCGGCACCCAGGCCACGATCGAGCAGGCGCTGCTGTCGACCCACCGCGGCGGGACGTGCGTGGTCGTGGGCGTGTCGCCCGCGGGCACACGGCTGTCCCTCGACCCGACGCTGTTCCTGCAGCAGCGCGTGCTGACCGGCAGCTCGTTCGGCGGCGGCCACCAGCGCACCGACGTGCCGATGCTGATCGACCTCTACATGAGCGGCCGGTACCGCCTGGACGAGCTGATCACCCGGCGCGTGGGGCTCGGCGACCTCAACCACGCCTTCGACCTCATGCTCAAGGGCGAGGTCAAGCGCAGCGTGGTGATCTATTGACATGGGGGCGCCGAAATGGCCCCCAAACCCCCAACGTTCGGGGCGCCCCGGCGGAGCCGGAGCGCCCCTTTACGTCGCGGCGATTCTGTTCGTCGCGACAACGTCGATCTTCCTCGCGTCGCCGATGCGCCCGATCGGTGACTCGCACTACGCGATGCTGCTGAGCGAGCACCTGCTGCGGCACGGCTCGTTCGCGCTCGACGAGCACTTCCGGCTACCGCTCGATCCCGCGCGCTATCCCGGCATCAACGGCACCCGCGGCGGCTACCCCTACCAGATCGAGACGACCGGCGGCCACGCCTACTACTTCTTCCCCGTCGGCAGCTCGATCCTGTCCATTCCGTTCGTGGCGGCCGCGCGCGTCGTCGGTGTCTCCCCGACGCGCGCCGACGGGACCTACGACGAGCGCCGCGAGCGACGGCTGCAGACCGTGCTCGCTTCCCTGCTCATGGCCGCGCTCGTCGTCGTGTTCTTCGCGACCGCGCGGCTGCTGCTGCCGCTGGCCTGGAGCGTGATCGCCGCGCTCGTCGCGGGCTTCGGCATGCAGGTATGGAGCACGGCGTCGCTGGCCCTGTGGTCAGATAGCTGGGGCATCCTTCTGCTCGGCGCCGTGGTGTGGCTGCTGCTCGCCCACGAGGCGCGGGGACGCCGGCTCCATGCACCGGTGCTGGCGACGCTGGTCGCCTGGATGTACATCGTGCGACCGACCTATGCCCCCGTGGCGGTCGCGCTCGGGATCTATCTCGTCGCGAGAGCGCCCCGGAGCGTCGTGCCGTACGTCCTGGTAGGAGGGGCGTGGTTCGCCGCCTTCGTCGTCTATTCGTGGATCCACTTCCATCGACCGCTGCCGAGCTACTACACGGCGCGCGAGCTGACGTTCGGCCGGTTCTGGACGCCGCTGGCCGCGCACCTCGTCTCGCCCGGCCGCGGGCTGCTGGTCTACGTTCCGGTGTTGCTGTTCGTGCTGTGGCTGGCGATCCGCTACCGTGCGCGGCTCCGCCACCGCGGCCTGCTCGCGCTGGCCGCCGGGGTCGTCGTCGCACACCTCGTGGTCATCTCCGGCTTCACGCTGTGGCACGCGGGAGAAGCTTACGGACCGCGCTACACGACGGGCATCGTGCCGTGGCTCTTCCTCGTCGCCGTGCTCGGGCTCCGAGCGATGCTGGATGCCGGGCCGGCGCCGAGGACCGCCCTCGCCGTCGGCGTCATCCTCGCGGCGCTCAGCGTCGTGATCCAGTCGCGCGGGGCCTGGGTGGCCGCCACGTGGGACTGGAACTCGCGGCCGCCGATCGAGACACACGCGGACGACAAGGTCTGGGACTGGCGGGCGCCCCAGTTCGCTGCGCGAGGCCCGACGAGCGCGCCCCGCTAGAACCGCCTCCTCCGGCCACGACCGATCCATGCGAGCGTGGCCAGGACCAGCACGACCAGGGATACCATCTCCGGCTCGGGGGCTTGCGCGGTCGCCCGGCCGGTTCCTGACAGCGACCCGACGATGATCGGGGTGCTCGGGTCCGGACCGCTGGCCTTGAACGAGAACGTCAGCGAAAACCCGTCGCCCCCGGGCTTGAGGCTGAACGAGCTCAGGCCGAAGTTACGGGCCTCTCCCACCTCCGGAACGCTGAAGCGTCCCCCGCCCCACGACGGCTCCACGACGGGGCCCCCGAAGCCCGCGCCGAACGTCAGGTCGTAGACGCGCGATCCCGGAAATGCGTCGAGCGAGATCGGCGAGATCGTCGACGGGGTCAGCGTGGCGGAACTGGATCCCGAGAACGTGCTGCCGCTCGCGATGACCGCCCAGTCGAAGGTGAACGAGAGTGCTTCGGCCTGCGCTGCCGATGCGAGCACCATGACAATGGTCACGATCACTGACCGCATCGCGACCTCCTCTCGCGACAGGAAGGCAACCGCTGTGCCATGCGTCGCGGTGGATGGACGCGCCCACGATCGGCAAGTTATGGAGGAGGCGGGCCATGGAGTCTGCATCCGTGTTGCCTCGTCATGCAGCGCGAGTGCGAGGCGACGCGGCCGCAGCTCGGCGCCGGCAGGCGGCCTAGAGTCCCCGCCAGTAGCGGCGTCCTTCGAGCCGGACGATGCGGCCGAAGCCCGGCGCCTGGAAATGCCCGGCGGCCACCAGGATCTCCTCGCGCTCCAGGCGTTCCAGGAGCGCGCGGCGGGTCTGGCGCGTCAGCTCGGGATCCATGTCGGCGCGCGACACCCAGTCCGGCTCCTCGATCTGCACCGGGCTGTGCGCAGCGTCACCGAGCACGAGCGCCCGCTCGCCCTGGGACGTGACGAGAATGCTCACGTGACCGGGGGTGTGACCGGGCGTCGGGACCGCGGTCAGCTCGCGCGTGATCGCGTGCTCGCCGCGCATGACCTCGACCAGACCGAGCTGCTCCAGCGGCCAGACGCAGGTCGGTGCGTTCGGAAAGCGTGTCGGCTGCAGATCCGGCTTGTGGCACGCCTCCCAGTCCGTCGCGCTCATCCAGTAGCGCGCCCGCGGGAACGTGGGCACGTAGCGTCCTTCCTGGGCCAGGAGGTTCCAGCCCACGTGATCGCGATGTAGATGTGTCATCACGACCATGTCGACCTCGTCGGGACGCACGCCGTTGGCCTGGAAGTCGCGGAGCAGCTCACCCCACGGAACGTCCGGGGTGTCGGCCGGACGCGGGCCGAGCCCGGTGTCGACGAGGATCGTGCGACCGCCCGAGCGGATGAGATAGGAGCCGAGGTTGAAGCGGACCTTGTGCTCGTCGGTCAACGCGGCCTCGTATGGGTCCCACCGCTCCTCGGGAATGGTCGGGAAGAAGTTGCAGAGGTCGAACTCCAGCATTCCGTCCGACAGGGCCATGATCTCCACGTTGCCGACCCGGACGATATGATTGGCCATGGCGAACTCGTCTCGACTGTATCATCGACCGCCAGCACACGGAGGGACGGCATGCTGAGTCGCGAGGACAACGAGCTGCTCTGTCGGATCGGGCCCGGCACGCCCATGGGCGACGTCATGCGCCAGTACTGGGTGCCGGCCGCGCTGTCGAGTGAGCTGCCCGAGCCCGACGGCCCACCGCTGCGAGTGCGCTTGCTCGGCGAGAACCTGATCGCCTTCCGGGCGTCCTCGGGCGCCGTCGGTCTCCTCCAGAGCCAGTGCCCGCACCGCGGCGCGAGCCTCTTCTACGGCCGGAACGAGGGCGAGGGGCTGCGCTGCGTGTACCACGGCTGGAAGTTCGACGTGACCGGCCGGTGCGTCGACATGCCGAACGAGCCCACCGAGCGCACCTTCAAGGGCACGACGCGCGCCGTCGCCTATCGGTGTGTCGAGCGCGGCGGCCTCGTGTGGGCCTACCTCGGGCCGCGGCCGACGCCGCCGCCCCTGCCCGCCCTCGAGCCGCTGGCCGCCGGCTGCACGCTGCAGATCTATCAGCGGCAGTGCAACTGGGTGCAGGCGCTGGAGGGCGACATCGATACCTGTCACACCGTGTTCCTGCACCTCGGCGCCGTCGACGCCGAAGAGGTCCCGCCGGGAACGTGGGCGCGCCACGCGCTGGCGGATCGGGCGCCGCGCTACGCGGTGGCCGACACCGAAGCGGGCGTCATGTACGGGGCGTATCGTTCCGCCGAGGCCGACACCGACTATTGGCGGATCGCCCAGTTCCTGTTTCCGTTCTACGCGATGGTGCCCACGGGCGTGCTGGGCCTCGAGGTGCGCGTGCGTGCCTGGGTGCCGATGGACGACGATCACACGCTGGCGCTGACGATCAGCCGCGGCGCGCCGCAGGGCAATCGCCACGCGGGCCGCCAGACGGTGACGCCGCCGGACCTTCTGCCGAACACCACCGACTGGTACGGCCGCTTCCGGTGCGTGGCGGGCGCCGCCAACGATTACCTGATCGACCGCAAGGCCCAGAAGACCACGAGCTACACCGGCATCGACAGCATCTTCCTGCAGGACCAGGCCGTCACCGAGAGCATGGGCCCGATCTACGACCGCACCCAGGAGCATCTCGGCAGCAGCGACGCGATGATCATCCGGACCCGCAAGCGGTTGCTCGACGCGGCCCGGGCGCTGCGCGATCGAGGGCAGGCCCCGCCCGGCGTCGACGCGCCCGCCGCCTATGCCGTGCGGTCGGGCGGCGTGATCCTGCCGCGCGGCGCCGACTGGATCGAGGCCACGCGTGAGCTTCGCAAGGCCGGCGTCGACCATCCCGGTCTCACGCGCTCGGTGCTGGGAGGGCTGCCGGCGGTCTAGCGCTCGGGTTTGGTCCCCACGTACTCGCTCAGCATGCCGGCGAGGACGTGACGCTCGACGTCGATGAAGCCGCTGCACCCGAGGACGCCGAGGATCGTCTCCGGCGGCACGCACTGCGCGATCGTGTCCCAGTAGTAGCGCACGAGCAGCGCGGCGTCGGCGCTGCCGGTGCTCAGGCGCGTGACCGCCGGCAAGATCCGCTGGACGTAGAGCCGCAGGAGCTGCCGGCCCACGGGTGAGCGCGGCCGGGAGATCTCGAGGATCAGCAATCGCCCGCCCGGCTTCAGCACGCGCAGGCACTCGCGGAACGTCACCTCCAGATCGGCCACGTGGCGCAGGGCGTAACCGATGCTGAGCATGTCGAAGCGATCGGCTGGGAACGGCAGCGCCTCCGCCCGGCCCTGCACGAGCGGGATGGCGAGGGTCTTTCGCGCCTCGCGCAGCATGCCCGCGCTTGGATCGAGGCCGATGACGGCACCCCGGCCGGCGAGCGTGCCCAGGGCCGACCGGGCGACGAGCCCGGTGCCGGTCGCCACGTCGAGCAGACGCATCCCCGCTCGCAATCCCGCCCGTTGCAGAACGCGCTCGCGATGCCACCGGCCGGATCCGAGCGAGCCGAGCGCGCACACCCGGTCGTAGTGGCGGGCCGCGCTGTCGAAGAGCGTGGTGACGAATGACTGCCGCTCGTCGCCGCGGCGGTAGTAGGTGCGCAGCACAGGATGCGGTTCAGTCGCCACTGCACACCTCGACGACCCCGCTAGCGCTCCCGCGCCCGGCGGCGGTGCAGGAAGCGGAAGAAGTCCCGGCCCTCGCGCAGGCGCCGGCGGCCGAGCGCGGGATCGCGCACCATCTCGCCGACCATCGCGAAGATCTTCCGAGGGCGGAAGTAGAAGCGACGGTAGAACGTCTCGACGGACTCGAAGATCTCCGTGCGCGGCAGCCCCGGATACCCGAGCGCGCTCGTCTGTACGCCGTCGCCGTCGACCAGGCCGTCCTCGGTGAGCCATCCGCGCTCGAGCGCCTCGCGGTGCAGCGCCGTGCCCGGGTAGGGCGCGGCCAGCGAGACCTGGATCGTGTCCGGATCGATCTCTCGCGCGAACCGGACCGTCTCCTCGATCGTCTCCCGCGTCTCGCCGGGCAGGCCCATGATGAAGGTGCCGTGGATCTTGATGCCGAGCGCTTTGGCGTCGCGCGTGAACCGGCGCGCGACGTCCAGGCGGATGCCCTTCTTGATGCCGTTGAGGATCGCCTGGTTGCCGGACTCGTACCCGACCAGCAGCAGCCGCAGCCCGTGATCGCGCAGGACCTTCAGCGTCTCGTAGGGCACGTTCGCCTTGGCGTTGCACGACCAGGTCACGCCGAGCCGCCCCAGGCCGCGGGCGATGGCCTCGGCGCGAGGCAGATCGTCGGTGAACGTGTCGTCGTCGAAGAAGTACTCGCGGACCTGCGGGAAGTAGCGCATGGCCTGGGCGATCTCGGCGACGACGTGGTCGACGCTGCGGGTGCGGTAACGCTGGCCGCCGACGGTCTGAGGCCAGAGACAGAAGGTGCATTTCGACCGACAGCCCCGTCCCGTGTACAGCGACACGTACGGATGGAGCAGATACCCGATGAAGTACTGCTCGACCACCAGGTCGCGCCGGTAGACGTCGACCACGAAGGGCAGGCGGTCCATGTCCTCGAGCGGCGGGCGCTCGGGCGTCCGTCGCACGTGGCCGTTCACGCGGTAGCTGAGCCCAGCGACGGAGGCCAGATCGCGACCGCGCGCGATCTCCTCGATGGTGAAGTCGAACTCGCTGCCCGCCACGAAGTCGATGGCGCGCGAGGCGCCGAGCGCGGCCTCGCGGTGCACGGCGACGTGCGCGCCCACGAAGCCGATGCGCAGCGCGGGATTGGCGCTCTTCAGCGCCTCCGCCACGCGGACGTCGTGAGCGAAGGAGGGCGTGCTCGTGTGCAGCACCGCGAGCTCGTAGTCACGGGCCAGCGGCACCACGTCGTCGAGGCCGAGCCCGGCCGGCGGCGCGTCGACGAGCCGGCTGCCCGGCACGAGCGCGGCCGGCTGGGCGAGCCACGTCGGGTACCAGAACGAGCGGATCTCCCGCCGCGCCTGATAGCGCGAGCCGGCGCCGCCGTCGAACCCCTCGAACGACGGCGGATGCAGGAACAGCGTGCGGGCATATGTCGTCATGGGCGCCTCACGTCCGCGACACGAGGACGACACCGACCACGATGAAGGCGATGCCCGCCCAGCGCACCACCGTGACGCCCTCGCCCAGCAGCCACTGGGCGAGCAGCGCGACGACGATGTAATCGAGCGCGGTCAGCGGCAGCACCTGGCTCACGTCCGCGCGCGAGAGCAGCGTGAGATACATCGCGAAGAACGACGCCTGCAGGGCGACGCCGAGGAGAAGCCACGGGTTCGACACCGCGCGGAGGATCATGCCGCCCAGCCGGCCCGACGGCGCTTCGGTGAGATCGCCGATCGGCCGCATGCCCTTGGCGAGCAGGACGTGTCCCGTCCCGCCGAGGACGACGGCGACCAGCACGACGAGGAACGTCTTCAGCATGCGCGCGCGGCCTCGCGATCACGATCCGTCACCGTCGTCGCAGCCGGCCGTGCTCCAGCGCGTACACGGCATCCGCGCCGGCGATCACGTCGGGCCGGTGCGTCACCACCACGACCGCGCCGCCGGCCTGCGCCCGCTCGCGCAGAGCTTGCAGGATCAGCGCGCCGTTGACGTCGTCGAGGTTGCCCGTCGGCTCGTCGGCCAGCAGCAACGGGGGATCGTTGAAGAGCGCCCGGCAGAAGGCGACGCGCTGCTGCTCGCCACCCGACAGCTCCCGCGGATAGTGCGCCGCCCGCTGGGCCACGCCGAACTGCTCGAGCAGCATCAGCGCCCGGCGCCGACCGTCCGTCCGCGCGCGGCCGACGTAGCGCCCGGCCAGCAGCACGTTGTCCACGGCCGTGAGCGACGGGAGCAGGAGGAAGGCCTGGAAGACGAAGCCCACGGAGCGCCCGCGGTAGCGGCTCTTGTCCCGGCGCGACAGCGTGCTCACGGGCACGTCCCCGTACCACACCGTTCCGGCGTCGGCGTCCTCCAGCAGGCCGAGCACGTTGAGCAGCGTGCTCTTGCCCGAGCCCGACGCCCCGGCGATCACCGTCAACGCGCCCGCCTCCGCGCTGACGTCGACGCCGGACAGGACGGGCACGGGCGTCGCCGACCCGCGGTACGTCTTGACGATGCCTTCGGCGCGCAGCATGCGAGGGTGTCATCCGCCGCGCCGGATGGCCTCGGCGGGCGACAGACGCACCACGCGGAGCGTGGCGTACGCCGCGGATGCCGCGCCGAGCAGGATCGAGAACGCGAGCGCGCCCCCCAGGAGCCGGCCGGAGAAGAAGAACAGCTGCTGGCCCGTCCGGCTCGCCCACGCGTCGATGCCGAATCCGATCAGCAGCGCGATGGCGATCCCGACGAGACCGCCGGAGAGCGTCACGCCGAGCGCCTCGCCGAGCACCTCCCGCCCGAGCTGCAGATCGCCGGCGCCTAGCGCGCGCTTCACGCCGAAGTCGCGGATGCGCTCGAACACGGCGGCGGCGACGGTGTTGGCCAGCGAGAGCCCGCCGATCAGGAGCCCCAGGGCGGCGATCCCGCTGGTGAGCGCCGCAAAGAATGCCGTCGACGAGCGGAGAAGCCTCGAGAGCTCGCTGGGGATCTGGACGTTCACCGCGGGCACGCGCTCGCGGATGCGCAGCGCGACCGCGTCCGGGTCCTCGCCCTCCCGCCAGCCCACGGCGGCGCCGGTGTTGAGGTCGGCGGCGGTCAGCGCGGCCGCGCCGGAGGCGAGCAGCGTCCGCAGCATGTTGTCCTTCGCGACCCACTGCTCGCGCGCATCGACGATCGATACGATGACGAAGCGATCCGGCGCCGTCAGCATCCGCTCGAGGAGGCCCACGACCTCGTAGCTCTCTCCCTCGAGCGTGAGGCGCTTGCCCACGTCGACGTCATGAGAGGCGGCGAACGAGGCGCCCACGACGGCGACGCGGCGATCGCCCTCGCGCAGGAACCGACCGGTGCGGACGGGCAGCGTCCGGTAGGCGCGGTTCGGCGACGGCACGGACAGGTCCATCCCGAGCAGCAGCTCCTGGGTGAGCGTCATGAACTGGGACGTCGTCGGGTTGAGGGGCAGCATCACCTGCGCCTGCACCCCGTCGACGCCGGGCACGGCGGCAATGGCACGCAGCGTGGCCGCCGGCAGCAGGCCCCCCGCGGTGAAGCCCGCGCCCATGCCCATGCCGCGGCCGGCCGCCGAGATCTGGCCGAGCACGAACCGGTCGCCGCCTTCGATGAACCGGACGATGCGCTCGCTCATCGCCCCCAGCGCGACCAGGCCGGCCACGCCGACGGCGATCCCCACGACGGTGAACAGGTAGCCCCGGAGCGTACGGAGGAGCGTCACCATTCCAGGCGCGATCCGACGGGCCGGCCCGCTCGTCGGCGCACCCAGACGTTGACGCGCGCGAGGGCGAACAGGATGGACAGCGACAGGCGGGTGCGCCACGGCATACGGTTGAAGAAGCCGCCGGCCAGCACGCCGAGCACGGCGTCGAGCGCTCCGAAGCGGTCCGAGGGGCTCAGGAACAGCTCCATGAACGCCGGCTCGTAGTACTTGTGGATCATCCGGAAGAACGGCGCCATGCCCCGGCGGACGCCGCGCTCGTAGGACGCGAAGCGGGCTTTCTCGAAGCGCTGCTCCCGGAACGCCCGCTCGATGTGCTGAGCGGCCAGCTCGGCCGACTGCATGGAGATGAACACACCGCCCGAGAAGATCGGGTCGATGAAGCCGAGCGTGTCGCCCACGCAGAGGAAGCGATCGCCGGCGATGGGATCGTTCACGTAGGAGAAGTTGGCGACGGGATGGACGGGCGTGACCCGCTCGGCCCCGGCCAGCCGCTCCGCCACGCCGCGGCAGCGCTGGATCATCTCCGTGTACAGCTCCTCGACGCTCGACTCGCGGCCCCGCACGGTGCGCGCGTGCAGCACGCAGCCGACGCTGGTGACGTCGCCGGCGAACGGGATGTACCAGAACCAGCCGTCCTCGAAGATGTAGATCCGGATGTTGCCCTCCTCGCGTCCGGGTGCGCGGAGGGCGCCACGGAAGTGGGCGAAGAGCGCGACCTTGCCGAGGTTGGGGATCCGGCGGCGGCGGCCCACGCGGGAGGCGAGGAAGCTCTCGCGGCCGCTGGCGTCGACGAGGAACGCGGCGCGCGTCGTGATCACGGCGTCGTCCTGGCGCGCGGTGAGGGTCACCCCGGCATCGTCGAAGACCACGGACTCCACCGTGGCCGGCTGGTGCACCTGCACGCCCTGCTTGCGTGCGTGGTCGAGGAGGATCGCGTCGAACTCCGCGCGCGGGACCTCGTAGGCGTGCGGGGGCCACGGCTTGCCCTCGGCGAAGTAGAACGTGTGCCCGAGCCCGGACTCCTGGTCGTGAAACGACGCGCCGTACTTCACCTGGAAGCCGGCGGCGGCGACGGCGTCGCGGGCGCCGAGACGACCGAGCAGCGGCAGCATCGCGGGCAGCAGCGACTCGCCGACCCGCATCCGCGGGAACGGCTCGCGCTCGAAGAGCGCCACGCGCAACCCGGCGCGGGCCAGGAACCCGGCCGTCGTCGATCCGCCGGGGCCGCCGCCGACCACGGCGACGTCGTAGGTGCAAGCCGATGTCGTCATCGCAAGGCGGGCGCCTTTCCCCCGCCGGGGCCCGAGAGCACCGTGGGAGGGACGGTCAGGGTGTGCGGCTCGTCCGTGGCCGGCACGCGGGGCTGATCGCCGTCGAGCGACGCCAGGCGCGACTGCGAGAACCATCGCGCCACGATTGGTGTCACGAGATCGGGCGCCGCGCGGCCGCTCAGGCGACCGGCGGCGTCCAGAACCGACTGGCAGAGGCCGACGCCCAGCACGACCGGCGCGAGCGGCGCGCTGGCCGCGGCCGCCGCCGCGCGCCGGCGGCGCGGATGTCGCCACCACCAGAGCAGTCGCGCACCGGCGTGGCGCGCGGCGCCGGTGCCGATGGACATCGCCCACAGCGCCGGCGCGTGCCGGTACACGGACGCCTCGAGCAAGAGCGCCCCGTGTCGCGCGGAGCGTCGCTGATGGCTGAACACCGCGGCCACGGCCGCCACGGCGTCACGCGCCTCGACGAGACACCGCGCGACGGTACGCTCGGCCAGATACGCGCCGATCGACACGCCGTCCACGATGGGCCGGAACCGGCTGCGCCGCGCCGCGCGCGACACCGTCCGCACCGGCACCTCGCGGACGGCCACCCCCCGGCGCGCGGCGGCGACGAGCACCTCCGTCTCGAACACGAAGCCACCACGCCGCGTCGGCAGGTCACGCACGACGTCGAGCGGGTACAACCGGAAGCCGGACTGCGTGTCCTCCACGCGAACGCCGGTCACCCAGTTCATGAAGAAGCCGGCGACGCGGATCGCGTTCAGGCGTCCGCGGACGAGCCCGCCCGCCTGCCCGAGCCGGCTTCCCACGATCACCGCTGCCGGAGCCGTGGCCGCGGCGGCGAGCAGGCGAGCGATGTCCGTAGGATCGTGCTGCCCGTCGCCGTCGACGGTGATCACGGCCGACGCGCCGCGGGTCGCCGCCGCCGCCATCCCCGTCCGGATCGCCTGCCCCTTGCCGAGCCGACGATGGTGACGGATCACCTCGGCGCCGGCGTCCGCCGCGCACGCGGCGGTGTCGTCGGTGGAGCCGTCGTCGACGACGAGCACGGGACCGTAGGCCAGCGCCCGCTCGACGACGCCCGCGATCGTCACGGCCTCGTTGAACACCGGAATGATGGTGATGAGCTTGTGCGGGAGCATCAGTCGGCGTCGCTCGGTGGACCGTCGATGATGAGAGCAACGTGCGTGCCGCCGCGCGCGATACCGTGGACGAGCCCGGGGCCCGGCGCGACGTCGGTCAGGCGCGGCGTGCCGTCCCACGCCGGCTCGACCCACCGCCCCGACCTCGCCGTCCACGCCGCGGCGGCGACCCGGAGCGCGCCGAGCCCCGCATGCTGGCCGAGCAGCGGCGCCAGCGACGCGACGGGCACCTCGCGACCGAGCGCGCGGGAGAGCAGCGCGCGCTCCCACGCATCGCGCGGGCCGTCGCCGCTCGCCGAGCCATACACCCAGCCGATGGCGCTCGCCGCGATCCCCGCCTCGATGAGGGCGGCGCCGATCGCGCGCGACTCGACGACGCGGCCGACGCCGTTCGGGCGGGCGGCCAGACCGCGCCACGCGGCGCCGCGGATCTCGCCGAGCGGGGTCGCGCCGCGCGCTCGCGCGTGATCGACCGCCTCCAGCACGAGCACGGTCGCGCCCTCGCCGCGGCGCTCGGCACCGCCACCGAGATCGCCCAGCACCTCCTCCACGAGCGGGTCACGCTCGTCGACGCCGCCGGCCAGCGCGACCTCCGCGCGGCCCGCCGCGATGGTGCGGCTCGCGCGAGCGACCGCGAGCTCGCCACCCACGGTGCGCACGTTGAGGGTCAGCGACGGCCCGCGCGTCGCCACGGCGATCGTCGTGGCGGACGCCATCGTGTTCATCACGGTGTTGGGAAAGAGCAGGGGCGAGAGGCCCTGGGGGCCTCCACGCAGGTAGCCGTCGGCGAACTCGATCGTGGAGTGCAGATCGCCGAGCTCGGTGCCGAGCACGAACGCGGCGGCCTCGGCATCGCCAAGCCCGGCGTCGTCGAGGGCCAGACGGCCGGCGGCGACGGCCAGTCGACTCACGCGCGAGGTGCGGCGCGTGTCAACGCCGTCGAGGAGCCCGCTGAGCATCGCGTCCTCGACCCGACCGGTGGAGGTTGCAGGCGGTGCGGCGAGGAAGCTCCGGAGCGCGGCCGCGCCACCGGCGAGCCCGGCCGCAACCACGCCGACGCCCGTCACCACGACACGCATCACGCGGCCCGGCGGAAGAGGAGCGTCACGTTCTGGCCGCCGAAGCCGAACGAGTTCGACATCGCCGCCGACAGCGAGGCCTCGCGCGCGGTGCGCGGCACGCAGTCGAACGGCACGTCGGGATCGGGAACGGTCAGATGCACCGTGGGCGGCACGATCTCGTTGGTCAGCGCCAGTACCGTGGCGAGCGCCTCGAGGCTTCCCGCCGCGGCCATGGTGTGACCGATCATCGACTTCGTCGAGCTGACCAGGATGCGGCCCTCGCCGAAGACGGTCCGCAGCGCTTGCGCCTCGATGCGGTCGTTCTGGGGTGTGCCCGTCCCGTGCGCGTTGACGTAGGCGACGTCGGCGGCCTCGGCGCGCGCGCCGGCCAGCGCCGCGCGCATCGCGCGCACCATGCCGTCGCCCGCGGGATGGGGCGCGGTCACGTGAAACGCGTCGGTCGACATCCCATGGCCGGCGAGCTCCGCGTACACGGGGACCCCTCGCGCCCGCGCGGCGTCGCGGTCCTCGAGCACGACGAACGCGGCGCCCTCGCCCAGCGACATGCCGCGCCGCTCGCGGTCGAACGGCCGGCAGGGCTCGGGATCCAGCAGCTTGAGCGCGTTGAACCCCATGAAGCAGACGCGGGTCAGCGCGTCGGCGCCTCCGGCCAGCGCGGTCGTGATCACACCGTCGGCGATGAGCTCGGCGGCCATGGCCAGCGACGCCGCGCCCGAGCTGCACGCGGCGACGACCGTCTCGCGCGGCCCGTCGAGACCGAGCCGCCAGGCGAGCACATCGGCGTGCGACGCCGGCAACGTCGCGCGGGCGGCCACGGGATGCGCCGGCTCACCGCGCCGGCGCGCCCAGTACCACCGCTCGACCTCGAGCATCCCGCCGCCCACGCCGCCCACGATGACCGCGGTGTCACGACGCTCGGCGGCGCCGAGCCCCGCGTCGTCCAGCGCCTCCCGCGCAGCGGCGAGCGCGAGCCGATCGGCGCGCGCGCGGCGCGGCGAGCCGCCGATGGCTTCAGGCACCTCGGCCGCGATCCGCGACCGGAAACCGTCGGTGTCGATGAGCGTGATCGGACGGATGGCACAGGCGCCGACGCTGATCCCTTGCCAGAAGGCCTTCACCCCGGCGCCGAAGGGACTGATCGCTCCGAGGCCCGTGACGACGACGGCTCGCCGGCGCGGCATGCTCACGAGGTCGTCGCGCGCTCCGCGACGAAGCGGCAGAGGGTGGCCATGGACGCGAAGTGCGGTGCCAGATCCTGTGACTCGTCCATGACGATCCCGAAACGCTCCTCGATGGCGATACCCAGCTCGATGAAGTCCAGGGAGTCGAGGCCGATCGAGCCGTCGACGCCCTTGGGAAGCGGCGTGTCGAGGCTGACCGCGGCGACGCGGTCCGGCTCGAACTTGAGACGGCTGACGAGCAGGCCCGTCAGCTCATCCATGATCTCCTTGTCGTCCATCACCGCTGGGCTCCGTTCTTTGATTGAAGATGCGGGGCTAGCCACGGCCCCAAGGCGCTTTTTGATTGGACATCGGGGCCTAGCCGCGGGCCCCCCAAGCCCCTTTTTGATTGGACATGGGGGGCCTAGCCGCGGGCCCCCCAAGCCCCCCGATGTTTTATCAATCGCCGTTCATCAACTGCGTGTCCAGTTCGCCGACAGCTGACGGTCCCGCCACCGGCCGGTGACGCCTAGACGATCATCGCCCGATTCGAGGCCGAGCGCCAACGCGATTAACGGCTCGCAGGCCAGCGTCTCGCCGGCGCGCCGCCGGGCGGCCGCCGAAAGATCCGCACGCCCGGTCGCCCGCGCGAGGGTGAGAGCGCCGTCGCCCGGCGTCAGCAGTGCGCAAGCGGCCGACTCGACGAGCGGACGCTCGAGCAGCCACCGGGCCCGGGCATGGAGGTCCTCGCACTCGCGGAACGTCTCCACGGCGAGCACGAGGGCGCGCGCGCACTCCCCGCGCTCGAGCAATCCAGCCGCGTGAGCCAGGGCCTCGAGTGTCGTGGTGGCGCCGCCGACGAAGATCACGTAGGCGCCGGTGAGGCCGAACTCGATGGTGACCTCGGCGGGCACCGCGCTCGGCGCCGTGTACGGAAAGTGGAGCGCGCTGCCCCCGGCCGCCGCCTCGATGAACGCGCGGTTCGAGGCGCCGTACGCGGCGGCCGTCACGTAGACCAGCGCGGTGTCCGGTCCCGCGATGTCCTCGCGCGCGAGTCCGGCCGCCTCGAGCATCGCCTGCACGGCGGCGACGCCCAGCAAGCACTCGCGCGTGGCCCGGCGAAAGCGCGGGCCGGGAAGGGCGGGCCGGTCGATGGCAATCGTCGACCGGTCGCCCGCGGCCCGCGCGGCCTCGGCGGGCAACGCCGCGAGCCCGTCGCCCCACCCGGTGATCACGCCGACCGCCCGGAGCGTGCTCCCGCGTGTGGCGGCGGCCGTCACGCCGGGCCTCCGTCGAGGACCAGCGCGGCGTTGCAGCCGCCGAAGCCGAGAGAGGTGCTGAGGCTCACGCGCGGGCGCATCGCCCGGGGCCGCAGCGGCACGTAGTCGAGGTCGCACTCCGGATCCGGCTCCTCGAACCCGAGGGTCGGCGGGACGAGGCCGTCACGCGAGGCGAGCAGGCACATGATGGCCTCCAGCGTGGCCGCCGCGCCCATCGTGTGTCCGAGACCCGCCTTGATGGAGTTGACGGGAACCGCGCCCGCGCGCGCGCCGAGCGCCGCCTTGAGCACCGCGGTCTCGATCCGGTCGTTGAGCGGCGTCGCCGTGCCGTGGGCGCTGACCAGATCCACGTCGGCGGGATCGATCGCCGCCTGCGCGAGCGCGCCCCGGACCGCGGTCAGGAGCCCCCGTCCTTCCGGGTGCGGCGCCGCGATGTGCGCGCCGTCGCTGGTGCTCGCGTGGCCGAGGAGGCGTCCGAGTCGCGGCCCTCGCGCGTCCGCCTCGCGCGCCATGAGGACGAGGGCGGCGCTCTCGCCGAGCAGCAGGCCGCTTCGACGGCGGTCGAACGGCCGCACGCGCTCACGCGTCAGCGAGCGGAGCGCGTCGAAGCCGCGCATCACGAAGCGACACAGGATGTCGAATCCCCCGGCGACCACGAGATCCGCGCGATCGGCGCGGAGCAGGTCGGCTCCCACGCCGAGCGCGGTGGCTCCCGAGGCGCAGGCGGTGGAGACGGTCAAGAGCGGCCCGCGAGCGCCGAGCCGACGCGCGAGCGCGCGACCCGGGCTGTCGTAGAGCGCCGCGCCGGCCCGGCGCGGCCGGCCGTCCTTGTCGAGCGCGCGCTCGAGCTCCTCGACGCCGCCGAGCGCGGTGCCGACGACGACCGCGAGACGGGCCGGCTCGGCGTCGATGCGGCCGCGGCGCCGCAAATCGTCCGCCGCGGCGAGCAGGAGCTGAGAGGCGCGGCAGTCGATGCGCCCGCCGCCGTCGATCGCCGGCACGCGCTTGATCTCGCCCCCGCATCCCACGCGCAGGTCGTCGACGCGGAAGCGCTCGATGGCGGAGATGCCGTCGCGACCCTCGACGAGGGCCGACCAGAACGTGTCGAGATCGGTCCCGATCGGCGTGACGGCGCCCGCCGCGAGGATGGCGACGGGATCGGCGCCGCGGGCGCGGCCTCGCACGGTCATAGGAGCGCCGAGTAATACATCCTGAAGACCCGAATCGCACCGGGGCGTGTCTCGTAGACGCGTGTGGCCCAGAAGCCGCGGCTGTCGTCGAACGTGATGGTCCCCGGCCCCTCGGGCTCGTTGGGATCCCAGACGGTGAGCTCGGTGGCGGTACCGTTCGGGCGCGCGACGAAGGCGATCACGGTGTGATTCAGCTCCGGGATCGGCCAGTTGGTGACGAGCAGCTGGACGAGCCGTCCGGCGGCCAGCTCGCGCTCGATCTCCGCGAGGACATGCGCCTGGTGCGCGCGGCTCACCGGCAATCCGACGCGCCAGTTCGTCCAGTGCAGCCACGTCCACAGTCGGCCGCCCAGGCCTTCCTTGACGGCCGCCTCCTCGGCCCGCGAGAACTCACGCAGGTTCGCGTAGCCGGGAATGACGACGCGATCGTCGGCCGGCAGCGCGGGCTTCCACGCCGATCGCGCGACCACGCGGCGGACGCGCTCGACGTACCCGGGGTGGTCGAGCCGTGGCGCCGTCGGGTCGAAGCGCGCGAACTGGAAGAACTGCCGCGCGCCGCGGGCCAGGACGAAGCAGTAGTGCGCGTAGAGGTCGTCGCGATCGGGATGCTTGGCGGCGATGTCGTTCCGGAAGGCGAAGGTGTCGCGCTCGATGGAGAAGCCCGGCACGCTGAGCGGCGCGTCGATCCGCTTGAGGGGCCGTGCCGGAGCCGACGCGCACGCGGACGCCAACGTCAGGACCATTGCGGCGACGACGAGCCGGCTGAAGACGCGTTGCGGGACCGCCGATCGAGAACGGGCGATGAGCGTCAACGTTCCCTAAGCTTAAAGCCTCGGCCGTGGTCGTCAAGGCCCGTGCTATCCTCCCCGGGCCTGGCCCGCATGCCCGACGCGATCACCGCACTCTACCGGGTCTTCTACGACGGCGTGCTGAGCCGCCTGCCCGAGCCGCGCGCGGTGGCCGTCGGCCAGGCGCTACTGCGAGCCTTGCCCGTCGACCGCGTCAAGCGCTTCCGCGTCGAGCATCCTCGGCTCGAGACCTCCCTCGGCGGCGTCCGCATGCCGAACCCGCTGATCTTCGCCGCGATGTACTACGACACGCGCATCCTGTCGCGCCTCATGGGTCTCGGGTTCGGTGCGGTGACCGCGAAGACGATCACTCGCGAGCCTCGTCCCGGCCATCCGCAGCCGAACCTGGTCCGGGTGCGCACGGCGGCCGGCCCCGGGCTCGTGAACTGCAACGGCTTCCAGAATCCCGGCGTCGAGCGCTTCCGCCGTGACGTTGCCACGCTGGTCCATCGCGTGCCCCTGATCGTCAGCGTGGCGGGAGAGTCGGGCGACGATTATCTGGCCCTCGCCGAGACGCTGGCGCCCTACGGCGACCTCGTGGAGTTCAACATCTCCTCGCCGAACACGAAGCTCGTCTATGCGTGGAGCACGCGCCCGGCCGAGCTCACAGCGCTCCTGCGTGCGGCCGGCCGCGCCGTGCCCAAGCCGCTCATCGTGAAGCTGTCGCCCGACTTCGCCGACGTCAACGAGGCCGAGATCATCCCGGCCGCGCTCGAGGCCGGCGTGCGCATCATCAACTACGGCAACACGCGTCGGGTCGACGAGCCGCGCCTGTCGCAAGGCACGGGTGGCCTGTCGGGGCCGGAGATCTTTGCGGCGACCCTCGCCAACCTCCGGCGCACGCGCGCGCGGTTCGGCGACACGCTCGAGATCATCGCGACGGGCGGAGTCGACGCGCCGGACAAGGCCGTCGCACTCCTGCGCGAGGGCGCGACGGCGATCGGATGCTTCACGGGGTTCATCACGCGAGGTCCCACGCTGGCCCGCCGCATTCTCGAAGCCGTCCTCGCGATGCGGACGCGCTGACGCGCCCGAACAATGCACACCGTTGTCCACATGTCCACCGCTGTCCACAAGAGCAAGAATCGTACGGTGCGGCGGCCCTTGGCGAGCCGACCCCCGAAAAGTGACGGTCTGTTCGTCCACCGACAACGGAGTAGGAAAAAAATTGACGATCGGCGCGGCGCTGTCTCTTCATGGATACGGAGACGCGCATCTGACGCGGTGAAACGAAGCCTTGACACTCCGATCACGCCGCTCGTAATTTGTGCGCGCTGATGTTGTACCGCAGAATTTGCACCGCGCGACGCCGCCGCAGTTGACTGACCGAGACGCTGAGGGGATGACGATCGATGGACGCCAGCCGAAAACCACTCGCGAAGGTTGAAGGTCGACGAAAAATGCGCATGAGCGGCGTGACCGTCGCGTGGCGGGGCACGCCCGATCTCGACGATTGGGTGGCCTACATCGTCAACGGGACGCGCTCGAAGAAGCTCATCCTCGCGGACCACGCGTCGGAGCGGAAGGTCAAGACGCTCATGTCGCGGCTGCAGACGCTCTCCCGCAAGGAGATCGAGAAGCTCGCGAAGGGGTAGCGGTCACAGAATCCCCCGCTGGGCGAAGCTGACGAAGCGCCCGCGCCCGATCACGACGTGGTCGTGGATGCGGAGATCGAGCAGGCGGGCGCAGTCCGCGAGCTGGCGCGTCAACCGGATGTCCTCCCGGCTCGGCGCAGGATCGCCGCTCGGGTGGTTGTGCAGGAGGATGACCGAGGCGGCGGACTCCAGGATCGCCGGCTTGAACACCTCGCGCGGGTGGACGAGGCTCGCCGACAGTGTGCCCTCCGAGATGACGCGGTCGCGCAGCAGACCGTTCTGGGCGTCGAGCAACGCGATGCGGAAGACCTCCCGCTTCAGATCCTCCATCAGGGAGCCGTACGCGGCATAGACCTCCTCCGGCCCCGACAGCACGAGGCGCTGCCCGGGCGTGCGCGCCCGGAGCCGCCGCGTCAGCTCGAACGTCGCGGCCAGCCGCGCCGCTTTGACCGGCCCGATGCCGGCCACGCCGGCGAGCTCGGTGACCTCCCGCGACGCGACCTCCGCCAGCGAGCCGTACGTCGCGAGCACCTCGCGCGCAACGTCGATGGCGCTGCGGCCGCGCGTGCCGGAGCCGAGTTGGAGCGCCAGCAGCTCGGAGTCGGCGAGCGCGCCCGGCCCGTTCCAGTAGAGCCGCTCCCGCGGCCGCTCGCCTTCGGGCCAGCGCTCGATCATGGCTCTGTCTACGCCGGCGCGCGAGCGGCCGTCAATGCGTCGGATCCAATACGCTTCCCGTCAGGCGGGACGACGGATCGTGATCGTCCGGGGATCGTCGCCCAGGCCGTCGAGGTGGACGCGGACCGTGCGGGCGGGAAGCAGGGACGCGACGCGATCGGCCCACTCGATGATCGTCACGCCGTCGCCGTCGATGAGCTCGAGCAGCCCGATGTCCACCATCTCGTCCGGGCCCCTGACGCGATAGGCGTCGACGTGGTGGACGGCGAGGCGACCGCGGTACTCGTTGACGAGGACGAACGTCGGGCTGGTCGCGCGACCGGTCACCCCGAGGCCGCGCACGAGGCCCTGCACGAAGCACGTCTTGCCCGCGCCGAGCTCACCGGTTAGCCCGACCACCGCGCTCGGACCCAGATCGCGCGCGAGCTCCTCGGCGATCCGCTGCGTCTGGTCGGGCCCGGCGCTCGCGAGCGTTTCGACCGCCGAGCGCGGTTCAGCCACGGAGCGCGGCGAACGCGTCCGGCAGCGAGTCGATGAGATCACCGGCGACGAGCGACTCCTCGCCGACCCGCGCGGCGGCCAGATCACCGGCGAGACCATGCAGGTACACGGCGGCCACGACCGCGTCGGTCGTGGGCAGCGCACGCGCGAGCAAGGCGCCGAGGATGCCGGTCAGCGCGTCGCCCGTGCCGCCGCTCGCCATGCCCGGATTGCCCGTCGGGTTCAGGAACACACGACCGTCGGGGGCGGCCACGACCGTCGACGCCCCCTTGAGCGCGACGTGGACGCCGTACGTCGTCGCGACCTGGCGCGCGGTGGCGATGCGATCACGCTGGACGTCCGCGACCGTGATCCCCAGCATCCGCGCCATTTCGCCGGGGTGAGGCGTGAGGCAGCGGGGTGCGGCGGCGCCGCGCAGCAGATCGAGGCGACCGGCGAGCGCGGTCAGCGCATCGGCGTCCAGCACCAGCGGCCGATCGAGCGTGTGAGCGAGCGCCCGAGCCAGCTCCTGGGTGTCCGCGTCCAGGCCGAGGCCAGGACCGACGGCCACGGCGTCGCGCGCGGCCGCGAGCTCGAGGATACGCTCGCGCGCACGCAGCGCCACGCTGCCCACATCCGTCTCGGCCAGCGGCTCCGTCATCGCTTCGAGCAGGAGCCCAGCGACGATGGGCTGCTGGCTCGCGGCGGTGGCGGCCGTGACGAGCCCCGCGCCAGCGCGCAGCGCCGCTCGCGCGGCGAGCGCGGCGGCGCCAGTCTTGCCCAGCGACCCGCCGACGATCAAGAGGTGACCGTACGTGCCTTTGTGCGCGTCGCGCGGCCGCGGCGGAAACAATGCGGCCACGTCGGCCCGGTCGATGAGCCACACGCGCGCGTCGCGTGCGACCTCGGCGTCGGCGATGCCGATGGGCACGACGCTCACGCGACCGGCGAGATCGACGCCGGGCGGCGTCACGAGGCCGTACTTGAGCCCGGCGAACGTGAACGTCGCGACCGCGCAGACGACCGGCCCGCTCGGGACGCCGCCGTCGGCCGGGAGGCCTGAGGGAATGTCGAGGGCGACCACGGGTCGCCTGCTCGCGTTGATGGCCTCGATCAGCGCCGCGACGAGACCGCTCGGCGCGCCGCGCGCCCCCGTGCCGAGGAGCGCGTCGACGACGACGTCGGTGCCCGCGAGACGCGCCGCCGCCTGCGCGACGTCGTCGATCGCGATGGGCCGCACGCCGACCGCGCGGAGCGCGGCCAGCTTCGACGCGGCGTCCCCGGTGATCTCCTCGGGGCGTGCGGCGAGCAGGACCGTGGGACGCTGGCCGCCGCGCTTGAGCCAGCGGGCCACCACGAAGCCATCGCCGCCGTTGCCGCCCTTGCCGCACACGATGGCGACGCGCGCGCCGCGTCGCGGCGCTCCCAGCGCGGCCAGCATCGCGGTGAGGCCCGCGGCCGCGCCCCGGCCCGCCTGCTCCATGAGCGTGACGCCGGGAATGCCGAGCTCGGCGATCGCCCGACGGTCGAGATTCCGCATCTCGGCCGCCGTGAAGACCGGACGCACCCGGCTACCTCGCGACGGGCAGCGGCAGCGCGATCGCCTGCAGGAGGAAGTCGGACAGGATCAGCGTGTAGAGCTCGCGGCCGTCCCCCCGCGCGATGCGCGGCAGCTCGATGTGCAGTGCGCGCTCGGGCAGCTGCAGGATGCCTTTCCGCTTGGCGCCCGAGGCGGTATAGACGAGCGGATCGGCCGGCTCGACCCGCACGGCGAGCCGCAGCGCGCCGGGC
>Ga0075425_100000583_pt1 | contig 34360 bp, 33 predicted proteins | sample SoiMethybrSBSTD4_FD_75300 | JGI IMG/M metagenome (GOLD analysis project Ga0075425, IMG submission 75300) | Bulk soil microbial communities from a Populus tree surrounding site in Tennessee, USA - Soil MetaG P. TD hybrid SBSTD4 | ecosystem: Environmental > Terrestrial > Soil > Tree plantation... | reverse complement strand
GTGGAAGCGCGGTCGATCAACGGATAAAAGGTACCCCGGGGATAACAGGCTTATCTTGCCCAAGAGTCCACATCGACGGCAAGGTTTGGCACCTCGATGTCGGCTCGTCGCATCCTGGGGCTGAAGAAGGTCCCAAGGGTTGGGCTGTTCGCCCATTAAAGCGGTACGCGAGCTGGGTTTAGAACGTCGCGAGACAGTTCGGTCCCTATCCGTTGCGGGCGTAGGAGACTTGAGAGGAGCTGTCCCCAGTACGAGAGGACCGGGACGGACGCAGCTCTCGTGTGCCAGTTGTTCCGCCAGGAGCACGGCTGGTTGGCGACCTGCGGAATGGATAAGCGCTGAAAGCATCTAAGCGCGAAGCCGTCCTCGAGATGAGGTCTCCCACCGGGACAACCGGGTAAGGCCCCTGGAAGACGACCAGGTAGATAGGCCGGAGGTGTACGCACGGCGACGTGTTCAGCCGACCGGTACTAATCGGCCGAGGGCTTGGGATTCTTCTCCTTGGTGTTCGTGTTCGCTCTGCAGCGCTCGACCAGCGGTTGACATCCGAACGCGCACGTGCGCACCAGATTTCCGGTGGTAAGAGCGGCGGGGAAACACCCGTTCCCATTCCGAACACGGAAGTGAAGACCGCCAGCGCCGATGGTACTTGGGGGGAGACTCCCCGGGAGAGTAGGTCGCCGCCGGATTTGTGTAACGAGCGCCCCCGCTGCACCGGCAACGCGTGCGCGGGGGCGTTCGTCGCGCTCGGGGGACCGCGAAGGGCGCGCCGGTACGCTCGCCGCCGTGCCCCGACCCGACGACCGCAAGCCGCGTCGCCGGCGCAACGATCGTCGCGGCCGTCGAGGCGCGCCCCACTCGACCGACGGCAGCCGGCAGCGGCGGCGACGAGGCCGTGGCGGCGACGTCCGCGACGAGATCGTCGGGCTCGGCGGCGCGAAGGGCCGGCGCTACTACGACCAGCTGATGAAGGCGGCCGACGCCTACTCCCGCGATCACGAGCGCGACGCGCTGCGTCTGCTTCGACCGCTGCGCGACGCGCTGCCCGAGTCCCCGAGCGTCCGCGAGCTCCTCGGCCTCTCGCACTACCGGCTCGGGCACTACCCGGCCGCCACAAAGGAGCTCGAGGCGTTCGTCGAGCTCAGCTCGTCCGTCGAGCAGCACCCGGTGCTAATGGACTGCTATCGGGCGCAGCGACGGTGGCGGAAGGTCGACGCGTGCTGGCGTGAGCTGGCCGCGGCGTCGCCGGGGGCCGACGTCGTCACCGAGGGAAGGATCGTGGCCGCGGGCGCGCTCGCCGACCGGGGGCGCCTCGAGGAGGCGATCTCGCTCCTCACCCGCGCCGACAGGAAGGTCGCCAAGCCCAAGCCGTACCACCTGCGGCTCTGGTACGCCCTGGCAGACCTCGAGGAGCGGGCCGGCAACGTGCCCCGGGCCCGGGCGCTGTTCGATCGGGTCCGTCGTGAGGACGCCGGGTTCGCCGACGTCGCCGAGCGCCTGGCGGGCCTTCGCTGACGGCCCGTGCGCCGGTCCACCCCCCGCGCTAACGTGCCGCCGTCCTGGGTCCGGGCAGATGGGCGGAAAGGCGGAGGGGTGGAGTTCATGAGTCGAGTTCGCGGTGTGCGTGGAATCGTCGCCGGCATGTTCGTGATCGGCGCGGCGACCGTCGGCTTCGCCGCCAGTGCCGTGTCGGCCGGTGCAGGGGTCGACGGGATTCGCTGCGAGCCCCCCGAAGACGGGATCATCGTCCAGCCGGCGCAGGACGGACGAGTGGCAAGTTGCGCGCAGCTCGAGGTGACGAAGGTCGTGACGGGCACGCCGGCGCCGGGGCCGGCGCCGGGGACAACGTTCGACGTCGTGGTGAACTGCGTGCCGGTCGGAGGTGACGGGATGCGTCCCCCGACGGACGGGGTCAGCTCGCAACAGCTGCCGCAAGGCCAGACACCGCCGTTCACGACCACGCTGACCTTCCCCGAAGGTGGTGGGACGCAGAGCGTGTTCATCACCCGATCGGCCGACTGCTCGGTCACCGAGGCGCCACCGCCCGGGTGCACGCTCACGTCCATCGATCCGGTGGTGACGCAGGTCAGGCAGCCGGTCATGTACCCGGTGACGGTCACCAACAACTGCGACCCGCCGGTGGCGGTGCAACCTGCCGCGGCGGTCGTGGAGACGCCGCGCTTCACCGGGTAACCCGAAAAACGCACCCGGCGTAGCTGTCACACCCCGGCGGTACCGTCGGCGAGTCGACTTCCCGCGCTTCCCCCATCCGTTTCGGACCCGAAGGGGGAACGATGGAAGCCGTCAACCTCAGCGTGCTGCGCGGCGCGATCTCGGGACCGCCCGAGATCCGGGCGCTCGAATCCGGTCGCCGCATCGCCACGCTGGCCGTGCGGACCAGCGCCGGCGATGGTCGCAACACGTCGGTGCCCGTCACCGTGTGGGATCCGCCGGCGTGGGTCGAGACGCTCGCAGCCGACGACGTGCTCCTCGTCATCGGACGCGTCCGGCGCCGGTTCTTCCGCACCGCGACCGGGGGGAGCGGGGCGCGGACCGACGTCGAAGCCGAGTCCCTGGCTCCGGCGCGGGACCGCCGCCGCCTCGCCGCGCTGCTGCGGCGGGTCGATCGCGAGCTCGACCGCCTCGACGAGACCGAGTGACCGAGGGACGAACACGCGCTCCGTTCCGGAGCATCCACGGGCCGAAAGTATGATGAAGGAAGGGGAGATCCCGACCCCGCCCCGACGAAGTGGCGGAAGCGGAAGAAACGTGACGGCTGAGACAACCTCGACCGGCCGCCCGGAGACGCTGGACCGGGTGGTCATCCGGTTCGCCGGCGACTCCGGCGACGGCATGCAGCTGGCGGGCGACCGATTCACCGACGTCAGCGCCGCCTTCGGCAACGACCTGGCGACGCTCCCCAACTTCCCGGCCGAGATCCGGGCTCCCGCCGGCACCATCGCCGGAGTGTCGTCCTTCCAGGTCCACATCTCCGACCACGACATCGTCACGCCCGGGGACTCGCCGAACGTGCTCGTGGCGATGAACCCGGCCGCGCTCAAGGCGAACCTCCAGGACATGCCTCCCGGCTCGATGCTCCTCCTCAACGAGGACGCCTTCGAGCAGCGGAACCTCGACAAGGCGGGATACGCGGCCAACCCCGTCGAGGACGGGTCGTTGTCGGCCTACCGAATCGTGCAGGTGCCGATGACGTCGATCACGCTCGAGTCGACCAAGGAGCTCGGGGTGAAGCCCCGGGACGCCGAGCGCTCCAAGAACTTCTTCGCCCTCGGCCTGCTGTCGTGGATGTACACGCGGCCGATCGATCCGGTCGTCGAATGGATCGACGAGCGCTTCGGCTCGAAGCCGACGGTGCGCGACGCCAACCTCGCCGCGTTCAAGGCGGGCTACCACTTCGGCGAGACGGCCGAGCTGTTCGACCACCCGTGGGAGGTCCTGCCCGCGCAGCTCCCGGCGGGCCGGTACCGCAACGTGACCGGCAACGTCGCCCTCGCTTACGGGCTGATCGCGGCGTCGCAGAGCAGCAAGCTGCCGATCGTCTACGCGTCGTACCCGATCACGCCGGCGTCCGACATCCTCCACGAGCTCTCCCGGCACAAGAACTTCGGCGTGCGCACCCTCCAGGCCGAGGACGAGATCGGAGCCATCGGCGTCGCGGTCGGCGCCGCCTTCGCCGGGCACCTCGGCGTCACCGCCACGAGCGGACCGGGGATGGACCTCAAGGCCGAGACCATGGGGCTCGCGGTCAGCCTCGAGCTGCCGCTTCTCGTGGTCGACGTGCAGCGGGGCGGCCCGTCCACGGGGCTGCCGACGAAGACCGAGCAGTCCGATCTCCTGCTCGCCATGTACGGGCGTCACGGCGAGGCGCCCATGCCCGTCGTCGCGCCCCGGTCGCCGAGCAACTGCTTCGAGACCGCGTTCGAAGCGGCGCGGATCGCGCTGAAGTACCGCACGCCTGTGATCATCCTCACCGACGGGTACCTCGCCAACGCCGCCGAGCCGTGGTTGCTGCCCGACGTCAACGCGTTGGCCGACATCGGCGTCCCCTTCGCGGACGCGCCCAACCACGACGGGGACTTCTGGCCCTACCTGCGCGACCCGGAGACCCTGGCCCGGCCGTGGGCCATTCCGGGAACGCCGGGACTGATGCACCGCATCGGCGGCCTCGAGAAGGAAGACGGCACCGGCAACGTGAACTACGACCCCGAGAACCACGAGCACATGGTTCGCATCCGCGCCGAGAAGGTGGCGCGTATCGCGTCTGATATTCCCGACGTCGAGGTGGACGACGAAGGGGGCGCAGAGCTGCTCGTGCTCGGGTGGGGGAGCACATGGGGGTCGATCCAGGCGGCGGTGCGGCGGGTGCGCGCCGCCGGCAAGCACGTCGCACACGCGCACCTCGCGCACCTCAACCCGTTCCCGTCGAATCTCGGCGACGTGCTGCGGAACTATCCGAAGATCCTGGTGCCCGAGATGAACCTCGGGCAGCTGTCCCGTCTCGTGCGCGCCGAGTACCTCGTCGACGCCAAGTCGCTGAACACGATTCAGGGCGTCCCGTTCCGGGCGGCGTCGATCGAGGAGAAGATCTTGGAGCTGCTCGATGCCTGACGAAGCCGTGAAGCTGAGCCGCAAGGACTTCCAGTCGGACCAGGAGGTCCGTTGGTGCCCGGGATGCGGTGACTATTCGATCCTCACCGCCGTGCAACTGTTGCTGCCCGAGCTCGACGTGAAGCCCGAGAACCTCGTCTTCGTGTCGGGGATCGGGTGCGCGGCCCGCTTTCCGTACTACATGAACGTCTACGGGCTCCATGGCATCCACGGCCGCGCGCCGGCGATCGCGACCGGCATCGCGCTCGCCCGGCCCGATCTCGACGTCTGGGTGATCACGGGAGACGGCGACGCGCTGTCGATCGGCGGAAATCACCTGATCCATTCGATGCGCCGCAACGTGAACTTCACCATGTTGCTGTTCAACAATCAGATCTACGGGCTCACGAAGGGCCAGTACTCGCCGACGAGCGAAGTGGGCAAGGTCACGAAGTCGACGCCGTTCGGGTCGATCGATCAGCCCTTCAACCCGGTGTCGCTCGCGCTGGGCGCCGAGGCGTCGTTCGTCGCCCGAACCCACGACATGGACCGCAAGCACATGACCGAGACGTTCCGACGGGCGCACGCGCACCGAGGCTCGTCGTTCGTCGAGGTGTACCAGAACTGCAACGTCTTCAACGACGGTGCCTTCGCCGCAGTGACCGCCAAGGAAGCCCGGCCCAACATGCTGATCGACCTGAAGCACGGCGAGCCGATCCGGTTCGGTGCGGACGGGCAGCACGGGGTCCTGCTCAACGCCAGGGGCGAGACCGAAATCGTCGACGTCGCCGACGTCGGCGAGGACCGTCTCCTCGTGCACGACGAACACCGTGACGACCCGTCGCTCGCGTTCGCGCTCTCACGTCTCGCCGACACGCCGACGGTGCCGACGCCGGTCGGAGTCTTCCGTGACGTCGAGCGTCCGATCTACGAGGGAGAGGTGCAGCGGCAGCTGGTCGGCGCCCAGGAGCAGCGCGGCCCCGGCGACCTCGAGGCGCTGATCGGCTCCGGCGCCACGTGGGAGGTCGGCGGCTAACTCGGAGCTCCGCCCTCGTCCAGGCTGCGAAAGACCATCCCCGTGCGCGGCTTCGGGGAGAAGAACGTCGTCTTCTCCGGCATGCGCAGCCCCGCGAACGCCGCGGCCCGGATCTGGGCCACGGTCACCGGGCGCAACAGCACGGCCGCGTCGGCCGTGCCCTTCTCCACCAACGCCGCCACCGCGGCCGCATCGCTCCGGAACGTGACCATCGCGTCTGGCAGCGCCGGTCGCACGGACGTGTCGAAACGGATGGAATCCACGTCGCTCAGCACTTCCGGGGTGTCGGTGACCTTCTGCGTCGGGCGGAGCAACGCGAGCCCGGATCGATCGATGAGGCCGAGTGCGTCCTCGTCGCGCATCCGAGCCCGGAGCTCGACGACTCGATCGGGCGTGTTGGCGCCGGCGTCGAGAACCGTGAACGCGCCGGTCAGCGCGGCTCGCACGTCGATCCCGCCGAGCCCCAGGAGCAGGCGGTGGATGGGGCGAACGGAGAGCTCGTCGTCGGCGAGCTCGGCGGTGAACGCCATGATGCGCTCGGCGCCCGGGTCGTCGAGCCCGGCGGCGAGCCGCTCGTCGCGGTACGCACACGCCGTCTCGAAGCGGTGGTGACCGTCGGCGAGCACCACGGGGGAGGCGGCGACGGCCTCTGATACCGCCGCGACGTCCTTCGGCGTAGTCAGCGGGAAGAGCCGGTGCGTGACGCCGTCGCTGTCCTCGCAGTACGCGATCAGCGGGAGACGATGCGGGACGAGCAGCTTCGAGAGCCCCTCGGTGAGCGAGAGCACCCAGATCGGATCGAGGTTCGCCCGTGTGGCGCGGAGAAGCGAGAGGCGGTCGCTCTTCGCGGTCGTCATCGTCCGCTCGTGGGGGAGCACGCCGACCGCGCCCGGGTCGACGCCGCGAGGCGGGAGCCCGAGAGTGCCGATGACACCATGGGTACGGCGGAACCGCCCGTTCTCGTCCTCGAACAGCATCTCGTAGAGGTAGAAGCGCGCCGGGTCATCGACGAGGAGGGCGCCGGTGCGGTGCCACTCGTCGAAGCAGTCCGCCGCGATCTGGTAACGGTCGCGCCCGTCCTCGCCATCGCGGGGGAGGATCAAGCGGACCGAGTTGCGAGGATCCGTCGACTCGAGGGCCGCCCGGCTGTCGTCGTCGATCACGTCGTAAGGTGGCGCGGCGACCGGCCCGACGTCCGCAGGAGAGGTCTCCTCGCTCAGCGCGTAGCGGATCCCGCGGAAGGGAAGGAACTCGGGCACCGGGCGGTTCGCTTTCGTGACGAGGGCAGGCCGCTCGCCCCTGATTGTCGCATACGGATCGCGAGCGACGGCCGAACGAAGACACCGACCAGCGAGAGACGACGAGAGACATGGAACCGACTGCCTACGACTCATTCCAGGAAGGCTGCCGCCTGCTCGCCAACGAGAGCCCGCACGCGGCGGTCGTGGCCCTCGAGCGGGCGCGGGACCTCGAGCCCGACAAGGGCTCGATTCGCGAGACCCTGGGCCGGGCCTATTTCCGCACCGGCCGGTTCGGGGAGGCGCGGGCGGAGTTCTCGCGGGCGGTCGACATCGATCCTGTCAACGACTACGCGCTGTTCGCGCTCGGGTTGTCGCTGCTACGCGTCGGCGACCGCAACGGTGCGCGCCGGCCGCTGAAGCTCGCAGTGGCCATGCGACCAGAGATGGACGCCTACCGAGACGCGCTGTCCGCCGCCGAGTGACGGCCGACCACCCGGTCGTCTGCTGCGACCTCGACGGTGTCGTGTGGCGCGGCGACGAGCCGATCCCCGGCGCAGCCGCTGCCATCTCGGCCCTGTGCGACGCCGGGGATCGGGTGGTGTTCGTCTCCAACAACTCGAGTCAGCCCGTCGGTGAGGTCGCCGGCAAGCTCGCCGCCGCCGGGGTGCCGGCATCGTCCGGCGACGTGATCACGAGCGCGGTCTCGGCGGCGACCCTGCTGGCGTCGGCCCTCGATCCGGGCTCGCCGGTGCTCGCGTGCGCCGGGCCCGGGGTCGTGGAGGCGCTCGAGGCCGCCGGCCTGCGCCCCGTCACACGCGAACCGGCGGCCGCCGTGGTCGTGGGCTTCCATCGCGACTTCGACTTCGACGAGCTCGACCACGCCTCGGCGGCCGTGCGCAGTGGTGCCCGGTTCATCGCGACCAACCTCGACGCGACCTATCCCGTCCCTGGCGGCATGATCCCCGGGTCGGGAGCGATCGCGGCCGCCGTCGCCACCGCCTCGGGGCGCGCCCCGGAAGTCGCCGGGAAGCCCGAACGTCCGATGGTCGATCTGATCCGAGCGCGGTTCGGATCGTCAGGGCTGGTCGTGGGGGACCGGCCGTCGACCGACGGCGCGCTCGCTGACGCGCTCGGCTGGCCGTTCGCGCTCGTGCTGTCGGGCGTGACGCAGCGCGACGCGCCGCCCGGCGGTGAGTCGATTCCGGAACCCCCGCCGCCGTTCGTCGCCGACGACCTCGCCGCGCTCGTGCCGCAACTGATCGACGCGACGACCGCCGACTGAGCCGCTCGTCACGCGCCGCCAACCGCCTGTCAGCGGCCCCATCCCCACTGCGGCGGCTCGGCTGGTCGCACGCGTTGACGCGGAGGGCCCAACAGCCCCCGCAGTGCGAGCGCGATTCCCGCGCCGGCGACGAACCCGCCCACGTGCGCCACCCACGCCACGCCGGAGTTGGGGTTGAACCCGGTCAGGAACTGCGACCCGAACCAGATCGCCAGCAGGACCGCCGCGGGGAGATAGACGGGCAAGAAGAACAGCAGCGCGATGACCGTCAACACACGCGCGCGCGGCCAGAAGACGAGGTACGCGCCCATCACCCCCGCGATCGCTCCGGACGCGCCGATCACCGGCTGCGTCGAGCCCGGATCGGCGAGGTAGTGCGCAGCCAACGCGGCCACGCCGACCACGAAATAGAAGATCGTGAAGCCGACGTGACCGAGATGGTCTTCGACGTTGTTGCCGAAGATCCACAGGAACAGCATGTTGCCCGCGATGTGCAGGATGGAGCCGTGCAAGAACATGGACGCGAAGACGGCGAACCAGACGTTCTTCTCCGGGAAGACCTCCCTTGAGTCGACTCTCGCCGCCGCGGTGCAGCTGCCGGTGTTGAGCTCCTGCACCGTGGCCGGTTCTCCCTGACGAAGCTCGCACGGGATGGCGGCGTGCTCGAGCGTGAACGCGGTGTCGCGCGAGGTACCGAGACGCGAGTCGACGCCGCTGTGCGGTTGGATGAAGAGGTACACCAAGACGTTCAGGGCGATGATCGCCACCGTGACGAACGGGAACCGCTCGGTGGGGTTGTCGTCGTGCAGCGGGATGACCATGGCGGTCGCACGATATCGGTCCACCGCGAAAGCCCCACGGCGGGTAATCTGCGCGCGCTGTGCGCCGCCGACTCGATGCCGAACTGGTGCGACGCGGTCTCACCGCAAGCCGGCAGCGAGCGCTCGAGGAGATCGGTGCGGGACGTGTGCTCGTCGGCGGGCTGCCGGCTCGATCCGCGGCGCGGCGCGTCGCCGCCGACGAGTCGATCACCGTCAGCGGTGAAGGGCCGAGATTCGTGTCGCGTGGCGGCGAGAAGCTCGCGGCCGCGCTCGACCACTTCGACCTGGACGTCGCCGGGCGGCGCGCGCTCGACGCCGGCGCATCGACAGGCGGCTTCACCGATTGTCTGCTGCAAGCCGGGGCCGCGCACGTCGTGGCGGTCGACGTCGGCCGCGGCCAGCTGGCGTGGTCGCTCCGGACGGACTCTCGGGTGACCGTCCTCGAGCGAACGAACGTGCGCAACCTCACGCCGGACGAGATCGGCGGGCGGGTCGACCTGTGCACGGCCGATGTCTCGTTCATCTCGCTGACGGTGTGCGCGCCCGCGTTGGTGCGATGCGTGACGGCCAACGCCGACCTGGTGCTGCTCGTGAAGCCGCAGTTCGAAGCCGGTCGCCGCGACGTCGGGAAGGGGGGCGTGGTCCGGGACGCCTCTGTGCATCGCTCGGTGCTCCGCCGGGTGCGTGACGGCCTCGCGGCCGAGGGAATCGACGCGGTATCGGCGATGCCGTCACCGCTGCGCGGGGCGGACGGCAACGTCGAATTCTTCTTCCACGCCCGCGCGGACGGCGCCCTGACCCTCGGTGACGACACGTTGGATGCCACGGTCGACCGTGCGCACACCGGGGCGCTGTCATGACGAGCGCTATCCATACCGTCGGGCTGGTCCCGCACCGCGAGCGCACACGCGCCCACGAACTGGCGGCGCAAGCAGCGAAATGGCTGTCCGACCACGGTGTGTCCGTGCGCGTTCCGGAGGACGACGCCGGCCCGTGCGGCCTCGAACACCTGGCGTGCCCACAGTCCCAGTTCGCGACGGGCCTCGACGTCGTCATCTCGCTCGGCGGCGACGGCACCATGCTGCGTACGGTCGACATGGTCTACGAAGCCGGCGTACCGGTGCTCGGCGTCAACGTCGGCGACCTCGGCTACCTCGCCGAGGTGGATCCCGAGCCCGAAGCGATCGACCGTGCACTCGAGAAGTTGCTGGCAGGGGATTACGACGTCGCCGAGCGCACAGTGCTCCAGGTCGACGTGGAGACCAGCGGCCCGGCGTCGGGACGCTGGTGGGCGCTGAACGAGGCGGTGCTGGAGAAGGTGCAGAGCGGTCGGTTGGTCCGCCTCGACGTGATCATCAACGGCACGTTCTTCACTTCGTACGCAGCCGACGGCGTGATCGTGTCGACGCCGACAGGATCGACTGCCTACTCGTTCTCCGCCCGCGGGCCGATCGTGTCGCCGAATCACCGTTGCCTGCTGTTGACGCCGGTGTCTCCCCACATGCTGTTCGACCGGGCCCTCGTGCTCGGCGCCGACGAAGAGCTCCGGTTCGTGGTCATCGACGAGCGGAGAGCCGTCCTCACCCTCGACGGGCGCGTGCTCGGGACGCTCGAGCCGGGCGACACGGTCGCGTGCACCGGCGGCCCGCGACCGGCCCGCATCGTGACGTTCAACCCGCGCGACTTCCACCAGATCCTGAAGGCCAAGTTCGGCCTGGCCGATCGGTAGGGAGCGTTCCCGAGGTGCTCACCGAGCTGCACGTCGCCGACCTCGGGATCGTCGCCGATCTCACGCTCGTCCTCGGGCCCGGCCTCACCGCGATCACCGGCGAGACCGGTGCCGGCAAGACACTGCTCGTCGAGGCGGTCGAGCTCCTCGTCGGAGGCCGAGCCGACACGACGCTCGTCCGCGACGGCGCGACCGAAGCACGCGTCGAGGGGCGATTCGTGGACGCGGGGACTGGCGACGAGGTCGTCCTCGCGCGCGTCGTGCCGTTGGACGGGCGCAGCCGTGCTTACGTCGACGGGCGGCTTGCAACCGTCGGCGAGCTCGCCGAGGTGGGCGCCCGTCTCGTCGACCTCCACGGCCAGCACGCGCACCAATCCCTCCTGGCGCCGGCTGTGCAGCGCGCCGCGCTCGATCGATTCGTCGGGCCGCCGGCAACGGACCCGCTCGCAGCGCATCGAGCCGCCCGCGCCGAGATGCGACACATCGATGCCGAGCTCGCCGGGCTCGGAGGTGACGACCGGGCCCGCGCTCGCGAGCTCGACCTGTTGCGCTTCCAGATCGGCGAGATCGACGGCGCCGGCCTCGACGACGCGACGGAGGACGTCGCGCTCGAAGCGGAGGAAGCGCTCCTCGCCGACGCGTTGGCGCATCGTGAAGCGCTCGCGGCGGCCTACGGCGCCGTCGAGGGACCGGCGCTCGACACGGTCGGCGCGGCCGCGGCGGCGCTCGCGGGCCGGGACCCCTTCGCGGAGCTCGCCGAAAGGCTCCGCGCGACCCAAGCCGAGCTCGCCGAGCTCGGACGCGACCTGCGTGTCGCCCGCGACACGGTGGAGGACGATCCCCAGCGACTCGAGGAGGTCCGGGCGCGGCGGAAGTTGCTGCGGGAGCTCACGCGGAAGTACGGCGAAACGCTTGCCGACGTGCGCGCCTACGCAGGTGACGCCCGCCGGCGGCTCGCAGAGCTCGAGAGCTATGAGGCGCGCGCGGCCGAGCTGGAGCAGGCACGTGAGGCGACCCGCTCGCAGTCGGTTGCGGCGGCCACCGCGTTGTCCCGGGCCCGGCAAGCGGGCGCGGGCTCGCTGGCGGAGGCGGTCACGCCGCACCTCCGCGAGCTCGCGATGCCTGCCGCAGAGTTCGAGGTCGTCGTCGAAGCGGGAGAGCCGACCGACGACGGCGCGGACCGGGTCACGTACCTCATCTCCGCCAATCCGGGTGAGCCGCCGCGGCCTCTCGGCAAGGTCGCGTCGGGTGGAGAGCTCTCACGTGCGATGCTGGCAGCGCGCGTGGTGCTCTCGGAGGCGCCGCCAACGCTGGTGTTCGACGAGGTCGACGCCGGCATCGGGGGTGAGGCGGGAGCCGCGGTGGGCCGTCTGCTCGCCGACCTCGCCGGCGCCCACCAGGTGCTGGTGGTGACGCACCTCGCGCAGGTGGCGGCCTACGCAGACGCGCAGGTCGTGGTCGAGAAGCGCGAGCAGGGGAAGCGCACGGTGGCGAGCGCCGAGACAGTGGTCGGCGAGGAGCGAGTCCGGGAGCTGTCGCGCATGCTCGCGGGGGTCGGTGAGTCCGCCCACGCCCGCAGCCACGCCGCCGAGCTACTCGACGCGGGCGAGAGCTTCAAGCGGGCGAGGGCCCATGGCCCGGCGTAGCACTCGTACGGCGGCGACCGTCACGGGCACGGTCCGCATCGACCGTCGGACCAAGGACCTCGTGAAGCGGCTGCAGCCGGGGGACATCGCCGTCATCAACCACCGGGATCTCGACCGGGTCGCCGCCGAAGGGCTCGTCGGAGCCGGAGTGGGCGCGGTCGTGAACGCCGGTGAATCGATCTCGGGCCGTTATCCGAACGGCGGCCCGATTCGGGTGGTGCAGGCCGGCATCCCGCTCGTCGACCGAGCCGGTGAGGACGTGCTCGATCGCTTGCACGAGGGCGAGCAGGTCCGCATCGACGGCGCCGAGGTCTGGCGGGGCGACGAGTTGATCGCCACCGGCGACACGCTCTCCACCGACGAGATACAAGCGGCCATGGACGCGGCGCGCGCCGCGATCGGCGGCGAGCTCGAGCGATTCGCCGTGAACACCCTCGAGTACATCCAGCGCGAGGCGAAGCTCACGTTCGAGCCCATCGCGCTGCCACCGATCAAGACGACGTTCCGGGGCCGACACGCGCTCGTCGTCGTGCGCGGCCACGACTACCGGACGGACCTCGCCGCCCTCCGCCCGTACATCCGCGAGTACCAGCCCGTGCTGATCGGCGTCGACGGCGGCGCCGACGCGCTCCTCGAGATGCGGCTCAAGCCCGACATCATCATCGGCGACTTCGACTCGGTATCGGAAAAAGCCCTCGGCACGGGGGCCGAGCTGATCCACCACGTCCATCTCGACGGCCGCGCGCCCGGTCGAGAGGCGCTGCAAACCTGGGGCTTCCCCTATCACGAGTTCGTCGTCGACGGGACCAGCGAGGACGTCGCCATGTTGCTGGCGTACGAGGCAGGGGCGCAGCTCATCGTCGCCGTCGGCACGCACGCCTCCATGGTGGAGTTCCTCGACAAGGGCCGGAGAGGCATGTCCTCGACGTTCCTCACCCGGCTGCGGCTCGGCCCTGCGCTCGTCGACGCCAAGGGCGTGAGCCGCCTCTACGAGGGTCGTGTGAGACGCCGTGACATCGCATTGCTGGTCGGATCTGCGATCGTCGCCATTCTCGTCGTGAGCATCGTGTCGGAGCCCATTCACGTCTTCCTGCGGGGGCTCGAGCTGACCCTGCGCGACTTCTGGTTCTCGATCTCCGACACGTTCTGATCGCATGATCAACTTCCGATTCCACATCGTGTCGCTCATCGCGGTCTTTCTCGCGCTCGCGCTCGGCATCGTGATGGGAGCGACGGTCGTGAACCGGGCGATCGTCGACCGGCTGAACAGCCGGATCGATACGGTCGAGAAGAACGCCAACGCCCGCAAGACGGAGAGCGATCAGCTGCGCGGTCAGCTCGGTCAGCTCAATGGCTACATCGACGGCACGAAGGACTTCGCGGTCGCGGGACGCCTCGACGGGAGCACGCTCGCAACGATCGCGACGCGCGGTGTCGATGCGGACGCGGTCAAGCAGACCGTCACACTCGCGCAGCAGGCCGGGGCCAGAGCGCCCGGGATCATCTGGCTCGAGGGGAAGCTGACCCTGTCGGACGCCGACGCGCTGCGGCAACTCGGCGAGCTGCTCGGGAAGACGGGGCAGAACGCCAAGGCGACTCGGGACGAAGCATGGAACGCGCTCGCGAGCCGCGTGGCGATCGGCGCGGGCGCGGCCGCGAACGGACGCGACCTCCTCGCCGCGCTGGCCGACGGCGGCTTCATCAGCTTCGAGTCCGTGGGGAACCAGGGTGCCAACTTCTCGGCGGACTCGTTCTCGGGCGGCGACGTCCGGGTGCTGCTGATCGACGGGACCAACGGGCAGATCAACGGCAACGAGGTTCTCGCGCCGCTCAGCAACGCGCTCGTCGCGAACCGGATGCGGCTCGTCGTCGGCGAGGTCTTCGCCGAGAAGGACGGTGGTCCGAAGCGCGGTGCAGTGTTGGCTCCCGTTCGCGGAAGCGACGGCCTCAAGCAGACCGTCTCCACCGTCGACGACGTCGACGTGGTGGAAGGACGCGTTGCCTCCGTGCTCGCCCTTGCCGACCTGAACCGCAATGTGGTCGGGCAGTACGGGTACGGGGCGGGCGCGACGAAGAGCGCGCCGGAATGGCCGAACCAGTAGCGGGCGCGCGGTCGGTTTCGCGATCGGCCGCGGGCATGGGGGTGGCCGCCGGGGCGTCGAGGGTGATCGGCTTCGCCCGGGTCCTCGCGATCGCGGCGATCCTCGGCACGACCTATCTCGGCAACACGTTCACGTCCTCGAACTACGTGTCGAACGTGCTGTTCGAGCTGCTCGCCGCGGGCGCTCTGTCGGCCGTCCTCGTGCCGACGCTCGTCGACCTGCTCGATCGTTCCGAGGAGCGGGAGGCGCAACGGCTCGCGGGAAGCGTGCTCGGGATCGCGCTGATCGTCCTCGGCGCGGTGACAGTCGTGGGCGTCGTCGCCGCGCCGTGGCTCGCCCATCTCCTGGCGAGCGGAGTCAGCGATCCTTCGGTCGCGGCGCAGCAGCAGAGCCTGGCCACCTTCCTCCTGAGGTTCTTCGTGCCGCAGGTGCTGCTCTACGCGATCGGCACGGTTGCGATCGCCGTCCTGTATGCCAAGCGCCGGTTCGTCGTCACCGCGATCGCGCCCATCGGGAACACGGTCCTGATCGTGGCCGGTCTTGTGATGTTCCGTGTTCTGGCCGGCGACAACACCGGGCTCGATCTCTCGTTGGCCGAGAAGCTCACGCTGGCGCTGAGCGGAACGCTCGGCGTCGCCGCCTTCGTCGCGGTGCCGAGCATCGCGTTGCACCGGACCGGCTTCCGGTTGCGACCGCGCCTGGGTCGTGGCGACCCCGCGGTGAACCGGCTCCTGCGGCTGTCGGGATGGGCGATTCTCCAGCACGCGCAGATCGGCCTGCTCTTGGGCGCCGCCCTCGTGCTCGGCAACTCGGTCGCGGGCGGGACGGTGGCGTACCAGGTCGCGTGGGTGTTCTTCCTCGCGCCGTATGGCGTGATCGCCCAGCCGATCCACACCGCGATCCACAACGAGCTGTCACTCGACGCGGCGCGGAAGGATTACGACGCCTTTGCGCGCTCCCTGCGTTGGGCACTCGACGCCATGGCGATGCTGATCGTGCCCGTGTCGGCGGCGATGATCGTGCTCGCCCGGCCCGGCATGACGGTCTTCGCGTTCGGCGAGGCGGCCGAGAACGGTGTCGCCCTCCTGGCAGCCGGGGTCGCGTCGCTGGCGATCGGACTGTTCGCCTACAGCGTGTTTCTCACGCTCGCCCGCGCGTACTACGCGCTCGGTGACAGCCGGACGCCGGCCGTCGTCGCGCTGGTCACCGGGCTCGGCGGAGTTGTTGCGATGGGCGTCGGTGTGTGGCTGACCGAGGGCGCGGCTCGGGTCGCTGCCCTCGGGATCGGCCACACGATCGCGTACACCGCGGGCGCCCTGGTGCTCGGCGTCGGGCTGTCTCGCCGAACCGGCCATGCGATCGTGCCTCGCGCCCTGCCGCGTGCTGTGACGCTGTCGGTTGTGATCGGCGTGGCCGGATGGTGGGTCGCGTCGGTGCTCGATCCCTCCGGGCGCGTCGCGAACGCCGTGTTGTGCATTGCGATCGTGGCAGTCGGCGGAGCGCTGTACCTCCTCGGTGTCCGAGCGACGGGGGGACGGGTGGAGCGCCGTCGAATCGCGGAGCCCGAGGTCCCCGATCTCGAGCCCGACAGCGCCGAGGTCGAGACGTGAAGCGCATCGCCGCCGCCGGGGTCGTGGCCGCACTGGCCGCACCGCTACTCATCGCCGCGACGTCGGGGAGCGCGGGGGCGGACACCGCGAAGCCGGCGGCGCCCCGGCTGCTCGTCATCTCCCTGCCCGGTGTGACGTGGCAGGACATCCAGGACCGCGTGCACGAGCTCCCGAATCTCACGCATCTGCTCGACCAATCCGCCATCGGCGGTCTCACGACCCGGACGATCGACCGTCACACCACGCTCGCCGACGGCTACGTGACGCTGGGCGCGGGGACGCGGTCGGTCGGGACGGAGCTGGAGACCGACGGCGAAGGCTTCGACGTCGGCGAGCCGTTCGCCGACAGCACCGCCGCCCAGGTGTTCGAGCGCCGGACCGGGAGGAAGGTCTCGCGCGGCCTCGTGAACCTCGGCATCGCCGGCATCGTCGACAAGAACAAGCAGGAGCTCTTCGACGCCGAGATCGGCGCGCTCGGCGACAAGCTCGCGGGGTCGGACTGGTCGCGAGCGGTCATCGCGAACGGAGACGGTGAGGACACCGAGCAGCCCGTCGGTGGTTACTACCGGCGTCAGGCGGTCTCCGGCCTCATGGGCTCCGACGGTGAGGTGCCCGCCGGCGCGGTCGGCCCCGAGCTTCTCGTCCCGGACGCCCAGGCGCCGTTCGGACTGCGGTACGACAACGAGGCGGTTCTCCGTGCCTTTCGCGCCGTGTGGAAGCCGCACACGGTCGCGCTCGTCGAGGCGTCCGACCTCGTTCGCGAGGACGCGTACCGCCCGCTCGCCACGTCGAGCCAACGTGCGCGGCTGCTCGACCAGGCCCTCCGCCGCACGGACGAGCTCGTCGGCGGACTGCTGCGCGAGGTGGACTCCCGTCGTGACGCTGTGATGGTCGTCGGACCGGTCCATCCCGCCCGCAAGGTGCAGCTCACCGTCGCCGCGTTACGGGCCCCGGGCGTGCAACCTGGCCTGCTTCGAACGGGGACGACGCGCCGCCCCGGCTTCGTGCAGATCGTCGACATCGCGCCCACGATCCTCGACCGGATCGGGCTCGAGGCGCCCGACTCGATGGAGGGTCGCCCGTTCGAGATCCGCGACGAAGGCGGATCGGCGGCCCAGCGGCGCGCCGGGATCGCCGACGCCAACGCCGCCGCCACCTTCCGTGACGAGGTCGTCAGCGTCGTGGCGGTCGTGTTCGTGGTCATCCAGATCGCGCTCGTGCTCGGCGCCCTGGTGTGGCTCGCCCGCCCCGGCCTGCGACGCCTCGGAACGGTGCTGCACCTCACCGGCCTCGCTGCACTTGGATTCATCACCGCGTTGCTGCTCGCCCAGCTCGTGCCCTTCCAGGATTTCGGACAGCTCGCGTATTGGGGCGCGCTGGCGGCGGCATCGCTCGGGCTCGCCTTGCTCTATCGGTTCGCGGGCCGGCGCGATGCTCTGGCGTCGCTGATCCTCGCGTTGGGAGTGATCGTCGCGGTCCTCGTCGTCGACGTGCTCTTCGGTGCTCCACTGCAGCTCAGCAATCCGCTCGGGTACTCGCCCCTCCTCGCGGCGCGCTTCAGCGGGTACGGGAACATCGCATACTCCGCGCTGGCCTCCGCCGCTGTGCTCCTGGCCGGGCTGCTGGCGCATCGGATCGGCGGCCGGCGGGGCGTTTGGACGGCGATCGCCGTGCTCGCAGTTGTATTCGTCGTCGACGGCGCTCCGATGTGGGGCTCCGACGTCGGCGGCATCCTGTCGATCCTCCCGGCGTACGCGGCGACCGCGTACCTTCTGCTCGGGTTGCGGATCCGTCTGCGCACCGCGCTGCTCGGCCTCGTGGCCGCGGTGATCGCGCTCGTTGCCTTCGGCCTGTTCGATTTGACCCGTCCGTCCGACAAGCAGACCCATCTCGGCCGCTTGTTCGAGACCACGCAAACTCGTGGCTGGTCCGGCTTTTCGACGGTGATCGAGCGCAAGGTCTACGCGAACCTCTCGGTGCTCCTCGGCTCCACGTGGCTGCTCGTGGTGTTGGCGGTGCTCGCGTTCCTCGCGTACGTGTACTCGAGACGCCGCGACCGGCTGCAGGCGATCGTCGCCTGGGTGCCGGAGCTGCGCGCCTCGTATGTCGGTTTCGCGGTCGTTGCCACTCTCGGCTTCGCTGCCAACGACTCGGGAATCGCGATCCCGGGCATGATGCTCAGCGTCCTGAATCCCACCATCGTCGTCCTCCTGGTCCTCGCGAGCCGCCGCGTCCCGACCAGTGAGCCCGTGCCGCCGGAGGCCGAACCGGCTCCGGCGGCGGTCACCCGCGCGTGAGCGTCCTCGTCGGCATCCTCGTCGGCGTCGTCACCGCGTGGTTCCTGCGCATCGCCGGCCGCGACATGCTGCGGCTCCCGGCGCTCGAGCGCACCAACTACCGCGGCGTTCCGTTGCCGACGGCCGGTGGGATCGTCATCGTGCTCACCGTCCTCGTGATCGAAGCCGGGCGCGCGATCGCGGGCGGGGCCGGGTTGGGCGACGAGCCCGGCCTCACGTTGTCCCGCAGCCTCGTCCTGTTCGCCGCCTTCGGATTCGGCTTCCTCGGGTTCGTGGACGACCTCCTCGGCGTAGCCGGGGACCGAGGCTTCCGGGGCCACGTGCGCGCCCTCAGCCAGGGTCGCCTCACCACCGGATTCATCAAGTTGTTCGGTGGGGCGGGCGTCGCCGTGGTGCTCGTCGCGACGCCGGGCTTCGCGAGCGGGCGGCGTCTCATCACCGACGCCGTCCTGATCGCACTGGCGGCGAACTTCGCCAACCTCCTCGATCTCGCTCCCGGGCGTCTCATCAAGGTGTCCTGGGTCCTCTACATCCCGCTCGCGATAGCGCTCGGCACGGACGCGATCGGCGTCGCCATCGCGCCCGTGATGGGCGCCGCCCTCGCGCTCCTTCCCGACGACCTCGGGGAGCGCCTCATGCTCGGCGATACCGGCGCCAATGTCATCGGTGCTGTTCTCGGTCTGGGCGTCGTCCTCGGCCTCGGGAAGGAAGGGCGAACGAGTGTCCTCGTCGTGCTGATCGTGCTGAACGTGCTTGCTGAGATCGTGTCGTTCAGCCGCGTGATCGAGCGCGTGCCTCCACTACGCGCCTTCGACCGCCTCGGGCAGCGCCCCGAGCGCCGCCACGCTTGACCCGAACGCGCATCAGCGCGGACGGCAGTCGCGTTTCTCGTACAGGACGCGGGGGCCGCCGTAGCGCGCTTTGACCTCGTAGCCGACGGTCCTGAGGCGCGGGGCGAGATCGAGGTTCGAGTAGCGGGACGTCCACACGAGCACGCCGCACACGCCGGGCTTCGCCGCCGCGTTCTGGAGCTTCACGGCCGTGATCTGGCCCTGCTCGATCCGCTTGATGCTCGAGTCGTCGAGGTACGGGACGGTCAGCCGGTCGGCGCGCCAGAGGAAGCCGGGCTCGTCGCTGATCGCGAGGCTACCGGGCGGAAGATCGCGCAGCCCGTCGACGGCGGCCTGCTCGGCGCGGTTGTACGGGTCCGGCCACAGCATCGGATGCACGTTGCTCAGGTACCAGGGCATGACGGCGGCCGCTCCGACGAGCAGAGCGAGCACGGGCGGTGGTCGCAGCGCGACGAGCAACGCCAAGGGCGCGATGAGGAACGCCACGTGCGGGGCCCAGAACGCCGGCTCGTAGACGAGGAGCCCGAACTGCGCCGCCAACCAGAGCACGAGCACGGAAGCAGGACGGAACAGCAAGGGCTCGTGGGCGGGTGAGTCGGAGCCGGCGGCGCGCACCCATCCGATGCGCGCGAGGACCAGCATCGCCACGGCGAGGCCGGCGGCGACGAGCACGATCGGATCGCGGTCGACGAGCGTGTGCAGGGCTTTCGTCACCGCGCCCGGGTACGACGTCACCCGTGACGCGTCGCGGTTGTATACGACGGACTGGTCCCAGACGCGCCCGAGACCCCAGGGGAGCGCGGCGCCGAGCACGACCACGACAGCCGCACCGGCGGCGTAGGCGAGATCGCGAGGACGGCGGCGCGAGAGCAACAGCAGGGCGACGGCGAGTCCCGCCGGCGCGGCCAGGGCCTTGGCGACGAGGCCGGCGCCGAGCAGCGCTCCGGCGGCGATGGCACGGGAGCTCGTCGGCGTCTCGGTGTACCCGAACGAAACGGCCACCGCGCCGATGGCGAACGCGAGGGCGGGCCCGTCCGAGGCGACCCCGGCCGTGGTCCAGAGGATCGACCCGCTCGTCGTCACGAGCACGGCGGCGACGAGCGCCCCGTAACGGGAGGTGATCCGTCGCCCGGCGGCGTACGTGACGACGGTGACGGCAGCGCCGGCGACGAGCGGCAGGACGCGGGGCGCGTTCGCCGTCCGGAGCCCGACGAGGTCGGCGACGTACAGCAACGGGAGGTGCAGGGGGCCCTGGGGCGAGAACAGGTCGCGGAACGGGACGACGCCGTCGCGCATCTCGATCGCGGACAGACCGAAGAAGCCGTCGTCGTAGGTGAGGTGGCGGCTCGCGACGAAGGCCGGGATGCGCAAGAGGACCGCGATGACAGCGAGCACCGCGGCGTCGATCCACCAGGCCCGCCGGTCAGCGGCGGCGCGCGCACGTTCCGCCACCACCGGTCTTGCCACGAGCGGAAGTTACCGCGCCATCCGCGTTTCTCCGCGGCGCGAGGTGGTAAGTTCGGCGGTGTCCCCGGATGCCCTCCGACAGCTCTGTCCTGTGGGTGACGCGCGCCGGGAATCGGGTCTCATGAGGTGGGGGTGGTCGTGGCCAAGCACATCTTCGTGACCGGCGGCGTGGCGTCGAGCCTCGGGAAGGGGCTGACCGCCTCGTCGCTCGGGCGGCTGCTGAAGAGCCGGGGGCTGCGGGTCACGATGCAGAAGCTCGACCCGTACATCAACGTCGACCCGGGCACGATGAACCCGTTCCAGCACGGCGAGGTCTTCGTCACCGACGACGGCGGCGAGACCGACCTCGATCTCGGCCACTACGAGCGCTTCGTCGACGTCCCGCTCACCAAGAAGTCCAACGCGACCACCGGCTCGATATACCAGGAGGTGCTGGCCAAGGAGCGGCGCGGCGCGTACCTCGGCCAGACCGTCCAGGTCATCCCGCACATCACCGACGAGATCAAGGAGCGGATCGTCCGCCTCGCCGACGACGAGGTCGACGTCGTGATCACCGAGATCGGCGGCACGGTCGGCGACATCGAGATCCTCCCGTTCCTCGAGGCGGTCCGCCAGTTCCGCAAGGACGTCGGCCGCGAGAACGTCTTCTACGTGCACGTGACGCTGGTGCCGTTCATCGGCCCCTCCGGAGAGCAGAAGACGAAGCCGACGCAGCACTCGGTCACCGAGCTGCGCAGCCGCGGCATCCAGCCCGACGCCATCGTGTGCCGGTCGGACCGGCCCATCCCGACGCGGCTCAAGGAGAAGATCTCGCAGCTGTGCGACGTGCCCGAGGCGGGCATCGTCTCCGCCGTCGACGCCGAGAGCCTCTACGAGATCCCGCTGGTACTCCACGACGAGGGCCTCGACGACTACGTCTGCCAGGTGCTGCATCTCGAGCGCGAGGCCCCGGTCCTCGGCGAGTGGCGCGACCTCGTGCATCGTGTCGGCGCCGCCGACCAGGAGGTGCGCATCGGCCTCGTCGGCAAGTACGTGAACCTTCCCGACGCATACCTGTCCGTCGCCGAGGCGCTCCGCCACGGCGGCTACGCGTGCTCGGGGCGGGTGCTCATCGACTGGATCGCGTCCGACGACGCCGAGGGCCTGCTCGCCGAAGGCCGGCTCAAGGATCTCGACGGGATCGTGATCCCCGGCGGCTTCGGCTTCCGGGGCATCGAAGGCAAGATCGCCGCCGCCCGGTTCGCCCGCGAGCACCGCCTGCCGTTCCTCGGCCTGTGCCTCGGCCTCCATTGCGCGGTCATCGAGTTCGCGCGCGACGTCTGCGGCCTCTCCGGCGCCAACTCGAGCGAGTTCGACCCGCACTCTCCCCATCCCGTCATCGACCTGATGGACGAGCAGCGCGAGGTGGTCGACCTGGGCGGCACGATGCGCCTCGGCGCCTACCCGGCCCAGCTCCACGACGGCACGCTCGTCCAGCGCGCCTACGGCCAGGAGGTCGTGTACGAGCGGCACCGGCACCGCTACGAGCTCAACAACAAGTACCGCCGTCCGCTCGAGGACGCCGGCATGGTCTTCTCGGGAACGTCGCCCGACAACCGTCTCGTCGAGTTCATCGAGCTGCAGACCGCGCTGCACCCGTTCTTCGTCGCCACCCAGGCGCACCCGGAGTTCAAGAGCCGTCCCGACCGTCCGCACCCGTTGTTCGCGGCGTTCGTGGCGGCGGCGCGTGACCGGGCCGAGGGGCGTGCGCCACGGCTGCCCATGGAGGCCGAGCCGGCGCGCCCGGCCGCCGCCTCTTGAGCCCGTTCCGGATCCTGAGCTCCCAGACGCTCGTCGAGACCGGCTTCATCCGGCTCGCCGAGCTCGAAGTCGAAGGCGAGGGTGAGCGGTTCACGCGCCTGGTGGTCCGCCACCCGGGCGCGGTCGTCGCGGTGCCCGTGGAGCCCGACCGCGAGCACGTCCTGCTGGTGCGCCAGTACCGGGCCGCGGCCGACCGCGAGCTGCTCGAGGTGGTGGCGGGCAAGCGCGACGTCGAAGGCGAAGCGCCCGAGACGACTGCGTCTCGTGAGATGCACGAGGAGATCGGCCGTCGCCCGGGCCGGCTCGTGAAGCTGTGCGAGTTCTTCAACTCGCCCGGCTTCTGTGACGAGTACACGCACCTCTATGCCGCCCTCGACGTCGAGAAACTCGACGCCCCCGCCGCCGTCAACGCCGAGGAGCGGGCGATGACCGTCGAGCGCGTCCACTTCGACGAGGTCGACGACCTCATCGCCGACGGTCGCATCGTCGACGCGAAGAGCATCGTCGGGCTCCTGCTGACTCGGCGCTACCTGGGTGGGGAGTTCGACGGGTTCCGCGGCTGAGGAGCGCGCCGTAGCCATCATTGGGGACATGACCGGGACCGTCCGCGCCGCCGACGCGCCACCGGACGACCTGTTGGACCGGCTCCTCGTCGAGCACGACACCTGGTTGACCGTCGAGCGCGGGCTCGCCGCCAACTCGCTGATCGCGTACCGCCGCGACCTCCGTCGGTACGCCGAGTTCCTCCGCGAGCGGGGCGAGCGCGACCCGACCGTCGTCCGCGAGGAGACCGTCCTCGCTTACGTCGAGCACCTGAAGTCGGCGCGCGACGAAAACGGGTGCCCGCGCTACGCGCCGTCGTCGATCGCCCGGGCGCTCGTGGCGGTGCGCTCCTTCCATCGCTTCTGCCTCGAAGAGGGATTCCTCGCCGGAGACCCGAGCGAGGAGGTCGGCGCGCCGCGTGTGCCCCTCGGTATCCCGAAGGCGCTCACCGAGGAGGAGGTCGAGGCGCTGCTCGGCGCCGTCGTGGGCGACACGCCTCGGTCCCTCCGAGACCGCGCCATCGTCGAGACGCTGTACGCCACCGGCGTGCGCATCAGCGAGCTCGTCGGCCTCGACCGGCGCGACCTCGACCTCGACGACGGCCTGGTGCGCGTGCTCGGCAAAGGCAGCAAGGAGCGCATCGTCCCCGTCGGGCGCTCGGCGCGCGAGGCGCTGACCGCCTACCTCGCCGCCGGGCGCCCCCAGCTGGCCCGTCCGGGGCGCGCCGCCCGCGGCGACGGCGAAGCCGTGATCCTGAACGCGCGGGGTGGCCGGCTGAGCCGCCAGAGCTGCTGGAAGATCGTGCGCGTGGCAGGGGAGCGAGCGGGCGTCCGCGGGCACCTGTCACCCCACGTGCTGCGCCACTCGTGCGCGACGCACATGCTCGAGCGCGGCGCCGACATCCGGGTGGTGCAGGAGCTGCTCGGCCACGCCAGCCTCTCAACCACCCAGGTGTATACGAAGGTGTCGCCCGAGCGGCTGCGAGCCGTCTACGAGGCGTCCCATCCCCGTGCCAGATTCGCCCAGGGGGCCTCCCGGACCGGGCAGTAGGCTCTTGTCCCATGGCCGAGACGCTCAATCCGGCGTTGCGCGACCGCCTGCAAGAGGAGCGCGACCGCTTGCACGACCAACTGCGCCAGATGGGCGTCGGTCCCGGCGGCAAGCTCGACTTCGACGACGGCTTCGCCGACTCGGGACAGGTGACGGCGGAGCGCGGGGAGGTCGAGGCGCTGGGTGGCACCCTCCTCGACACGCTCCGCGAGATCGAGGACGCGCTGGGCAAGTTCGACGCCGGGACATACGGCCGGTGCGAGTCCTGCGGGAACCAGATCGCCGAAGCGCGCCTCGAGGCCATGCCGGCAGCGCGGCTGTGCATCAACTGCGCGTCACGCCGCCGCTGAGCCCGACCGTCGCGACTTGAGCGCAGAGGTCGAAGAGCGCCTCGTCTTCTTCGGCTGCCTGTTCCTGGCAATCATCCTGCACGAGATCAGCCACGGCGTCGTCGCGCTGTTCTTCGGTGACGACACCGCGAAGCGCGCCGGCCGCCTCACCCTGAACCCGATCCCGCACATCGATCCGTTCGGGTCGATCATCCTGCCCGCGCTACTCACGATCACGGGGTTCGGCGCGTTCGGCTGGGCGAAGCCCGTCCCGGTGGATCCGGGGAAGCTCCGGAACCCACGCCGCGAGATGCTCTTCGTCGGGCTCGCCGGCCCGCTGTCGAACTTCGCGTTGATGGTGCTGGCGGCGCTGGCTGCGCGTGCTGCCTTCGGCGCATACACCGGCAACGCGTTCCAAATCGCCGATTTGCCGCTCGCGATCCAGGTGCTGCTCTTCTTCGCGCTCGCCAACCTCATCCTCGGCCTGTTCAACCTCCTCCCGATCCCGCCGCTCGACGGCTCGTCGCTCATCGAGCGCCTCCTGCCGCGCCAGTGGCTGCCGGCGTGGTACCGCTTCCGTCCGTACGGGATTCTCGTGCTCCTGATCGTCGGCTTGTCGACGAACCTGTTCGGCCGCCTGTTCTCGCCGTTCATCGACCGGCTGTTCGACTTCATCGTGCGATGACGCGGATGAGGCCGCTCCACCTCGCACGACGTTTCGTCCGCGCCCTGTGGCCGGGTCCACCGGGGGAGCCGGATGTCGAGTGGGTGGCGGGCATCCTCGAGCCCGCCGAGCTCGCGCTGTGGCGCTCGCTCCCGAACCATGAGCGGCGGTACACGATCCGCGTGGCCAAGCTCGTCGAGGCGCGCCTGGCCGGCACCGAGTACGCCGGGCAGCCGCGTTGGCTCGCGGTCGCACTGCTCCACGACGTCGGCAAACTCGACGCCGGTCTCGGCGTGCTCGGGCGCAGCGTCGCGACGGTCATGGGCACCGTCGCCGGACCCGCCCGCGTCGACCGGTGGGCGCGCACGTCCGGCTTCCGGCGGCGTGCGGCTTGGTACCTCCACCACGACGACCGGGGTGCCGATCGGATCCGGGCCGCCGGCGGGCGCGACGAGGCGGCGCGTTGGGCGTGGGCCCACCATCAGCGCGGCCGCTGGCCGGCGAGTGGCGTCCCGATCACGGTCGCCGAAGCCCTGGAGGCCGCCGACAACGCGTAGCGCCGTCCCTAACGGGGTGGCGGCAGCAGGCCGACCGCGTCGCGGGCGCGCGCGAGCACGGGCTCGGCGATGGCGCGGGCCTTGTCGGCGCCGAGAGCAAGCTGGCGATCGACTTCGCCCGGATCGGCTTCGAGCTTCGTGTACGCCTCCTGGAGCGGTCGCAACGCCTCGACCACGGCGTCGGCGACTGCGGACTTGAACGCGCCGTAACCGGAGTCGGCGAACTCGCGCTCCACGTCGGGGATGCTGCGGCCGGTGACGGAGGCGTGGATCTCGAGCAAGTTCGAGACCCCGGGCTTGTTCGCGGGGTCGTACCGGACCTCCGTGCCCGAGTCGGTGACCGCCGACTTGATCTTCTTGGCCACCGCCTCGGGCGGGTCGAGCAGCGGCACGGTGCCCTGGGGCGAGTCCGTGGACTTCGACATCTTGGCGGTCGGATTCTGGAGGTCCATGATGCGGGCGCCGACGGGCGGGAACGTTGCGGTCGGGACCACGAACGTGTCACCGAAGCGGTTGTTGAACCGGATCGCGACGTCCCTGGCGAGCTCGAGGTGCTGGCGCTGGTCGTCGCCGATCGGCACCTCGTCGGTGTCGTACAGGACGATGTCGGCCACCATGAGCACGGGGTAGTCGAACAGACCGGCAGTGACGGACTCCTGGCCCTCGCTCTTGTCCTTGAACTGGGTCATCCGGCGCAGCTCACCGAACGTCGCCACGGAATTCAGGAGCCACGTCAGCTCGGCGTGCGCTGCCACGTGGCTCTGTACGAACAACACGCACCGGGCCGGGTCGAGCCCCGCCGCCATCAGGAGAACCGCCGTCTGTCGCGTGCGTCCGGTGAGCTCGGCAGGGGAGTACGGCACCGTCATCGCGTGGAGGTCGACGACGCAGTAGATCGCGTCCTGGCGGTCCTGGTCGTCGACCCAGCGGCGCACGGCGCCGAGGTAGTTGCCGAGGTGCATCTCGCCCGTGGGCTGGATCCCGGAGAACACGCGTGGCATCGAACCTCCATTGTCGCCGTCGCAAGCTCCGGCTTTGCGGAACGGTCGGCAAAGCCGCCGTCGTCGCGTGGAGGCTACCTGCGGGTTCGCTGACAACCGTGCGGGATTGCCCGGTCTCGGAGAAGCGCGGCGGTACTGTGGCCCCCAATGTCGTACGAGGTGTCGACGTCCGTCTTCGAGGGCCCGTTCGATCTGCTCCTGCACCTGATCCTCAAGCAGGAGGTCGATCTGTGGGAGATCTCGCTCTCGCGGATCGTCGACGAGTACCTGGCCGAGCTCGAGCGCATGGAGCGCTTCGATCTCGACGTCACGACCGAGTTCCTGCTCATCGCGGCCACGCTCGTCGACCTGAAGGCGCGGCGGTTGCTCCCGTCGCTCGAAGAGGTCGAGCTCGACGAGGAGCTCCTCCGCTTCGAGGAACGCGACCTCCTGCTCGCCAGACTGCTCGAGTGCAAGACGTTCAAGGACGCGGCCCGCGCCATGGAGACGCTGGTCCGGCGCGCGGACCGCAGCGTGGCGCGACGCGCCGGCGTCGAGGAGCCGTTCGCGTCACTCAAGCCCGACGCCCTCGACCGGGTGGCGCCGTCCACACTGTTGGCGGCGGCGCTCCGCGGCTTGGCGCCGAAGCCCGTGCTGGCGATCCCGGTCGAGCACATCGCGCCGATCCGCGCCAGCGTGCGCGAGGCGGTCGACGTTGTCCTGTCCGTCCTGCCCGAGCGTGAGGCGCTCAGCTTCCGGCAGTTGGTCGCCGACGCGCCGACGCAGCTCGAGGCGATCGTGCGCTTCCTCGCGATCCTCGAGCTCTACAAGCAGGGCGTCGTCGACCTCGAGCAGTTCGACACGTTCGGCGATCTACGAGTGCGGCGCTTGCGCGAGGGGGAAACCGCGCTCGATGCCGCCAGCCTGGCCGAGTGGGACGAGCCCGAGGGCGCACCCGAGGACGGGCGCGAGACGGTGGGCTCGGAGCCCGAGTAGCCGTGTACGACGACCCGCTCGATGAAGCCACCCAAGGCCTGCGAGCGCACGAGGCGCGCCGCGTCGTCGAGGCGGTCGTCATGGCGGCGACCGACCCGGTCGAGCCCGGCTTCCTCGCCCAGCTCCTCGAACTGCCGGTCGCGAGCATCGAAGAGCTGTGCCGCGAGCTCGCCGCCGAGTACGAGGCCGACGGGCGGGGCTTCGTGCTGGTGAGAGTGGCTGGTGGCTACCGCTACCAGACTCACCAGGACCTGGCGCCGTACGTCGAGCGCTTCGTGCTCGAAGGGCAACACGCGCGGTTGTCCGCACCCGCGTTCGAGACGCTCGCGATCATCGCCTACAAGCAGCCGATCTCGCGTGCGCAGATCTCCGCCATCCGCGGCGTCGACGTCGAATCGGTCCTCAGCACGCTCCTGCGGCGCGGCTACATCGAGGAGGTCGGCCGCGACCCCGGGCCGGGACAGGCCGTGATGTACGGGACCACGCGCGAGTTCCTCGACCGGCTCGGCCTCGACTCGCTCGCCGACCTGCCGCCGCTCGGCGATTTCGTTCCCGCGGCCGACGTCGTCGACGCGCTCGAGCGTGGTCTACGCGTGTCTGACGACCCCGCGCCCAACCCGTAGATGGCAACCCGGACGCCGTCCGGGCAATCCGGCAGCAGCGCGGAGGGTGAGCGACTCCAGAAGATCCTTGCCCGCGCCGGGTTCGGATCGCGGCGCGCCGCCGAAGGACTGATCGCCGACGGACGGGTGACGGTCGACGGCGCGGTCGCGCGGCTCGGTCAGCGGATCGACCCTGAGCACGCGCGGGTCGAGGTGGATGGTGTCCCCGTGACGGTGCGCGACGGTGTCGTGTACTACCTGCTGAACAAGCCCCGCCGGGTCGTCACGACGGCCCGCGACCCCGAAGGTCGACCGACAGCCGTCGATCTCGTGCCGACGGAACCTCGTGTGTTCCCGGTCGGACGCCTCGACTACGACACCGAGGGGCTCCTCGTCCTCACCAACGACGGCGATCTCGCCCAACTCGTCACGCACCCGCGTCACGGCATCGAGAAGACGTACCTTGCCGAGGTCTCGGGCGTGCCGAGCCGCGCCACGATCCGGGCACTCCGCGAAGGCGTCTCGCTGGATGACGGACCGACTGCGCCGGCGCGCGTTCGTCTCGTGCAGCACCGGGAAGACAACGCCGCGCTCGAGATCGTCGTCCACGAGGGCCGTAACCGGATCGTGCGCCGCATGTGCGAAGCCGTCGGCCATCCGGTTCGCCGGCTCGTGCGGACGCGCGTCGGCCCGATTGCCGACCGACGTCTCGGGCCGGGGTCATGGCGTGCACTGCGCCCGCATGAGGTTCGGGCCCTGTACGCCGCCGCGACCGAACCTGCAACGTCCCGGAGCGACGATTCGAACCCCGACTAATCTCACATCGTGTGAGGGTTCGGGCGCTGCGCGGCGCGATCACGTGCGACGAGAACACCAAGCAGGAGATCGAGGAGAAGACCCAGCGCCTGGTCAAGGAGCTCCTCACCCGCAACGAGCTCGAGCACGACGACATCGTGAGCGTCGTCTTCACCGCCACCGACGACCTGACGGCGGAGTTCCCGGCGGCAGCCGCTCGTGGCGTCGGGCTGGGTGACGTCCCGTTGCTGTGCGCCCGTGAGCTCGCCATCGACGGCGGGAAGCCCATGTGCATCCGGCTCCTCGTCCACTGCTACACGGAGCGCGGCCGCGACGAGCTGCACCACGTCTACCTCGAGGGCGCCCGAACGCTCCGTGACGACCTGCCGGAGTAGTCGCGTGCGGAGCCGCGGTCGAGGACCACGTTGAGAACGAAAGGCGCGCCGCGATGATCGGACCCGAGATAACGATCGCGGGACCGCGTCCGCTCCGCGGCACGGTGCGCGTCCCGGGCGACAAGGGAATCTCGCACCGCGCCCTGCTCTCGGCCTCGCTCGCATCGGGTCGGAGCACAATCCGCGGCCTCGCCGACGGCGACGACGTGCAGTCCACACGCCGCGCCATCGAGCAGCTCGGGGTGCGCGTGAAAGCTTCGGAGCCGTCGACGGTGGCGGTGCTCGGCACCGGCGCCTCGGGGCTGCGCGAGCCCGATGCGGTGATCGACTGCGGCAACTCGGGAACGACGATGCGCATGCTCACGGGCCTGCTCGCGGGCCGCCCGTTCCTGAGCGTGCTCGGCGGCGACAGCTCGCTCCAGGCGCGGCCGATGGGACGCGTTGCCCGTCCCTTGCGGGCGTTGGGAGCGCGTGTCGACGGGCGCGCTGAAGGCGAGCTCGCTCCGCTCGTGATCCGCGGTGGCGGTCTCACCGGCCGGCGCATCGAGCTCGACGTCGTGAGCGCGCAGGTCAAGACGGCGATGATCCTCGCCGGCCTCCAAGCCGAGGGCGTGACCGAGGTCGTGGAGCCGGCGCCCAGCCGCGACCACACCGAGCGCATGCTCGAAGCGCTCGCGGCGCCCGTCACACGACTCGACGACCGCACGACCCGGGTCGAGGCAGGCGCTCCGACCCCGTTCGAGGTCGACGTGCCGGGCGACCCGTCATCGGCCGCTCTGTTCGCGGTGGCCGCATGCATCACACCGGGCTCGTCGATCGTGGTCGAGGACGTGTGCCTGAACCCGCGCCGTTTGGGCTTCGTCGAGGCGCTTCGCGCCATGGGCGCGCGCGTCGACGCCGAGCAGACGAGTGAGCGACTGGGCGAGCCGGTGGGCCGGCTGACGGTCGAGGCCTCGCCGCTGGTCGCCACCACGATCCGGCCCGACGAAGGGATGATCGACGAAATCCCAGTGCTCGCGGTGGCGGCGGCGTTCGCGGACGGGGTCACCGAGATCCGCGGCGTCGCCGAGCTGCGCGTCAAGGAAAGCGACCGCATCAACACGATCGGGCAGGAGCTGACGCAGATGGGCGTCGCCGTCGAGACGAAGCAGGATGCTCTGACGATTCGCGGTGGCAAGCCCCGGCCGGCGATGTTCAAGAGCCACGGCGACCACCGGATCGCGCTGGCGGCCGCGGTCGCGGCCAACGCGATGCCGGGCGAGTCGACTGTGCGCGGTTGGCGCTCTGTCGCGGTGTCGTACCCGCGCTTCGCCGACGACCTCGGCACGCTGGCGGGTGGGACCGGGTCGTGATCCACGTCGTGGCCATCGACGGGCCCGCGGGATCGGGCAAGTCGACCGTCGCCCGCGGCGTCGCCTCGGCGCTCGGCCTCGAGGTGCTCGACACGGGCGCGATGTACCGGGCGGTGACGCTGCTGGCCATCGAGCGTGGCCTCGACCTCGGGGACGGCGAGGCGATCGCGCGGGCGGCCGAAGAAGCCGTCCTGGAGCTCGGTGATCCACCCGGGAGCGTCAGGCTCGACGGCCGCGACGTCCGTGCCGAGATCCGAGGCCCGGCGGTGTCGGCAGGGGTGTCCGAGGTGTCGTCGCATCCGGCGGTGCGCGCCCTCCTGCGTGCCAGGCAGCGGGAATGGGCCGAGCAACGTGGTGGGGGTGTCGTCGAGGGCCGCGACATCGGGACCGTCGTGTTCACCGACGCGCCCGTCAAGGTCTTCCTCACCGCCGACGAGGGCGAACGGGCGCGCCGGCGGCACCGCGACGAGGAGGCCGCCGCCCGACCTGCCGACCTGGAGTCGGTGCGCGACGCGGTGGATCGCCGCGACACGCTCGACAACCGGACGACCCCGCTCGAGCCGGCTCCGGACGCGGTAGTGATCGACACGACCGGTCGTGATGTCGACGACGTGGTCAAGGAGATCGTCGAGCGCTACGAGTCCACGGTCCGTCCCGTGGAGCCCGACCGGTGACCGCCGCCCGCCGGGGCGATCTCGGCAAACGGATCTTCTACCGAGTCGCGCGCGCTCTCGTCCTCACGCCTTTCAAAGCGATCTTCTGGGTACGCGTCCGCGGACGCGAGAAGGTGCCGCGCAACGGTGCGTTCGTGGTCGCACCGTCACACCGTTCGCTCATGGACATCTTCTTCACCGGGTACATCACGCGCCGGCGCATCCGTTTCATGGCCAAGCAGGAGTTGTTCGAGAAGCCGTTCCTCGCCTGGTTGTTCACCGCGCTGGGAGGCTTCTCGGTCGAACGTGGAAGCGCCGACCGCGCCGCGTTGCGCGCCGCGCAGGAGGCGCTCGAAGGCGGAGAGCCGGTGGCGATCTTCCCGGAGGGCACGCGGCGGCACGGTCGCGAGATCGTCGATCTCTTCGACGGCGGCGCCTACCTCGCGACCCGGCTCGGCGTCCCGATCGTGCCCATAGGAATCGGGGGGAGCGAGCAGATCCTCGCCTCCGGCAAGACGCTGCCGCGGCCGCACAAGGTGGCGATCGTCGTCGGTGATCCCATCCAGCCGCCCGATCACGGCGCTGGCCGCGTCCGGCGTCAGGAAGTCACCAACATCACGGAGAAGGTCCGCGTGGAGCTCCAGGCGTGCTTCGACGAAGCGCTCGCGCTCGCCGGCGTGCCGTACGACCTGCCCGCGTCGCCCTCAGCGGGCGAGCTCGGCCAGCATCAGTGACGCGTCCATCCCGCGGTCGTCGCTGAACGGCCCGCCGCGGCGACGGGCGTCCACCGGATCACCGCCGACCATCAGCGCGGCGAGCCCATCGAGTGCGGGCACGAGCTCGCGCAGCTCGCGGGGCGGCGGGAAGTACTCGTCCTCGTCGGTCACGTACACGGGCTCCACGCCGTCCCTCGGGTCGAGCTTGGCGATCACGGCCTGGACGAGATCCTCCGGGGCGCTGGCGCCGGCGGTGACGCCGACGACGCTGACGCCGGCGAGCTCGTCGACTTCCAGCTCGTCGGGCCCGTCGACCCGCACGACGACGGGACATCCGGCGCTGCGCGCCACCTTTGTGAGCGCGATGGTGTTGGACGAGTTGGCGCTGCCGATCACGACGACGGCGTCGGCGCGGGTGGCGATGGCCGTGAGCGCGGCTTGACGGTTGGTCGTCGCGAAGCAGAGGTCGTTGCGCGTCGCCGTCCACAGCTCGGGAAACTGCTCGCGGGTGCGATCCATGATGCCCTCCCAGTCGTGCAGCGAGAGGGTCGTCTGCGCCAACAATGCGACCTTGGAGGGATCCCGCACCTCCGGGAGCACGTCATCGAGGTCCTCTTCGTGCTCGACGAGCTGCATCGCGTCGGGCGCGACCGCGAGCGTGCCGGTCGCTTCGTCGTGGCCCGCGTGGCCGACGTAGAGGACGGTGAACCCCTTCTCGGCCCGCACCTTCGCCTCGTGGTGGACCTTGGTGACGAGCGGGCACACCGCGTTCACCACGAACCGGTTGCGGCTACGGGCGTCGGCGACGACGTCCGGAGCAGACCCGTGGGCGGAGAGCATGAGCGGCGCGTCCTCGGGCACCTCGTCGACGTCGTCGACGAACACGACCCCGAGCTCGCGGAACCGGTCGACCACGAGCCGGTTGTGGACGATCTCGTGGTAGCAGTACACGGGCGGCTCGAACACCCGGACCATCCACGCCAAGGCCTTGATCGCCATCTCGACCCCGGCGCAGTAGCCGCGAGGTTGCGCGAGCAGCACACGTTCTACGGGCACGATCCTCCTTGTCGCCGTCGCAAGCTCCGGCTTTGCGACGACGGTCGGCAAAGCTGCCGTCGCCGCGCCGAGGGTACCGCCCGACCCGTTGGCTCCCGACAAGGGCTCGTGATCCGGGCGTCCCGTAGGATGCAGGCATGCCCCCCGCGCGTGTCGTGGCGGTGGCGCCCGGCTCGCCGGCAGCCTCGACCGGGATCCAGCCCGGCGACGAGGTCCTCGCCCTCAACGGCGAAGCGGTCCGCGACGTCATCCGCTACCAGCTCCAGGCCGACGAGCCCGTCGTCGAGCTCGAGCTCCGCCGCGGCGGTCTCGAGCAGCTCGCCGTGGTCGAGAAGCCTGCCGGCTCGCCGCTCGGCCTCGAGCTCGACAGCCCGGTCTTCGACCGTGTCCAGACGTGCGACAACCACTGCCCGTTCTGCTTCATCCACCAGCTGCCCAAGGGCATGCGGCGGAGCTTGTACCTCAAGGACGATGATTACCGGCTGTCGTTCTTGTACGGGAACTTCACCACGCTCACGCGCTTCACCGAGGCCGACCTCGAGCGCGTCGTCACCGAGAAGCTGGGCCCGCTGTACGTGAGCATTCACGCGACCGATCCCGACGTGCGGACGCGTCTCCTGCGCAACCGCCGCGGCGCCACGAGCCTGCGCTGGCTCGGGGCGCTGCTCGACGCCGGGATCGAGGTGCACGGTCAAGTGGTCGTGTGCCCGGGCATCAACGACGGCGCGGTGCTCGACGACACGCTGCTCGGGATCCTCGACCGGTTCCCGCGGTTGGCGACGGTCGGGATCGTGCCGCTGGGTGTCAGCGCGTACACGACCGAGCCCGACATGCACGAGCACACGGCCGACGCCGCCGGCGCCGTGCTCGACACCGTCGGTCGTTGGCAGTCCCGGTTCCGGGACGCGCTCGGACGCCGACTCGCGTTCGCGGCCGACGAGTACTTCGTCCTCGCCGGGCGACCGTTTCCCCACGCCGACCACTACGAGAGCTTTCCCCAGCACGAGAACGGCATCGGCATGGCGCGCGCCTTCGAGTCAGATGTGCGCGCCGCGCTCGCCGGCGAGTCCGGGCCGGGCATCGGCCCCCGCGCCGGGTTCTTCGCCTGGGTCGACGGCGCGCCTGCCGACGGGTACCGGGCACCGAGGGTCGACGATGCGTCGCACCCGGCGCGCAACGGAG